>Ga0070699_100002024_pt1 | contig 18322 bp, 20 predicted proteins | sample KBSK1503metaG_FD_65473 | JGI IMG/M metagenome (GOLD analysis project Ga0070699, IMG submission 65473) | Corn, switchgrass and miscanthus rhizosphere microbial communities from Kellogg Biological Station, Michigan, USA - KBS K1-50-3 metaG | ecosystem: Host-associated > Plants > Roots >... | reverse complement strand
AACCGAGAAGCCATCGCTCGCCGCTCTCTAAACAGGCTTCAGGCTCTCGGCTACAAAGTCACGGTCGAAGCTATGCCCGCTTGAAATGAACCTAATTTTCAGGGGAAGGCTCGTTCAGGCCGCCGCCTGCGTGCAGTCCCAGAGGCCGTTGGCGCCCGTGATGTCCGAACCGACCGCTGTCAGGTCGACCGACCACGTCCCGGTGAACTTGTACGTCGAGCTCCCGTCGATGGTCAGCGTTGCCTTGCACGTCCCGTTGGCCTTGGCGGTGCTGGTGTCCGTCACGACGATCGTCATGCCTGAGAGCAGGTCGGGGTCGATGGTGTAGCTGTACGTCGAGTAATACACCTGGCCGTAGCCCGGCAGGTTCCAGTACCAGTCGCGCGCGTCCGGCTTGTTGTAGGTGTGGTTGGGGCACCAGTTGTGCGCGCTCGCGTCGCAACGCAAAAACCAACCCTGCACCATGTTCGCCACCGAGGATTTCGCACTCGCGCTGACGGCCGGCGCAAACGCCACCGTCGGGCTCGCGTCGACCGCGTTCGCGACCTTGACGTCACGGTCGTAGAAGGCGGTCCCGACCATCGTCACCTGGTGATAGCCCTCGATCACCGGGATCGGACCGGTGGTGTCGCCCGACCGCCCGAAGACGCCATCCACCGTCACCGGGCCGGCATGAGCCGGCATCGTCACCGTGATGGTCGAATACGGCACGTCCACCCGCCACGCGTTGTACAGGACGTATCGCGGCTGCTTCGGGTCCTTGCGCACCGTGTAGGTGGCGGTCCGCCCGACCCCCGCCCACGTCATCGAAAGCTTGACCCAGGCCGTCGAGGAGTCGACCGATTCGCTCGACAGGACCTTCACGTCGCGGATGTCGGTGTTCGGCGGCAGCAGCAGCATTGCAGCGACCGCGTCCTTGCCGAAGAGAACTGTGTCCGACCCATCGGCGCGCAGGAAGGTTGCGTTCGCCATCATGCCGGAGGCGTCGGCGCGCTTCTGGGCGGCGAAGTAATCGAGCGTGGCCCGCGCAGGGCTGTATCGGCTGCTGAGCGTCTCGTTGGCGAAGACGGCAAGCCCGGCGAAGGCCACGAGCAGCAGGAGCACCAGGACGCCCGCGACCAGGCGCCACCTTCCTCGCGACCTCTTTGTCACCTGAGGCGCGACATTGGGCTGCACCGTCTCCCCCGCGGCGGATGCTTCGACCGAGGCCATCCCAGTTTCCCGGCACGAAAGATAGCGCAAGAAAGCCAGATCGAGTTCGATGTGGAACTTGACAAGATGCGACGTCTTGTCTAGTCTCGTTGCAGGATGGACGCCAGGGGCAGGATCCTCGGCCCGGCGCGCGAGCTGGTCGCGGCCGGCCGGACCCCGACCGTGGCCGAGTTTGCGAGGGCGGCGGGCGTTTCCCGGGCCAGCTTCTATCGCGCCTTCGACTCGCGGGACGCGCTGCTGCAAGCGCTCGACGTCCAGCCCGAGCCGGGCGCCTCCGACCGCATCCTCGCCGCCGCGTTTCGCATCGTGGGCGAGCGCGGGCTTAGCACCCTGTCGATGGACGAGCTTGCCGTCCAGGCAGGAGTGTCGCGAGCCTCCCTCTACCGCCTCTTCCCGGGCAAGGCTGCGCTCTTCACGGCCCTCGTGCGGGCCTACTCCCCACTCGAGCCGGTGTTGAAGCTCTTACATGCGAGGGGCGACGAGCCACCGGAGATCGTGATGCCGGAGGTTGCGCGGGTGATCTACCGGACCGTTTACGCAAATGGCCACAACCGCGCCGGGATGCTCAAAGCGTTGTTCTTCGAGGTCAGCAGCCTCGCGCCCGACACCGAGGATGCGGCACGGGACGTGATCGCCAGCCTCGTCGGATCGCTGGCGATGTACATCACCGCCCAGATGGCGGCCGGCCGCTTGCGCAGCATGCATCCGCTGCTTGCGCTGCAGTCGTTCGCGGGGCCCATCTTCTTTCACCTCATCACTCGTCCCGCAGCCGAACGAGTGCTGGGCATCGAAATCGGCGGCGAAGAGGCCGTGACCGAGCTGGCCCAGATGTGGCTGCGCGGCATGACACCGGAGGAGGAGCCTTGAGCGAGACGTATGCGGTGAGCGTGGAGGACGTCTCCAAATCATTCGGCGCCTTCAAGGCGCTGAACGGCGTGACCTTGCGCGTGCGCCAGGGCGAGATCTACGGTCTCCTCGGTCCCAACGGCGCCGGCAAGACGACGCTGATCCGCCTGGTCTGCGGCCTGTTCGAAGCGCACGCCGGCACCGTGACCGTGCTGGGCCAGCGCATGCCCAACATCGGGGTGCTGCGGCACATCGGCTACATGACCCAGCAGGCTGCGCTCTACCCGGCCATTTCGGTGGAGGAAAACGTCCGATTCTTCGCCGCCATCAACGGCGCGGAGGCCGGCGTCAAAGAGGCCCTCGAGCTGGTCCACCTCTACGACCGCCGCGACTCGGTGGTGGCGACCTTGAGCGGCGGCATGCGCCAGCGCTGCTCGCTGGCCTGCGCGCTGGTGCACAAGCCGGAGCTGCTCCTGCTCGACGAGCCCACCGTCGGCATCGACCCCCAGTTGAGGGTCGAGTTCTGGGAGTACTTCCGCCGGATGGCGGCCGGCGGCACGACGATGATCGTCTCGAGCCACGTTATGGACGAGGCCGACCGATGCCAGCGCCTGGGCCTGATCCAGTACGGCCGGCTGCTGGCCGAGGGCACCCCCGCCGACATCCGGGCTCAAGGGGGGAGCCAGAACCTCGAAGAAGCCTTTCTCGCCCTGGCGGGGAGGAACGAGTCATGAGCGGCCACCGCATCGCCGCCATCACGCGCCGGCTTTTGCAGGGCTTTCGCCGCGACCGCCGAACGCTCGCGCTTCTCTTTGTCGCGCCGATCGTCATCCTCGGCCTGCTCGGCTATCTCATGCGCGGCTCATCGAGCGCCCCGAACGTCGGCATTGCGAACCAGGATTCGGGTCCCCTGGGCGCGATGGTCGCCGACGCGCTGCGGCAATCGAGCCACATCAAGACCACCGACATCAACGTGGGGGACGGCGACGCGAAGCTCAAGGACGGATCCCTGGTCGCCTACATCGTCCTGCCCGCCGATTTCACGCAGCAGGCCCAGGCGGGCAACGTCGCGCCCCAGGTCCACCTCGAAGGATCGCAGCCGGGTGAGGACACACCGGTCATTCAGTCGCTGCAGCCGGCGATGATCGCGCTCGCGACGCGTCTCGCGGGTCGCGACGTGAACTTTCAACCGGAGCTCACCTATCTCTATGGCGGCGCGAACTACGACACGCTCGACTACTTCGGCGCGGCGTTCGTCGGTCTGGTCGTCTTCTTCCTCGTCTTCGTGATCACGATCGTCTCGTTCCTCAACGAGCGCTCGCAGGGCACGCTTGAGCGCCTGATGGCGAGCCCGCTGCGTCGGGGCGAGATCGTGGTCGGCTACATGCTCGGATTCACGGTCCTGGCGCTCGTCCAAGCGGCGGAGGTGCTGGTCTTCGCGCTGGCCGTCCTGAAGATCCACAACCAGGGCAACGTGCTCTTGATCTTCGGCATGGAGGCGCTGATGGCGATCGCCGCCGTCAACCTGGGCATCTTCCTCAGCATGTTCGCGCGCTCCGAGTTCCAGGCGGTGCAGTTCATCCCGCTGGTGGTGGTGCCGCAGGTGCTGCTGTCCGGAATCATCTTCCCCGTGTCGACTGAGCCCGGCCCGCTGCAGTGGCTCTCCGACGTGCTTCCACTGACCTACGCAGTCGACGGGATGCGCGACATCATGGTCAAGGGCGCCGACCTCACGTGGGGGTCGCTCCAGCTGGACGCCGGGGTGGTCCTCGGTTTTTGCGTGTTGCTCATCGCCGCGGGCACGGCCACCCTTCGCCGGAGGCTTGCGTAGTCTGGAGGGAAATGTTCCTCGTCTGCTCGAGCCGGTGCGGCAGCAACTTGTTTCGCGCGCTGTTTGCCGAGGTCGAGATCGACGCGTCGGGCGAGTACCAGGACCACCGGCTGACCCAGCCTGGCTACGTCTGCCTCAACTGCGGGGCGCCGGCGGTCGACCTTGGCGAGGTGCCGGCCGAGCTCGAAGCCGAGGCGCGAGCGGACGAGCGAGAGTATGCGGCCCCCGATGTCCTCTGCCCCGTCTGCGAGACGATGGTCCAGCTGGGCGCGGACATGGAATGCCCGAACTGCGGCTCGCCACTCGAGGTCAGCTGAGCGAAGCGGAGCCGAGCAGGACGTCACGCATCGCTTGCACCGCCGCCGCGTCGCGCTGACGCACCGCCGCGCGCAGCGCACGCACCGCGCGCGGGGTGTCGAGGTCGTCGGCCAGCGCTGCGTTGAACTCCGCCATGAGGACACGGTCGGCCGCCGCCCTCCGTCTGCCTGAACGCGCCTCGTCGGCTAGTAACTTGCGCATCCGCTCGATGAACCTGGCCGCCCGCGCGAGGCCCTTCCAGTCGAATGTCCAATCGCGCCGGTAGGGATGGGAGACGAGGTACAGCCTCACCGCAGCGGCGGGCGCCCGCTGCAGCGCCTGGCTGACCTTGACCAGGTTGCCGCGAGACTTGCTCATCTTGTGGCCTTCATATCGCACGAGGCCCGTGTGCATCCAGGCTCTTGCGAATGGCTTCTTCCCGGTCAGTGACTCCGACTGCGCCCGCTCTGACTCGTGGTGGCTGAACTGCAGGTCGCGGCCGCCGCCGTGGATGTCGATCTGCTGGCCCAGGTAGTGGATCGACATCGCCGTGCACTCGAGGTGCCATCCGGGCCTGCCGGCTCCGAATTTCGACGGCCACGCCGGCTCGTCAGGTCTCGAGCTGCGCCACAGGGCGAAGTCGAGGGGGTCGTGCTTGGCGTTCGGTCCGACGGTGCCGAGCAACTCTTCGTGGCGCAGCTTGCGCAGCATCGACAGGCGCGAGAGATGGGAGAGGCGCCCGTAACCGCGGTACTTGCTGGCGTCGAAGTACAGCGCGTCGGTTTGGTACGCGTAGCCCAGCGCGTGCAGCTTCGACGACGCCGCCAGGATGCGTCCGATCTCGTCCGAGACGCGAGGCATGACGTCCGGCGGCCGCCAGCCGAGCGCGGTCATGTCGCGGATGTGGACTTTGGTCTCACGGTCCGCCAGCTCGCGCCAATCGACCCCGTCTCGCCTCGCGCGCTCGAACAGCGGATCGTCGACGTCCGTCACGTTCTGCACGTACTTCACGCGCGCTCCGTTGGCCTCGATGAATCTGACCAGAACGTCGAAGATCGCGAACGTGAACGCGTGGCCCATGTGACCCGAGTCGTACGGCGTCACGCCGCACACGTACAGAGTCACCCGCTTCCGCGCCGCCGGCGCGAAGGAAACCTTTCGCTGCGACAGCGTGTCCTGGATACGAAAACGGATCGGTGTCTTCGTGTTAGGTCGGACGCGCCGCGACCGCTGCGTCCGCGCGCAGCGCATCGACCCTGTTCGTGGCCTCCCAGGGCACGCCCAGGTCGTCGCGGCCGAAGTGCCCGTAGGCGGCGGTCTGCTTGTAGATGGGCCGCAGCAGGTCCATGTGGGCGATGATCGCGCCCGGTCTGAGGTCAAAGTGGCGGCGCACGAGCTGAAGCAGCTCAGACTCCGACCTGGTGCCCGTGCCAAACGTCTCGACCGCGATTGAGGTCGGGTGTGCGCGTCCGATCGCGTACGAGACCTGGACCTCACAACGATCGGCCAGGCCGGCGGCGACCAGGTTCTTCGCCACGTGCCTCGCCGCGTAGGCGGCCGACCGGTCGACCTTGCTCGGGTCCTTGCCGCTGAACGCGCCGCCGCCGTGGCGCGCCACGCCGCCGTAGGTGTCGACGATGATCTTGCGCCCGGTCAGGCCGGCGTCGGCCGCGGGACCGCCCAGCACGAAATGGCCGCTGGGGTTCACCATGATCTTCGTCGCGCTGTCGATGACCTGTCCCTTCAGGACCGGGTTGATGACCAGCTCGCGTACTCCCTCGGCGATCTCCTTCTGGGTCGCGCTGGCCGCATGGTGCGTCGAGACGACGATGGCTTCGATTCGCTTCGGCCTGCCGTGCTCGTACTCGACCGTGACCTGTGTTTTGCCGTCTGGCCTCAGGAATGGAAGCGATCCGTCCTTGCGCGTCTCGGCCAGCCTCTTCGCGAGCTTGTTGGCCAGCGCGATCGTGAGAGGCATCAGCTCGGGCGTCTCCCGGCACGCAAAGCCGATCATCATGCCCTGGTCCCCCGCGCCCTGCAGCTCGAAGGGATCGTCGTCGAGCGTGCCTTCGCGCTCTTCGAGCGAATGGCTGACGCCGGCCGCGATGTCGGGTGACTGCTCTTTGAGATAGACCTGGATCAGCGCATGGTCCGCGTCAAAGCCGATCTGCTCGTCGTTGTAGCCAATCGCGCGGATCGTGTCGCGGATGGTGCGCTGGATGTCGAGCTCCGCGTGAGTCGTCACTTCGCCGATCACGACGCACAATCCCTTCGTGATCGCGCTTTCGCACGCGACCCGCGCGTGCGGATCCTGCGCGAGCATGCCGTCGAGGACCGCGTCCGAGACCTGGTCGCAGATCTTGTCCGGGTGCCCTTCGGTGACGGATTCGGAGGTCAGCAGATACGACGCAGAGGTGCTGAAGGAGGTAGCCACAACGACCGCAAATCATATCGACATGGGCAACCTCGATCTCATGCCCGCCCCAGCTCGGCTAAGACCCGTTGTGGTGCCTCGAGTCCTCCGGCGCCTGCCCCAGCAGCTGCGCCTGCAGCGCGAAGATGTCGTCCAGCACGCGGTCGATGCGACGGCCTTCGAGACGATGCTCGGCCAGCACGCCCGCGCGTTCGAGGTGGTGCCTCAGCGCCGCCCCCAGCGGCCCGTCGATCCGGCTCTGGCCCCGCACCTGCGCCTCTTCGAGCAGCTGAAGGCACCTGTCGAGGGCGAGCTGCCTGGTCCTGTGGGCCCGGACGTTCATTCCGTGCCCAGCACCTCGACCCGTCCCGCGGCCGTGACCCGCACCCGGACCGTGTTCAACGCCGGCAGGTTGTATGCACCGGCGGGCCGGCCGTCAGGGGTGAAGGCCACCGGGTGGCATGGGCACGCCAGGAGTCCATCGTGGTGGCTCCACCAGAGCTCGCACGGCAGGTGCGAGCAGATGGAGGACACCGCGGTGACGGTGTCGCCCCGCCGAAAAAGGAAGGCGCCGACGCTCCCAGCCACGACCTGGTGGCCCTGGCCCTCCGCCAGGTCGCTGAGCGCGGCCACGTCCACCCATCGCCCGTTGAGCGGATCTATGGCCTCGCCACCGGCCCTGGCGGGCGCCGGCTCCATGGTCCTGCCGAGGAAGGCGCCGCCCGCCGCGCCCGCCGCGAAGCCGATCCCGGCGACGAGGGCGCCTCGCCGCGTCATCCAGCCCTCCGCGGGAGCCTGGTCCAACGCGCGAGCCAGGCGGTTGCGAAACGCGGGGTGCATCCGCTGCGGCGCCTGGCGCGCTCCTGCCAGCCGCGCGGCGGCCGTGATCGCGGCCTTCTCCTCTGCGTCGCCGCCGCGCAGCTTCAGGCGCCTGCCGCGCAGCAGGTCGGACACGATTCGGTCGAGGCGGTCCTCCGGCTTCCGGTTCATTCGGGGATCCGCACCTTGGCCGCCGCGCGCAGTGCGCGCAGCTGCATGACCTTGATCGCGCCCACCGTCGAATGCATCTCGGCTGCCACTTCCTTGAGGGAATACCCGTGCAGGAAACGCAGCTCGAGCACTCGCCGATAGTTGTCCGAGAGCTGGGCCAGGATCTGCTGCACCGTCTCGGTTCCCGCATCGGGCAACGGGGCTCCAGGGATCACAAGGTCGAGGTCCTCACGAAGCTCGGCCTCTGACAGCCCGAGGCGCGTGCTCCAGAAGGCGCCGAGCACTGAGCGTGCGGTGGCGAACAGGTAGCCTCGGATGGCGCTGGCCGGCGCATTCTGGCGGAGCCGCGGGATCGCCTTCATGGCGACCTGCTGCGTCAGGTCCTCCGCGTCCGCCCGGTTGCCGACCCGCGCGTAGATGAACGCGTAGACCAGCTCCAGCTCGTCGAGCGCGATGTCCGTCGCCCGCGGGGCGGCGGGCAGATCAAGTACGTCGGCCGGGTCCCCGGCGGGTTCGTCCGTCGTCATGCCTCGATCAGAAGAGGTTGCCGCAGAGGAGGTACGTGGCGTTCGACCCCTGCATGTCCGGCCCGGCGTGGACCACGACGTACCAGGTCCCGCTGGCAGGCGGATAGGTCAGGTTGAGCGTGGACCTCGTGTCGGCCACGCCCTGTCCATCGGCCACGACGGGGTTCAGGGCGAAGGCGATCCCGCCCCGCGCCTGGCAGCTGCCGAGATGGATGTGCGAGACATGGACCGACTCGGCCTGAAGGCCGGTGACCATCAGCTCCACGGTGGTCGTGCGCGGAGCGGCGGTGAGGCTGATGGTCCCGCTCGCCTTGACGCCGGCCTCGGGTGTCAGCTTGAACGCCAGCGGGCTCGCGGTGGCCGAGGGGGAGGCCGTCGGCGAGGTGACGGGCGTCGGCGAAGGCGAGGTGGAGGACGACCCTCCACCGCAGGCGGCCGCGCAAATCGCGATCGCCGCAAGCCACGCTCTGGCGGACGTCAATCCGGCTCAGCACCGTGTTCGGGCATTACCGCAGCAGGTTACTTGAGCGGGCTGGGAATTCAGCTTCATCCCAGCCCGCTCGTTTTCTGCTTACGCGTGCTTCGGCTGCGGTGCGCGGCGGCGGCGCCAGATGAGGAGTCCGACCCCGAACAGGACCAGGAACGGTCCCACGGCGCCGAGGGCGGTGACGGCGTAGTCGATCGTGGTGACGAAGTTGTGGGCGGCGTCGTTGAGCGCGGTGGCAAAGCCCCAGCTGTCGGACCGCGTCGCCTGCGTGGGCGCGCCCGCCTCGGTCAACGTCACGGCGACCTGGCTGTACGAGGTGTTGTCGTCGAGGTACTTGATCTGGCCCTTCAGCTGCTCGATCTGGGCGGTGATCTGGCCGATCTGGTTCTGCACCGCGATGATGTCGTTGATGTTCTGCGCCCTCGCGAGCAGCGCGAGCATCGCCTGGTGCTGCGCCTCGGCGTTGGCGAGGCGCGCGTTGAGGTCGACGTACTGGGCGCTCACGTCGGTGCCGGTGATGTGCTCGCTCTGCACCTTGCCGACCTTCGACAGCTCGTCGATCGTCGCGTCGAAATGGGCGGCCGGGACCATGAAGCTGATCACGCCGGTGCGGATGCTGCTGTCCTGCGGGTTGGTGCTCGGGCCGGCCTGCGCGTCGGTGCCTGCGATGTAGCCGCCCTCGGACTCGACCAGGGTCCGGACCTGGGCCAGCTTGGAGTCGAACGCTCCGGACTCGACGCTCAAGCTCATCGCCGCCTGCCGGATCACCGGCGGGCCCTGCAGCGCCGGGACGGTGGTGCTCGGGAGGGTTGAGCTGCCGTCCGAGGTCGAGCCGTTGGGCTGACCGATGGCCTTCGACGGCGCACCCGCGGCGGTGCCGCCCTGGGCGTTGGGCGCGGACTGATTGGACGTGTAGCCGGCGCCGCCCGAACTGCCTGCTCCGCCGCAGGCGGCCGCGGCCACGAGGATGGCAACCACGACAAGAACCTTCTTCATTTGAGATGGCCTCCTGGGCGAAAAGATTTGACTGACCAAACGCCCAGCAACCTCGGACGTAACATTCGCCCTCGTGCTCCAGGTCCGTGGTCTCGCCATCGACGTCGTCGCGCGGCGCGTGCTGTCCGACGCGAGCTTCACCGTGGCCGCGGGCGACAAGGTCGGCCTGGTCGGCCGGAACGGCGCCGGCAAGACGAGCCTGCTGAAGGTCCTGGCCGGCGAAAACGACGCCGCGGGCGGGATAGTGCTGCGCCGCGGTGCTCTCGGCTACGTACCGCAGAATCCTCGGCCGCGCGCCGAGGCCGCCCAAACCGCTCTCTCGCACATTCTGTCTGGCCGCGGGCTGGACAGGGCGGCGGCTCGCCTGGCCGACCTGCACCTCAAGCTCGAGCACGACCACTCGCAAGCCACCATCGAGAGCTACTCCGAGGCCGAGGAGCGCTACCGGCTCGATGGCGGCTACTCGAGCGAATCGGACGCGCGGCGAATCGCCGCCGGGCTCGGCCTGCGGCTCGACCGCGTCGACCTTCCGCTCAGCGTCCTGTCGGGTGGCGAGCGGCGGAGGGTCGAGCTGGCTCGTGTCCTGTTCGCGGATGCGGAGCTGCTGCTGCTGGACGAGCCGACCAACCACCTCGACAGTGACGCCAAGTCATGGCTGATGGACTTCTTGCGCGACTACCGCGGCGCGGTGATAGTCGTCAGCCACGACCTCGGCCTGCTCGACTCGTCGATCACCCGCGTGCTCCACCTGGACTCGGGCCGGCTGATCGAGTACCGCGGCACCTACTCGCAGTACCAGGCGGCCCGCCGCCTCGAGGAGAAGCGCCTCACCTCGCTGGCTCAGCGCCAGGAGGCGGAGATCAAGCGCCTGAGCCTCCTCGCGGAGGTGATGCGGCGCCAGACCGCCAAGCGCGCCAAGCAGGCGCACTCGATCTTCACCCGCGTCGACCGCCTGAAGGCGCAGCGCGTGAGCGCGCCGAGGCGCGAGCGCAAGGTCAAGATCAGCTTTCCTGAGCCGCCGCACAGCGGCCGGATCGTCCTGCACGCCAACGCTCTCGCCAAGGGCTACGGCGGGCCGCTCGTTTTCCGCGACGTTTCCTTCGAGGTGGAGCGCCACGAGCGCCTGCTCGTGATGGGCCTGAACGGCGCGGGCAAGACCAGCCTCCTTCGGATCCTCGCCAGCCAGAGCGAGCCGAACGCGGGCACGTCCCGCCTCGGCCACGGCGTCTCGCTCGGCTACTACGCGCAGGAGCACGAGGGCATCCGGTCCGGCGTTCCTGTGCTGGCCCACATGCGGGAGCAGTCGGACGCGGAGGAGCGGGTGCTGCGCGCCCTGCTCGGCATGTTCAACCTGACGGGCGACATCGCGAGGCAGGACGCGGGGACGCTTTCCGGAGGCGAGAAGACCAAGCTCGCCCTGGCCCAGCTCGTGGCGGGCCGGCACAACCTACTGCTGCTCGACGAGCCCACCAACAACCTCGACCCTCCGTCCCGCACCGGGGTGGCGCGCGCGCTGGCCGAGTGGCCGGGGACGATGGTGATCGTCAGCCACGACCCGGAGTTCGTGGAGGCGCTGCACCCCGGCCGCGTGCTGTTCATGCCCGAGGGGCGGCTCGACTACTGGGAGGAGGACCTGCTCGACGTCGTCTCGATGGCGTAAGGAATGAGAATAGGTCTGTGAGCGTCGAGATCCAGGAAGTCGTGATGCCCGAGCTGCAGGGCGCCGAGGAGATCACCGTGGGAGCGTGGAGCAAGCAGACCGGCGAGCACGTGGACGAGGGCGAGACGTTGATGGAGGTGCACACCGACAAGGTGAACGCCGAGATCCCGTCCCCGGTCGCGGGCGTGGTCGACGCGCTGCTGCTCGACGTGGGCGACCTCGTCGTCCCTGGGCAACCCATCGCCCGGATCGCGCCGGACTAGTTTCATGAAGGTCGCCGTGATCGGTGGCGGCGCGATGGGCGCCGCGACCTCGTGGCGGCTCGCCAAACGCGGCGTCGACGTGGTCTGCTTCGACCGCCACTCGCCACCTCACGCCTTCGGCTCCACGCACGGCGAGTCGCGGATCATCCGGAGCGCGTACTTCGAGGGCACGTTCTACGTGCCGCTTCTCCAGGAGGCATTCGCGCTGTGGCGCGAGCTCGAAGCCACCAGCGGCGAGCGGCTCCTGACGATGACCGGCGCGCTGATGATCGGCGACGCGTCCTCCGATGTGGTCGTCGGTGCGCAGAGCTCGGCGAAGGAACACGGCCTGGACGCTGAATTCCTCGACACCGCGGCGCTGAGGCGCCGATTCCGCGGCCACGTCGTGCACGACGGCGACGTTGCCGTGCTCGACCGCCAGGCTGGCGTCCTGAATCCAGAAGCCGCGGTGACGGCGATGCTGGGCCAGGCGCCTCGAGTCGTTCGCGAAAAGAAGGTGAGCTCCGTCGCCGAGGTGCGCTCGAAATTCGATGCGGTCGTGGTCGCCGCCGGGCCGTGGACTCCCGAGCTCATCGACTGGATTCCGCTCAGCGTGGAGCGACAGGTGCACGTCTGGTTCTCCACCGCGCGCGATGCCGACTGGTTCGGCCCGGATCGATTTCCCGCGTTCGTCCGGCAGACGCTCGAGGGTGGCTTCATGTACGGCATCCCCAGCCTGGATGGCAAGACTGTCAAGGTCGGGCGGCATCACGACGGCGAGATAACGACCCCAGACACGATTCGCCGCCGCGTCGACGACTTCGACATCGACCCGCTGCGACTTCTCGCCGCGACTTACCTGCGTGGTGTGAGCGGGCATGTCACCCGCACGCTGACCTGCATGTACACGAACACGCCCGATGGACACTTCGTGATCGACTTCGCGCCGGGCGACAAGCAGGTGGTCGTGATCAGCGCCTGCTCAGGCCACGGGTTCAAGTTCGCCCCGGTCATCGGCGACATCGCCGCCGACCTCGTGTGCGACGGCGAGACGAAGCGCGACATCTCGCGCTTCTCAGCTGCGCGGTTCGCGGCCGCGGATGTACCAGACGACCACGACGATCACGACGAGTAGCGCGATGACGATCGCACCCTTCTCGACCGGGCCGCTGATCCGGTCGTAGTTCTTGCCCAGCGCGTAGCCGGCGATCGCAAGCGCGGCGCACCACGGCAGAGCGCCCACGAACGTGAGGACGGAGAACCTCGCCAGATCGATGCGCGCCAGCCCGGCCGGAAACGAGATGTAGGTCCGGATCACAGGAAGGACCCGGCCGATCAGCACCGCGAGCAGGCCCCAGCGCCCAAACCAGCCGTCCGCGATCTCCAGGTGGTGGCGGCGGATTCCGATGTAGCGGCCCGGGCCGAGGAGCAGCGGCTCGCCCCAGCGCGCGGCGACCGCGTAAGCGATGAGGGAGCCGACAAGGTTGGCCGCCGCGCCGGCGAAGATCGCCGCGACGAGGTTCATTTGGCCCGTCGCTGCGAGCAGTCCGCTGGTCGGCATGATGACCTCGCTTGGAAACGGAAAGCCGCAGCTCTCGGCCACCATCAAGACGAACACGGCGAAGAGGCCGTAGCTCGCGATGAGATTGCTGACGGCGGCCGTCAAACCGTCTGGACCGCCGCCGCTTTCACCGCCCGAAAAGGCAGGGTGCGCACCTGCTGGTCGTCGATCATGATCTCGAAGTTGTAGAAGCCGGGCCGCTCGATAGGAACCGTCGAGAGGTTGATGACGATGCTCGCCGCCAGGTCCCAGCCGTGGGGGTAATCGGCCGGCACCTGCCTCGCCGGGAGGTGGAGCACGATCGGCTTCTGAAGCACCGCCACACCGTCTTCGTCCGAGCCGTGGACCTCGACCTTGTGCGGGCGCTCGGTCTCGAGCCTGGTGGTCAGGAGGCGGAGCACGATCGCACCGCCGAAGGGCGTCGGGAACTGATCGCGGACGAGGGTGTCGAACCCGGCGCCGAGGATGTAGACGAGGCCGTTGGGCGGCGCTTCGGCGGCGTTGGCGAGCAGCGCCCAGTCGAGTCTCATCTCCCGGCCATTATCGGGCGCAGCTCAGCGGGCCAGGTGCTTGACGACCTCGCCGCCCTTGACGACCAGGTGAACGTTCTCCGGTTTCGCCAGCAGGTCCAGGTTTGCGACAGGGTCGCCCGGCACGCCGATGACGTCGCCCCACGAGCCTGGCTCGATCGATCCGACGCCCTTCATCCCGATGGTGTCGGCGGCCACCGTGGTCGCGGCGCGAATGCAGTCGATCGGCTCCATGCCGAGCTCACGCATCAGCAGAAACTCCGCACCGTTGGAACCGTGCGGTCCGACGCCGGTGTCGGTGCCGAATGCGATCTTCACGCCCGACTCGATGGCCTGGCGCACGCTCGACTTGTGGTCGTCGATCACAGCGCGCGCCTTCCCGATGGCGTAGCTCGGCATCTTCCCCGCCTCGGCGTGGCGGATCACCCAGTGCGGCGCGACCAGCGTCGGCACGAGCGCGTTCTGTCCGTCGAGCATCATCTCGATCGCGTCGCCGTCGAGCCAGATGCCATGCTCGATCGTGGCGACGCCGGCTCTCAACGCGTTCTTGATCCCGGCGTTGGCCTGCGCGTGCGCCATCACCTTGCGCCCCTGCGCGCGCGCCTCATCGACCGCCGTCTTGATCTCTTCGAGCGTCAGGGCCGAATGGTGCGGCTGGTCGCCGGGCGAGAGCACGCCGCCGGACGTGCAGAGCTTGATCCAGTCGGCGCCCGCGCGAAGCACCTCGCGCACGCGGAGACGCATCGCCTCGACGCCGTCGACCACCTGGTGCGGCCGGTCGGGCAGGGGAATGTCGAGGTCGGCGCCGCACATGAAGTGCGCGTCGGTGTGGCCGCCGGTCTGGCTGAGCGCGCTGACCGTGACGAACATCCGCGGGCCGGGGAAGTAGCCGGCGTCGATGGCCATCCGGGTGCCTGCGGGCGAACCTGCGGCATCGCGCACCGCCGTGAAGCCCGCGTCGAGGGTGCGCCTGGCGGCGCGCACCGCTCGCATGAGCTCGAAGGTCGGAGGGGTGACGAGCTCGCGCGTGAAATCGAGCCCTTCGCCGAGGCTCGTGAGATGGACGTGGCAGTCGATAAGCCCGGGCAGAAGAGTGAGTCCCGCGCCGTCGATAGTCTCCGCGTCGCGAGGGACGTTAGCGCCGTCGCGCTTTCCGGCTTTCGTGACGCGCCCGTCTTCGATGAGGACGACCGCCCCGCGCATTACCTCACCGCTGGCCGGATTCAGCAGGGCGTCGCCGAAAACGGCGCGGATCACCAGCCGATGTTAAGGCGCAAGCCGGGGTGCTGCGAAAGCACGCACTCGCGTGCAACTAGGTCGCGCGAAACACGCGAGAGCACGCATTCGCGGCATTTGCGGGGTCAGATGTGCGTAGCAGATGCTGGGGTGGGCCCGGGTGGCCTCGATCCACCGACCAGCCGATTATGAGTCCCAGACGAAGCCGTCCGACCCGGTCCAGCGACGTCGTTCCGTATACAAAACGTCGACGCCCACGTCCAGCAAGTCCGCCGTGGTCCGGCAAGATCCATCTGATTGGCAGTCAAGATTGGCAGTCACCTTTGCCTGCAGTCGATGGACGTTAGCTGCAGTCCTTTGAGCCGATAAGCCGCGTCGGCACTACTTGTCCGTTCGAGGTGGATCGGCTCGTCGGCCTGGTAGGGGCCATCGTCGCCTGGTGGGATGAAGTGCGAGAGCGTGGTCACGCGAGCGAGTGTGGCACGCGCTCGGTCCCGTGGCCTCTGGTTAATATCTCGCCGTGGCCGACCGTAGCCGGATCGAGTGGACGCAAGCTACATGGAACCCCGTCACTGGCTGCGACAAGGTCAGCCCCGGTTGCGCGCACTGCTACGCCGAGACCTTTGCCGAACGGTTCCGCGACGTGCCTGGTCACGCCTATGAGCAGGGCTTCGACCTGAGGCTGTGGCCCGAGCGACTGGCGATTCCTCTCACGTGGAGGCAGCCAAGGCTGATCTTCGTCAACTCGATGAGCGACCTGTTCCACGAGCGCATCCCTTTCGACTTCGTTTGCGACATCTTCCGCACGATGAAGCAGGCCGACTGGCACACGTTCCAGATCCTCACCAAGAGGGCCGAGCGCATGGCCGAGCTCGCACCAATGCTCGACTGGCCGCCCAACGTGTGGATGGGCGTCTCCATCGAAAACCGGCGCTTCGTGCACCGCGCCGACCTGCTCCGCAAGGTGCCTGCAGCGGTGCGGTTCATCTCTGCGGAGCCGCTGCTCGGTCCGCTTGAAGGCTTAGACCTCGCCGGCATCGGATGGTTGATCGCCGGCGGCGAGTCTGGTCACGGCCATCGAATGGTCAAGGTCCAGTGGCTACGCGAACTGCGCGACCGGTGTCGGGACGAGCGCGTGCCGTTCTTCTTCAAGCAATGGGGCGGGCGCACGTCCAAGGCGGGCGGGCGCAAGCTCGATGGCCGCGAGTGGTCGGGTATGCCGAAGACCCCTACGGAAGCCAGATCTTCTCGCGCCCTTCAATCCTGGCGGCGGGGCGGTTCTCCCGTCGCAGCTTCTGCGCTCGTACGAGGGTCTTGACCGCGATTGAGTAAGCGCCGGACCTTACCTTTCCGAAGTGATCGCCGACGAGCTCCCACCGCAGCCTGTCGAACCTGAGCGGGCTGCCGTTTGCCTGGATGGTCTTTAGGACTCCAGCCTGCAGATCCGCGAAATTGCGATCGCGGTACGCCTCAAGCGTGTCCTCGCCGAAGCCAGGCAGCAGCATCTGGGGTCTCTCGTAGGTGTTCGACATCAGCATCTCGTCGATCTTCACGATCGAGTCGTTCATCAGCCACATCGCGTTCTCGTGCGAGCTCGCGTGGACCAGCCAGTACTTGACCGGACCCTTGTAGCGCGACCGCACCTCGTAGGCGCTCTTGTAGCCGTACCTCTTGCCGAGCACGTGTTCGAAGTAGAGGTTGATGTAGAGGTTCTCCTTGTGCTCGCGGTTCAGGTCCGCTCGCAGCGCGATCTCGATCCACCTGTCGGTCCCGAAGAAGGCGGTGACGTTCTCGAGGTTCTTGGTTGCGCCGGGGATTGCTGGATTCGATCGGCCGTCCGGCAGGAGCTGTCCAGCAACCCGATGCAGGTACGTGAAGATCACCACCACGAAGACGTCGGTCTTGGGATGGCGCTGGAGCAGTGGCCGGCACCTTTCCGCGGTGATGTCCTTCAGCCCGAAGGGATCGAGGAGGACGAGGGCGGGAGCATCGCCGAGGATCCGGCTGATCTGGTCGTGGAAGTCGGCGAAGTCGCCCTGGTACAGGTTCGCCACCGAGCGGTAGCGGTGCATCGCTTTCGTCAGCTGCTGGAAGTTCTCCCTGTCGCGCTCGACGGCGATGACGGTCATCCGTCGCGATGAGAACTCCGCCCCGTAACGGATGGCGGCCTGCGCGGCGATGAGCGGCGAACCGAGCACGATCTCGCCGGAGGGTCCGGTGTACGTGCCTGCGCCCGCGCACGCGTCGACCACAAAGATCTCGCGACTGATCGAGCCGAGCATTCGCGACCAGGGAACGATGTAGTTGCTGAGCACCAAGTGCTTGACCCACTGCCAGTCGCGATAGCGCGCGAAGTGCGCGACGGGCTTACGGGGCTTCCGCCAAACCTCAGACATCCAGGTACCTCCAGTCCCATGGGTGTAGAGGCTGAACACCGGTGGCGGACTCGGAGTCGAACCTCGGGACTTGTGCGTCAGTTTACATTGCTGGCTACCCTGGTTTGCCGAACAAGAGTTCCCCTTAACTGCATCGCTGAGCGCCTGAGAGCAGGAGCCGTTGCAGACGGTCTCCGAGTACGGAATGGAAGTAGAGGAGGCTTCTGCGTGTCAGTTAAGCGAGCCGACCCGCCCCAGGCGGACGTCTGCACCATCGATCGAGCAATACCCGACCCTCATGAGCCTCGCCCCGAGGCAATCTACGACCGCCTTAGACTGCCGCATGACGGCGCCGCTCGCGGGCCGTCGGGGAGTTATGTGATCAAGTCGCGGAAGAGCATTCGCTGGGGCTCGCCGGAGCATCCGTGGTCGGAGTGGTTCACCACTCCAGAAGGCAAGGAGTGGGCGCACACCAATGGCGTCGACAAGCCGATCACCGATCCGGTAATCCTTGCGCGAATCGCTGCCATCATCCGACCAGTTCTCGAAGAACCACCTGCTGAAAGCCGTGGCGGGCGGGCAAGGCGGCCGGCAGGTCAGCCCCACCGTCCGAGCTCCATCAAGTCACCCAAACAGCCCATCGGTACCGATGTCGATACGATGCACGCCGTCGTCGACCCATCTGTCGCCGCTGCTCTAGAGCATGGGCGACTTCACAGGTTTTCTGACTGGCCCGTGCAGGATCTACCTGATGGCCCGGGCATCTACACAGTCTGGAAAGGCGATCTCTTCGTCTACGTTGGTGTTGCGGGTCGGTCAACTCGGCTGCCGACGCAACCTCCTTCTCAGAGTCTTAGGAGTCGGCTCGGCAGTCACGCGTCTGGCCGACGATCCGGGGATCAGTTTTGTGTCTATGTGTGCGATCGCCTCGTGCTCCCAGAACTCGAGGGCCGGCTTCGTGAGGTTGCTGACGGCACGATTTCACTGGACGGCCTCACTAAGGCCTACATCCGCGCAAACCTAGGTTTCAGGTTTACGTCAGTGAGTGACTATGTGACGGCACTGGCAATCGAGAGGACGGTCAAGAGCACTGGCCTTACCAAGGCAGGCCGACCCTTG
>Ga0070699_100002023_pt1 | contig 18322 bp, 18 predicted proteins | sample KBSK1503metaG_FD_65473 | JGI IMG/M metagenome (GOLD analysis project Ga0070699, IMG submission 65473) | Corn, switchgrass and miscanthus rhizosphere microbial communities from Kellogg Biological Station, Michigan, USA - KBS K1-50-3 metaG | ecosystem: Host-associated > Plants > Roots >... | reverse complement strand
GCGACCGCCCGCTCGAAGAGGTGCGCACCCGCGCCCTCGCGGTTGGCCGGTACGTCGAGCGGGCGGGGGCGAAGCTGCTCGTCGCCGCGTGCAACACCGCGTCGGGGGCGGCGCTCGAGCATCTCCGGCAGGCGGTGACGATCCCCGTCGTCGGCCTGGAGCCGGCGGTGAAGACGGGCGTCTCCGTGACCCGCAACGGCAAGGTGGGCGTGATGGCGACCGCGGGCACGCTCGCCTCGGCGCGCTTCGCCCGGCTCGTTCGCGAGCACGCCCGGGGCGTCGAGGTCGTCCCCCAGCCCTGCCCGGGGCTCGCCGATCTGATCGAGGAAGGCCACTTCGACGGCGAGCACCTGTACGCGTGGCTCGAGCCGCTGACGCAGCCGCTCAAGCGCGCGGGGGTCGATACCGTGGTCCTGGGCTGTACGCACTTCGCCTTCGTCAGCGAGCCGCTCGCGCGCGTCCTGGGTCCGGCCGTCCAGCTCGTCGACAGCGCGCCGGCGATCGCCCGCCGCACCGAGCACCTGCTTCGCGACGACAAACAGACGCGCAGGGACGGCCCGGGCGCGTTCACCGTCCTCACGACGGGTGATCCGCGCAAGGTGGCACCGGTGGTGGCGCGCCTGTGGGGCGCGGATGTACCGGTGGACGCGGTGGAGATCTAGCCCTCGATCTCCACGAGGCGGTCGAGCACGAAGCCGTGGAAGAGATGGCCCTCGGCCCTGAAGAGCCAACCCAGGTGCTCGCGGCATACCGAGCAGCGCTCCACCTGCCACGTATGACCGGCAAACCAGCTCCAGTCGGCGCTCGGCTCGCCGACGGTGGCGCATCCGGCGGCGCGAGCGAAGCAGCCGATGTGGTACTGGAAGCCGGCGGGGTTGGCAAACGTGTGCTCGTGGGCGCCGCCGACCTCGATGCGCGCGTCGGCCGTCGTGATCGGCTGGAGGCAGCCGGCGCAGGCGAGGACGCGTCCGTCCCCGTCACCCTCCTGCGCCGAGGCGCCGGGCCGCCGCACCGTCCCCTCCGGCGTATCGCGCCCCGCCTTCAGGAGGTCGAAGGCAAGGTCGGCAGCCATGACCAAGGAGGGCCGAGGGCTACGGCTTGGCCGCGGCCGTGGCCGCCGGCGTCGCGGCCGACCTCCACTTGATGACGTGGTAGGTCGCCTCCGTGGCGCCGACGTTCTTCACGGTGTGCAGCTCGTTCGACGCGTGGAAGATCACCGAGCCGGGGCCCAGCCGGCGCAGGACACCCTCGAGGTTGGACTCGATGGTGCCCTCCTTGATGATGATCAGCTCCTCGTCGGGGTGCCGGTGAGGGCCGTGGGGCGCCTCGCCCGGCTTCAACGTGGTGATGTGCATCTCGAGCTCGGACAGCGTGGGTGTCGGCGTGTCGAAGACGCGGCGCACCGCGCCGACCTTGGTGGCCTGGGGCGTGAGCGATTCCCACGTGAAGACGCCCGAGTGCATGACGGTGGGCGCGGGAGCTTCGGCCCGGCTCGCGGTCGCGGCGAGCGCGAGCGGGATCAGGCCGGCGGCGAGACCGGCGGTCCCGACGCGGCGAGTGATGGTCATGTGTGCCTCCAAGGAAGCGAAGATACACCGTGATACGCTGCGGTGGAGGGATCATGTCCGGTTTCCTGCCCCTGCCGGGCGACCTGGCCTCCTCGTGAGCCCGGGCGCGACCGTTCTCGACCGCTTCCGCCTGAAGAGCCCGATCGGGGAGCTGATGGGCTACGTGCGTGATGGCGCCCTGTGCGCCCTCGACTTCGGCGACCGGGACGAGAGCAACCGCGCCGTGCGGGAGCGGCGCTTCGGCGTGATCGACGTGCGGGAGGCAGCGGCAGCGCTCGAGGCGCAGCGTCGGCTCGAGGCCTACCTCGCCGGCGATCTGGACGCCCTCGATGCGATCACGGTCGATCCGGGAGGGACGGAGTTCCAGGCGAGGGTCTGGGCGGCGTTGCGGCGCATTCCGCCCGGGCGGACCATCTCCTATACGGAGCTCGCCGCCACGGTCGGATCGCCGGCGGCGGTGCGGGCGGTAGGAACGGCCAACGGCCAGAACCCCGTGCCCGTCGTCATCCCGTGCCACCGCGTCGTGCGTTCCGACGGAACCCTCGGCGGCTACGGCGGTGGGCTCGACCGCAAGCGCTGGCTGCTGGACCACGAGAAGGCGCGGCGCGCTGAGCGCGGTCATCCGCTCCTCCGGGGATAGACGGGTGGCCGCGGCGCGGGTGGCCGATACGCCGGCGGCCGTGGCGCGGACGGCCGATAGCGGGGCAGGAAGCTTCGGGCCTGAAGCGTCACGAACGCCGAGAGGACGAGCCACAGGCCGAGCGCGGCCAGGGTGGCGGCCGCCGCCCGGGAAGGCCACGGATCCTCGTCGACGACCTCGAGGTCGGCTCCGCTACTGCGCCCGAGGAACTCGCTCGTCGCGGCCAGCATCCGGCCGCCGCGGCTCTCGCAGCGGCCGAAGAGGCCGCGGACCGCTCCCGTCTTGCGGTCGGTGCACCCGACGCTGATCAGCGTCTCTCTCCGCGTCGGCGACGCGATCTCCAGCCTCGACCGCGGAATGCCGAAGCTCACCGTGATCTCCTCGATCGGGATGCGGCGCGTCGAGGTGCGCCAGCCCTGGCGCACGATCTCGCACTCGCCCTTCGCGCGGCGACACGTGAGCACGAGCGTTTCGTGCTCCGCGAGGGCCACGAAGGCGAAGGTCAGGGCCAGCGCTCCGGCCACCAGCCGCGCGAGTCGGAGGGAGCCCAGCGCGGGCCGCGGCAGGAAGGCGCCCTCGCCGAGACGGTCGAGCAGCCGGATGGCCCGCCACCAGGCGATCTGGCCGCCGGCGTAGACGAGAAGGACCAGGGCCACGGCGGCGACGCTCTTCGCCGGCACGTGCGCCGACGACTCCACGGCCCAGGGCACCGCGAGCAGTCCGATCAGGATGCCGATGTAGTGGATCAGGAGCAGGCGTGAGCCCACTCGGGCCGCTCGGCCGGACGCCGCCGCGTAGGAGACCACGGCGCCGAACGCCGTCCACAGCAGGGGGGCGGACAGCGCGATGAAATAGCCGTCGAAGCCGCAAAGGGGGAGAGACACGGGGAAGCCGACCATGAACATGAGGACGAGGCTCAACGGGCGGCTGTCGCCGTCGTACCCGGCGGCGCCGGAGGCGAGCCAGGCGAGGAGCATCCCATAAGCCAGCCCGGCGAGCGGGCCGGCGAGGAAGCGCGGGTTCAGGGCCACGCAAGCTCCGTCATCGGCAGAGTATCCGCCGAAACGCGCCTTCCGCCAATTTCGGAGATTCCTGAACAAAAGATCCGGAATTCGTGGCCATCCTTGACACCCGGTACCACGGCTACTAGATTCTCGCTCACCCTTCCTCGAGAGCCTTGGACATGCCGGACGAGCGTGAACTCCTGGCAAAGGCGAGCTCCCCGGTCGAGGGAGCCGACACCCGCGAGCCCGTCGACCGGCCGGAAGCCGGGATTGCCCTGTGCCTTTCCGGGGGCGGCTACCGCGCAATGCTGTTCCACGCGGGCGCCCTCTGGCGGCTCAACGAGATGGCCTTCCTGCCGCGGCTCGACCGCATCTCCAGCGTATCGGGCGGATCGATCACCGCCGGCCTCCTGGGCCTGAAATGGGGCCGGCTCGCCTTCGACGGCGGCGTGGCGCGGAAGCTCGTAGAGGAGGTGATCGAGCCCCTGCGCAGGCTGGCGGGACGAACGATCGACGCGGAATCGATCATCGGTGGGGTGTTCCTCCCGGGCTCGGTGGCTGACCGCGTGGCCGACGTCTACGACGAGGCGCTCTTCGGGGGGGCCACCCTCCAGGACCTGCCCGACGATCCGCCGCGCTTCGTGATCAACGCGACCAACGTGCAGTCGGGCGCCCTGTGGCGCTTCATGAAGCGCTACATGCGCGACTACCGCGTCGGCGAGGTCCGCCGCCCGCGGGTGAGGCTGGCCGTCGCGGTGGCCGCCTCCTCGGCGTTTCCCCCCGTGCTGTCGCCGCTCCGGTTGTCGGTGGACGCGGACGCGTACAGCCCGCCGGCCGACGAGCCGCTGCACCGCGAGCCGTTCACCACCCACGTGGTGCTGACCGACGGCGGCGTCTACGACAACCTCGGGCTGGAGACGGCGTGGAAGCGCTACCAGATGATCCTCGTGAGCGACGCCGGCGGCCAGATGGCCGCGGAGGAGGAGCCCAAGAGCGACTGGGCCCGCCACGCCGTGCGCGTCCTCGAACTCGTCGATAACCAGGTGCGCAGCCTGCGCAAGCGACAGCTCCTGGACTCGCTCACGCTCGGCATCCGGTCGGGCGCCTACTGGGGAATCCGGACCGACATCGCCGAGTATCCCCGCGTCGGCCTCCCGTGCCCGCACGCGCGGTCGATGGAGGTGGCGCAGGTGAAGACGCGGCTGAAACGTCTCGACCCGGCGTGGCAGGAGCGGCTCATCAACTGGGGCTACGCCGTGTGCGACGCGGCCATGCGCTCCTACGTCGTCCGCGACCCGCTCCCTCGGGCCGCATTTCCCTACCCCGAGACCGCGGTGTGAGGCCCCGATGATCTCCCCCAACCCGTCTCTTCCCCGGTGGGACACGCGGACGCGGCGGGACCCCATCCCGCGTCCCGCCTTCCGGCGCCTGCGGGGCTATGCGTTCGACCCGAGCCTCTCGCTGCGCATGGACACCGCGCTCGTCAACGAGGTCGTTTTCAAGGTCCCGTGGGAGCCGTCGCCTCCCCGAAACGGATCGGCGAGCGGCGTTGCCCCACCGGAGCGGCTGCTGCGCGGTCCGGTGGGCGAGTACGTCGAGGTGATCGACTACGATCCGGCGAGCGGGTGCTTCTACGAGCCGGTGGATCTCGACAAGCCGGAGGTGCTGGCCCAGGACGGCCTGGCCCCCACCGAAGGCAACCCGCAGTTCCACCAGCAGATGGTCTACGCGGTGGCCATGACCACCATCCGGAACTTCGAGCGCGCGCTGGGCCGGCCCGCGCTGTGGGCCCCGCGGCCGTGGCGGGAGATCGCGGAGGAGCCGTCGGCGGACAACGGGTTCGTCCAGCGCCTGCGGATCTATCCCCACGCCCTGCGCGAGGCCAACGCGTACTACAGCCCGGCCAAGAAGGCGCTGCTGTTCGGCTACTTTCCCGCCGAGCCGCGCGGCGACGGTGGCCTCCTGCCCGGCGGCATCTTCGACCTGAACACGCTGAGCCTGCGGTACTCCATCCCGAAGTCGATCGACAACCCGGACCGGCTGGAGGCGCAGCGCCAGTACCGGCGAGACGGGAGGGCGGCCTCGCTCCGGGCGACGTATTTCGCGGACTGCGCGATGTCCGAGCAGGAGGAGCCGTTCGCGCTGCTCCACCGGGAGCTTTGACGAGATGCCGAACCGTCTCCCCCCGCGCGCCGCATGAGGTGAACATGACGACGAGCCCGGTCACCGTCCGGATGTACCGCCAGGGGCTGGGGGACTGCTTCCTGCTCACGTTCGCGGGCAAGAAGGGCCCCGTTCACATGCTGATCGACTGCGGCGTGCTTCTGGGCACCGCGGACGCCAAGGCGATGATGACGCGGGTGGCGGAGGACATCAAGAAGGCGACGGGCGGAGACAAGGCGCGGCTCGACGTGGTGGTGGCCACCCACGAGCACTGGGACCACCTGTCCGGCTTCGTGCAGGCCCGCGACGTCTTCGACCAGATCAAGATGGGCGAGGTGTGGCTCGCGTGGACGGAGGACCCGACGAACGCCCGGGCCCAGGAGCTGAGGCAGGAGCGCTCCCTGCGCATCGCCGCCATCGCCAACGCGCTGCAGCGCTGGCAGACATCGGGCGTGCAGCCGCAGCTCTACGCCGCGGTCACCGAAGTGCTGGGCTTCTTCGGGGAGCCCCTCGGCGCGGGGGGCAACAGCACCAAGGACGCCCTCGCGTCCCTGACAAACCGCCCGGACGCACGCATGCGGTATCTGTCGCCCGGGGGCAAGCCGATCGGGATCCCGGGCGTCGAGGGCGTGCGGGTCTACGTGCTGGGCCCGCCCGCGGACGACAAGTCCCTGGGCAAGCTGCTGCCGCGCAAGGGGAGCGGTGAAGCCTACGAGCTGAGGCTGACGCCCGAGCGCGCCTTCTTCGCCGCGCTCGACGGGCCCGGGACGGGCGCCGCCGGGGAGGAGGAGCGCCAGCTGGCCTTCCCCTTCGACGAGTACTACCGCATCGCGAAGCCGGAGGCCCAGAGCCGGCCCGACGGCTTCTTCCGCGACAACTATGGCTTCGGCGATGGCGACGCGAGCGGCTGGCGCCGGATCGACGAGGATTGGCTGACCCTCACCGGGGAGCTGGCCCTCAACCTCGACAACGAGACGAACAACACGTGCCTCGTGCTCGCCATCGAGCTGGTCGAAACCGGAGACGTGCTTCTCTTCCCGGGCGACGCCCAGATCGGGAACTGGGAATCGTGGAAGACGCTCTCGTTCTCCGCACCGGGCGGAGACGGCGGGACGACCGCCGTCACGTCCAAGGACCTCCTGGGCCGGACCGTGTTCTACAAGGTCGGCCACCATGCCAGCCACAACGCCACGCATCGGGCGGAGGGCCTGGAGCTGATGGAGAGCCCCGACCTGGTGGCGATGATCCCGGTCAACCACGCGATGGCCGTGAAGAAGAAGTGGAACATGCCGTTCCCGGCGCTCCTCCAGCGCCTCGAGGAGAAGTGCCGGGGCCGGGTCATCCGGCTCGACAGCCCGATGGAGGAGAGCGTCGCCGCGGCCACGAAGGCGCTGCGGTCCGAGGACGTCCAGCGTTTCAAGGACGCGCTGACGGAGACGGACCTGTATTACGAGTGCCGCTTTCCCCTCTGATGACGAGGCCGATCCGGATCGAGCCGCGCTTCGAGAGCTGGCAGGCCGCCGCCCGCGTGCTGCTGCGCGAAGCGGTGCCGCCGGAGGCCGTCGAGTGGCTCGAGGGCGAGCCGGTCGAGCCGCCGGCGGCGCCCCCGGCCGACGCGAGCGCGCACCGCGTGCCTCGGCGGTTCGTGGACATGGCGCGGCAGGTCGCGGGTCATCCCTCGCCGGGCCGGTGGGCCCTCCTCTATCGTGTGCTCTGGCGGATCGTCCAGGAAGACCACGACCTGCTGCAGCGCGAGGCCGACGCCGACGTGGCCGGCCTGCTCCAGATGGAGAAGGCCGTGCGCTCGGCCGCGCCGTTCGTGCCGCCCGCCGCTTCGATCGCCGACCTGCAACAGGCGGCGAAGGCCTGTACCGGGTGCGACCTCTACCGGCATGCCACCCAGACGGTCTTCGGCCAGGGGCCCCAGACCTCGCGCCTCGCTCTCGTCGGCGAGCAGCCGGGCGATCAGGAAGACCTGCAGGGCCTGCCGTTCGTGGGCCCGGCGGGACAGGTCCTGGACCGCGCGCTGGGCGAGGTGGGGCTCAGCCGCGGCGCGCTGTACCTCACCAACGTCGTCAAGCACTTCAAGTTCGTCCCCAGCGGCAAGCGCCGCCTGCACCAGACGCCGCAGGAGCCGGAGATCCTCGCCTGCCGGCCCTGGCTCGAAGCAGAGCTGCAAGCGGTCCGGCCCGAGGTGCTCGTGTGCCTAGGCGCGACCGCCTCGCGCGCGGTGTTCGGCCCCGCGTTCCGGCTCATGAAGCAGCGGGGCCTCTTCCTGCCCACGCGCTGGACCGCGCGAACGATGGCCACGCTGCATCCTTCGGCCGTGCTGCGGGCGCCGGATGCCGAGGGCCAGGACCGGCTCTACGGCCTCCTGAAGCAGGACCTGGCCACGGCCGTCGACGCGCTGCCGAGTCGCGCCGCTGGCACTTAACTGCCAGGGCTCCGGAGCACCAGGCGGTCGGGGCAAGCGGAGACGATCCGAAGCACCTCGGTGGGCGTCTTTCCCGAGGCGGGGTAGAGCTTCAGCGTGTGCCCGTCGATCTCCCACCGCCCCGACGAGAGCTGCCGGCGGTCGGTGGGCCCGGGCCGGGCGTGGCCGACGGTCCCGTCGCGGCGTAGATCGATCGAGCGCCGCCCGCGCGAGAGCGGGAACTTGAAGGTCGCGGGGCGGAAGACCATCTCGTCGCCGCGGTCCTCTTCATGGGAATGGACCCATTCCCGGTGCAGCCACTCGCGCGGCGCGTCTTTCTTCATCGGGCGGCCCGCGGCCTACTTGCCGATGGTGGTGCGAGGGCCGTCGAGGCTGGCCTGCATGCGCACGACCTGCTGAGCGGTGAACATGAACATCGCGTCGTCGTCGACGTAGTCCATGTAGTTCATGAACATGTCGCCGTTGGGTCCGTTCTGGCAAGAGACGTGGGGGAAGCGCGGCTGGCCGTAGTTGGGATGTTGCGCGTTGGGCGTGTCGGCCACGAAGTCGGTCCCGCTGCAATCCTCGGTGTCGCCCCAGACGTGGCGCAGGTTCAGCCAGTGGCCGATCTCGTGCGTGGCCGTGCGCCCGAGATGGAACGGCGCGGTCGCGGTGCCGGTGGTGCCGAAGGCCCGGTTGAGGAGCACGATGCCGTCGGTGTTCGCCGGGCCGCCCGGGAACTGCGCGTAGCCCAGCAGCCCTCCGCCCAGCGAGCAGACCCAGACGTTGAGGTAGCGGCCGGAGGGCCAGCCGTCCGATCCGCCGGTCGACGTGGCCTTCACGGAGTCGTCGTCCGGGAACGAGACCTGCGTGGTCGCCACGTAGAGGATCCCGCTCGTCTTCTTGCCCGCCGGGTTCCGGGTGGCGAGGGCGAACTGCACGCGGGCGTCCGTGACCAGACCCTGCCATACGGAGGGCACCTTCGACCGGTCGGGGTTGGTGGCGCGGTAGTCCTTGTTGAGCGCGGCGATCTGGCTCTTCACCTGGGCGGCCGTGATCCTCTCGTCGGCCGTCCGGTAGACGACGTGCACGACGACGGGCACCGTCGTCACCGCCGGCCGGATGCCCGCGCCGGCGGCGAGGCGGCTGTGGACCCTGCGCTCGAGCTCGGCCTGCCGCAAGCGAAACGCCGGGTCCTCCTCGAGGAGGCGGTGGTGGACCTGCATGGTGCCGCAGCGGCGGCGGACGGGAACGGGCGGAGGCATCAGGAGAGCGGCATCAGTGGCCGCGCGCCGGCTCGCGACGCGAGAGGTCGCGGAGGTAGTCGTGGAGGAGCGCGCGGTCGGCGGGGTGCATGTCGATGAAGCTCAGGCCGGCCCCGCCGATGGGCTGGCCGGCGGCGCGGCTCGGGTCCGCGTTCCAGACGACGCGGCCGGTGGCGTGCACGGGCGCCTTGCCCGGCAGCCAGAGGACCATCTCCACCTCGCCCTTCGGGAGCGGCTTGTCGGACTGGATGAACAGCCCACCCTTGCCGATGTTGGTGACGTGGTCCGAAACGAACATCTGGCCGCTGACCCAGTCGACGCGGATCTCCACCTCGTAGCGCTCGTGCTCGCGCTCGGGCGAGGGGTCGCCCGAAGACGTCGGGTCGTCCGCCATCAGACGTATCCTACCGCGCCTCGCCTTCCGTCACTTCGCGGAGGCGGGCATGGCGTTCCAGATGTCCCGATAGAGCTTCCAGGCCCCATCGGGCTGCTTCTTCCACACGACGACGTACTTGACCGTCTGGGACTGCTCCCCGCCGCTCGGCGGCTGGATCTTCAGGACCGCCGTCCCCGTCTCCGCGGCCAGGCGGCCGCTGGAGTGAACGTCGACCGTGTTCAGCGTGATCGTCTTGCCGCCCGCGTCGCGCAGACCCTTCCACAACGCCTCGATGGCGGGCCGGCCCCGCGCCATCTCGCCGTCGGGAGGGAACGCGATGGCGTCCTCGGCGTACGCGGCGGCCACGGCGGCGATGTCGCCGCGGCCGAAGGCGGCAGTGAAGGCGGCGTTCTGCTTCTCGATGGCGGCACGCGCGGGGTCGGCCTTGGCCGGCTGCGCGAGCGCGGAGGCACTGGAGACGACCAGCGCGAGGACCACCAGGACAGGAACGTCAGGGCGCATGAGTGTCCTCCTTAGGTGAGTAGAACCATCATCGTCGCTCAGGCCGTGAGCATCATCTTCAAGGTGGCGCCGGGAGCGTGGGCCATCTTCGTGAATCCCCGCTGGCCCTGCTCGAGGGGCAGGATCTCCGTCCACGGCTTGAGGTCGAACCGGCGCGCCTCGATGAGGCGGACCGAGCCCTGGAAATCACGCGGGGCGTACGCGAAAGAAGTGAAGACCGCCTTCTCGTCCCGGATCATGCTCGTCCACGGCAGCGAGGAGTCGTGGTCGGCCAGCCCGAGGAAGACGATACGCCCGCCCTTCGCGGCGGCGGCGACGGCGGCCAGGCGGGTCGCCGCGTGGCCGACCGCTTCCACCACGAACTCCGCCCCGCCCCCGGAGAACGACCGCACGGCTTCCGGGGCATTCTCGCGGCCCGCGTCGATGGCCAGGTCGGCGCCGAGCGTCCGTGCCACCTCCAGCCGCTCCGCGTTGACGTCGACGACGCACACCCGCGGGACGCCGCGCAGCCGGGCGAGGACGAGGGCGAGCGCGCCGAGCGGTCCGGCGCCGAAGATCGCCACCGTCTCGGGCGGCTCGGCCAGCGCGATCCGGAACGCGTGGAGGACGACGGCCATCGGCTCCACCAGGATCCCCTCCGGCTCGGGCAGCGCTTCCGTCAGCGCGTGGAGCTGACGCGCGGGGACGGAGACGAGCTGCGCGTACGTGCCGTGGAGGCGGTCCATGCCGAACACGCGCCAATCCGCGCAGAGGTTCTGCCGGCCGCCCAGGCACGCGGCGCACGACAGGCAACTGACGAGGGGGTTCAAGCACACGCGCTGCCCGCGGCGCCATCCCTGGACGGCGGGATGAACGTCGGCCACTCTCGCCACCGTCTCGTGGCCCATCACCAGCCCCGGCTTCCGGCGCTCGCTCCGGCCGAGGAAGCCGTGGAGGTCGGAGCCGCAGATGCCGGCCGCGGACACCTCCAGCAGCACCTCGCCGTCCCCCACCACGGGATCGGGCAAGTGCTGGATCTCGACCTTCTCCGGCCCGACGTAGACCAGCGCCTTCATGCTCGGTGTCGGGGGCCATCTTATCGCGTCAAAGGGGGTCCGGCGTTCATGGTATAAGCGCCGCGGGGGTCATGGAGGGGACCATGAAGGGTGCGAGAACCTGCGCGGCGTGGGCCGCGTTCGCGATGCTGGCGCTGGGGGCGCGGGAGGCGGCGGCGCAGATCACGGGCGCGATCGGGGGGACCGTCCACGATGCGAGCGGCGCGGTCCTGCCGGGCGCGATGGTGACGGTCCGCGGCCCGAACCTGCAGAAGGAAGCCGCGACGGCGGTCAGCGGCGCCAACGGCACCTACCGGGTCGCGCTGATCCCGCCCGGCGTCTACGAGGTCACGGTCGAGCTGCAGGGGTTCACGTCCCAGACGCGCAAGAACGTCGAGGTGGCGATCAACCAGCAGACGACCCTCGACGTCTCGATGGCGGTCGGGGGCCGCACCGAGGCGGTGGAGGTCGAGGCCGGGATCCCGCTGGTGGAGGTCGAGCGCTCCGCCGTCTCGTCCCGCGTGTCGCAGCAGACGATCGACGCCCTGCCGCTCAACGGCCGGAACTACGTCGACCTCATCTCCCTCGTGCCCGGCGCGCTGCCCGTCCCCGGCGGCCCGCAGGGCGCCAACGTCTCGATCTTCGGTGAGCGCGGGGCCGCGCTCTCGTTCCTCGTGGACGGGGCGGAGAACAACGACCCGCTGAACGGCGGCCCCGCGGTGCGCTACACGCAGGACGCGGTGCGCGAGTTCGAGGTGATCACGACCGGCTACGAGGCCGAGTTCGGCCGCGCCCAGGGCGGCGTCGCCAACATCGTCACCCGCTCGGGCGGCAACGACTGGCAGGGCTCGGCCTTCACGTTCGCGCGCAACGACGCCTTCGACAACTCGAACGTCCCGAATCAGGAGCCGCCGAAGCTCGAGCGCTACCAGTGGGGCGGGACCCTCAGCGGGCCACTCAAGCGCGACCGGGCCTACGTCCTCGGCTCCTTCGAGGTGCTCGACGAGACGCGCGGCGTCAACATCGATCAGTCCAAGATTCCGACCTTCGTGAAGAACGGCATCGCGACGCCGGGCGGCCAGGAGGACTTCGGCATCGGGCCCGGCACCAACGGCTGGACCGGCGTGCTGAAGCTCGACTTCACGCTCAACGACAAGAACCGGCTGGCCCTGACCGGGGCCCGCAACAACCAGGACGTCAGCGGGGAGATCTCCTCGCCGGTGGCCGGCACCATCGCCCTGCCCAGCGCCGCGCGCACGCAGACCGCCGACGGCGCCAGCGTCATCGCCCGCGAGACCGCCGTGCTGCGCCCGACCACGTTCCTGGAGACGAGCGCGTCGTTCATCCGCGGGCACGGCGGCGCCAACCTGGAGCACACCGCGCGCATCGAGCCGATCCTCATCCTGCTCCGCAGCGGCTTCCTCCAGACCGGGGCGCCCTTCGGCAGCCGGAGCGAGCGGACGAGCAAGCGGTTCCAGTTCGCGCAGACGCTGACCAACGCCTTCACGGGGGCCGCCGGCGACCACCAGCTCAAGGTCGGCTGGGACGTGAACCGCGTGACGCTCGACGGCTTCGACGAGGTGCTCAACGACGTCGAGTACTCGGCGGCCTTCCTGAGCCCGAACGCGCACGCGATCAACGAGGATCTCTTCCGCCGCCTCGGCTTCGCGCAGTCTGCCGCGCGCTTCTTCACGCTCTCCGGCAACCCCGACGGCAGCCTCGACGTCGGCATCAAGGACACGAGCCTCTCGGGCTTCGCCCAGGACAGCTGGCGGATGCCGCACGGCGTGACGCTGAACTACGGCGCGCGCTACGACTACTCGAGCCTGTTCAGCGGCGACAAGAACAACATCGCCCCGCGGCTGGGCGTGACGTGGGACGTGGGAGAGAAGCACCAGACGGTGGTGAAGGCCAACTGGGGGCGCTTCTTCGACCGCAACCTGCTGGCCGCCGCCGCCACCGTGCCCGACAAGGGGGGCGTCTTCACCCGGTCGATCTTCGACGTCACGCTGCCGCGGCTGGGCGCCGACTACACCGACTCGCTCATCGACCTCGTCATCACGTCGGGCTTCCCGACGGGACCGGGCACCCGGAGCCCCGCGGAGAACCCCGCCTACCGCGGCTTCGCCGACGCGCTCCGCGCCGACCCGCTGGCCCTCTACAAGCTGCTCGGCATCCGGGTCAGCGACCCGTCGGTGCCTCCGATCGTGACCGCCGACAACATCCAGCAGCTCTCGGGCCTGACCGCGGCGCAAGCGGTGGCCCTGCTCGAGCGGACGTTCCCGGGCACGGACTTCGAGTTCTTCGACGTCCCCGGCGGGTCCATCGTCGGGAACCGCGTGCTGTCGTTCTTTCCCCGCGGCCCGCTCGGCCTCAGCCGCGACGTCTCCCGCTACGCCGAGGACCGCACGCCGTCGACGAACGCCTTCAACGTCGGCATCGAGCAGCAGTTCCTGAACGACTTCTCGCTCGCCGTGACCTACGTCCACCGGCGGACGCGGGACCTCCTCACCCGCCGCATCGTGAACCTGTTCGACGCGGCCCCGGGCCGCCCGAACTTCGGCAAGACGACCGACGGCGGGCCTCGGATCAGCCAGGTCACCTACGACGGCATCATCAATTACGACGGCGTGACCATCCACCTGCGCAAGCGCTTCAGCCACCGCTACCAGTTCGCGCTGTCCTACACGGGCTCGCGGGCGCGCGACAACCTCCTCACCGGCAACGTGGGGTCGCAGTTCAGCAACAACAATCACCCGGAGATCGACTACGGCCCGTCGAACCAGTCGGCGCCCCACGTCTTCGTCGGCAACGCGCTGGCCACGCTGCCCTGGGGCCTCGACATCTCCGGCATCGTCTTCTGGCGCAGCGGCGCGGCCTTCAACCCGCGCGGCATCGTGGATCTCGACGGCGACGGCCTCGTCGACCAGCGCGACACCACGCAGCCCCGGAACAAGTTCCGGACGAAGGCCTACGGCGACGTCGACCTGCGGCTCGAGAAGCGGTTCAAGGTGTCGGGCCGTCAGGCCTTCAGCGTGCTCGCCGAGGCCTTCAACCTGTTCAACCGCGCCAACGTCAGCAACGTGACCGCCGTCTCCGGGCCGAACTTCGGCACGCCGACGACGTTCTTCCCCGGACGGGAGATCCAGTTCGGGGTGCGTTATCTCTTCGGGGGCCGCTAGGGAAAGGAGTCCTGCCGATGCGCACCGAGACGACGGCCGTGGCCACGGTGGCGGCTCTCTCCCTCGGCCTCTCCCCGGCGGCCGCGGACACGCCCTTCAAGCTGGGCACGTTCGAGCGCAACGGGCGGGCGTTCGTCGGCCTCGTCCTCGAGGACCGGCGGGTCGTGGAGATCGCGGCGGCCAATGCTCGTCTCCAGAAACAGCACCCGAGCTGGAAGCCACTGGCCATTCCCGCGGGCATGAAGGAGCTGATCGAGCGGTACGAGGACGGAATGCGCGAGCGCCTGCACGCGATCGCGAACGAATCGGGGGCCGCGGCTCCGCGGGCGGATATCTACGAGGTGAAGGCCCTGCGCGTGCGGCCTCCGGTCCCCAATCCCGAGACGATGGTCAACGCCGCGGTGAACTACGTCGAGCACGGCGTGGAGGTCGCGGGCGGCCACGCGCCGCCCACCCCCTCTCCGACCGCGGCGCCATCGGTCCCCGGCCTCTGGGAGCGGCGGGCGGACGACGCCCGTTGGACCCCGTACCTGTTCCTCAAGGCGCGCAGCGCGCTCATCGGGGACGGCGAGGCGATCCGCATCCCCCCGGGCCGCGACCAGATCGACTGGGAGTGTGAGCTGGCGGTGATCGTCGGCCGGCGCGCGAGCCACGTGCCCATCGGCCAGGGCCGCGACCACATCTTCGGCTACACGCTGGAGGATGACGTCTCGGACCGCGGCGGACGCGGCGACGCGCGGCACGGCTCCGACTGGCTGGTCGGCAAGAGCCACGACACCTTCGCGCCGGTCGGACCCTTCATCGTGCCGAAGGAGTTCGTCCCCGACCCTCAGGCCCTCGCGATCCGGTTCACGCTCTCGGGGACGGTGATGCAGGACTCCAGCACCGCGCGCATGACGCACACCGTCGACGAACTGCTGCAGTACGCGTCGAACATCCTGACCTTGCGGCCGGGCGACGTGATCTCCACGGGCAGCCCGGCCGGCGTGGGCTTCACGCGCAACCCGCCCATCTTCATGAAGCCCGGCGACGTGGCCGCGTGCACGATCGAGAGGATCGGGACGCTCACGAACCCGGTCGCCGCCGCCGAGAAGTGACGAGCCTCACTTGAGCCACCGCGCCAGCCATTCGCGCACTTCGCGGTAGAAGACCTTGCCGTTCTCGCCCTTGAGGATCCAGTGGTTCTCGTCCGGCCAGACGAGGAGCCGCGTGGGGACGCGCATGCGCTGGAGCGCGGCGTACATCTCCAGCGTGTTGTTCATGGGCACGCGGAAGTCGTTCTCGCCGACCGAGAGCAGGATGGGCGTCTTGAAGTCCTTCGCGTAGGCGACGGGGCTCTGGTCGAGCCAGGTCCGCGGGCTCTCCCAGAACGGCGTGCCCATCATGAGCTCGCGGCCGTACATCACGTCGCTCGTCGACCACTGGGTCTCCAGGCTCGAGAGCCCGGCGTGGCTCACCAGGCACCGGTAGCGCGTGGTCGTCGCCTCGAGCCAGTTGGTGAGATGGCCCCCATAGCTGGCTCCCCCCGCCGCGTGAACTGCTCGCCGTAGCCGGTCGAGCCGCGGTAGTCGGTCAGGAGCACCACGTAGCCGGGGCTGGCGAGCAGGTGGTAGTTCCAGCGCAGCGAGATCTGGTCGCGCCACATGTTGGCGTGCCCGCCGTGGATCAGGACGAGGAGCGGATACTTGCGGGCGGGATCGAATCCCGGGGGCAGGACCACGAAGCTGTGGATGGGGCGCCCCTTCGCGCCCGTGAAGGAGAACTCCCGCGGGGGTTGCCAGTCGAGGGCCGCCGCCTTGTCCACGTTGAAGGACGTGAGGCTCGTCTGCCTCTTCGTGACGGGGTCGATGCGCACCACCTCCGCCGGGTTCACGGAGCTTCCCCAGCTCGCGACGACGACGGTGCGGCCCGCCCCCCCGGGGACCTCGATGGTGCCGAATGCGCCCCGCGAATCGAGGACCGGCGTCACGTCGCCGCCCCGGGCCGGCACCGAGAAGAGCTTCACGTAGCCCGAGTCCTCGGCGGTCAGGTACAGCGTGCGGCCGTCGGGCGCGATCGCGAAGTCCGCGACCGACCGGTCGAACTTCGGCGTGACCGTGGTGACCTCGCCGCTCCACGGCCAGGCCGCGCAGGCGAGGCGGGTGCCGGCCAGGAGGTCGCGGGCGGCGCCGCCCGTGGCCGGGACCACGAAGAGGTGCGTCTGCGCGTCGTCGAGCCACCGGTCCCAGCGCCGGATCGGGAAGCTGTCGTAGATCCGGACCTTCGACTTCGCGTCCTTCCGCTCGGCGGCGATCTTCTTGTTCGCGTCCGGGTCGGCGGCTCCGGGGTAGGAGCCGGCCTGGTAGAGGATCGATTGCCCGTCCGGGCTCCACACCGGCGCGCGCGCGGCGAGCGGGGAGGACGTGACGCGGTGCGCTTCTCCGCCCCCGGCCACGTCGAGCACGTAGATCTGGCTCACGTCGTCGTCCTCGCGCCGGGACGAGAAGGCGATCTCCCGGCTGTCGGGGCTCCAGGCCGGCCCGCTCTCGGCCGCCTTGTTGGACGTCAGGCGCCGCGGCTTTGCGCTGCCGTCGACGGGGACGATCCACAGGTCCGCGACCTCCTTCTTCTCGTCGTACGCGGGCTCGGTGACGGGGAAGACGACCCACTTCCCGTCGGGCGAGACGGCGGGCGCGCCGACCCGCTCCATCAAGAAGATGGCCTCGTGGGTCAACGGCTGCTTGGACCCCGAGGGCTGGGCGATCGATGGCCCCGGCGAGACGGCCAAGATGACGGCGAGCAGCGTCGCAGGCATGGAGAAGCGGTTCATGGTTCGGCCATGCTATCGCAGCCGCGCGCGCCGTGGGTTACGGGTATACTTCGCGCCCGATGAGCCGGAACAAGCAATGAAGAGGTGAAGCGATGTCCTCCCGCCGAGAATTCCTGTCCACCCTGGCCGCGGGCCTGGCGGCTTCGACCCTGAGGCCGACCGGGGCCCTGGGCGCCGACGCACCCGAGATCAAGAGCAGCCTCAACGGGCCGATCGGCCTGCAGCTCTACAGCCTGCGCGAGTACGGGCCCAAGGACCTGGCGGGCACGCTGGCCAAGGTCCGCGCGATGGGCCTCCGCGACGTGGAAAGCGCCGGGCTCTGGAACCACACGCTCCCCGAGTTCCGCTCGGCCCTCGACTCCGCGGGGCTGAAGTGTCGCTCCGCGCACATCGGCTTCGACCGCCTGCGCGACGACGCGGCCGGCGCGATCGCCGAGGCGAAGGGGCTCGGCGCGGCGGGGATCGTGTGCGCCTGGATCCCGCACAAGGGCGACACGTTCACCCGCGCGGACGCGACGACGGGGGCCGAGGTCTTCAACCGGTTCGGCAAGGCGGCGCAGGACGCCGGGCTCACGTTCGGCTACCACTGCCACGGCTACGAGTTCGTCCCCTCGCCCGAGGGGACGCTCTTCGACACGTTCGCCGGCATGGCCGATCCGAAGCTCGTCTCGTTCCAGATCGACGTCTTCCACGCGTATAACGGCGGCGCCGATCCGGCGCAGCTCATCGAGAAGCACAAGGGCCGCGTGCGGTCGCTCCACGTGAAGGACCGCAAGAAGGGCGTGCCCGTCAAGGCGGGCAGTGCGGGCGCGGAGGCGGACATGGACGTCCCCGTGGGCACGGGCGCGATCGACTACCCGGCCGTGCTGCGGGCCGCCAAGAAGGCCGGCGTCTCGTACTACTTCATCGAAGACGAGAGCAAGGATCCGCTGGGGCACATCCCCCTGAGCCTGGCCTACCTGTCGAGCGTCAAGGTCTGAGCGCGAGGCGGCGCTCATGACGAAACCCATCGGCCGAAGGGAGTTCCTGCGCTACGGTGCGATCGGCGGCGCAACGGGGATCGCCGCGCGCGCCACCGGGAGATGGCGGGTCGAGGCGGCGGCCAGGCCGGGCCGGACGGCCGCGAGCGCCGTCGCGTTGGAGGAGGCGACGATCGACGGCCTGCAGGAGCAGATGAAGGCCGGCACCCTCACCGCCCGGCGCCTCACCCAGGCTTATCTCGACCGGATCGAGGCCCTCGACGGCAAGGGACCGGCGCTGCGCAGCGTGATCGAGACGAACCCGGACGCGCTGGCGATCGCGGACGGCCTGGACGCGGAGCGAAAGACGAAGGGCCCGCGCGGGCC
>Ga0070699_100002022_pt1 | contig 18333 bp, 15 predicted proteins | sample KBSK1503metaG_FD_65473 | JGI IMG/M metagenome (GOLD analysis project Ga0070699, IMG submission 65473) | Corn, switchgrass and miscanthus rhizosphere microbial communities from Kellogg Biological Station, Michigan, USA - KBS K1-50-3 metaG | ecosystem: Host-associated > Plants > Roots >... | reverse complement strand
ACGTGGAGCGCGTGCTGGCTCTCTATCCCTGGTACTCCCTGGTCATGATGGTCGCCTTCGCGATCTCCCTCTACTTCGGCATGGCGAAGCCCGGCGGGCCAGGGCAGGACGAAGAATCGCCGTGGGAGCGCGCCTTCGTCGCCGGCTTCGCCACGCTCCTCTGCTCGATGCCGTTCGACTTCACGCGTCCCTACCGCGCGCCGTGGGCGCTGACCTTCCTCCTGAAGCCGAACCACGCGCTCGGCCTCGTGCTGTTGCCGCTGGTCCTGCTCGCCTTTGCGCGGATCCGGACGTGGCGCGGCCGCCTGGCCACCGGCCTCCTCCTGCAACTGCTGGGGTGGGTCTTCGTCCTCCACATGGTCTACGTGGTGGCGGGCCTCGTCGCCTTCACGCTGCTGTCGCTCCGCCGCGGACGCGACGAGGCCCGCCGCGACGTCGTGGACGTGGCGGTGGTGGTCGGCGTGAACCTGCTCGTGGTCAGCCCCTATCTCGTCATGCTCGTGACGGGTTATCCGTTCATGGTCCCGAGCTCGGTGATGACGATCGAGCCGGCCTCCGCCCATCTGATGGAAGCGACGTTCCGGCACGGCTTCGTCTTCTGGCTCGGCCTGTGGGGCCTCGTGGTCCTGCTTCGCCGGGGCGACCGCCTGAGCCGTCTGTGGGCGGGCCAGATGCTGGGCGGCTTCGCCGTGTGGGTCGGCTATTACGTGTTGAGCGCTCTCCAGGAGGCGCGCGAGCGGGACGAGATCTACTACTGGAACGCGTTCCTGCTCGCCGTCGCCGCCGGCATCGGGTGCTGGGACCTGGGTCGGCGCGCCACGGCATGGCTCGCGCCGAAGGCCGCGGCGCCGGCGGTCCGCGCCGCCCTCCTGGGCGCGCTGCTCGTTCCGTTCTCGCTGCCCTACTGGTGGAACCCGGCCACGATGGACGTCTACTTCACGCCCTCGCTCCCGCCGCTGCCGGCGTCCCTGCGCGACGCCACCGATTTCCTGCGCCGCGAGACCGACCCGCGGGACGTGATCGCGGGCGACCCCGACTTCGCGCGTTACGGCGCGGCGCTGGGAGGCCGGCGCGCGCTGCTCGGCAACACGCTGCACATGCCGAAGGACCACGACCGGCGCTGGCGCCTGCAGGGGATGCTCGTCGAGGGGCGGGACGCCGACGCGGTGCTGGCCGAGGCGGCCCGCTACGGCGTGCGGTACTTCGTGGTCACGCCCTCGCTGATCCAGTCCTACTATCGCGGCACCGACCTCGGCCGCATCGGCGCGCAGCCGTATCTCCGGCGCGTCTTCTTCTCCGGCGACCCGGAAGGCGACTTCATCGCGATCTTCCGCGTGGAGAAGCGCGCCTCTTGATCGCGCGCGCGGCGGAGCTGCTGCGCCTGCCGCCGGGGGTGCCGGACGCGGATCTGCACGCGGGCCTGCTTCGCTATCTGCTGCTGGCTCTGGCCCTGCTGTGGGCGCTCGCGGCCCTCCGGGCGCGTCCCGCGACATTCCTCCTGGCGGGCGCGGCCTTCGTGATCGTGGCCGAGGGCTTCTGGATCGCCGCCCTCGGGCGTCCCTACGGCCTGTTCCTCGATCCCGGGCTCACGCGCCGCGCGGCGGACATGTCGGTGGCGGCGGCGGGCGCCCCCCGCGGCGAGAGCTTCCTCGTGGACAGGCCCGCTCCGCGAGACGGCTGGGTGGCGTTCGCGCCGCGGCTGAGACCGAAGGCCTGGCTGCTGATCCTGCCGACCCTCGTGCCGCTCCTGGTCCTGCCCGCGCTCGGCGTGCTCGTCTACGGTCTGTGGCCCCGCCGGGACGAGGCGCCGGTTGCGACGGCGTTGTGCCTGCTCTTCTCGACGGGCGATCTCGACGCGGCGCGCGGAGCGGGTTTCGTGCCCGGCCTGTGGGCGCATCCCGGAAGCGGCTTTCTGATCCTTGCGATCGTGGCCGTGGTCCTCGTCGTGGGAAGGCGGCCGCGGCGGGAAGTGGTGGCGACGGCGCTCGGCGCGGGAGCGACGGCGGCATGGCTCTTCGTCGAGGGACCGTCCGAGGGCCTCGGCCTCCCCGACGCCGCGCTGCTGCTGACGCTGGACCAGGTGCCATGGTGCGTCCTGGCCGTGTGGGCCTGGCCGCGCAGCGTGGCCCCCGCGGCCCGGGCCTTGATCGTGGGCGGGGCGGCCCTGGTGCTCCTGAGCGCGTTTCCCCTCGGGGTCGACGTGTGGGGCAGCCATGCCCTCTACCGCGTCGGTCTTCTGCTCGCCTCCGCGGGCCCGGTCACGGTGCTGCTGACGCGCGCGGGCGAGGGGCCGCGGGGACGCCGTCCCTTCGCGCGCTTCGATGCCCGGGCGCTCGGCACCGCGATGCTCGTCCTCGCCGCGGCGCCGGTCTGCTTCCTCACGTGGTGGACACCCATCCGCATCGATCCGCTGATGAACGCGAGCGGCGAGCCCCTGCCCGTCCGGCTGCGGGACGCGATGGCCTGGGTGCGGAGCCAGACGCCGCCGACGGCCGTGTTCCTGGCCAGCCCGGACTACGCGCCCTACGTCGCCGTCCTCGGGGGGCGGCGGGTGCTGCGAGCTCCCGGCCTGGCCGTGGCCGACGACGACATCCGGCGCGACCGCGCCGAGGACAAGCTGCTGCGCGGGCGCCCGGGCAAGCTGGGCTCGCTCTACGGCCTGACGCACGTCTTCATCGGCCCCGGCGACTTCCTCGCCTTCGGCCTCGCGAGCCCGGAGGGGCTGGAGCAGCGCGGCCGCTTCCGGCTGCTCTACCGCGACGCCTCGGACCTGCGCGTCTACGAGATCCTGGGCGGCGACTGATCGGCCTCGGCTAGAATAGGCGCTCATGTTCGAGGGTCGTTGGGTGGCCGTCGTGGTCCCCGCATACAACGAGGAAAAGCTGGTCGGCCGCGTCCTCGAGACGATGCCCGCGCTCGTCGACCGCATCGTGATCGTCGACGACGCTTCCACCGACCGGACCTGGGAGATCCTCTCCGCCGCCCGCGAGCGTCTGGGCTGCCGGCTACAGATCATCCGGCACGACCGCAATGCCGGCGTGGGCGGAGCCATCGTGACCGGCTACGAGGCGGTGATGCAGGGGAAGCCGCCGGCCGGGGCCCTGGTGGCCGTGATGGCGGGGGACGCGCAGATGGCCCCCGAGGACCTCCCGAAGCTGCTCATGCCCCTGGTGAAGGACGAGGCCGACTACACGAAGGGCAACCGCCTCTTCACCGGCGAAGCGTGGAAGATCATTCCCCGCCACCGCTACCTCGGCAATGCCGCGCTGTCCTTCCTGACCAAGGTCGCCTCCGGCTACTGGCACGTAGCCGACAGCCAGTCGGGATACACCGCCATCACCATCGAGGCGCTCACGGTGCTGGCCCTCGCGCGTCTCTACAAGCGCTACGGGTTCCCCAACCACCTCCTGGTGGAGCTGAACAACTACGACTTCCGCGTCCGGGACGTGCCCATCCGGCCGGTGTACAACATCGGCGAGGTGTCGGGCATGAGCCTGCCCCGCGTGGTGCCCAGCCTCTCGTGGCTCCTCGTCAAGTGCTACTTCTGGCGGATGAAGGAGAAGTACATCATCCGCGACTTCCATCCCCTGGTCTTCTTTCTCACCTTCGGCCTGTGCCTCGTCGGAGGCGGCCTGCTGTTCGGGATCTACCTGGTCTACCTGCGCCTGACCGTCGGGCTCCTGTCCCCGAACTCCGTCATCTTCGACGCGTTCTGCCTCATCATGGGCATGCAGATGCTCTTCTTCGCGATGTGGATGGACATGGAGCACAACAAGGGCCTGAAGTAGATGGCGGGCTCGCCGGTAGGCGTGGCGGTGGCGGGCTGCGGCTACTGGGGCAAGAACCTGGTGCGCAACCTGCACCAGATGGGGAACCTCGTGGCGGTGTGCGATCCCAGCCCCGCGGTCCTGGACACGGTGCGGGCGACGTACAAGGGCATCGAGGTGACCTCCGAGTTCGACCGGCTCCTCTCGGATCCCCGGGTGGAGGCGGTGGCGCTGGCGGTCCCCGCCGAGCAGCACTACGCGCTGGCGAAGAAGGCGATGCTCGCGGGCAAGGACGCGTTCGTCGAGAAGCCGCTGGCCCTCGACGTGCCGCAGGCCCAGGAGCTCGTGGACCTGGCCGCGCGCGAGAAGCGCGTGCTGATGGTCGGCCACATCCTCGAGTACCACCCGGCCGTGCTCAAGCTGAAGGAGTTCGTGGACGCGGGCGAGCTGGGGGACATCCACTACGTCTACTCGAACCGGCTCAACCTCGGCAAGGTTCGCAAGGAGGAGAACATCCTCTGGAGCTTCGCCCCCCACGACATCTCGGTGATCCTGCTGCTGACCGGCGCGATGCCGGAGTGGGCCTCGACGAGCGGGGAGAGCTACCTGCGCCACGACGTCGCCGACGTCACCATGACGTGCCTGGCCTTCCCGGGCCGGCTGCGGGCCCACATCTTCGTGAGCTGGCTGCACCCCTACAAGGAGCAGAAGCTGGTGGTCATCGGCAGCCGCAAGATGGCCGTCTTCGACGACGTGGCCAAGGAGGGCAAGCTCAAGATATTCGACAAGGGGATCGAGTGGCGGGACGGGGAGCCGGTGATCCGGCAAACGGCCGAGTCCACCCTCTTCTTTCCGGAGATGGAGCCGCTGCGGGAGGAGCTCGGCCACTTCGTCGAGTGCGTGCGCACCCGCCGGACCCCCCGGACCGACGGGGTCAACGGCGTCAGGGTACTGCGGGTGCTGGACGCCTGCCAGCGCTCGATCCGGGAGGGCGGGCGCCCGGTGCCGCTGTGACCGAGAAGCCCTATTTCGTCCACGAGAGCAGCTACGTCGACGAGCCGTGCCAGATCGGTGAAGGGACGAAGATCTGGCATTTCTCCCACGTGATGCGCGACTGCGTGATCGGCAAGCGCTGCAACATCGGCCAGAACGTGATGGTCTCGCCGGGCGTGCGGGTGGGCGACAACTGCAAGATCCAGAACAACGTCAGCCTCTATACCGGCGTGATCCTCGAGGCCGACGTGTTCTGCGGCCCGTCGATGGTCTTCACAAACGTGGTCAACCCCCGGAGCGAGGTCGTGCGGAAGGACGAGTACAAGCGGACGCTCGTGCGGCGGGGGGCGTCCATCGGCGCCAACGCCACCATCGTCTGCGGGGTGACCATCGGCACCTATGCCTTCGTGGGCGCGGGCGCGGTCGTCGCGCGCGACGTTCCCGACTTCGCGCTCGTGGTCGGCAACCCCGCGCGGAACACGGGCTGGATGTGCCGTTGCGGGATCAAGCTCGACGTCTCCGGCGAGAAGGTGGACTGCCACGCCTGCGCCACGGAGTACGTGCTCCACGAGGGCGTCTTGAGCTTCGCCGCGCCCGCCGGCTAGCCGGTCAGGCCCAGGCGGCGCCGCAGCGGGCCCCAGACCCCCTCGTGCCAGAGCAGCAGCGGCAGGCTCGCCTCGTGGCGCGCGCAGATGCGCCGCCACTCCTCGAGCTTCGCCCGCCAGGAGACCGTGCGGGTCAGGGCGCGGGAGTGCAGGCGGAACTCGGCCAGCACTTCCGGCAGGTGGGCGAACCGCTTGTGGGCGCGGGCCATCCCGAGGAACCAGTCCCAGTCCCCCGCGAAGCGCAGGGAGGGGTCCGGGCGGTGGCCTTCCTCCACCACGCGACGGCGGACGAAGGCCGCGTGGGGCGGGATGAAGTTGTAACGCCGCAAGTCGGCGGCGTCGAACTCCCGCCCCCGCACCGGCCGACGCAGAGCGCGCCCGTTTTCGTCGATGTAGCGGAAGTCCCCGTAGACCACATCCACGTCCGGATGCGCGCCGAGATAGCGCATGACGGCGGAGACCGCGCCCGGCACGACGTAGCGGTCATCGGCGTTCTGGTAGGCGAGGACCTCGCCGTGGGCCAGGGCGAAGCCTCGTCCGATCGCGTCGTACATGCCGCGGTCGGTGCCACTCGCCCAGACCACGCCGGGAGCGCGGCGCAGCAGGTCGAGCGTGCCGTCGGTGGAGCCGCCGTCCACGACCACGTGCTCCACGCGCGGATAGTCCTGGCCGCGGACGCTGTCCAACGTGTCGGCCAGGAACCGACTCCCGTTGAGGACCGGCGTGACGATGCTGATGAGGGGCACCTCGGGGGCCGGCATGGGCGCGAACGTCATACCACCAGTGCTATCATCGCCGCCACCGGGGCATGAGCGAGACCGTCCTCGTCACGGGAGCGGCCGGCTTCCTGGGCTCCAACTTGTGCCGCGTCCTCCTCGAGAGCGGCCATGCCGTCCGGGCCGTCGACAACCTCTCCCAGAGCACGATGCTCAACCTCGAGCCTCTCCTCGGCGAGGCCCGGCTCCGCTTCGCCCGCGAGGACGTGCGCGACGAGGCGGCCATGCAGCGGCTGGCGGAGGGAGCCTCGGCGATCGTCCACCTCGCCGCGTTCAAGATCCCCCGCTACGGCAACGCTCTCGATACCCTCCTCGTCAACACCGGGGGCACCGAGTCGATGCTGAAGGCGGCGGCGGCCGCGAAGGCCCGCCTCGTGTTCACGTCCACCTCCGACGTGTACGGGAAGAACCCTCGCCTGCCGTTCGCGGAGACGGACGACCTGTACCTCGGGGAGACCAGCGTGAAGCGCTGGGCCTACGCCACCTCGAAGATCCTCGACGAGCACTTCTGCTTCGCCTACCAGCAGGAACGCGGGGTGCCGGTGACGATCCTCCGCCTGTTCGGATCGTACGGCCCCGGCCAGAACCGCACGTGGTGGGGAGGACCACAATCGGTCTTCATCGATGCCGCCCTGCGCGGCCAGCCGATGGACGTCCACGGCGACGGCCAGCAGACGCGGAGCTTCACCTATGTGGACGATACCGTGGACGGGATCGTGCGGGCCCTCTTCTCGCCGCGGGCGGTGGGGGAGATCCTCAACATCGGGAGCACGAAGCCGGTGACCATCCAGGCCCTGGCCGAGATGGTGTGGCGGCTGGCCGGGACGGGGGAGCCGAAGATCCATCGTGTCTCGTATCAGGCCTTCGGCCGGTACGAGGACGTCCGGGCCCGGGTTCCGGAGATCGGAAAGGCGCGCGAGCTGCTCGGCTTCGAGCCCCGGGTCGGTCTCGAAGACGGGCTGCGCCGCACCATCGACTGGCAGCGCGCGGTGATGGCGCGTGAGGGCAGCCTCCCGTGAAGGCACGGGTGATGGTGACCGGCGTCGCGGGCCTCATCGGCTCTCATCTGGCCCGGGCCCTGCTGGAACGGGGTCACGAGGTGATAGGGGTGGACGACTTCTCGCAGGGCCGGGTGCAGAACCTGGAGTCCCTTCGCGAACATCCGGCCTTTCGCGTGCACGAGGCCGACATCGTCGACCAGCCGCGGCTCGACCGGCTCGCCGCGGGGGCGGGGGTCCTCGTGCATCTGGCCGCCCTCAAGATCCCGCGCTACGACGGGTACCTGAAGACGCTGGAGGTCAATGCCCGGGGGACGGAAGCCGTGCTGGAGTGCGCTCGCAAGGAGAAGGCGCGCGTGGTCTTCGCCTCCACCGACGACGTGTACGGCAAGAACCCCGACCCGACGTTCAGCGAGGAGAGCGCGCTCGTCCTCGGCGACTCCAAGGTGAACCGCTGGGCGTCGGCGGCATCGAAGATGTACGGCGAGCACCTCTGCTACGCCTACGCGGACCGCCACGGCATCCCCGTCTCCATCATCCGGTACTCCGGCGTGTACGGGCCCACCTACCAGCTCTCGCGGCTCTCGGGGCCCCAGGACATCTTCATCTATGCCGCCCTCACCGACCAGCCGATGCCCATCCACGGCGACGGCACCCAGACCCGGCCGTTCGCCCACGTCTCCGACGCGGTGGAGGCCACGCTCCGCGTCCTGGAAGCTCCGTACGCCGAAGGGGAAGTGGTCAACGTCGGGGCGGCGGACCACCTGAGCATCGTGAACCTCGCTTACCTCGTGTGGCGCCTGGCGGGGGCGCAGAGCCGGCCACGGCTGCGCTTCATCCCCTATACCGATTTCTCGCGCGGCTACGAGGACCCGCGCCAGCGCCGCGTCGACACGACGAAGGCGGAATGCCTTCTCGGCCATCGGCCGGCGATGGACCTGACGCGCGGCATGCAGCTCCAGGTCGAATGGTTCCGGCAGCGCCTGGACAGGATCCGGCAGGCGAACCCGGGCTTCTCGCTCGAGGATCAGGGTTGAGCCAGGCCGCGCCCGCGGCCCGTCCCCGCCTCTTCGTGCTGGTGCCGGTGCTCGACGAGGCGCCCAACGTCCCCCGACTGCTCGCCAACCTGTCGCGGCTCGCCGAGGACGTGCGCGGCGAGATGGAATGCCGGGCGGTGTTCGTCGACGACGGCAGCACCGATGGCACCGCGGACCGCATCCGCCAGAACGCCGGCTCCCTGCCGGTGGAGGTGCTGCGCCATGACACCAGCCTCGGCCCGGGGCGGGCGTTCGCCACCGGCTTCCGCCACCTGGGCCCCCGGCTGGCCCCGGCCGACTGGGTGGCGACGATGGAGGGCGACAACACGTCCAAGGCGGAGACGCTGCTTCAGATGCTCGTTCGCCGCCGCGAGGGATTCGAGGTCGTGCTGGCCAGTCCCTACATGTACGGCGGCGGCCTCAGCCACACCTCCCTTGTCCGCATCTTCTTGAGCCACGTCGCCAACGGCCTCATCAAGGAGTTGCTGGGCATCCACGGGATCCTCACCATGAGCTCCTTCTTCCGGCTCTACGGCGCCCCCGTCCTCAAGCGCCTGCAGGCGCGCTACGGGGACGGCATCCTGGAGACGCCCGGTTTCGAGTGCATGGTGGAGCTGCTGGCCAAGCTCATCCAGGCCGGGGCCACGATCTCGGAGGTGGCCATGCCCCTCGACGGCTCGCAGCGGCTGGGGAAGAGCAAGATGCGGCTCATGCGGACCATCCGCGGCTACCTGAAGGTGTTTCTCGTCGGGCGCCGATGGCGGAAGCGCTGAGCGTGTACAATTCGTCGTTGATGGCCGAGACACTCGTCGAACCTGCGCGCCGGCTCGCAGAGGCCATTGACGGCAAGACCGCGCGCGTCGGGGTGATCGGTCTCGGCTACGTAGGCCTGCCCCTCCTGCTGGAGTTCGCGCGCGGCGGCTATCCCGTGCTGGGCTTCGACGTCGACCGCGAGAAGGTGACGCGGCTGAAGCGGGGCGAGTCCTACATCGCCCACATCCCGGCCGCGCGGATCCGCGGCGCCCTCGATGAAGGGCGCTTCGACGCCACCTCCGACTTCACGCGCCTCGCGGAGGCCGATGCGATCCTCATCTGCGTCCCCACGCCGCTGACGCCCCAGCGCGAGCCGGACCTCTCCTACATCGAGAACACGGCCGACGCCATCGCCGGCAGCCTGAGGCCGGGGCAGCTCGTGGTGCTGGAGTCCACGACGTACCCGGGCACGACTGAAGAGGTGGTCCAGCCGCGGCTGGAGGCCGCGGGCCTCAAGGTGGAAGAGGACTTCTTCCTGGCCTTCAGCCCCGAGCGCGAGGACCCGGGCAACTCCCAGTACTCCACCCGGACGATCCCGAAGATCGTGGGCGGGGTCGGGCCGCAGTCCGCCCGCCTGGCGGAGGCGCTCTACCAGGGCACCCTCGACCGGGTCGTGCGCGTCTCCTCCGCCCGGGTGGCGGAGGCGGTCAAGATCCTCGAGAACACCTACCGCGCGGTGAACATCGCCCTCGTCAACGAGCTGAAGGTGACCTTCGAGCCCATGGACATCGACATCTGGGAGGTCATCGAGGCGGCCAAGACCAAGCCTTTCGGCTTCGCGCCCTTCTACCCGGGCCCGGGATTGGGTGGTCATTGTATTCCCATAGATCCGTTCTACTTGACCTGGAAGGCCCGCGAGTACGGCCTGTCCACGCGCTTCATCGAGCTGGCCGGCGAGATCAATACCGGGATGCCGCACCACGTCGTGCGGCGGCTGGCCTCCGCCCTCAACGAGGACGGGAAGTGCCTGCGCGGCGCGCGCGTCCTGGTCCTGGGCGTCGCCTACAAACGCAACATCGAAGACATGCGGGAGAGCCCGGCGGCGGAGATCATCGAGCTGCTGCAGCAAGCGGGGGCGCGGGCGGACTACCACGATCCCCACGTGCCGCACCTGCCGAAGATGCGCCGCCATCAGTTCGAGCTGAACTCGGTGCCTCTCGACTCGGGACTGTCGGCCTACGATGCGGCGGTGGTGGTGACCGACCACGCCGCCGTCGACTACGCGGCGGTGGGCCAGGCGGTGCCCCTGGTCATCGACACCCGCAACGTGTACGGCCGACTTCCACGACCGCGGGCCCGGGTGGTCAAGGCCTAGGCGAAGCCGCCGCCACCGGCGTGAGCGGCGCCACACGGCCAGGCCGCTTCCGTTGACGGTCCCGCCCCGGCGCGCTACATTCGAGCCCGACCGGTCGCCAATGGAGGCGCGTTGATCGACCTGCGCAAGAAGAAGGTCGTCGTCACCGGTGGGGCGGGCTTCCTCGGCTCGGCCGTCATGGAGAAGCTGCGCCGGCGCGGGTGCCCTCCGGCCTCGATCGTCGCCGTGCGCCGGGCGGAGTTCGATCTCGCGCACGAAGACGGCGTCCGCCGGATGTACGAGGTCCACCGGCCCGACGTCGTCGTTCACCTCGCGGCGGTGGTGGGAGGCATCGGGGCCAACCGCGAGAACCCCGGCAGCTTCTACTACCAGAACATGGTGATGGGCACCATGCTCATGGAGTACGCCCGCCTGGCGGCCGTCGAGAAGTTCGTCGCGGTCGGCACGATCTGCGCGTACCCGAAGTTCACCCCGGTGCCGTTCCGGGAGGAGGACCTCTGGAGCGGCTATCCCGAGGAGACCAACGCCCCCTACGGCCTCGCCAAGAAGATGCTGCTCGTGCAGTCGCAAGCGTACCACCAGCAGTACGGCTTCAACTCCATCTACCTCCTGCCCGTGAACCTGTACGGTCCGCGGGACAACTTCGACCCCAAGAGCTCCCACGTGATCCCCGCCCTCATCCGCAAGTGCGTGGAAGCCGTCGAGCGCGGCGCCCCGGTGGTGGAGATCTGGGGCACCGGGCGGGCGACGCGCGAGTTCCTCTACGTCGAGGACGCCGCGGAGGGGATTCTCCTCGCGGCCGAGCACTACGACGGGAGCGAGCCCGTGAACCTCGGGGCCGGCTTCGAGGTCACCATTCGCGAGCTCGCCGAGCTGATCGCGAAGCTCACCGGCTTCACCGGCCGCCTGGCCTGGAACACGAGCCAGCCGGACGGCCAGCCGCGACGGTGCCTGGACACGTCGCGCGCCGCCACCTTCTTCGGCTTCAAGGCCGCGACGCCGTTCGCGGAAGGACTGAGCCACACCGTCGAGTGGTACCGCTCCACCCGACTCAGGCTGGCCGAAGCGAAGGCGGGGGGGCGGTAGCCTCCGCGCCCGTCTCCCTTCGCGCGGGGAGCTGATCGAGCCACGCCTCCAGCGCCATCAGCGTGAAGATCTTGCGGGAGTAGTCACCGCGGCGGCGAAGGTGGGCGGAGACGAGCGCCTCGACCGCATCCGGTCGGAACAGGCCCCGACGCCGCACGGCGGACGGGGCCAGCGTATCCGTCAGCAACGGACGCAGCGATCCGCGCAGCCAGGCGCCGAGCGGCACGTCGAATCCGTGCTTGCGCCGGCGGGCCACGTCGGGCAGGTCCGCGAGCGCGCGCCGGAGCAGCCTCTTTCCCTGGCCGCGCCGCACCTTGTAATGCCCGGGCTGGCGGAACGCCCACTCCACGAGGCCGCGGTCGAGGAACGGCACCCGGGCCTCCAGACCCCAGGCCATCGTCATGCGGTCGACCTTGGCCAGCATCTCGTCCACCAGCGTCGTGCGGAGGTCCGCGCGCAGGCGGCGGTTCACTTCGTCGCCCGCCGGCTCCCGCTCGTACGCGCGCCGGACCGGATTCTCCGCCCACGTGCGCGCGGCCAGCTCGGCGAGCCCGGGCACCAGGATGGCGGCCATCTCCTCGGGCACGAAGGCGGAGACGATCTCCGCGTAGCGCTCCCCCGGCTCCCGCAGGCGGCGCAGGCGGCCGCCCAGCTCTGCGCTCAAACCCGGGGGGCCCGCCCGTGAGCCGCGCACGCTGCGGGCGAGGATCATGGCCAGACCGCGCAGCAGCGGGCGGGGCGAGGCCTCCGGCTCGTGGCGCCAGGGATAGCCGCCGAGCGTCTCGTCGGCGCCGTCTCCCGTCAGCACCACCTTGACGTGCTCGCGAGCGAGGCGGGCGAGGTGATGGAGCGCCAGCGCGGAGGAGATCGCGAACGGCTCGTCGGTATGGTGCGCGACGTCGGGCAGCACCGAGGCGGCCTCCGGTCCGAGCCTCAGCTCGTGGTGGACGGTGTCCAGCCGCGCGGCCGCTCGCCGGGCCCGCGGCGACTCGTCGAGTCCGCGCGGGCCGTCGAAGCGCACCGAGAACGTGTGCAGGGGAACGCCGAGCGCCTGGCGCGCCGCCCGCGTCACCGCGGTGGAGTCGAGGCCGCCGCTCAGGAACGTCCCCACCGGCACGTCGGCGACGAGGTGCGATCGCACCGCCGCGTCGAGCCGCGCCCGGAAGCCTTCGGCGGCCGCCTCGAACGGCTCGGGCCGCTCGTCCTCCGGGGGCGGGCCCGCCCAGTAGCGGCCCGTCCGCAGCGTCCCCTCCTCCGCGACGAGGTACTCCCCGGGCCCGAGCTTGCGCACGCCCTCCACGACGGAGACGTCGCCGGGCACGCTCGACTGGTACAGGTAATGGACGAGCGCGGTCGGGCTGATGTCGCGCGGGACCCACGGCAGCGCGAGCAGCGCCTTCAGCCCCGAAGCGAACGCCAGGTCCTGGGCCCGGTGCGCGTAGAAGAGCGGCTTGATGCCAAGGCGGTCGCGGGCGAGCAGCAGCCGGCGCCGGCGGGAGTCCCAGAGGGCGAAGGCGAACATGCCGTCGATGGAGGCGAGCAACCCCTCCCCTTCTTCTTCATAAAGATGGACGATCACCTCGGTGTCGGTGCGGGAGCGGAAGCGGTGGCCGCGCTGCTCCAGGCGGGCGCGCAGCGGCTCGAAGCCGAAGAGCTGGCCGTTGTAGACGAGCCAGACGGTGCCGTCCTCGTTCGACATCGGCTGGCGGCCGGCGGGGCTCAGGTCGAGGATGGCGAGGCGGCGGTGAGCCAGCCCGAGGCCGCGGTCCCGGTGGAAGCCCTCGTCGTCGGGTCCGCGGTGGGCGAGGGCACCGGCCATCGCCCGCAGCTCGCCCTCGTCCACCGGAGCGCCGCCCGCCCGGAGGATTCCGGCGATGCCGCACATGATCTAGGCGCGCACCTCCGCCCCGCAGAAGCTGCGGACCTCCGCGGCGATGCGCTCGACCGCCTCGACGGACAGCTCGGGGTAGAGCGGCACGGACAGCACCTCGCGGCTCAGCGCTTCCGAGACGGGCAGCATTCCTGGCCTCCCGCCCGCGGTGGCCATCGCGGGCTGGAGATGGATGGGCCGCGGGTAGTGCACCGCAGTGGCGATGCCCTGGGCCTTCAGGTGGGCCTGCAATCCGTCGCGGTTTCCTGCCCGCAGGGTGTAGAGATGCCAGGCCGACCGGGTCCGCGGCATTTCCCGGGGCACGATGATGGAGGGCGTATCCGCGAGAGCCTTCGTGTACGCTTCCGCGCGCGCCCGCCGCTCGCGATTCCATCGGTCCAGGTGACGCAGCTTGACGCGCAGCACGGCGGCCTGGAGCGTGTCGAGGCGGCTATTCGTTCCGAGCACGACGTTGTCATATTTGCTCGCGCCCCCGCCGTGATTGGCGATCTGGCGGACGCGGGCCACGAAGTCGGCGTCGTTGGAGACCACCATGCCGGCGTCGCCGTAGGCTCCGAGGTTCTTGCCCGGGTAGAAGCTGAACGTGGCCGCGTGGCCGAGCGCGCCCGCCCGCCGGCCCTCGATCTCCGCGCCGTGGGCCTGGGCCGCGTCCTCGAGGACCCTCAGACCGTGGCGGCCCGCGATCTCGACGATCGCCGGCATGGGCGCTGGCTGGCCGTAGAGGTGTACGGGAAGGACGAGCTTCGTCCGCGGCGTGATCGCCTTCTCCACCCGGGCGGGGTCCATGGTGTAGGTGACCGGATCCACGTCGACGAACACGGGCCGGGCGCCGTTCAGGAGAATGGCCTCCCCGGTGGCGATGAACGTGTTGGCGACGGTCACGACCTCGTCCCCGGGACCGATGCCGTAGGCCCGCAGCGCCAGGGTCAGCGCGTCGGTGCCGTTGGCGACGCCGCAGGCATGGGCGGCGCCGCAATAGGCCGCGAACTCCTTCTCGAAGAGCGCGCAGTCCTCACCCTTGATGAAGGCGGCGGACTCGAAGACGCGCGCGAGGGCCGCATCGATCTCGACGCGGATCGTGTCGTACTGGGCCTTCAGATCGACCATGGGGACGAGCGGCAGAGAGACCATTGCGGAGACTGTAGCGCGGAGATCGTCGACACGCCAAATGGCACCCGGCATCATGCTTCTGGAGTACGGCCCCGGGCGGGTCGGGATTCCTGTCCGAGCCTCTCGATCACCTCCAGGAACCACGGGAGAGGATCGATCTTCTCCGCGAGCATGCGGGCGCGACGCGCTGCGAAGACCGCGCGCCGGTCCTCCATGGCGAGGACCCGTTCCACCTCCTGTATGAGCTCGTCCGTCTGGCCGGGCTTGAAGCCGAAGGCGAGGCCGTAGCTCTCGAGCTCGCGAAGGTAAGAGAGCCGCCCGAGGAAGTCGGTCATCCGGAAGGCCGGCGTGCCGAGAACGGCGGCCTCGGCCGTGACGCTCTGGCTGTCGCCGAGGTAGAACTCGGCGAAGGCCAGCACGTCGTGCAGACGCTCCGGACGCACGGGCAGGCGCAAGGGCTCCAGCCGGGGAGGGATCGGTCCCTCGCTCGAGACGAAAAGCTGGATCCGGCCCGCCAAACGGTCCCGGAGCGCGAGCACCAGCTCCTCCCCGATCCCGCGGATGCCGCGGTCATGATGGGCCGCCAGGGCGCTCAGCCGGACGACGGCGTAGGCCTGGCCGGCCGGCAAACTCAGCCCGCCCCGGACCTCGGCGTCCGGGCGGAACCGGTTCGGATGCAGGTAGAAGAGCTGCTGGTACGAGGCGTAGGTGAGGTGGCGCTGGCCGTGGTTCTCGTGGCGCAGGCAGTCGGGCGTGACGATCGCGGAGGCCAGCGGGTAGGCCAGCCAGCGGAAGAGCGGCACGGCGCTGGCGTCGTCGTCGTTGACGACGACCGAGCGCGCCCCCACCAGGCGGGCGATGCGGGCCGCATGCGCGCTCGTCCCGATGATCAACCGCGGCCGGAGCTCGCGGGCCATGACGAGCAGCTTCAGCTCCCGCTGTCCCAGCTCCCGCAGCCGGCCCCACGTCCCGCGGCCCACCGGAGCCAGCACGCGGTGGGGGATGCCGAATCGCTCCAGGAGAGGCAGCGTGACGTCTTTGTCGCGCGCGACGACGTGGCACTCGTGGCCGCGCCGCGCCAGCTCCGCGAGCGGGTGCCTCAGGAGATGGACCTGGACCGGATGGTTGATGTCGAAGAGCAGGCGCATCCGCGGGAACCCTGCATGCTAGCAGGAGAGCGCACGGACGGCCATCGGCTATGATTCTGATCGGATGCTACATTCGCTGCGCCGTCGTCAGACACTGGCCAGCTTCGACTACCAGTGGGGGGAGCTGGCCCACGGCGACGCGATGCTCTCCGATCCCTGGTTCCGCGAGAACGTGGACCGGATCCTGGTGGAAGAGCTGCTGTGCGTCGATCGGGACTGGTTCCGCGGACGCACGGTCCTCGACGCCGGCTGCGGCATCGGGCGCTGGACGCTCGGCTTCCTGCGCCTGGGGTGCGAGGTCACGGCCGTGGACTTCAGCCCGCGCGGCTTGGAGACGCTGGAGAAGAACATGCGTCTTCTGGCGCCGGAGGCCGTGGCCGAAGGGCGACTCTCGACCCAGCGCGTCGACCTCCTGGACCTGCCGGATGCGCTGCGGTCGCGCCGCTTCGACCTGGTGTACTCCTTCGGCGTGCTCCATCACACGGGCGACACCGCCCGTGCCCTGGCCAACGTCGCTCCCCTGGTGAAGCGGGACGGGCTCCTTTTCCTCTATCTGTATGGGAGCCGCTCCCAGACCGCCGCCACGCGGCTCGTGCTGGCCGCGATGCGAGCCGGGCTGGCCCCGTTTCCCTTCCGGGCCAAGCGGGCGCTCTTGAAGGCGATCCTGCCCGTGCGCGATCCCCATCAGGCCTTCGACACCTTCTCTCCCCTCGTCAACGACACCTATACCCACGAAACGGTCGAGAGCTGGCTGCAGGGCCTGGGCTTTCGCGACGTCACCCGGACGATCGATTACACGGAGCTCTACCTGAGGGCGCGGCGGGATCCTTCCGGCGCGCACCCTCTGCGCCCGTTGCCCCGCCGCCCGTACTGGTTCGAGCGGTACCGTCGACGGCCCCGGCGCGGCGAAGCCCTACAGGGATGAGAATCGCCGTCGTCGGCAACGGCCGCACGGTCCACGCCCTCGTCCGAAGCTCGGCCCTGGCCGCGCTCGGCCACGAGGTCCGTCTCGTCACCCTGGGTCCGGTGCTTCCCTCTTCGGGCATCGAGGTGAGGACACGACCGATCCCGGCCACGCTCTTCGAATCGATCGCCGCTGCGCGCACGTTCCTCGACGACCTCCGGTCCCATCGCCCGGACCTTCTCCACGTCTACTACGCGGGCGGGAAGCTGGGGACCATGGCGAGCCTTTCCGGCATTCGCCCCCTCGTGGTCACGGTCATGGGCGGTGACGTGCAGCCGGAGCAGCACGCGGGCGGCCTGTCCTGGCTGGAGCGGCGAGCGACCCGCCGTATCCTGGCGGAGGCGGACCTGATCCTGGTCAAGTCCGATGGCCTGCGTGCCGAGATGGCCGCCTTCGGAGACTACCCCGGCAAGGTGGAGACGATTCGGTGGGGAGTGGACCCGGCCGTGTTCCATCGTCAGCCCGTGGCCGCCCGGGCGCTGCGGGACCGGCTCGCTCTTCCCCCGGAAGCGCGGATCATCCTGAGCCCCCGAATCCTGCGTCCGCTCTACAACGTCCATCTCATCGTCGAGGCCCTGCCCCGGGTGCTGCGCGAGGTTCCGCAAGCGTTCCTGCTCGTCGCCGAGCACCGGGCGGACCCGGAGTATCGGCGATCCCTCGCGACGCGCGTCCGGGGCCTGGGGCTCGAGGATCGTGTCCGCTTCATCGGACCCCGCGATTACGCGGAAATGCCTGCCCTCTACAGCCTCGCCGAGGCGATGGTCAGCGTCCCCTTCTCCGACGGGCTGCCGCAGTCGCTCTTCGAAGCGATGGCCTGCGAGACCCCGGCGATCCTGGGACGGCTCCCCGGCTACGCCGAGGTGGTGGTCGACGGCGAGCACGCCCTGCTCGCCGACCTCCAGCCCGAGCCGCTGGCGGCGGCGATGGCCCTGGTCTTGACGGACGCGGCGCGCGCGCATCGTCTGGCGGCGGCCGCCCGGCAGCGGGTACGGCAGGTCGCCTGGCTGCCCGACGAGGCGAAGCGGGTCGAGGCTCTCTACCAGGCCCTCCTGGAACGCCCGCGGACGAAGGCCTCCCTCAGCGGACGTCTCCTTGACGGATCGACGCTCCTCTTTCGCTAGGGTGATGCCTGGTGCGCGCCACTGAGCGCCGTCCGGTCGTCGTGACCGTGGTCGGAGCGCGCCCGCAGTTCGTCAAGGCCGCCCCGCTCTCGCGCGCGCTCCGCCGCCGGGTGAGAGAAGTCCTCGTGCACACCGGTCAGCACTACGACCACGAGATGTCGCAGGCGTTCTTCGACGAGCTCGGCATCCCCGCCCCCGATCGCCACCTGGGCATCGGCTCCGGGCCCCACGGAGAGATGACGGGGCGCATGCTCGAGGCCCTGGAGAGGGTGGTGCAGGAGGTGCGCCCGGGCCTGGTCATCGTGCTCGGGGACACCAACTCGACGCTGGCGGGTGCCCTCGCCGCCGCGAAGCTCGACGTTCCGGTCGCCCACGTCGAGGCTGGCCTGCGTAGCTTCGATCGGCGCATGCCCGAGGAGATCAACCGGCGGCTCACCGACCATGTCTCGCGCCTGCTCTTCTGCCCCACGCCGACGGCGGTGCGCAACTTGCGCGCGGAGGGCATCCGGCACGGCGTCCACCGCGTCGGCGACGTCATGATGGACGCCGTTCTCCAGAACCTCGGCCGCGCGCGGCGGCTCTTCCCCGCGGCGCCTCATCCCGCTCCCGGCACGTACTACGTGGCCACGATCCACCGCCAGGAGAACGTCGACGAGCCCGAGCGGCTGGTGGCCCTGCTCGGCGCCCTCGAGCGCCTCCCGCATCCCAC
>Ga0070699_100002021_pt1 | contig 18339 bp, 14 predicted proteins | sample KBSK1503metaG_FD_65473 | JGI IMG/M metagenome (GOLD analysis project Ga0070699, IMG submission 65473) | Corn, switchgrass and miscanthus rhizosphere microbial communities from Kellogg Biological Station, Michigan, USA - KBS K1-50-3 metaG | ecosystem: Host-associated > Plants > Roots >... | reverse complement strand
TCGTCCTCCGGCGATGTCCCTCCCCGATCTGTCCCGGGGCCGGTGGGGTCGCCAGCCTACCGCGCCATCAGGCCGGGCGTCACGGTTCGGCCGGCCGCGGCATCGGAGACGGAGCCAGACGGCCGAACAGCGTATGCTGCGCGCCGGGCCGTCATCCCACCGTCCCCGGGGGTTGACGACCACGCGTCCCCGAGCGGACGAATCGATCGAGGGGAACCCAGATGACGCCTCGAGCCGTGTCGAACCTGTGAGCCGCGTTGCCGTCGCCGGGCTCGCCGTGATGGCGGTCCTGGCAGGCCTGGCATTGGGGATGTTCGCCGCGGTCCTCGGCGCGCCGAGCGGATCGCATGCGACCGGCTCGGGCCAGATCGCAGGACTCGGCAGCACGCCGCCGTCGGTGGCACCAGCCGGACCCTCCACGACACCCGCCGCGACCCCACCGCCATCGTCCCCATCGAGCCCCACGGCGACGCCGACCCCGACGGCGACGCCGACACCCAGCCCGCAGCTCGTGCCGGCGCCGCTCACCGGTCGCCTCGTGACGCCTGAGGCGGCCATGCGCCACCCGATCGCGGTGATGATCGATGACCTGTCACCGGCGCGACCGCAGTCCGGCTTCAGCGCAGCATCGATCGTCTGGCAGGCGCCGGCCGAGGGCGGCATCCCCCGCTACATGATGGTGTTCCAGGAGAACATCCCCTCTGACGTCGGCCCCGTCCGCAGCTCGCGCTACTACTACATCGCCTGGGCCGCCGAGCTCCGGGCCGTCTACGCCCACGCCGGCGGCTCACCGCAGGCACTGGCGACCCTCCAGTCCCAGGGCAACGGGAAGCTCGTGTTCAACGCCGACGAATTCCGCTGGGGCGGCTCGTTCCGCCGGATCACGACCCGGTTCTCGCCTCACAACCTCTACACCACCGGGAAGCAGCTCCGCTCGCTCGTCACCGCCACCGGCGCCGCGGACGGCCAGATCAAGTGGCCGTGGACGTTCGCCCCGGATGCGCCGTTGGCTGACCGGCCACTCGGCGGCCGGATCCAGGTGTCGTACCTGGCGAACGCCGTCCGCTACGACTACGACCGGGTCACGAACACGTACCTGCGATCGGTCACGACCGAGAAGAGGCAGATCGACGCCGCGACGAAGCAGCGGGTCGCGCCGAAGAACGTGATCGTCATGCTCATGCAGTTCGGCCCGCTGAACGACGGCGAGTACGCGAAGAAACACCGCCTCGAGGCCCAGGTGATCGGCTCGGGGAAGGCCTGGATCTCCACGAACGGCGTGACGATCCAGGGCACGTGGAGGAAGACGTCGCTGAAGGCGCCGACCCAGTTCTACGACCGGAGCGGCAACCCGGTGACGCTGACCGTCGGCCAGACGTTCGTGCAGGTGATGAAGACCACCGACGTCGTGAAGTTCGTCGCCGGCACGCTGGTCCGTGAGGCGGACGGCTGGCCCGGCGCGAGGCCGATCTAGCGACCGAGCTCTCCGGTCAGTCGCGCCGGGCGGCCGCCGCGGCGTAGATCCGGCGCGTGTCGAGCGCGACGTCGGCCCAGGCCCGGTCGTTCGCCTCGCCTCGGTCGCGGGCCAGCCGCGCGAGTCGATCGTGGACCCGATCGTCCGACCAGGCCGTCGCCAGCGCCGAGGCGAGGCGTTCCGGATCGCGCGGGGCGACGAGGATGCCGGCCGCGCCAACAACCTCGGGCAGTGCCCCGACCGCGGACGCCACCACCGGCGTCCCGCAGCTGATGGCCTCCAGCGCGGGCAGGCCGGTCGCATCCGAGACCGCCGGCAGGATCGCGGCGCGAGCACCACGGACGAGAGCGGCGGTTCGATCGTCGGTCAGTCGCGGCGCGTAGGCGAGGGCCTCCCCGACGTTGACGCGGGCGGCGGCTCGGGCCAGGGACGCGCGGTCCTCCGGCGACGACCCGATGAGGAGGACCCGCGGCGGCCATGGGGCGGCCGCGGGCAAGTCCGCCGGCCGCCCGGCTCCGCCGAGCAAATGGAGCGCCCGGAGGAGGGTCGCGAGATCCTGCCGGGCGTCGTACCGGCCCGTGTAGACGAGGTATCGCTCGGGTAGTCCCAGCCGGTCGCGCTCGGCCCGGACGTCGATCGCCGGACCCCGGGCCGGCGAGCGGGGCGCGGTGTCCGGGCGCGTGCCGGCGGCGTCCCCGTCCGCGGCCCTCGCCGCCTCGGGCCATGACCGGAACGCCGGCCGCGGAGCATACGGCACGACGTGGACGCGATCCGGGTGGAGATGGAGCAACCGCCGCGCGGCCGCCGCAACGGCCTCTGTCCCGACGATGATCGCCGCCGCGTCCCGGAGCAGCCGGCCTCGGAGCCGCTGGCCGAACCGCGCGGCCGGGGTCCGCTGATACGCCCTTGGCAGCTCCCACGGCGCGAGGTCGAGCAGGGTCACGACCAACGGCAGGCCGGTCGCGAGCGGCATCGAGCCGCCCGCCGCGTGGTAGACGGCGCCGGCCGCTCCGCCCGCCTCCGCGCGCCAGGCGGCTCCGAGGCTCGCCCCGCTGAGCACGAACGGGTCAACGGACAGGGCGGCCGAGCGAAGGAGGTGAGTCGGCGGGAGGAGGCGGCGACCGACGACGTCGAGGTGGTTGAACGCCGTGGTCGGGTCGTCGAGGTCCGATCGCAGCAGCAGCGCGAACGATTCCCCATCCAGGGGCGCTGCGTCGAACGCCCCGAGGAGGCCGCCGAGGTACGCCGCCGTCAGCGGCGAGCGATCGGGTTCCTGGAGCGGGCGCGCGTCGAGCACGACCCGAACGCCGGGCGGCTGGTCGGATGCCGCAACCGGCGGAGCGGTGCGCGTTCCGGCGAGCGGCGTCGCCGGGAAGGTCACCGCGGCTCGGACCCCGGGACGGGCTCGGACGTGCGGACCGGCTGCTTGGGATCGATCGGCCGGTCTGGTTCGGACGCGTTCGTGTCGGACCGGCGCCGGCGCAGCCGCGACGTGAGTTCCTCGAGGCGGAGCTGGACGACGACGACGAGCGCCTCCACGACGATCCGTCGGCTCATCTTGGACTGACCGACGCGCCGGTCGCGGAACACGATCGGGATCTCGGTCACGCGCGCGCCGCGGCGGGACGCCCGGAAGGTCATCTCGATCTGGAACACGTAGCCGCCGGCATGGACGCCGTCGAACGGGATCGCCGCAAGGGTCGGCGCCCGCCAGGCCTTGAACCCGCCGGTGAGATCGTGCGGCCCGAGGCCCAGGACGAGCCGCGCGAACAGGCTTCCGCCACGCGAGATCAGGCGCCGCCCGAACCCCCAATCGACGACGGCCCCGCCCGTGACGTACCGCGAGCCGATGACCAGGTCGGCCCGATCCGTCTGGATCGGCGCGGTCAGCGCCCGCAGGGCGGTCGGGTCGTGGGACCCGTCGGCGTCCATCTGGACCACGACCGCCGCCCCACCTGCGGCAGCCACGCGGAAGCCATCGAGGTACGCCCGACCGAGGCCTTCTTTCGCCCGTCGATGGCGGACGCGGATCCGTGGATCGGCCGCGGCGAGCTGGTCGGCCAGGCGGCCCGTCCCGTCCGGCGAGTCGTCGTCGACGACGAGGAGGGTCGCCTCCGGCAGCGCGCCGAGGATGGCTGCCGAGATCGGGCCGAGATTGTCGGCCTCGTTGTAGGTCGGCAAGACGATCCAGACGCCCCTCGAGGCGCCGGCCGACTCACGCGGCGGCGCGGGCGGCTCCGGGTCCGCGGCGGGAAGCGTCATCGCCGGATCAGTGTAGTTGCGGGCGGCGACGCCACGGCCTCACCGGATCGTCACCGTCCGCGTCGTCGTGTTCACGCCGCCGCTCGTGTCTCGACCGGCGATCGCGATCGTCGCCGACCCGGCCGGACCGGACCCGACGACGAACGTCACGCGGTAGCGACCCGACCCCAGCGACGCGGCGACGGTCCGGATCGCAGCCCGACCCGGCTGCGTGAACGTCACGTACGGCGAAGACCGCATCGGCTCGACCGTGGTGAAGGTGACCGTCAGCGGCTGGCCTGCCCGGAGAGAGGTCGAGGACAGCGAGACGTTGAACGCGTCGGCCAGGATCGAGCGGGTCAGGACGGTCGTTCCGAGCGAGGTCCTGGCGGTCACCCGGACGACGTACACACCGCGCGGAACGAACGCTCCGGAGGTGTTCTTGCCGTTCCACGTCCAGGCGTGGGCCCCGGCCGCGAGGCTCGTGTTGGTCCAGATCGAGCGGATCAGGGTGGTTCCCGAGTAGACGGCCGCGCTGACCACGGCAGCTCGCGACAGGCGAACCGACATCACCGACCGGGCGGCGAGGGAATCGCCGTCCTGCGGGAAGAACGGCGACGTGCCCCAACGGAGCGTGGACAGCGTCCGGTCCACGACGATCGCCGCGACGGCCGACGCCGGATTGCCGGCGGCATCGCGCCCGCTGACCCGCACGGTATAGGTGCCGTCGGCGACGGCGGCCCCGGCGGCGTTCGTCCCCGTCCACGTCGCCGCCCCCGAGGCGAGCTCCCTGATCGACCATGATCGAACGAGCGTCGTGCCGCGATAGACGCGGAGGGTGCCGGTGATCGGCTCGGTCGACGACCAGGCGAGGCGCGCGGTATCGAACGCGCCGTCGCCATTCGGCGAGAACGTCGCAGGCGGCGTCGTGGTGAGCGTCGGTCGGGTCCGATCGGCCCGAACGGTCCACGTCCGACCGGCGCGATTGCCTGCGGCATCGAACAGGAGGAGCTGGAGGCGGTACGTCCCATCGGGCACGATCGCTCCGGCTGCGTTCTTCCCGTCCCACGTGACGGCGGCCGACGCGCCGCCCCCGGAGCGGACCAGGACCGGGGGGCCGACGGTGACACCGGTAACCGGCGCGACGCCGAAGGCCCAGCTCGTCGCGCCCGAACCGGCGATCGACGCCCGGACCGTATCGAGGATGCCATCACCGTTCGGCGAGATCAGCGACCCGCTGATCGCGGCGGAGGAGATCGCGGGAGCGACGGTGTCGATCGTGACCCCGAACCAGGCGAGCGATACGGCGAGGAACCCGGTGCTCGGGTTGTCGTAGGTCGTCCCGCCGGCGCTGCCGACGAGCGTGACGAGGTAACGACCGTTCGGCAGGAGCGACCCGGCGACACGACCGTCCCAGGCGACGTGACGATCGCCCGCCCCAACCTGGGAGGCGAGTGGCACGCTCCCGACCGGCGTCCCGTCGGCCCGGAAGACCTTCATGACGAGCGCGTCGAGGGCGACCCCGTTGGTCCAGGCGATCACTAGCGTGTCCTTGGAGCCGTCGCCGTTCGGCGAGAACGACCGGCTGCCGACTGCCCCGGCGCCCGGGCCGATGCTCGCAGCACCGCCGCCACTGAAGCCCAGGTCGCCGATCATGGCGGCGACCTGGGTGGCGTTCGGGGCCTTCGTCGGAACGAGCATCGTCGAGGTGGCGCTGGACGCGGCGACCCACCGGCCGGAGAACGCCGGGCGGACGGCACCCCACGTCGTCAGCGGCCCGATGACCTGGAACCAGGTGTAGCCGTCGGCGCTCCGCGGGCCGCCGACGATCGCCACCAGGTCGCCGTTCGCGAGCGTGCCGACCTTCGTCCCCGATGTGTCGCCGCCGGTCCGTACCGACAGCCCGTCGACGCGGGAGACGCCGAACCCGCCAGGCGCGAGCGCCGGCGCGGCCACGGAGGTCGAAGCGACGTTCCAGGCGCTGACGTTGCCCTTCGGGTCGCGGGCCCGGACGCGGAACGCGTAGGTGTGGTTGTCGAGGCCGTGCCAGGTCGCCGATCCGAGCTTCGAGCCGAGGAACCACGGCGTCCAGGGGCCACCGTCGATCGAGACCTGGCCGTCGTAACTGACGACCGCCACGTCGTCCACGCCGGTCCAGCTCACGGCGAAGTCCGGGTTGAGCTGGCGGCCGGGCAGCGTCTGGATCCCGACGGTCGGCGGCGTCGTGTCGGTGATGAACTTCAGCTGGATCGCGGCGTAGAGATCAGGCCGCGTCCCGTCGTAGCCGAGGGCCCAGATGCCGGCGCCGCGGAGCCCATAGGCATTGACGAGGTCGTACTTCCGGCCGATCGCCGTCGCGTCGTCGACGTAGAGCTCCCGCCAGGCGGACACGCAGCCGTAGGTCGCGGTGCAGTTCTGGCGCTGGTACGTCGTCCAGGCGACCTCCTCGAGCGGGTCGTAGCGGCGGCCGTACTGGGCGAGGTAGTCGGCGGCGGTGTCGTAGACGACCGTCGTCGAGGCGCCGTACTGGGTCCCGCTGATGTTCGGGGCGTTGAGCCCGTTGCCGCTCGTCGACCAGGCCCGGCCGTAGTACGGCACGCCGAGGATCAGCTTCGACGGCGCGACCCGCGCGGTGTACGCCCCCACGGTGTCGACGATGTCGTAGCCCGACTTCTCGTACGGCGCGACGGAGCCGACCGGGCTCGACGATGCGACCCGGTAGTCGTAGCCCATGATGAAGATCGCGTCCGCGCCACCCGACGCCGTCGCGTCCTCGATCGGGTAGTTGCCGATCGATCCGGTCGTGTCGAACGTGATCTGGTAACCCGAGTGGATCCGATTCAGCTCGGCCCGGATCGTCCGAACGAGCGCCGTGAACTGCGCCTCATAGCCGGTCGCCAGGGGCTCGAAGTCGAGGTTGACACCATCGACGCCACGGTCGCGGACCGCGGCGGCGATCTGCCGTGCGAGGTTCAGCCGCGCCGGGGAAGACCCGAGCAGGCTCTGCTGGCGGGTCTGGCCCGAGGTGTTCCAGGCGAAGCTCTGGACCGTGAGGACGACCCGGGTGTGGTTCGTGTGGGCGGCCGAGATGATGCTGGTCAGGCGGGAGCTGGTCCAGCCGCTCCAGCCCACGGTCGCCGTCCCGTCGCTGTTCCGCTTCTGGAGGTTGCCGCCCGCGTCGGCGCCCAGGCCGAAGTAGGCGATCGTCGAGATCTTCGCGTAGTCGAGGCGGAGGCTCGTCGAGTTCACCTCCCAGTACGGGAGGAAGCCGAAGATCTCGCGGCGGAGGCCGCTCAGGGAGACCGCAGCCTGCGGCGTGACGGAGGGAGTCGCCTGAGCATCGGCCGACGGGGAGAACGATGCCGGCGTCGCGGCCAGCGCCGGTCCGGTTTCGATCGGCGCGTCGATCGTGGCGGATATCGTCACCGTCGAGCGCGGGCCCTGGGCCCGGATGGCCTTGCCGTCGAGGCGGCCCGCCGGCAGGCTCTTCGGCGCTCCGCCGCCGACGGTCCACGGGTCGCCCGGTCGCGGGCTGAACCCGACGGTGACGCGCCCGCCCGGCGCGAAGGCGATCCGATCGTGCTCGTGGGCGACCGCCTCCTCGTACTGGACGGACGGCTGCAGACCGGCGGTCGGGTCGTCGACGGGTGCCGCTGTCGTCGCGTGGTCGGCGGCGGGGCCGTGCCAGGCGGCGGTGACATGGCTGGGGGTGGGTGGCCCCCCGTGTCGATCGTGGGACGCGCCCGCCAGCGCGATGGTGGGCGTCGGGATGGAGGCGCCGATCAGGATCGCCAGGGCAGCCGCGGCGGGCCCGCCGGAACGGCTGGTAGGACGGCGGAATCCGAATCGCACGACGACCCCTCTGTGCTCCTCCCGGCGCCATGGGGCGGGTCGCCGGCGTCTGGGTCCACCCTCGAGTGGTGCTCCAACGGGTCGGGATAGTAGGCCGGTGCAATTGACGCGGCCAGCCGGTCGATAGTCCTGTCAGTGTGTAGTACGGGGCGGTCCGTTGGGGTCCGGTGTCGTTCCGCGGGACCTCCGCGAGCCTCAGCTGAGCGGCAGCCTCTTCCAGGTCGCCTGGGTCCGACCGTCGGCGTCGTGGGCCCAGACCTTGAACTTCACCGTCCCTGCGGTGCCGCCCTTCTTGAGGGTCACGGTCAACCGATACGTCGTGCTGCCGACTCTCGTCATCGTCACGCCCCAGGTCGGGAGGCCCGGCTCCGAGACGTAGAGGCGGACGCTGCCGGAGATCGGCTCGGCGCTGATCGCAGTGATCGTGATGGATCCGCCACGCCGCGGCGTCGCCGTCGACGTGCTGATCCCGAACGCGTTCATCTCGAACGTCGACGACGAGGTGATCGCATACGTGCCGTCGCTCGCTGTGACCGTGCTGCGGTAGACCCCCAGTGGCAGGAATGTGCTCGCCGGACCGCGTCCGTCGAAGACCCAGCTGTGCCCGCCGGCGGCCTGGGCGACCCCGTCGAGATGGGTGAGCACCACCTGGCCCGCTGCATTCCGGATCGTCCATGTGACGGTCGCCGGTCGGCTCAACCGGAAGGACAGCGTCGTCGTCTTGCCGAAGCGATCGTTGTCCTGGGGGAAGAACACCCTGGTCGAGCTCGCCAGGTAGCCGAGCAACCCGACGACGAGGATCGGCCGGCTCGCCGCCGAGCCGGCGTTGCCGGCGACGTCACGCGGCGCGACCGTCAACGTGTATGTCCCGTCGGGGACGATCGTCCCGGCGTTGCTCTTGCCGTCCCAGACGATCGCATTGGTCCCTGCGGCCGCCGACTGGGTGAACGTCCGAACGGTCGCGTCCGCTCCGTCGGCAATGCGGACGGCGAGGGTCCCCGCCTCGGTCGTCGTCACGGACGTCGTGATCGTGTCCGAGGCGCCGTCGCCGTTCGGCGTGAACGTCGTCGACGTCGACGGGCTGATCGCCGTGATCGACGGGGCAGCCGTGTCGACGGCGATCGAGCCGGTCGCGGTGGCCGTCCCGTTCTGCCAGCTGTCCACCCCGCGCAGCGTCCACGTGTACGTCCCGTCAGCCACGGGGGTGCCACCGACCAGACCGTCCCAGGTCGCGACGGCATCCGCGCCGGTGCCGGTCTGCGATCCGACGACCGCGCCGCCGGCGTCCTTCACTTCGAACGTCCAGCTGACCGACTCGGAGACGAGGACCTCGACCGATTGCGTGTCGAAGCGGCCGTCGCCATTGGGCGAGAAGCGAGCCGTCCCCGCGTCGATGCCGATGACGACGGGCGCCCGGCTGTCCTTCGGCACCAGATGGTCGGCCGGGACATACCCGTCGATCGACGGGTCGTCGAGGCCCACGACGTGGATGATCGCCGGCGAGTCGGCCGTTGCCGGCGCGGCGACAGCGAGCGTCTTCAGGCGCGTCCCGGCCGGGAGATCGACCGACGATCCGCCGGCCGGGTCGGAGCTTCCGGGCGCTGCTGCGAACATCGGTGCAACGGGCGCCTCGGCCGCGGCTCGACCAGGGACGACGAGGGCCGCCGGATCGGCCCCGGTATCGCCGACGACGGCCGTCACCGCGGTGGTCGTGATCGTCGGCTTGGTCACGAGGGAGCGGTAGTAGCCACCCGAGGTCGTGTCGGGATCGGAGTAGGCCGTGAAGCCGGGGCTCCGGCTCGAGGCGAAGCTGGTTTCGTGGCCGTGGTAGTTCGGGACCGAGCGCCACAGGTCGACGACCGTCTGGCTCGTCGTGAACAGACCGCGGACGTAGCTGACCAGCCCGCCATGACCGTCGGCGATCACCGCTCGGGCGCCGCCCTTCAGGAAGCCGGCTGCGTAGTTGTCGATCCGCTGGCGGGCGACGGAGACCGTCGGCGCCGTCGCGCCCGGCTCCGAGTTCCCGGAGGCGTAGCACAGGTTGCCAAGGAGGACGATCGCGTTCGGGGCAAGCCCGAGAGTCGAGACATACGGCTCGCCGTAGTACTTGTGCACGTTGTCGGACGGGTTGGTCGGGTCGTTCAGCCCGAACCCGTCCTTCGTCGTGTAGTTCGGGTCGTAGGTGTACGGGCTCGGCCAGCCGTTGCCATGACCGTAGTAGAGGACGAGGTTCGCCCCGGCCACGGCCGCCTTCACCTTCGACCAGGTCGCGTTCGGGCTGTAGACCTTGGTCACCCGCGAGGTGTACTTGATCGCCTCTGCGTAGGCCTGGTCCGCGTACGACCGGTACGTGCTCGTCGTGCCCTCCGTCGCCCCGACGATGATCACCACCTTGGCGTTGCTGATCGGGACGGTCGCCGCCACGGGGCCCGCGGCACCGATGGCCGTCAGGAGGGCAAGGAGCGAGGCGGCGGCGAGATGTCGCAATGAGGACTCCGGACGAACACACGGCCCGGGGACGTGAGCGGTCCACGGGCCGGAGATGAATGCCTTCGAAGCCTGCGGTCAGGCTCGCGCCGGGCCAATCGCGGGATGGTCCCGAACGCGATGGCCCGTTCGGTCCGGGACTGGGTACGGAACCGGGCGGAGGAGTGGACTGCGGGTGGGGAGCAGGCCGCGCGGGGTGGTGCGCCGGCGCGCCGGCGCACACGCGCGAAGGCGGCCGGCGCTCAGCCGCGGAGGCGCGCCACCAGGTCGCGAAGCGGCGGATTCGCACGGTCCCGGTCCGACAGGATCGGATGACCGTCGGCAGTCTCACGGACCGCCGGCCACGGCACCGCGGCGGCAGGGTCGTCCCAGGCGAAGCCCAGCTCATCGCTGCCGTCGTACTCGTTCGTCACCAGGTAGATCAGCTCGAGCGCTTCGAGGGCGAGGAACCCGTGGGCGACACCCGTCGGAATGACGACCCAGTCGTCGGCGACGAGCTCGCGCGTCTCCACGGACGGACGGTCGCCGGATCCGTCCAGGAGGGGCCGGACGTCGACGAGCGCGGCGAGCGCCCGGCCCGCCCCGACCACCCAGTAATCCAGCTGGCGGCGATGGAGGTGCAGGCCGCGGAGGACGCCCGGGGCGGAGGTCGACAGGTTGGCCTGGACGAAGCGCGGCTCGGTTCCGGGGGCGGCACCGGCGGCGCTCGGACCGAGACGACCGAACGACGACGCCCGCCACAGCTCGCGGAATGCGCCGCGGCTGTCGGCGTGCCGGGCGATCGCGCCGTAGCGAACCCCGGGGATACCGGACGGCGCCCGGTCGAGCGGGGTCACGGCGGGGTCACCGCGAGGCCACGGCGTTCACCGTCGGCCGGCGGCGGCTGCCGACCGCTCCCGGAGGAGCGCCGGCATCCGGTCGGCGAGGGCCGCGGCCCACGGCCGCAGCGGTTCGCCGTCGGGAAGCGGCGTTGGCGCCAGGACCGACCAAGCCGGCGGGGTCGACGCGCGCTGCCAGGTCGATGCCGGGACATCCTCGGTGGCCACGTTGACGGCCGCCTGGCGGAGGACCTCGTGCGCCCAGTCCGCCCGGCTTGCGGCGCCCGCATTGACGATGTGATGGGTCCCGTTGACGGCCGCGGAGCCGATCAGCTCGACGATCGCCTCGGCGAGATCCGCGGCGCCGGTCGGCGACCCCCATTCGTCGGCGACCAGGCGGAGCGGGTCGCCGGACGCCCGAGCCCGGTCGGCCGCGGCCAGGATCTTCGCCGGGAAGTCGTCGCCCGGCGGTCCGAACAGCCAGGCGGTCCGGACGATCCCGAGCGCAGCCGTCGGAGCGCCCGCCGCCTCGTACGAGGCTCGGGCGGCTTGCTCACCGGCGAGCTTCGATGCTCCGTATGGGTTGATCGGGTTCGGCGCGTCGGCCGGGCCGTAGCCCACGCCGTCGCTGCGCCGGCCGTCGAAGACCTCGTTGGTCGAGACGACGACGAGGTCGATCCCATGCTCGGCGGCGGCCCGCGCCAGGACGCCCGTCGCGTGGCCGTTGCGGGCGAGGGCGAGCTCCGGGTCGCGCGCGCAGCCGTCGACGTCGGTCCAGGCGGCCGCGTGGACGATGACCTCCGGCCGGTTCCGCTCGACAAGCGCGTCGAACGCATCAGGCGCGTCGAGGTCGAATTCCGGCCGCGACCAGGCCAACGGGCCGGCCACGCCGGCGTACGGCGACGACTCCAATGCCTCGACCAGGGCGCGCCCGAGCCGTCCGCGGGCACCGGTCACCGCGACACGCATCAGGCCTCCGTCGAAGCCGCCAGCCGGGCGCCGTACTGGCGCTCGTAATAGGCGTCCCAGTCGCCGCCCTTCGCGGCGCGCCACCACGCTTCGTTGGCCCGGAACCAGCGGACCGTCTCGGCGAGGCCAGCGGCGAACGACGTCCGGTTGCGCCAGCCGAGCGCGGCCAGCTTCGAGCCGTCCAGCGCATAGCGCCGATCGTGGCCGGGTCGGTCGGGGACGCTCCGGACGAGCGACCATGGCTTGCCGAGCTCCCCAAGAAGCGCGGCCACGACGTCGCGGTTGGTCATCTCCGCCGAGCCGGGCAGGTTGTACGTCTCCCCGGACGCACCGTGGCGGAGGACGTGGTCGATCGCGCCCGCGTGGTCCGACACGTACAGCCAGTCGCGCTGCTGGAGGCCGTCGCCGTACAGGGGCAGCGGCAGGTCGTCGATCGCGTTCGTGATGAACAGCGGGATCAGCTTCTCGGGGTGGTGATAGGGCCCGTACGTGTTCGAGCCGCGGGTGACGACCGCGTCCACGCCGTGGGTGACGACGTAGCTCCCGACGAGCAGCTCCCCGGCAGCCTTGGCCGCCGAATATGGCGAGCGAGGCGCGAGCGGATCGCCCTCCCGAGAGCGGCCCTCGAGGACGGCACCGTAGACCTCGTCAGTCGACACCTGCAGGAATCGGATCGACGGGCGACCAGCCGCGGCACGGTCCGCCGAGACCGCGCGGACCGCATCGAGCAGGACGTGGACGCCGATCACGCCGGTCCGGAGGAACGCCTCCGGGTCGAGGATGCTCCGGTCGACGTGCGACTCCGCCGCGAAGTTGACGACCGCGTCGGCCGCGGCGACGAGCGGCGCGACCGTCTCTGGCTCGGCGATGTCACCCGCTACGAACGTCAGCCGTGATGCGAGCTCGGGATCCGCCTCGACCGTCGCCAGGTTCGCCCGATTTCCGGCGTAGGTCAGCTTGTCGAGGACGGTGATCCGGGTCCCGTCACGCCGGCCGAGCACCTCACGGACATAGGCGCTGCCGATGAACCCTGCCCCGCCGGTGACCAGGAGGTGGGCCGTCGCCGCGATCCGCGGCCCTCGCTCGCGGCCGGCGGAGTCGGCGGATTCCCCGCCCACCGCGCTCAGCCGACCGGCCGCTCGACCGGCCGGGCCAGCCGCCCGGCCTGATCGTCGTCCCGGGCGAGCTCGGCCGCCCGGATCAGCGACGGCACCGTGCCGGCGTCGGTCCAGTGGCCGTCGTAGACCCGGTGGAAGAACCGGCCGTCGGGGACGTAGTGGTTGAGGACGTCGGTGATCTCGAACTCGCCGCGCCCGGACGGGGCGAGGCTGTCGATCACGGTGAACGCGTCGGGCCGGAGGAAGTACACGCCGATCGGGATGAGGTCGCTCTTGGGGTGGACCGGCTTCTCCTCGAAGCCGACGACGTTGCCGGCGCCGTCCAGCTCCGCCACCCCGAAGCGCTCCGGGTCTGAGACGCGGTACAGGAGCGTCCCGGCGCCCCACGGCCCCGCTTCGAACTCCTCGGCGACCGGCTCCAGCGCGGGTCCCCGCAGGATGTTGTCGCCGAGGACGCAGCAGAACGCGTCGTCGCCGACGAAATCGCGGGCGAGCCCGATGGCATGAGCGATCCCGAGCGCTCCGCGCTGGTAGCGGTAGGTCAGGTCGAGCCCGAAGTGCGAGCCGTCCGCGAGCAGCTCCACGACGTCGCCGACGCTCTTGCCGCCGACGATCACGAGGACCTCGCGGATGCCCATCCCGGCGAGCGTCTCGATCGGGTAGTAGATCATCGGCCGGTCGTAGATCGGCAGAAGGTGCTTGTTCGTGACGATCGTGAGCGGGAAGAGCCGGGTCGCGGTCCCGCCGGCGAGGACGATCCCCTTCACGCGGTCACGGTACCAGAGGCGTTGCCCCCGGCCGGGGTGAGCCGCCCGGCTGGATGCACGGGTTCTCGCCGCCCGGCAACGACCCGCCCTGCCCCGTATGGCTGCAGTCGATCGGGGTGTCGACGGCGCCGGGGAGCCCGCCGACGTAGTCGAGGACGACGAGGACGTACGACACCTTGTCGAGGTCCGTCGTCGGCTGGAGATAGGCGGTCTGGACGACCGAGCTGGCCTCGCGCTTGACGTCGGTCACCTGGCCGATGAGGAGGCCCTTCGGGAACGGGGAGCGGATCCCACCCGGGAGCTGGATGCCGGCGGTCAGGACCTGCTCGCCCGGTTGGACCGTCTCGGTCGAGTCGATGTTCTGCATGATCAGCGCCCCGCCGAGCTGGCCGACGACGTCGCCGATCGCGGCGTTCGTCTCGGTCTGGCCGACGACGGTCGACGTGCGATCGCTGATCAGGGTCACGATGGCGAAGTTCGGCCCGACGTCGTTGACCCGGCCGACGAGCGCGCCGCCCTCGGCGATCACCACATCGCCCTTCGCGATGCCGTCGTCCGAGCCCTTCGACAGGCTGACCGTCCGGCGGACCTCGCTCGACTCGCGGGCGATCACGACCGCCGCGGCGGTCTGGTACGAGAAGGAGCTCTTGAGCTGGAGCAGCGTCGACAGCTGCTCGTTCTCCTGCTCGAGCGCCTGTGCCCGGAGGTTGTCGGCTGTCAGTCGTTCGTTCTCGCGGCGGAGGGCGGCATTGTCCGTGTGGAGACGGTCGATGTCGCCGATGGCGTTGAACGCGCCGGAGACCGAGTCGGCGACGTCGTGCAGTGCGCCCTGGATCGGCCGGAGCGCGAAGCCCATCGCGTTCTGGAACTCGGTGATCGTCGGGCTCGACGACACGGCCATGAGGATCAGGCTGGTCGACACGAGGGCGGTGAAGGCGACCGCCCGGCGGCGGGCGACCCGGGTTGCGAAGATCGATGTCATGTGGATCCCAGCCTAGAGTGCCCGAAGCGAAACGTCAGTCGCCTGAAGTTCCTCAGCGCGGGGGTCGGGCGTACGTGTCCGCGACGAGGACGCGGTCCATCTTGTGGAGCTCCTGGAGGACGATCCCGGTGCCGCGGACCACGCACGTCAGCGGATCGTCCGCGACGTGGACAGGCATCTGCGTCGCATCGGCGACGCGGCGATCGAGACCGGACAGCAAGGCGCCGCCGCCGGCGATGACGATGCCCTGGTCCATGATGTCGGCGACGAGCTCGGGCGGGGTTTCCTCGATCGTGTCCTTGATCGTGTCGACGATCTGGATGACCGACGGCTCGATCGCCTCCCGGATCTGGTCGGCGCCGACCTCGACGCTGCGCGGCAGCCCGGTCAGCAGGTCGCGGCCTCGGAGCGAAACCCGCTGCGAGTCCCAGTCGCCCGGATAGGCCGAACCGATCGCGATCTTGATGTCCTCGGCCGTCCGCTCGCCCAGGAACAGGTTGTACTCGCGTCGGGCGAAGGTGACGATGTCCTGGTCCATCTCGTCGCCCCCGATCCGGATCGAGCGCGAGACGACGATGCCGCCGAGCGAGATGACGGCGACCTCCGTCGTGCCGCCGCCGACGTCGACGACGAGGCTGCCCGACGGCTCACTGACGGGGAGTCCGGCGCCGATCGCGGCCGCCATGGGCTCTTCGATGAGGCGCGCCCAGCGGGCGCCGGCGTTCAGCGCGGCGTCCTTGACGGCTCGCTTCTCGACCTCGGTCACTCCGGACGGGATCCCGAGCAGCATGCGTGGCCTCGGGATCATCCCGACCCGGTCGTGGACCCGCTTCACGAAGTACTTGATCATCTGCTCGGTGACGTCGAAGTCGCTGATGACGCCGTCACGGAGAGGGCGGATGGCGATGATGCTGGCCGGGGTCCGGCCGACCATCCGCTTGGCCTCGGCCCCGATCGCCAGGACCTGCTTCGTTTTCGCGTCGATCGCCACGACAGACGGCTCGCTCATGACGATCCCGCGATCCCGGACGTGGACCAGGGTGTTCGCGGTCCCGAGGTCGATCCCGATGTCGCGGGAGAAGAGGCCGAGGAAGCGATCGAGCATGACGGCGGGCGGGTCCTTCGCGGTTGTGGGGTCCGGTCGAACGCTGCGGCTCCGCGGCGGGCAATGGCCGGATCGCGCGCTCGAGTGTCAGGCAGGGAAGCGCGGCCAGTATACCCGGGCCGTCCGATCACGCCGCCGGGCGGTCAGCCCGCCGCGAGCCGTGCTCGGTGACAGAAACTGTGGCGCTCGATCAGCCACGCGACCAGGCCGGACAGCCCTCGACGCGTTCGGCCTCGGCGTCGCCGGGCCACGGCGGCATCGTCACCGCGACGGCAGTCAGCGGGTCCAGCCCCGTGGTCCGGAACTGGAAGCTCGTCCCGACGGGAATGACGAGGCACGTTCCGGCCTCGAGCGGGACCGTGACCTCGGCGGTTCCCCCCTTCCGCCACATCTCGCCGCGGCCGCCGAGGACGTACCAGATCTCCTCGACGCTCCGGTGCCGAACGGCAGCCGAGGTTCGACCGCCCGCCAGCTGGAAGTGCGCCATCGATCCGCGCCGAGATGCGAGGAGCACCCGCACGTCCGATCCGTCGGGTGCGATGGTCGTCGGCTCCGTCGGGAGCTCGGCTGTCGGCAACGGGTCCATCCGCGCATCATCGCGCCTCGCCCGGAACGGGCGCCGCCACGGTCACCATCCGAGGCGCGACCCGGTCGAACGAGACGCCCCGGTCACGGAGTGAGACCCAGGCATCATGACCCACGACCAGGTGGTCGAGCACGTCGATGTCGAGAAGCCGCCCGGCCGCCAGCGCCTCTGCCGTCAGGTGGAGGTCGTCCGGCGACGGCGTCGGATCCCCGGACGGGTGGTTGTGGACGAGGATCAACCCGCTCGCATTGAGGCGGACCGCGTCGCGGAACAGCTCGCCGACCCGGACCAGCGAGGACGACACGTTGCCCTGGTAGACGGTGACAACCCGCAGGACGACGTTCTTCGTGTTGAGGAGCACGACCCGCAGCTCCTCGCGCTCGAGTCGGCCCATCTGGAGGATCAGCCGGTCGGCGACGTCGCGGGGTGCCCGGATCGTCCAACGCGCCGTCGGCCAGTCGGCCATGAGCCGACGGCCCAGCTCGAACGCCGCGACCAGCTGGGCGGCCCTGGCCGCGCCGACTCCCGGCAGCGACTCGAGCTCGCCGTCGGTCGCCCGGGCGAGCCCGGTCAGACCGTCGTGCCGGGCGAGCGCCTCCGCGGCAAGGTCCACGGCCGATCGCCCGCGTGATCCGGAGCCCCACAGCAGCGCGATCAGCTCCGCCGCCGACAGGCCGCCCACGCCGCGCAGCGTCAGGCGCTCGCGCGGCCGCTCGTCGGCCGGGAGCTCGCGGATCGCCCGTCCGCCTGCCATCCGATCGGTCCCTCTGGCTGGCGGCGGGCAGTCGTCGCGGTTGGACAGGCGTCCCCGGACCCGGACGACGGAAGCCCGCCGATTCCTTCCGCCATCCGGATCCGGGAACGCGGCGAACCATAGCCGCGAGGTCTCACCCCCGGCTCACCGCCGACTTCACCGCTCATCGACCGAAGCGCCACGCGCCGATTACGCGTTTGTTGCGCCCGACGTGGTATGGGGAAGGTCGCACCCGCAATGGAGGCCCTGCCGGTCATGCCCAAGATCTGGAGTGAGCTCCCCCTCCGCCGATTGAAGGAGCAGGTCGCCGATGTGGCGACCCTCATCTGGGTCGTGTTCTGGGGGACGATCGTCTGGCAGCTGTTCTCGTTCCTGTCCGGGTTCGCCGCCGCAGGCCGGGCGGTCCGCGGCGGTGGTCAGACGATGATCGACAGCGGTCGCGACCTCGGGGCATCGCTGGCCGGGCTGCCGCTCGTCGGGTCGCAGGCGCGGGACGTCGCCCAGGAGGCGTTCGCTCGAGCGGGACGCCCCCTGTCGGATTTCGGGACCCAGCTGGAGCAGTTCATCATCGTCGTGGCCCTGGCGATCTCCGTGCTCCTCGCCATCGTGACCCTCGCCCCGTGGCTCGCCCGCTACCTCCCGTGGCGTCTCGACCGGCTGCGCCGCCTGCGCGCCGCGCATCGGGTCATTCGCACGGCGCCGGACATCGCCAGCACGGAGGTCCAGCAACTGCTGGCGATGCGGGCGCTCACGACGCTCGAGTACGGGACGCTCCTCGAGTACACCCCGGACCCATTCGGCGACTGGGCCCACGGGCGGCACGATCGGCTGGCGCGGGCAGAGCTGGCCAGCGTCGGACTGCGGCCCTGACGGCTCAACCGGAGGGAGGCGCGCCCCGCAGCGAGGCCTCGGCGAGCACGAGGAGCAGCCCATTGAACGCCGCGTGCAGGCCGATCGATGCCCAGATCGAACGTCGCGACAGGAACAGCCAGCCGAGGGCGAGACCGACGGGGACTCGGGTGACGAACGCGACGATGGCGAGCGCGAGCGCCTGGGTCGGGCTCGTCCCTCCGACCTGGAGGACGTGGACGATGGCGAAGAACAGTGCCCCCTGGACGATCGCCCGCCGGACGCCGTCGGTCAGCCGCCACGCGGTCGTCGCGACGCCGCGGAACATCGTCTCCTC
>Ga0070699_100002019_pt1 | contig 18346 bp, 16 predicted proteins | sample KBSK1503metaG_FD_65473 | JGI IMG/M metagenome (GOLD analysis project Ga0070699, IMG submission 65473) | Corn, switchgrass and miscanthus rhizosphere microbial communities from Kellogg Biological Station, Michigan, USA - KBS K1-50-3 metaG | ecosystem: Host-associated > Plants > Roots >... | reverse complement strand
AGGCCCCTGGCGGAACCTCGAGCAGGTCGAGCTGGCTACCGCCGAGTGGATGGATTGGTGGAACCAGCGTCGGCTCCACGGCGCCACCGACAACCTGCCGCCGGCCGAGTTCGAGCGCCAGTGGTGGGAGCAGAGGGAGGCCCAGGTTGCCTGAGCCGGCCAGCCGTCGTGCACCTCCATCGAGACGGCTCGGGGGTGAGCTGACCAGCGTCGGCACGAACCCCGGCGTCGCAGCCGGCCTCCCCTACCGCAAGCCCGTCACGCCGCGCAGCGGCACTTGCTCAGGAGGATCTACCGCTTCCACTACCATCGTCAGCGCGAGATCATCGTCCCTGCGCAAATCCAAGCGGCCGAGTCTCCAGGAAACCCAGGGCGATTCAGTTATTCCGATCGGAACCTCTGGCCGACCGCGCCCTCCCGAGTTCCGCCAATGAGCAGAGGTAGGCGGGGCCAGCTGATCGCCAGCCTGGGAAATCCGGACGAGTCGGCTCGGAATGCGGCTGTGGCTTGGCTGCGGCAGAATCCCGACCCGAAGCTTGCAGGCGAACTGATTCATCACCTTCGTGCCGGGCTGGACGATACGCCCGAGCTGCTTCTTGCTCTCGGTCCCGGCGCCGCGCCAGCGCTGGTTCGTTCATTGGCGCACCCGAAGCCGTTGCCAGCTGTGGACGTGTTGGGTCGCATCGGTGAGGGCGCGACCGATGCACTCCTCGGCGCCCTCGACCAGTCGAACAGGCAGGTCCGGCTGCTTGCTGCCTTCGCCTTGGGAAGGTCAGGTGACCCAGCGGTGCCAATGGGGTTGATAGGACTGGTTGAGTCCGGACGGACCAGTCCCGAGCTCGGTGTCAGCCTGATCGAGTGGCTGCGCCATCATCATCATCCGGCTCCAGAGGTGCTGGATCGTATCCTCGCGATCATCCAGAGCCGGTCGGCGCCGCCCCTTTTGAGCGACTTTATCCGGATGCTCATCGCTTTCGAAGATCCTCGCCTGGTCCCAGTCCTCGCAGCGATCCTGGAGGACCGATCAACGGCCAATCTGTGGCGGGCGAGCATGATGACCCTCTCCAGGATCGCCGATCCTGCTGCAGAGCCGACATTGCTTCGCATCCTCGTCGACGACGCGGCGGACCTTGGAATGCGCATGGACGCTATTTGTGGCCTCGCCCGCCTTATGAGCGCCGCCGCACTCGCGCCGCTCCGTGACCTTGCTTCGTCCAATCAGCCTCGCCCCGTCCTGCCCGGACCGCTTCCGCCGGACGAGGCGCGACCGGCAATGGAGCGCTCGTTGCGTGAGCAGCGAGCCTGGAAGTTGAAACTGATGGCCCTTGCGGCCCTGGAGCACATGGACAACCCCTCTCGACCACTGCAGCCGGACTACGCGCTTATGCAACCGATTCCTGCAGGTCCGCCGCAGTCCGGGAGGCAGGCTTGATCGATATCGCACGAGGATGGGTGTCGCACACGAAGCGGAACGGTTCTTGACTGTTCCGTCGGACTTACCGACTTCGAATATTGTGGTGGGCCGTGAGGGAGTCGAACCCCCACAGCTTTCGCGGCGGTTTTACATCCGCGAAATGCTTTGTAAACCGCCGAATGGGCCGCCTGAGTCGCGCATTTGAGTTCAGAATGCCGGCCATCGGTATTTGGTTGGAGTCGTAGGGGGTCTCCCATTGGAGTCTGCGGTTGGAGTCATATGACGGCCACAACGGACTCCCCGCAGAGGTCATAAATGACCGCCATCACCGACCCAGCCCAAATGTCATCAAAACCGTTGCGAGCCTCCCGCCAGCGCCGTGGGAAGAGCCCGAACGGAGCCGGAGGCGTCTACTTCAACCAGTCCACCGGGCGGTGGATGGGCCGCTACACGACGGACCACCCGGAGACCGGGCTCAGCGTCCGGAAGGCGGTCTATGGACATACCGAGCAGGAGGCGCGGGCCAAGCTGATCGAGGCCCTCGCCGCTCGCCAGGCGGGAAGTCTCCTCGTCCGCCGCGGCCGAGAGCTGACCGTGGGCCAGTACGCGGAGCATTAGCTCGCCGGCCTTCGGAAGCGGCCGACGACCAGGGCGCGGTACCGCCAGGCAATCACCCACGTCATCGGCGATGACCGGCTGGGCAACCTGCCGCTCACCAGGCTGCGGCCACAACACGTGAAGGGGGGCGAGTTGACACCCAACGCCGGTCCGCCAGGTCGGGCTCCGGCCGAGGCTGCCGAGCGGCTTCGAGAAGGCGGGATACTGGGTGCGCCACCGCGGGTCTCGCCAGCGGGGGTGGAGGTGGATCTGCCGCCGATCCTGCGCACCTGTTGGCTCGGCATGGGCGCGAGGGACCACCGCAGACGTAGTCTGTGATGGCGTGAGTCAGGGCGAGCCCTCACGCCATGGTAAGCGCCACGATATAGCCAAGCTCCGTGGGGACAGCATGATCAGCTCGGCGACGACGCGGCGCGAAGGGCACCTGGAGCAGCCGATCTCAAGAGACGTCTCGGTCGCCCGGGGCCTGCTGGACCGGGAAGCGCTACTCCAGACGCTGGACCGCGCCGTGACCAAGCGGATCACAGTCATCTCGGCGCCGGCGGGAAGTGGGAAGACCTCGCTGTTGCGTGCGTGGGCCGACCGCTCGACAGACGTTCGACGCGTCGCGTTCGTGTCCGTCGACCGCGACGAGCAGGATGCGCAGCGGTTCTGGTCTGCGGTCCTCGATGCGCTCCGCAGCCCGGCAGCGTCGATCGATCCTGAGATGCAACCCGCGGCGTTAGCTGGGGTTGACGGCGACCAGTTGGTCGACATGGTCCGTTTGGAGTTGGCCGAGCTGCTCGAACCCGTCGTGCTGGTCGTCGACGATCTCCACGAGCTGAGATCTGCTGAGGCGGTGGCACAGCTCGAGCGCTTGCTGGCGGTTCTGCCGAGCTCTGCGCGGTTGGTGCTGTCGTCTCGCCGGGATCCGCCGATCAGGCTGCACCAGCTGCGGCTTGCCGACGAGGTCGCCGAGATCCGGGCCGACGATCTGCGGTTCACCGAGCGCGAGGCGCGCGAACTGCTTGCTGGGTCCAGGATCAGCTTGTCCGAGGGCGGGGTGGCCGCGTTGTACGAGCGCACGGAAGGTTGGGCGGCTGGCCTGCGCTTGGCGGTGATCTCGCTCACCGGTCACGCGGATCCCGAGCGTTTCGTGGCCGAGTTTTCCGGCACTGACAGGGCGATCGGGGAATACCTGATGGCCGAGATGCTCGAACGCCAGCCGAGCGAGGTGCAGAGCACGCTGCTGCGAACGTCGCTTGTCGACCGGCTAAACGGGGAATTTGCCGACCTGCTGGCGGGCCGTGCGGGCTCGGAGCGGACGCTGCTGGAGCTGGAGGACGCCAACGCATTCGTCGTGTCGCTGGACGCCCAGCGCACCTGGTTTCGCTACCACCCTCTCCTGGCGGATTTCCTGCGCCTGGAGCTCCGCCGAAGGTTGGCCCCTGAAGTTCCTGACCTCCATCGTCGGGCCGCCCGGTGGTTCGCGGACCACGGCGAGGCCGTCGAGGCCGTGCGACACATGCTCGCGGCTGGCGACTGGCCGGACGCAGCGCGGCTGCTCGCAGACCACTTGTTTAGCTTGACGCTCGACGGGCAGGAGGGCACGATCGCCACGCTGCTGCGGTCCTTCCCGGCCGGTGCGTCAGTCGATCATCCTGAGCTGGCGTTGGCCCACGCGGCGGTTGAGCTCGCACAGGGCCGGTTGGAGGAAGCCGCTGCTCAGCTGGCGCTGGCCGAGTCCCACGTCCAGAGCGCCCCGGCGGCCCGCCGCCGACGCCTCGCGGTGGCGATCGCGTCGTTGCGGTTGGCGTTGGCACGCCGCAGCGGTCAGTTCACCGAAGTCATGGAGCAGGTGAACCTGCTCGACGCCTCGACGGCAGACGAATTGAGCGACCAGATCGCGATGGGCAGTGAGTTGCGGGGGGTCGCGCTGATGAATCTCGGGATCGTCCAGACATGGTCCGGGCGATTCCACGACGCGGAGCGGCACCTCTCCGAGGGCGCCGCGCTCGCGCAGACGATCGGCCGACCCTATCTGGAGGTCGCCTGTCGCGCGCATCAGTGTTTCGCGTCAAAGACGGTCTCGCTCGCGACCGCGCGCGAGCGCAGCCGTCAGGCGGTCGCCCTGGCCGAGCGCTATGGTCTGGAAGATCGGCCGATACTCGCGCCCGCACTTGGGTCGCTTGGTGGCATCGCGGTCTGGATGGGCGAGTTCGACGAGGCAGAGCGCTGGCTGCGCCGCGCCTGGGAAGTCGCCAAGCCACAAATTGATCCGGCCGCCGCTGTGCTTCTGCACGCGTCGACGGGTATGCTGCACGCCGCTCGCGGGCAGCATCAATCTGCGCTCCAGGAGTTCGCGGCGGCAGTGCGGGCGCAGTCGCTACTCACAGGAATGCACGCTCTCGGACCTCCGATTGCCGGATGGCTCGCGGCTACGCAAGCTCGCCTCGGGATGCCAGATGAAGCGCGCGCGACGCTCACCGGGTTCTCCGCCGAGGACGAACTGGTGGGCGGCATCCGCACCGCACGTGCAGTGATCTGCATCGCGGAGGGAGACCCCAGTGCGGCGTTGGATCTACTCCAGGACGTGCGGGACACGCCACCCCCGGTCGGCCTTCCAGCGTTCGCGCTCGTTGAGGCGCATCTGCTCGCTGGCATCGCGCACCTGGACCTGGGCGATCGAAACGCCGCCGCCGCCGCGGCCGAGGCGGCGCTCGCGGCCGCCGAGCCAGACCGGCTGATCTTCCCGTTTGCAATGACCGGGACCGGGGAGCTGCTCGACGCGCTCCCGCGTCACCAAACGGCTCACGGCGCCCTCCTAGCCGACATCGTTGACGTGCTGCGAGGCGCACCGGCGCCGAGCGCCGAGGCAGAGGACCTGTCGCCACCGGAGGAGCTGAGCCCAACCGAGCTGCGCGTACTGCGGTATCTGCCGACAAACCTGACGCGACCCGAGATCGCGCGCCAGCTCTACGTTTCGATCAACACGGTCAACACCCACATCCGCAATATCTACTCCAAGCTCGGTGCGCGCGATCGCTCCTCCGCCGTCAGGCGCGCACGGGAGCTGCGGCTACTCTCGACCGCACGCCACTAGACATGGCCGAAGGAGCGCGATCCCCTTCGGGCGCACAATCACCGGATTCCGGCGTCGCCGTCTCACTAGGTCAGGCTGCAGCATGCCTGCGTGACCACCACACCGCCGGGCTTGTACACGATCCGGATAAAGGGTCGGCTCGGGGCTACCGCCCTGTCCGCCTTTCCCACGATGGTGCCTGAGGTGGTGGGCAGCGACACCGTGCTAACCGGCTGGCTTATAGATCGGTCGGCAGTATTCGGAGTGCTCGCCCAGATCGAGGCGCTCGGCCTCGAACTGCTCGAACTGCGCCAAATCGGGGCGCGACCAAAATCGCCTGAATCAGTCGACAACCGCTCACCAGATGCCTTGTGAATCTGGGCGTACACCCCGAACGGAAAGTCGAGCGAGCTCTGCCAAGCGAAGCGAGGTATGGACCTGATGTCATCGGCAACAACGTCTTCTGCCACTCTGGACCGGCGGACGGCGTCGGCTGACCGGCGCTGGCTGGTCCTGATCGTCGTTGCTGTCGCCCAGCTGATGCTGGTGCTGGATGCGACGATCATGAACATTGCGCTGCCGTCCGCCCAGCATGCGCTGGGCTTCTCTAACGGTGACCGGCAATGGGTGGTGACGGCGTACGCGCTGTCGTTCGGCAGCCTGCTGCTGGTGGGCGGACGGCTGGGTGACATGTTCAGCCGCAAGTGGGTGTTTATCACGGGCCTGGTCGGATTCGCCATTGCCTCGGCGATCGGCGGCGCCGCCGGCTCGTTCGTCGTCCTGGTCACGGCGCGGGCGCTGCAGGGTGCGTTCGGCGCTGTCCTCGCGCCGTCTGCCCTGGGCACCCTGGCGAGCACGTTCAATGACCCACGCGAACGGGGGAGGGCCTTCGGCGTCTACGGCTCGATCGCGGCCGGCGGCGGCGCCGTCGGGCTGATCCTGGGCGGGGTGCTTACCCAGTACCTCTCGTGGCGCTGGTGCCTGTATGTCAACCTGGTGTTCGCCGCGATCGCCGTGGCCGGCGCCTTGGCCTACATCCGCGGCGGCCGGCCGGCCAGCCGGCCACGAATGGACTGGCCGGGCGCCGTGCTGGCCTGCGCCGGGCTGTTCGCGATCGTGTTCGGCCTCTCCCACGCCGAGACTGCCGGGTGGACGGCCGCGCTGACCCTCGCCTCCCTGGTCGGCGGCGTGGTGCTGCTCGCCGGGTTCGTTGTCGCTGAGGGGCGTGTCCGTCACCCGCTGCTGCCGCTGCGGGTGATCCTTGACCGCGCCCGCGGCGGCTCCTATATCGCTATCGGCATCTCTGGAATGGCGATCTTCGGCACCTTTCTGTTCCTGTCGTTCTATCTGCAGGTGGTCAAGGGGTACAGCCCGCTGACGGCAGGGCTGCTGTTCCTGCCGATGACCGGCTGCATCCTGATCAGCTCCAACCTGACCAGCGTCATTGGCCTGGAACCGCGCGCCCTGATCGCGGCCGGCATGCTGCTGGGCGCAGGCGGTATGGCCCTCCTGACCCAGGTCACGGTGACCTCCAGCTGTGTCAGCGGCGTGCTGCCTGGCCTGCTCATCCTGGGCCTGGGCCTCGGCCTGATCTTCGCCCAGGTCATCAACTCCGCCACGGCTGGCGTTGCCCGCGAGAACTCCGGCGTGGCTTCCGCTCTGGTCAACACGATGCAGCAGGTCGGCGGGTCGATCGGGACTTCGGCGCTCAGCACGATCGCGCTCAGCGCCACGGCCACCTACCTGATCGGGCACCACACCAGCCCCCTGGCCCCGGCGATCGCGGCCACCCATGGCTACACGATCGCCTTCGGGGTATCGGCGGGGCTGCTCGGACTCGGCTTCATCCTCGCGATTGTCCTGGTGCCGTCTCGGCGCCGGCTCGCCGACCTCAGGGACGCGGGCGCCGCAACCCCGGCTGCACCCGGTCCGCCGCCCGCGCTCGCGCCGCCCGCAGCGGCCGGCGCTCCCGCTCAGCAGCAGGCTTCCGAAGCGATTCCCGTCGCCCTGTGCAGTTGCTCGCCGGTGATCACCCGGGTTGCGGGATCGTCAGGCGGCCCGGGTATCACCCGCTAGGCGTTTCGTCCAGGATCTGGGGCAGGCACATGATCTCCACCTCGATTGAGTCAAGACGCGCGGCGAAACCCCGGTTAACGAGTGCATAGGGCGCGCGTATGTGGCTCACATGTCCAGCATGGCCGCGCTGTCGCTGGCTGCCGTGGCCGAACTGGAAACAGACTTCGACGAGATGAGCAGGAGCTTCGTACCGCGGTCGGCGACCACCGTGAGCACCGTGAGGTGGTGACGACGACCGCGCTCGCCGGCGGGCGGCGGACCGGGCTATAGCGCGCCCATTCTGGCTCATGTCGGCGTGCAGGTAGATCGACGTCGTGGAGACCCGCTCGTGGCCGAGCCACAAGGCGACGACCGCCGCCCGGCCGTGCCGGTGCTCTCGTGGTCGGCAGGCAGTTCGGGCGGCTGCCCGTAGAGCGCGTCGATCTTGGCGCTGACCAGCGCGGCGGTCTGCGGTTCGTACACCGGGGCGTTGCCGTGCGCGAGGTCCTGCGTCGGCTGGGCGGCCAGCCACGCCGCCGCCCCGGCCAGCGCCAGGAGAGATAGAGCCCTCCGGGTTGCGGTCGGCCCGGCAGGCAGGAGCCTGCCGGGCTCGGCCAGGCCGCGAGTGTGCCGACGGCGTAGATGGCCGCGCCCGCCCGAATGACGCGCCATTGGGCTGGCGGCCGGTGCCCGGGATCGCCAGTGTGACGCTCAGTGGGACCGCGGCAGCAAGGCCCATGTACAGCCCCTGCCGCCTGTGGCCGCAGACCACGAGCGCGGCCGCGGCCACGGGGAAGAAAAGCCCGGCCACCGGGACAGCATGCTGGTCAGCAGCGCCAGCATCACGACCGCCGCCGTCTTGGTGCAGGCGCGCCACCGGGAACCGGCGCGCGGCCGGGTTCCCGCCGCGAGCACACACCCGAACGCCGCGGGCGGGCGACCGTGAACGACGCGGGCCGCGGTCAGTTCGGTGCATATCCCTGATGGAGTGGTTGCCGGCCCGGCACCGGGTAAGGCTGGGATACCATCCGGCCCACCCGGCCCGGGTGAGCGCGGCCGCCAGGTCGTGCGCACCCGCGGCAGCGCGATAGCGCTGGCCAGCGCGGGGAGGGCAGCCGGGCGGCGGGCCGGCGACGGCCAGCCTGGCGCCGTGCGCCGGAAGCCCGGATCGGGCCGACTCTTGCCCGGCCGCGGTTGCGTTGGTCAGGGCTGGACCGGTCCGCTGGGCTCGCGGTCGAGGCGCTAAGTGCAACGTGTTCGTCATGGCTGTGTCGGTGCCAGTGATGATCGTCAGCGCGTTCCTGACTGCAGTGGCACGACTCCCGGTGTGGGCGGTCTTCGTGGCGGGCTGGATCGCGCTGCTCGTGCTGGTGGGGAGGTCCCGCGTCGGCCTGAGCCGCGGCATGGCCCCAACCGATTCGTTGGCCGAACGGTTCGGGACCTTCACGCTGGTCGTTCTGGGCGAGGTCGTTTTCCCGTCGTCAACGGACTCTCGCTCGCCCATCACGACATCGAGACGATCGCGATGGGCATGATCCAGCCGACTGGCCGCCGTCTACCGGCCCGTTCAGATCGCGATGGCGGGCGGGGCCGTCGCCAGCGTCGTCATCGGTTTGACGCGACCAACCCCGGGGCTTCTCGCTCTGCTGCTCGTGGTGGTTCTGGCGCTGGTCCCGGCAGTCGCCATTCGGGGGTTGCTGCTCGCCGGCGCGTGGGGCATCGAGCAGACGGGGCCGAGCTGACGAGACGGTCCCGGGATTTCGTCAGAGTCGACCCCGGGCCGCCGGAAGGCCCAGGTGCTCGGCCAGCCACGGCCCAGTCACGCTGCCCGGAGCGCGCACGACGTCCTCGGGCGTGCCCGCCGCGACGATCCGCCCGCCGTCCGGTCCGCCGCCCGGGCCCATGTCGATCAGGTGGTCGGCGGCGGCGAGCAGGTCCAGATCGTGGTCGATGACGATGATCGTGGCGCCCGCCTCCATGAGCCGATCGAACACGCCGAGCAGCGTGCCCACGTCAAGCGGGTGCAGGCCGGTGGACGGCTCGTCGAAGACATACAGCGCGCCGTGCTGGCTGCTGCGCAGCCGGGTGGCGATCCGGAGCCGCTGCGACTCGCCGCCGGACAGTGACGGCGTGGGCTCGCCGAGCCGCAGGTAGCCGAGGCCGACCTCGTCGACCGGACGCAGCGCCGCGGCGACCGGGGCACGATGCGCGAACCGCTCGAGGGCGTCCTGCACGCTGAGGCCGAGCACGTCGGCGATGGTCAAGCCGTCGACCCGGACGGCGAGGGTGGCGTCGTTGAAACGGGCGCCGTGGCAGGTCGGACACTCGACGGCGATGTCGGGCAGGTACTGGACGTCGAGGTCGATGTGGCCGAGCCCGAGGCAGGTCGGGCACTGGCCCTCGCGAGTGTTGAACGAGAAGTGCCCGGGTTTCCAGCGCCTCCGCCGGGCGTACGGGGACTCGGCGAACACACGGCGGATCTGGTCGAAAGCCCCGGAGTAGGTCGCCGGTGTCGACCGCGTGTTCAGGCCGATCGGCGAGGCGTCGATCTGGACGACCTGGCGGATGCCGCCGAGCTCCAGGCGCCGGACGTGCGCGGGCAGCGCCGAGCCGCTCAGCAGCGCCCGCGCGGCCGGGATCAGGCTCTCCAGGACCAGGGCGGTCTTCCCCGCACCTGACGGCCCGGCCAGCACGGTCAGCCTGTGCAGCGGGAAGGCCGCGCTGACGTCGTGCAGGTTGTACAGGTCGCCCACCTCGAGCGCGATCCGCCCGTCGGGGACGGGCCGCGCCCGATGGTTGAGCAGCACGGAGGCCGCGCCGGCCAGGAACGGGCCCATGATCGACTCCGGATCCATTTCCAGCTGTCCCGGCGTGCCCTGGGCGATCACCCTGCCTCCCCTCGCCCCGGCCGCCGGGCCGAGCTCGATGACCCAGTCTGCGGTGCGTATCAGCTCCCGCTCGTGCTCCACTACGACGACGGAATTGCCGTTCCCGGTCAGGGCAGCGATGGTCTTGCGCAGCCCGACGACGTTGCTGGGGTGCAGTCCAACCGACGGCTCGTCCAGCACGTAGAGCATGCCCGTGGTGTTGGCGCGCACCGTCGAGGTGAGCTCGATCCGCTGCCGCTCCCCCGTCGACAGCGTGGCGCCGGCCCGGTCCAGGGTCAGGTAGCTCAGCCCGACGTCGAGCAGCGGCGAGAGCGTGCTGTTCAGCTCGTTGAGCAGACCGCTGGTCAGCCGGCTCAACTCGGCGGGCAGGCCCTGGGGCAGGCCGGCCGCGAACTCGCGCAGGTCGCCCAATCCGAGCCCGCTGATCTGCGCGATGTTGCAGCCGCCCAGCTGCGAGACCAGCGCCTCGGGCCGGAGCCGGGTGCCGTGGCAGACCGAGCAGACCCGTGTGACGAGGAAGCGCTGCACCAGGCGGCGGGTGCGCTCGTTGTCGCTTTTCAGCGAGCGTTCCACCGCGGCGACGGCGTTGTCGTAGTTGACCGACAGCTGCACCCCACGACCGGTCCGGTCCAAGCGCAGCGTCACGCGCCGCTGCACCGGTTCACCGTGCAGCACGATGTCCCGCTCCCGATCGGTGAGCGATCCGTACGGCACGTCGAGTCGGACCCCGAGCTCGCGCGCGGCGTACATCGACAGCCGCCTCCCACCGGAGTTCCACGGAAGCACCGCGCCCTCTTCAATCGTCTTGGCAGGATCGGGAACGAGCGTACTGACGTCGACCTCGGACCGGACGCCAAGGCCCTGGCAGGCCGGGCACGCGCCGTAGGAGTTGAAGGCGAAGGACTCGGCGCTGGGATGCTCGAAATGCACGCCACACACCGGGCAGACGATCTCCTCGCGGAGCGTGGCAACGGATGGGCCGACGCGATGGCCGTTCGGGCACACGTGGGAGCCCAGCCGCGACATCATCAGGCGCAGCACATTGAGCACCTCGGACATGGTGCCGACCGTGCTGCGAGGTCCCGGTATGGGCGGCCGCTGCCGCAGCGCCAGCGCGGGCGGCAGGTGGTCGATCCGGTCCACGTCCGGCCGCTGAGCCTGGGTCAGACGGCGGCGGCTGTAGGTGCTCAGGCCCTCCAGGAACCGCTGCATGCCCTCGGCGTACAGCGTGCCGATGGCCAGCGACGTCTTGCCCGATCCGGACACGCCGACCACCGCGACCGTCCGCCACAGCGGCACGTCGACATCGACGTCCCGCAGGTTGTTGTGCCGCGCTCCGCGAACGGCGATGACCGTTGGGAGGGTTCCCGGCACGCTGAGACCGCCAGGTGTCACCTAAGGCACCTTACGGGCATTCCCGGTGCCGTTCTCGATCGCCCAGCGCAGGGCAGCGCCGGCGACCTCCTCCCACCCGGGCCCGACGACAGTGAGCGTGTCCGGCGTCTCCTGTTCGTCTGCCATTGGACGGGCCTGCCGCCCGGGGCCCATGGCGACGGGCCCCGGGCGTTCTGCTCAGGGGTGCACGTAGGACGCGTAGCCGAGGTCGAGGCGGATTGACTCCATGACCCAGAAGGTCGTGCTCGGGGTGAACACGTCGGCCGCCGCCAGCACGCCGGTGTACTTGGCTATGACCGGTGCTGCGGCGCGATCGGTCACCGCGTCCAGGTAGCCTTTCACCGCGGCCCAGGAGTTCTCGCCGTACTTCTGGAAGTACGGTGTAGGGTCGACCGTACCGAGAGCGGCCCTGACGTTGGCGGCGATGTCGTCGAGGTACTGCTGGTGCACGGTCACGTCCCCGCGCGTGGCGAGCCGGCCGAGGTGGCCGCTGATGAGGTGCTTCCACGGGTACGACAGCGCAGTGGCCGCGGCCTCGATGTAGCCGGGCACGTCCTCGGTGAGGTTGACGAGGTAGACGGGCGCCCACCCGGCGTTGACGATGTCGACGAGCATGAGGGTGTCGTGGTCCGGCAGGTGGATGAAGATGTTGTCCGGTGAGTGGTTGGGGCCGTGCCACGCCAGGTCGATGCGTTCACCGCCGATCTCCAGGGTGCGGCGGTCCCCGAAGGTCTCCTCCGGCACCGGCCTGGCCGGGTCGTTGTCCCGCACCAGGAGCCGACGCGTCTCCTCGTGCCCGATGCGCACCACGTCCTCGTCGAACAGCGAGGACGCGCCGGCGTGGTCGGCGTGGTGGTGCGAGTAGATGAGATGGTCACCTTGTTGCTCATCCCTGGAGTTTTGGGGCACGTGCCCTGGCGGCCGTACGAGGTTTCGCGACGGATCCAGGCTCGCCGCCAGCCAGGTGAGACGTCGTCACCAGATCACAGTGATTCACGCGCCATGTCGGCCTCCTAAGCGCCATACGCCGGCAGGATCGCCCCGCTAACTGGGGCTGCGGCGTCGCTGACGAGGAAGGCGACCACGTCGGCGATCGCTTCCGGCGCGACCGTGTGGGCCATCACCTCGGCCGGGAACGTGGCCCCGGTTTGCGGGGGGTCGAGCAGCTGCGGCCCGACCGCGTTCACCCGGATCCCGTGCGGGCGGACCTCCCGCATGGTTGATGCTGCCTGGCGCGCTGTCTGGCGTGTCTGCCGCCGGCCGACGGTGAGCGACCAGTCGATGTGGGGGGTGTATTCCTCGAACGTCACCAGGACCTCGCTGGCCGGTCTCAGGAGTGTGGGCTACGCCCGCCTAAGTTCCAGCACAGGAATGGTGCGGACTCCAGCAGTTTGGCGTGCGTACCCGGCAAAGCCTGGGTAGCGCCGGGCTTGCTCGGCGTAGATGCGGTCGCGTTCAGCGCCGGTCAATTCGCGGACGGTCACCTTGTATGTCTCGGTTCCGCGTTCGACACCGCCGTCACCGGCAGCGGTCAAGTTGTGGTACCAGTCCGGGTTGGTGGGTGCTCCGCCCTTGGTTGCGAAGACGTAGATGACGTCCGGCTCGGTGTCGTGCGGGAGGTACTGCGTCGGGTTGACGTACTCCCGCCCACTTTTCCGGCCGCGGTGATGCACCAGGACCATCGGAGCGCCCTCGAAGATCCCGCCAACCCTGCCCTCGTTGGCTCGGAACTCCGCGATGGTCTTCGCGTTCCAGTCGAGCGTGTCGGTCATGTCGAACTCCTGTCGTTCACGATCCCGCGGTATGGGCTGGGACCGGGTGATGGAAGGCCCGGCGGCCGTTCCCGGCGATCAGGTTTTTGACCTGGTACTTCCTGGTGGCGGAGGCGGGATTTGAACCCGCGGCCTGTGGGCTGTGAGGACAGCGTGCGTTCCGCCTTTCGCTAGGCGGCGGCGCGTTCTGCGCCGGCGAGATGCGCCGACAGGAGCTGTCCGGCTCTGTCCAATGCGGCGGCCGCTTCGTCAAGAAAAGGGGAATAGGCCTGGAAGACGTGGGGCACCCGGGGGGTGATGTCGAGCGTGACCTCGACGTCGGCGGTGGCGGCTTGTCGTGCGAGGCGAACGGCGTCGTCGAGAAGAACCTCGTGACTTCCGGCCTGGATGATCAGGGGCGGCAGGCCGGACAGGTCGGCGAATACGGGACTGATCAGGCCAAGTGCGGCGTCTTGTCCCGGCGCATAGTCGGCGACTCGGGGTTGGAGGAGTTCCCGGCTGAGCAACGGGTCGGCCTCGCGCTTGGTTTCCATGGTCGTCCCGGCGAGGGTGAGATCGACATACGGTGACATCACGAACGCCGCGGCGGGCAGGGGCAGCCCGTGATCGCGGGCGTTGACCAGGGTGGCGATGGCGACGCCGCCGCCGGCGGACTCTCCCGCGAAGGCGATGTCCGAACGGGCGATGCCGTTGTGCAGGAGGGCTTCATAGGCCGCAAGAGCGTCGTCAACCGCTGCCGGATACGGGTGCTCGGGAGCGAGCCGGTAGTCGACGGAGATGACCTTGGCGTGCGTCCGCCGACCGACCTGCGAGGCCAGGCCAGCGGCGAGGAAGGCGTCCGACATCACGTACACGCCGCCGTGGAAGTACAGAACAACGTGGCGAGGTTCGTTTCCGTCGACTGTGATCTCGGCGGTTGGGACACCGCCCAGTGCGGCCGCGGTCACGGTCACGTCGGCGGGCAGCGGCTGCGCCGATATCGCCTCTCGGAGCAGTCGCCGTTGCTCGTTGACATCGCTGCCGACGGGGAAGGCTGACTGCCGCAGGATTGCTTCGAGGTTCTCTCGTTGTTCGGTGCTCACGGAGGATCTCCCTTCGGTTGGAATTCGCCCGGCAGCAACCCAGGCGGGCTCGCCCATGTCAATCCGCTGCTGCAAATTCCCTGCCGGGAGGCGGGCCACCACCAGTGTTGCCGCCAGGCAGGTGAGGAGGCGTCACCGGATCGTGGTGATTCACCCGAGCGGAGCACCACAGAACCGATCTCCCGCGGACAGCTGTGCATGTGCTGGTTCCGCCAGCCTTTGCCATCGCCCTGGATTGCCCTGCTACGCGTGCCGGTGACAGCGCCTCGGCAGACCGTCCGGGTCTGCCGCATCGGCTCGCCGACGTGCTTGTGCAACGCCGCCGCAACGCAGCCATGCACGCCCTTTCGGAGCTGGCCGTGGTGCGCGCAGAGCGCAACCTTGTCCGGGGCGCCCAGACGAGGCGGCCGCCCACCTGGCAGTCGCCGAGACGCAGGCCTAGACGGCGCCGCCAGATGGCGATTGACACGCGTGCGCGATGTGGGATGTCCCTGCTGTCTCGTTTGACCTCGGCGGCGTGATAGCGTGGCGCGTCGATGAGACCTGTCCGCTCGCCGCGGTCTGACACTCCAGCTACTCCGCCGCTGACCGCTACCGAGGCAGCAGAGAGATCACGGGCGGCGGGGTACCGGGTGCGGCACCGGGCGTCTCATCGGCGGACGATCGTCGTGGACCTGCCGCCGATCCTGCCCCACCTGCTGGTCCAGCGCGGGTCGAACTCCCGACAGGCGGTATAGGAAGACGCCGAGCCTCAGCGGTGTGGCCAGAGTTCGCTGATCCCGCCAGAATCGCCGGAGTTATCGTCCGTCGTTGAACTCACCTCTGAGCGGCTGAGAGGTCGCCACAGGAGCCGTCGACCGATCAGGGTGTAGCCGGAGATCAGAGTTTCCCGCCAGAATCCAGCAAGATGTGTAGTTGCGTGACGATGCGGTTGGTCAGCCGGACGCGAGGCCTGACCGGCCTTCGCGCGGTGACCGTCATCGGGTGTCGGCCGTCAGCCTGAGGAGGCGCGGCGAAGGCGTGGGGCATCTGCCGGGGGATCACCAGGAAGTCGCCCTCGCTCAGCGCGACAACGCGGTCGCCCGCCAGTGCCTGCAGGGAGCCAGCGAGGATGAAGAAGATCTCGACGGAGCCTGCGTGGTCGTGCGGTGGAGGACCGCTTGCTCCCGACTACGCGCTCGGCAGCGTCCACGCGGTCACCTGCGACGGCACCCTGCTGATCGCGTCGGCGTCGGGCAGCCAGCTCGCCTCCTACGCCTGGGTGCGGCCAACGTGATCTTCGTGGTCGGCGCGCAGAAGCTCGCGCCCACCCTGGCAGCGGCGTACCAGCGGATCTATCAGCACAGCCTGCCGCTGGAAGACGGCCCGCGCAGGCCGCCTATGGGCAGCACAGCCAGGTCGGGAAGATCCTCGAGACCCACCAAGAACTGCCCGGCCGCATCCACATCGTCATCACCCGCCAGCAGGTCGGCTACTGAACCGCCGACCGGCCGGAACCGCCCCGCCACCAGGAGATGGCCCCATGACTCTCGATGCAACGCCGAACGACCGCCAGTTGGCCCTGGCGCCGCTGGACGACAAAGTCGATCACGTTCGCGGCTCACCCGCCGGCCGCCTGATCATCGAGTACGGCGATTACGAGTGCCCATACTCGCGGCAGGCCTTCCACGCGATCCAGCAAGTCGAACGCCAGCTTGGCGGGAACATGCGGTTCGCGTACCGGCATTTTCCGCTGACCAGCATCCACCTGCACGCCCTCGCCGCAGCGGCCGCGGCCGAGGCCGCAGCGCTGCAGGACCGGTTCTGGGACATGCACGAGCTGCTGTTCCACCGGCAAAAGGCGCTCGAGGACGGCGACCTGCTCGGGTACGCTGCCCAGCTCGGCCTCGACGTGGCGGCGTTCGACCACGACCGGGCCAGCACCGCCATGGCGGAGCGGATCCGCCGGGATGTGGACAGCGGCCTGGCCTCGCACCAGGTGTTGGGCACGCCGACCCTGTTCATCGACGGCATCGTCCACCGCGGCGGCTACGACCCGCCCGCCCTGCTGGCCGCGCTGGCCCCATGAGCCGCTCTGTCCGCATGCCGCGCAGCATCAGGCTGACCCAGCTGGCGGACACCGTCGCCGGATGCGAAGACTGCCTGGCGACCGGCTGACGGTGATCAGAAGCCGAGGCGCTCCTTGACGATGATCGCGGTGATCCGGCCGGGAGTCATCACCTTGTTGATGACCAGGATGTTGTTCACCCCGCTGGGCACTCCGTAGGCTTGCCGGGCCCGGGCATCCTCGAGCGGGTAGCAGTATTCATAGATGCGCCGCATTCCGGCTGCGACGTCGCCGACGATTTTCTGGGCGCCGATGACGAGGATCACCTGCCCCGCCCCCGACACGAGCGGGCCCAGCTGGCTGCCGCTGGCGGACGCGATGAGCAGCGATCCGCCTTCGGTCAGTGCGTGCACGCTGCCGACGACATAGTCGGGCGACGCGGCCAGGATGCGCAGCTCGCGGCGCTGCATTTCCCGGTCCATCCGGTACAGCCGCAGCCGGAGCGGCTGGTAACGGCCGGACCGTTCGATGTCGTCGGCGACGCCGATCACTTCGAGCGTCTGGGAGGTGTTGTTGTACACCTCGGCGCCGTCCACGAGCAGGGAGCCGACCAGGCCCCTCGCGTCGGCGCCCGTGGCGGCGAGGAGCGGCCGGATGCCGTTGCGTTCGAGCGCCGCTGCGGCTGTGGCGATCCGCTGGTCGGAGGCGAGTTCGGTGAACTCAGCGGACACCGCAGCGTCCGGATGCGCTACCAGCTGCTGGTCAGTCACCGCCTACCTCCGCCAGGCGGCGGTGGACGAGCGCCACGGCCATCGATCCCTCGCCGATGGCCGCTGCGCAGCGCTTGACCGACCCGCAGCGCACGTCACCCGCGGCGAAGACACCGGGCAGATTGGTCTCCAGCGGCAGCGGCTCCCTGGGCAGCGGCCAGCTGGCGCGTGGATCACTGACGACATCGTTGCCGGTCACCAGGTACCCGGCACGGTTGGTGACCAACCCGATCCCCGCGGCGCCGTCGGTACGTGGAGCGCCGCCGATGCAGATGAACAAGGCATCCGCCCGCAGCCGTACCGGTTCAGTGCCGTCCCCGGAGCGCACGATGACAGCCCGGAGGCGGTCATCGGCCTCCACACCCACCACCTGCGTGCGCACCCGCACATCAACATTCGGGATCGCCGTCACGTCGTCGATGAGGTACTGCGACATCGAGGCGCCGAGGTCGCGGCCGCGGACCAGCAACGTGACCTGCTGGGCGTACCGGGAGAACCGGACGACCGCCTGGCCCGCTGAGTTGCCGCCGCCCACCACCACCACCCGGGAACCCGTGCACGCCAACGCCTCGCTCGGCCCGGCCCCGTAGTACACCCCCGCGCCGAGCAGGTCATCGACCCCGGGCACGTCCAGGCGGCGCCACTCGAGCCCGCTGGCGAACAGCACTGCCCGCCCGCGTATCAGAGTGCCGTCGGACAGCTCGGCGACATAGCCCGGCCCGTCGGCCGAGACGCTGGTCAGGGGCCTGGCTAGCAGCAATTCGGCACCAAACCGGCGCGCCTGCACCGTCGCGCGGGTCGCCAGCTCGCTGCCGCTGATGCCGTTGGGGAAACCGAGGTAGTTCTCGATCATCGACGTGGTCCCGGCCTGGCCCCCCGGCGCCACCGCCTCGACGACGACTGTGCGCAGGCCCTCGGATGCCGCGTTGACGGCAGCAGCCAGCCCGGCCGGTCCCGCACCGACGATCGTCAGGTCGTATTCCGACTGCGATGGGGCCACGACCATGCCCAGACCCGCGGCGACCTGTTCCACCGTCGCAGATGCCAGCCACGACCCGTCCGGCAGGATGCACAGCGGCAGCGCCGACGGCTCCACCTCGGCGCCCCCCAGGACCGCCCGCACTGCATCGGGCTGGCCGGCGTCGACCCACTCGAACGGGTAACCGTTGCGGCTGAGGAAATCACGGATCGCGTACGCGCCGCGGGAGGCCCGCGTGCCCACCAGGACCACGCCCGGCGTGGCT
>Ga0070699_100002018_pt1 | contig 18348 bp, 13 predicted proteins | sample KBSK1503metaG_FD_65473 | JGI IMG/M metagenome (GOLD analysis project Ga0070699, IMG submission 65473) | Corn, switchgrass and miscanthus rhizosphere microbial communities from Kellogg Biological Station, Michigan, USA - KBS K1-50-3 metaG | ecosystem: Host-associated > Plants > Roots >... | reverse complement strand
TGAAGATTCAGGACGACCCGGAGGCTATCTTCCTGGAAGGATGGCTGCTCTGCGATGTCGGTGAGCACGAAAGGGGGCTCGGCCATCTTCAGCGCGCAGTCGCTAAGGGCTATTTCGTGGCTCCGACACTTGCCGGCAGCCGGCAGTTCGACGCGCTGAGGAGCCTTCCCGCCTTCCAGACACTCCTCGCGGAAGCGGAAGCGGGCCGCAGGCAGGCACTGGCCGCATTCGACGAGGCGGGCGGAGAACGACTTCTCGGTCGGTGACGGTCTCGTGTCAGCGCGTCGGCTCTTGCGCCGCCCGGCCGGCTGAGAGGGTCTCGGGCAACCGCTCGAGACCCACGAGCTTCCAGCCGTCACTCTGTCGGCGGAAGTGCGTACGGATCGGCTGCTTCCACGTCGGGTATGCAGGATTGTCCGCGGAAATCGATACTTCGATGAAGCTGCCGACGGCGGTCGGCAGGCCGCTCGGCGCTTCGATCGTCGTCGTGGTGCTCTGCGTTTCGGAAAGCGGGCGAGTCTGCCCTGTGGCGTTGTCGAACAGCGCCCACGAGGCTCGGTAGGTCACTGCGCCCTTGGCCACGCCAGCCGCGACGGCCGCGTTCTCGAACGTCAACCGGTTGTTCGCATCCAGCCGTACGGAGACGATGGGGTTGACCGCCACCAGGTAGACGCTGGCAATCTTGTCGCGACGCTTGATCAGCGTATCGGCAAGATACGTTTCCGCGACGGGGTCGCTGAACTCGCCGGTGTGCACGGCGGCCCTGATCAGGTCGTCGCTGAAAGCCACGACACGTCGCGCTGCCCAGAACGCGTCGTCATCACGCAACTCGATGTAGGCCGGCATCGGGATCTGAGGCCGCCACGCCCTGGGATCGAATCGATCGCCCTCGAATTTGCCGATCGACGGGTACTCGACGTAGTCGATCGTCTGCCACGGGCTCAGCGCAAAGCCGAAGGAGAAGAAGCGCTTCCACATCGCCCCTGCCTGATAGAAGTGCTCGTAGCTGAGGTCCCATTCGTGCAGGTCGTTGTTGAGGCCGAACGTCGAGCCGACGTCCTGCAGATAGTGCTTCACGACCGTACGACCGTTCGACGTCGCAAGAGCGTCGAGCGTATTCGCCGCCTTCCAGTCCGTGAGGTTCGTCCACGCGCCGAAGACGCGCAACGCGCGCAGCTCGCGGCGATGTTCGTGGGGGACGAGGTCGTTGGGATCATCTGGACGGGTGCCGGAATACCGGAAATTGCCCAGGATGGTGCCGGGGACCAGACGGCCCGCGACGACGCGATAGGTTCCGTCCTTGTTCCGCGCGACCCTTTCGAGGATCTGGTTGATGTCGTCCCGCGTGAAGGGGGTCCTCGCGCCGGACGGACGAGGCAACGTCGCCTTCGGATCGAATTCGAGGCGCTTCGGATCGAGCGTGGTCAGATAGGATTCGACCTGGTTGTAGCCGAAGGCCCAGAAGATCTTGGTCGCGATCTCGACGGCAGAGGTCGCCCCTTCTGGGTAGAAAGGAGGATCGAACTCGAGGAACCAGGTCTCGCCTTTGCCATCCCGCGCGGTGAAGCCAGGGTGAGCGCCCGACGTCTTTTCCCTGATTACCACCCACTTCGACGGATCGGGTGGTGGGCCGACAATCGGACCGCGCGCGAGCTCTTCGGGCGTGACAGTGACGGTGCCGATCCGGTTCGTGAACCAGCTCGAATCCGGCACCTCGTCAATGGTGTTGATGTTCTGGGCGCGCTTGCCCGAGGGCCTGTAGCCAGAGACGACGAACAGACCGTTTACCTGTTCGAACAGCTGCTGAATGGGGGAGGGCTGCGCTTTCGACGCGTCCTGAGACTCCGGTTCACGTGAAATCGGATCGTCGTCATAGAAGCGCGGCGTCTGGGTCGAGACGCCAGCGGCGAACAGGCCGAGCGCGGCCGCGACCAGAACGAACGGCTGAACGCCTGAGCGCAAGATGCAAGTCGTGAATGACGATGTTGGCATGGGAGGCAGCCTTAGAAGACCGCGGAAGTCGCGACGACGAGCATCAGTCCGTCACTACCCCTGGCCAACTCGATGCGGAGCGGCGTTGAGAGCGGCCCGTGAAAACGAACGCCAAAGCCGTAATCGTGCTTCAGCCCTTCGAAGTTGAGGTCGGATCGCCGCGCGGTCACCTTTCCTGCATCGTAAAACACCGCCGAGTCGAGATAGCGGCTGGCCATGATGCGCCACTCCCCCTGAAGGAGCAGGCTGTTCCGGTCGCGGAATCGCAGGCTCGTATAGCCCCGCAGCGTGGAGCTGCCGCCAAGAGTGGGCAGCATGAAGAACGGCATCACCTGATCGCCCTTGTCGGTCGTGGTCCGGGCGAGCACGTGGAAGGAGAAGGCCCAGGTTTCGCGTAAGACAGGAAAGTGTTGGATGGCCTCGTAATCGACCTGCTGGAAACCGAACGCGTTGTCCCTGTCGCTGTAATCGTGAGCGGTGATGCCGTAGTAGCCCCCGCGTCGCGAATAACCGGGTGACGTCCGCCAGTCGAAGCCAACCGTGGCCTGCGTGTGCACGTATGTGGGATCGGCGCCCAGACCGGGCAGCGTCGCGGGCGTATACACCCTGTCGACCGAAGGAAAGCGGCCGAGACCGGGTTCCTGCGACCACCTTGTCCACTCGACACCTGGGCGAAGCAGCAGGTAGCGCCGCGTCGGCCAGAAGGTGAGTTGTCCCGATGCATACGGACGCTTGAACCGGTAGCTCGCACGGTCGTCTTTCGACGTGTCAATCCCCAGTCCGTAGAAGCCGACTTGTGTCGCGTCGCGCCAGCCGCCGAGCACAGACAGCTCGCCGCGGCGGTGGAAGAGGCGAGGGGCGACGAACTCGACCTCGGCGCGCTTGTAGTTGGACACCGAATAGCTGCCGCGCACGTCCACGAAGTTGTACGAGCTCACGTGCTGCGTGTAACCAGCGCCCAAGGCGAAGCTTCCGCCTGAATACGCCGATTCGAAGAAGGGGTGCAGGTGCCTGCGCTGGCCGGTCAGGATGCCTTCGACTTTGGTTGCCAGCCGTTCCCCCCTGGTCGGGACATAGGGGTGCAGCACTTTGAGCTTTTCCGCTTGTGCCTGCTCGATAGCCGCCTGCCGCGTCGAGGGCTCCGGCTGCTGCGCCAGTGCGACGCCCGCGGATCCACTCAATGCGACCAGTGCAAATAGACTCAGACTCGACAACCCAAGACAGCGCATGGATCCACTCACGTCCGAAAAACGAGTTGCCGCTGGGGACGGCAATGCATATTTACCACGGATGCCGGTCCACGCGATGCCAGCCGTTATCGCCGGTCAGCCGCGCGGCGATTCCGGCGACACTGCTCAGGACCGAGCGGCCCCCGTGTCTTTCGCAGCCAAGTCATTCGGACAATCCAACCTGCTAAGAGTGACCTGAGGACCGTGAAATGCCTCACGGGCGACGACGTTTGTCTCCCGGGAAGAACAACACCGTCAATGCCTCCAGCTGTAGAGGATGGCGTGACCGAACGGACGGGTGTAGTATTGCCGCCCTCTCGAGTCTCTAGCTCGGTCACGACGAACGAACCCCGGGAAATCCTTAAAGGAGGTCGCGGATGACAGCGGCATCAGTTCGAGGGCTCCTGATTGCGGTTGCGATATCGATTCTTGCAGCCCCACCTTCGTACGGTCAGGAAGCCACTTTCACGGGCACGGCCACCGACTCCACCGGCAGCGTGCTGCCGGGCGTCACCATCACCGCCGTTCACGAGGCGAGCGGCAACGTCTTCACGACGGCTACCGACGAGCGCGGCCAGTTTCGCCTGCCAGTGCGCGTCGGCGCTTACGCCATCAAAGCCGAGCTGAGCGGCTTTACCACGGTCAATCGGACGGCGCAGATCCTCATCGGCCAGACTGCGGCCGTCGACATGCAGTTATCGCCCTCTTCTGTGCAGGAAACCGTCACGGTCACCGCCGAAGCGCCGCTCGTGGATACCAGGGGATCGACCGTTGCGGCCAACATCGACCCGCGGCAGGTGGAGCAGCTGCCACTCAACGGCCGCAACTGGATGGACCTGACGCTGCTGGCGCCGGGCGCGCGCCGCAATGAAGGCGGCGGGATGGCGCAGTTTCGCCAGGGCTATTCGCAGACCAACGTCGATGGCCAGCAGATCACGATCAACTATCACTCGCAGACCGACACTGAGCAGCCGGGTTTCAGCCGCGATGCCATCGCTGAATTCGAGGTGGTCGCTAACCGCTTCGACGCGACGCAGGGCCGCTCGCAGGGAATGGTCGTCAACGCGGTGACCAAGTCGGGAACGAACCTGTTTGCCGGGTCGTTCGGCGGCTACTTCCGCGACGACAGGTTCAACTCGAAAGACTTCATCACCCACACGGTGCTGCCTTACTCGAACCAGCAGGTGAGCACCACCTTCGGCGGCCCGATTCGCAGGGATCGGATCCACTTCTTCGGCGCGTACGAGTACGAGCGCGAGCCGAAGACGTATGCCTATTCGAGCCCCTACGCGTTTTTCAATATCAATCAGGAATTCCCGACGCGGATCGACAAAGCGCTGGGACGGCTCGATTATCAGTTCACGCCGCAAAGCCGGCTCAACGTCCGCGTGTCGGGGTACAAGACGATCTTCTATGCCGGCGGCGGCGCGACGAGCCATCCGTCCGCGGGCGGCACGCGCGAGCGTGTAACGCCGCAATACGCGGGCACCTTCACCCACGTGCTCAACACCCGTTCGGTCAACGAAATCAAAGGTGGCGTGACCCAGTATCAACGGCTGGATCAGCCGTCCGTCCGCTGGAAGGGCGGACCCTTTCCCTATCATCCGGTGGGAATCGGGAATGCGCCTGTCATCCAGCTTCCCGGTTATGCGATCGGCGCGAACACGCTCAACATCTGGCAGTACACGCAGAACGTTCGCGACGACTTCACCACGACCTGGGACTGGCGCGGCCGTCACGACGTGAAGATGGGTGGCGAGTACTTCCGCTTCCAGGCCGACTTCCGCTGGTGCAACCGCTGCATGGGCGAGATCGACGCGCGCAACGTCTCGCTGACGCCGGCGCAGCTGCAGGCGATGTTTCCCGTGTGGAACGACGCCTCCACGTGGAACCTGGCGCCGCTCGCCGCGGCACGACAGGTCTTCTACGCGGTCTCCGATACCGAGCACCGCTACAACATCGTCCGCAACTTGTTCTCAGGGTGGCTGCAGGACGACTGGAAGGTGGGAAACAACCTGACGCTGAACCTCGGCGTGCGGTACGACTGGGACAACAACGCGCACGGCGAGAAGCTGAAGCTGATGCCGTTCCTGCCGGGCAATCTGCCCCACGACAGCAACAACGTGGCGCCGCGCGTTGGCGTCAACGTGCGTCTCGATGATCGCACCTCGTTGCGCGGCGGCTACGGACTGTTCTTCGCGTTTTCGCCGAACGACGGTGTGCAGCAGTCGTACTCGATGATCCACCGGTTCGAGTACCAGATCCTGAATAACGGCCGTCCCGACTTCACGACCAACTGGTTTGGACCCGGCCCGAGCGGCGAAGGCGAATGGGGCGGGCCGAGGCCCAGTTGGGACGCGTCGCTCGCGCAAGCGTGTGACCTCAACGGCAGCAAGCCAGGTTGCACCCGGCGAGCGATCAATCAGGAGATCACGTATCCCGGTCGGGCGACGCCGTACAGCCACCAGTCGTCCGTTGGGATTCAGCACCAAATTGCCACCGACTCGTCGATCGAAGTGAACTACGTGTACACGCGCGGGCGCGGGGAGGAGGTCGTGCAGAACGCGAACCTTTCGTACAACCCGGCCACCGGCGCCAATTACCCCTTCACCGACATCTCCAGGCGGCCGTTCCCCGACTGGGGAGTGGTACTACTCGAGTATCTCGGAGGGTATTCGAACTATCACGGCACCGATGTGACGTTCACGAAGCGCTTCAGCCACCGCTGGCAGGCGTCAGCGACCTATACGCTGGGCTTCTTCAAAGACGGCTTGCCCCTGCGGTCGCAGTGGTACCTGGGGGCCGATGGCGTCATGGCGCAGCGGCCGGTCGGTTTCCAGCTCGCTCCCGACCTTGGCGGCGACTATGGCTACGCCGGATCGTCGTTCGCAGGCGGCGCCGGCCAGGCCGGCGATCAGCGTCATCGTGTCGGGCTCAACGCGGTGTGGGACGTGGGGCTGGGCCTTCAGGCAAGTGGCATCTACTTCTACGGCTCGGGTGAACGCTTTGCGACCACCACCGGCGTCGATCGCCGCGACGAAGGCGCGACGGCAGCCTCTGAGCAGCGGCTTCGCGCAGACGGCAGCATCCTGCCGCGCGCGGGCATCGCCGGCAGGCCGATCCACCGCGTCGACGCGCGGCTGCAGAAGCGCGTGCACGCCGGGCACGTGACACTCGATGGCTCGTTCGAGGTCTTCAACCTGTTCAACCACGAGAACTTCGGTTCCTACGTGACGAACCAGAGCAACCCGCTTTTCGGGCAGCCGTCGTTCAACGCCAACGGCGCGTATCAGCCGCGGATGCTGCAGCTCGGATTCAGGATCGGCTTCTGAAGCAGTCGGGAGTCGGCAGTGGGCATTGCGCTCGCTGCCGCCTCTTGCTGCGCGCTTCCGCTGTACCCCACGGAATCTCGAGAAGCCAGAGACCGACCGCTGCTGCGGTCCCTGGCCGTTACTCGCCGTGATTCCCCACGCGTGCTGGCCATAGTCGCGACAGCCTAGGGATTCCGAATTGCGTCCTGCTGGTCACGTAGGTTGCGCGACTCGTGCTCGTTCGAGTCGAAGCCCGCCTTCGCGCTACGGCGCGGCGAGTCCTCTGCTTGCGGTGATGCTGGATGGATTGCTGTCCGGCCCCGGCATGCTCGACTTGCGCTACATTGAGCGCATGACGACGAAGAATCGACCGACGGGCGGTGTCACGCGACGGACGGCATTGACGACGCTGAGTGCCGCTGTCGCAGTCACGCTGACGCCGGGTCTCGTAAGCGGTCAGGACGGGGCGCTGGCCGACACGACGAAGCGCTGGGGCCGGCTGCCGAACGCACTTGGGACGCGATCGCCCGCGGAGAATCCAAGACGCACGCCGTCGCCAACGAGTTCCCGCACGCCGCTGCAGGATCTCCACGGCACGATTACACCTTCGGACCTGCATTACGAACGCCACCATGCCGGCGTGCCGGTTGTCGATCCCATCGCGTACCGGCTGATGGTCCACGGCATGGTCGATCGACCAATCACGTTCACCCTGCAGGATCTGAAGCGTTTCCCCGCCGCGACGCGGACGTGCTTTCTCGAATGCTCAGGAAATTTTGGCGGGCAGCGCGAGGACGTCACTCCCCAGGACCTGTGCGGGCTCACGAGCCAGAGCGAATGGACCGGCGTCTTGCTGTCGACGGTGTTCAGCGAGGTTGGCGCACAGCCGCGCGCCACCTGGTTTCTCGCGGAGGGGCAAGACGCTGCCGTGATGACACGCAGCATTCCGTTGAAGGACGCCGTCGGTGAGGCGATGCTCGCCTACGCGCAGAACGGCGAAGCGCTTCGTCCCGAGCAGGGCTACCCGGTGCGTTTGCTGCTCCCTGGTTGGGAGGGCAACGCGAGCGTCAAATGGCTGCGGCGCATCGAGGTCGGCGATCAGCCGTTCATGACGCGCGAGGAAACGTCGAAGTACACGGACCCGCTCGTCGACGGGACCGCGCGCGAGTTCAGCCTTGTGATGGACGCGCGGTCGGTGATCACCTCCCCGTCCTACCCGGAGACGATCGAGAAGGGATTTGTCGAATTGCGCGGAGTCGCCTGGAGCGGCCGCGGGGCGATCCGCCGCGTCGATGTGAGCACGGACGGCGGCCGCGCGTGGAAGCCGGCTACGCTGCAGCAGCCGGTGCTGCCGAAGGCCCACACGCGGTTCCGTTATGCCTGGGAGTGGGACGGACGTCCGACCGAAATCCTGAGCCGTGCCGTGGACGAAACCGGCTATACCCAGCCCGAGATGTCGGCGCTGCAACGAGTACGCGGCCGCCGGACACGGTATCACCTCAACCCGGTCACCGGCTGGACGATTGCCGCCGATGGACGCGTCCGTTTCGGCCTGCAGAGGATGCGCGCGTGAACCGGCTGATGATCGTCGTCGCTGCGGTATTCACGATCAGCCTGGCCGCAGCGGCCCAGTCTCCGTCTGGGCCTCTCAGGATCGGCACGCCTGCGACGCCGGGTCAAATCGCTGCACTCGACATTGATGTGCGACCCGATGGCACCGGCCTTCCCCCCGGCGGTGGGACGGCGCGCGAGGGCGCTGCCATATACGCCCAGAAATGCGCCGCCTGCCACGGCGCGAACGGAGAAGGCGGAACGGCCGACGTCCTCGTCGGTGCCGAGCCGAAGAACTCCGCGCCGTTCGGCCCCGAGTACGAGCGCTGGCGCGGTGCACGCCCGGATGTGCCGTTTACCATCGGCAACTACTGGCCGTATGCGACCACCGCATTCGACTACGTGCGGCGCGCGATGCCGGCAGGCGCCCCCGGCTCTCTCACTGCCGACGAGACGTATGCCCTCGTCGCATGGCTGCTCGCGAAGAACGAGATCATCGCGGAGAGCGACGTGATCAGTCGCGAAACGCTGCCGCGCGTGCGCATGCCGGCGCGAGCCCGCTTCGTGCCAGACAGCCGCCGGGGTGGGGCAGAGGTGAAGTGATCGGCCCCGCACGAATCAAGCTCCGCGCGCCACCACACCCTGGCAGGCGCGATTCTGCGTTGCGAAAGAAACGGATCGCACGAGCGCCACTTCCGCTGGACGCCTCGTCGACGCCTACGGTATAGTCCGGCCGGCGGCATCCTCGGCGTGGGCGCGAATGATGAAACGGGCCCGCGCCTCACAACCAACTCGGATTCGCCCCAGAAGATCGACATGAAAAGAATCCTATTGCTGACGCTGATGTACGCGTTGCTGTGCGCCCCATTTGCCGGGCTCCAGGCGCAAGGCCAGCCCTCCGGCGTCACCACCGCCGCCGTGCGCCAGTGCACCGGCGTTATCTCCGGGTCCGTTACCTCGCAGGTCGGGAGGCCGCTCTCCGGGATCACGATGCAGCTGCTCGATTCGAGCGGCTCCAGCGTCGGCAAGACGGTCACAGCGCGAAACGGCGAATTCAGCTTCCCGGGGGTCTCGTGCGGCACCGATACGCTGCAGTGCCTCGATAAGGACAAGGTCCTTGGCACGTCGAGCGTAACGTTGTCGGTGCCGGGCGCGTCGGAGTCGGTCAAGATGACTTGCACCACGGACGTCGTCCCCTTCTGGAAGACGACGGCGGGTGTCCTGACGGTACTGGGCGCGGCCGCGACCGCCATCGGCACAGCGGCGGTGGTCTCGACGGGCGCCGACGCGAGTGGTGCCCGTTAAGTGCAAAGTCAAACGAATAGCTGGACATAGCACTCGCTTCACCAGCGTCACGGACCGGCAGACGCTGGTCGCCTTGTTCTTGGTGCGGGAAACGACCACGATGAGCATCCGTTCTCAGGACATTCACAGGTTGGATTTATCGACTCACCCTGGTGAAAGTGAAGTCCTGTGGAGCGACGGAATAAGTCCGCTGGCCGGGAGATTGATGTGGCGGTCACACGCAGCCATTTCAGATGGCTAGCACTTTTGCCATCAATTGGTGGAGTTCGTCGGGTGAATGCCCGCGCACGACCCTTGCACCGCCCCGAACTTCTCCCACCAAATAGTCAGTTGAGGGGCAACGCATGACACGAACGGCAGCATTGGCAGCGGCCTTGGTCATTTGGCTGACCGGGACGGCTCAGGCCACTCCGATAACCGGCAGTTTGTGGGCCGTGAGCGAGGCAGTCGCGCAGAATGCCATTCCCTCGAACGTTCCGCTGACCACCCCTGACGTGACTTTCGACGTGAATGCGCCGCTCAACTTCAACCCTTCTCACCTCGGTCCGCAGACCGTCATTGAGTGGCTGTTGAGCGGGGGCGCGTTCAACATCAGCGGAAGCACGAGCACACTGAACGGACGGATGGAGCAGCCCGGGAGCATGGGGACCATCGTCCAGTTTCTGGGGTTTGTCGACGTCACCACGGGTCAGATGATTACCGTGACACATGACGATGGACTTACGTTGATCATTGGATCGACGAACCTGGGATTCCCCACCGGTCCGGCGGGTTTCCCATTCGACGTTTCCACCGCGACCTACACCGGGCCCTCAGGCACCTTCCCGTTCCGGTTGATCTACGCGGATTGCTGCGGAAGTCCGGCTTACCTGCGGGTGACGCTTCAGCCACAACCCGTTCCGGAGCCCGCGACCCTGGTGTTGCTCGGCAGTGGATTGGTGCTCGGCGGCCTTCGCCGTCGCTTTCGACGGGGCCGCTGACCCCAGGCTCCGCAGTCGTCCGCACGCCGCCGCGCGCGCGAACTGACGTTGCGCTTGCGAGCGCACTGCATCATGGCCACATCGAGTCCTGGAGCCGGCGGACTGTGAGTCAAGGGGCAAAGCTACGCCTCATGCGCGTCATTCCGAGTCTCTTCACGCTGTGCATTGGTGCGCTCGCGCTCACGAACCTGGTCGGCGGGTGCTCCAGTGCCGATTCCACGGCCGTCGATCGACCAAAGGCTGATTACGACGCCGCGACCGGACGGCTCCGCCGCCTCACGTTCGATGCGAATCAGAACGGCCATAACGATGCGGTCAGTGTGATGGACGGCACGCGTATCGACCACATCGAGCTCGATACGGACGAAAACGGCGCAGTGGACCGATGGGAGTACTACGGTGCCGGCCGACGCCTGGTGAAGGTGGGAGTCTCCCGTCAGAACGACGGCATCATCGATGCCTTCGAGTTCTACGGCCAAGGCGACGGCAACGACGACATCATCACGCGCATCGATGTGTCGACGCGGCGCGACAACCGCTTCGACCGCGTCGAATTCTACACGGGCGGGGTCCTGGCCCGCGTCGAGGAGGATGCGGACGGCGACGGCCGCGTCGACAAGTGGGAGTTGTATCGGCCCGTCGCCAACCGATCGCCCGGCGAGCCGCCCTCGAGCGTCACGTCGGTTGCCTTTGACGAGGCCCATCGTGGAACTGCGACCCGTCGTCTCGTCTTCGCCGACGACGGAACGGTCCAGCGAGTCGAGATCGATCCCGATGGTGACGGAATATTTGTCGCGCAACCGTCCGGGACTGGAGCACGCTGACTGCAACCGCGAGAGAGCCTCGCGGGGCGTCTCCGTGTCACGGGGAGCGTGAAGATGACCGGGCGTGTCGGGCTACTCCTCGTGATCATGACGTGCGTCTGCACCTGGGCCTCGCGGGCGGGCGCGCAGTCCGCGGGGCCGGACCCGGGCGCTGCCCGCGCGCGAGTGCAATTCGGTCCCCTCGGTCTCACGCCTTCTGTGGCGCTGACGAACCTTGGGATCGATACGAACGTTTTCAATGACGTCGACGATCCGAAGGGGGACTTCACCTTTGCCGTCTCACCGCAGGTGGACGCGTCGCTGCGCATGCGCCGCGCCCGGCTGCAAGTCATGGCGCGAAGCAACCTCGTGTACTTCCACCATTACTCGAGCGAACGCAGCGCTGACACCGCCATAGATTCCAAGCTCGAATTCCGCGGCACCCGCATCACGCCGTGGGTCGGCGCCTCCGTCTCGTCCGGTCGCCAGCGGTTCGGCTACGAAATCGATCTGCGGTTCCGGCGTGTGACCGGGGATGTGGGAGCTGGCGTCGAGGCCCGTCTCACTGGCCGGACGCGCGTGCTCGCAAGTGCCCATCGCACCCATTACGAGCACGATGCCGACGCCGTGTTTCTCGGGGCCAGCCTTCAAGAAGTGCTGAATCGTCAGAGTGAGTCGATCGGCCTCGACCTGCGGTACGACCTGACTCCGCTGACCACGTTCGTGGCGTCCACGCAGACCATTCGTGATGGGTTCGAGTTCATTCCGTCTCGCAACACCAACAGCGTGCGTATCGAGACCGGGTTCGATCTGACACCGTTCGCGCTGATCTCAGGCCGCGGACGAGTCGGGTATCGCGCGCTGAACGGCCACGGCACGACGCCGGATTATTCGGGCCTCGTGGCGTCGGTGGCCGTCGGTTCGACGATCAAGGGACGCACGCACCTGGACGTCGCCACCGAACGGGACGTCAACTACTCAATCGAGTTCGCCTATCCGTACTTCCTGCTGACCGGCGCAACCGCCGTCGTGACACCGCGCCTCACTCAGCGGTGGGACACCCAAGGGCGCATCGGTGTCCAGCGGCTCGCGTATCGCGGTGTCGAGGGCATCTCGGACCTCCTCCGCAACAGGATCGATCGCCTTCGGATGATGGGCGTCGGCGTGGGGTACCGGATGGGGCGTGACATGCGGATTGGTTTCAACGTCGATCGGGAGCGCCGAGAATCACCGGTTCAGCGGCGCGATTATCTGGGTTATCGAACCGGTATCTCGGTGACATATGGACGCTGAACGACCTCTTTTTCGGCTGCGCGTTGTCTCTGCATTGGCGACCTTGTTCATCCTCGCCCTCGCGGGCGGCCCCCTCCGCGGGCAAGTCAACAATTACGTGGTCGGGCCTCAAGACGTACTGATGATCGCGCTCTTCGATCAGCAGGACCTGAGTGGAAAGTACACAGTCGAGGCCGATGGCACCTTCACGTTTCCGCTGATCGGGCGCGTCAAGGCGGGTGGCCTCACGCTGCGGAGCGTCGAGGAAGCGTTGCGGAAGGAGCTGTCGAACGGGTTCTTCAAGAACCCGCAAGTGAGTGTCGCGGTCGATCAGTACCGAAGCCAGCGAGTGTTCGTCGTTGGTGAGGTGCGGATGCCCGGCACCTACCCGCTCACTGGTGATACCACGCTGATCGAAGCGCTGGCGCGGGCGGGATCGACGACCGAGAACGCCTCCGGCGAAGTGCTGATCGTGCGGTCACGGACGGCGGCCAAGGTCGACGGCCCGCTCTTGCCCGAACGGGAGCACGCCGCCGAGGTCATCCACGTCGACATCAAAGAGCTCCAGAGTGGCCGCCTGTCTCAGAACGCGCAGCTTCGCGACAGCGACACGATCTTCATCCCGCGGGCCGAACTCGTGTATGTGTTCGGCCAAGTGAAAGATCCTGGTGGGTTCCCCTTGCGGAAGGGCACGACGGTGCTTCAGGCCCTTTCGCTCGCCGGCGGCGTCACCGACCGAGGCGCCACCGGACGGATCCGCATCGCGCGCGTCGTCGCGGGCAAGAGAACCGAGCTGAAAGCGACGCCCGAGGACGTCGTCCAGCCGGGCGACACGATCATCGTTCCAGAGAGGTTCTTCTAATGAGCGAGCTTCAGCATCTCGACACCGTCGTCCCGGAGCCTCCACGATCGGAAGGCGCCGCGCGGTCCGGAAGTGCTCCACCGTCCGGCCCTCCCGTTGTGAACGACGGAGTCGACGACGTGCATCTGCTGGACTACATGAAGGTGCTGTACATGCGCCGCTGGACGGCTGGCACGGTGTTCCTGGTCATTTTCCTGGGCGTGCTCGTCTATACGTTCACAGTCACGCCTCGATACGAAGCGCGGACGAGGCTGTTGATCGAGAGCGATGACCCGAACGTCGTCAGCTTCAAGGAAGTCATCGAGGAGGGGGCATCGAAAATTGACTACTACCAGACCCAGTACACCATCCTCCAGAGCCGGGCGCTCGCCCGGAAAACGATCGACACGCTGGGACTCTGGCAGTCGCCGCGGTTTCAGGACTCGCGATGGAAGATAGACGGGATTTTCGCGCGCGCGGCGTCATCGGTCTCGGCCGCGCTCGGGCATGAGCCGGGCCCAGCGCGATCCAGGGGCCTCACCGAGACGCTGGCGCAGTCGCGCGTGATTGATCGGTTCCTCGAGCAGCTGACGATTGCGCCGATCCGCAACAGCCGTCTTGTCGATGTGAAATTCCTCTCGTCAGATCCAGACGTTGCCATGCGTGTGGCGAATGTCCTGGCGAAGGCCTACATCGATCAGAATCTCGACTACAAGTTCGGCGCGTCAAAGGAAGCGACCAGCTGGTTGGAGGATCGCCTTGCCGAGCAGCGCGCCCAGGTCGAGACCGCTGAAGCGGCGCTGCAGCAGTACCGGGAACAGCACGACGCGATTCCGCTCGAGGATCGTGAAAACATCGTCGTACAGAAATTGGGAGACCTGAACGCCGCCGTGACGAAGGCGAAGACCGAGCGCCTGCAGAAGGAGGCGGTCTATCGGCAGATCACAGCCATCGGGAACAACCAGGCAGCGCTCGATACGTTCCCCGCCATCCTGGCGAATCAGTTCATCCAGCAGCAGAAAGGCGAGTTGGCAAACCTGCAGCGGGAACAGGCGCAGTTGGCCGACAAGCTCGGCGATCGCCATCCGGAGATGATCAAGATCCAGTCGGCGATTCAGACCGCGCAGGCAAAGCTGCAGGGGGAGATTGCGAACGTCGGGCAGGCTATACGCACCGAGTACGAGGCGGCGCTGACCCAGGAGCGAAGCCTCATCGCCGCCCTGGACCAGCAGAAACTCGAGGCGCAGTCGATGAATCGCAAGGCGATCGAGTACGGCGTCCTCGACCGCGACGTGAAGAGCAGTCGCCAGATGTACGACGGCCTCCTGCAGCGTGCCAAGGAGACCGGTATCGCGGGCGAGTTGAAGGCGAGCAACGTCCGCGTCGTCGATCAGGCAGAACGGCCGCGCACGCCGGTGACCCCGCAGCCCTTTCTCAACCTGTCGCTGGCGCTGTTCGGCGGCGCGCTCTTCGCGTGCGGACTGGTTTTCTTCGTCGATTACATGGACAGCCGGATCAAGTCCCCGGACGAGCTCAAGACCTATCTCGGTCTGACGTTTATCGGACTGATTCCCGCGCTTGGCAAGGAGTGGAACGGCACGGAGCCGTTGATCAACAACGGAGTTCCGCAGAACTTTGCCGAGGCATTCCGAGCGGTTCGCACGAACGTGGTCTTTTCGTCGACCGAAAAAGGCTCACACTCCCTGGTTGTGACCGGCACCGGGCCCCGTGAAGGTAAGACGATGGTGGCCAGCAACCTGGCCGTCGGGCTTGCAATGGCTGGCGAGCGGACGCTGCTGCTCGATGCGGACATGCGTCGCCCGCGCGTGCACGAGCTGTTCGACTTGTCACAGGAGCCCGGCCTGTCCAACGTACTGGTCGGAAACGCCAAGGCGAGTGAGGCGGTGAAGAAGACCGACGTGCCGGGACTATGGGTGATCACGTCAGGGCACATTCCGCCGAATCCGGCCGAGCTGCTGGCGTCGAGACGGTTCGAGGACCTGCTGCGATCGTTCGGCGAGCATTTTGACTTCATCATCATCGACACGCCGCCGGTGATGGCGGTGACCGATGCGGTGGTCGCGGCCCATGCGGCCTCTGGCGTGGTCTTCGTCGTCGGCGCCGAGATGACGAATCGGCGTACGGCCAAGGCTGCGGTCGCGCAGCTGGCCAACGGCCGTGCCCGATTCTTGGGCGCGGTGCTGAACAAAGTCGACGTCGAGGGTCATGGCTATTACTACTCGCATTACTACCGCCGTGAATACGCGGCCTACTACCAGCCCGCATCCAACAGCTAGCCACCGCAATCCGGCAGTAGCCCTCGAATGTGCGACGGTGCGATCCACCTTGCCACTCGAGGCCGTCGGGTGGCGACGGGCGGTCGACCTCGACGCGGTAGCGTTGGTCAGCGGCAATGCGATCTACGCTGCCTCGCAGTGGGCTCTCCTCATCATCGTCGCCAAGCTCGGAACGGTCGTGCAGGTGGGCCAGTTCGCGTATGCCCTGGCGTTGACGGCTCCGATTTTTATCCTGTCCCAACTGCAGCTACGCGGTCTGCAGGCGACCGATGCCGCTGGTGAGTACTCCTTCGCCGAATATCTCTCGTTGCGAGTGGCGACAACCGCCGCTGCCGTCCTGGCTGTCGTGGCCCTCGCATTCCTCACGACAGACCCAGGGCCGCAACGAGGAGTCATCCTGGCGATGGCAGTCGCAAAGGCGATCGAGAGCGTCGCCGATGTGGCGCACGGACGGCTGCAGCAGATCGAGCGCCTTGGCGCGATTGCGGCGTCCTTCGCATCTCGAGGCGTCGGCGGATTGCTCGCGTTTTCTCTCGCGTTTGCGGTCTGGCGCGACCTCGCGCCCGCGATCACCGCGATGACGCTCTGGTGGTTGATGTCTTACGCCGCGATCGAAGGGCGTGCAGTGTGGAACAGCGGCAGTGTGTCGGGCCGCGCGCAGATCGCACCGGTAATCAGGCTGGCGCTCTTTGCTGCGCCCATGGGCGTGGTTATGGCGCTGTCGTCACTCAATACTCAACTGCCGCGGTACTTCATCGAAGCGTCGCTGGGCGCACGGGGATTGGGGATCTTCGCCGGCATCGCGGCCATTCCTCTCATTGGAGCGACCATCGTCAGTCCGCTGTGCCAGGCCGCCAGTGCTCGGTTGGCGCGCGCCCACTACCATGGCGACCAGGCTGGGTTCCGCCAGACCGTGGGTCAGTTGTTGATCGTCGCGGCCGCAATCGGAGCGAGCATGGCGGCGATGACGCTCCTCCTCGGCGACCGGCTGATCACGCTGATCTACTCCACGGACTACGCCGGATACCAGCGCACCCTGCTGGTGTTGATTGTGTGGGGCACCGTCAGCAACGGGGCAGCGGTGTTGGGCACGGCTGTGACGGCCGCTCGCCGTATTCGTGTCCAGGTGCCGATTCTGGCGATCAGCACCGTCGTCACGGCGCTCGCCGCGATGACCCTCGTTCCTCGCTTCGGGCTCACGGGCGCCGCGCTCGCAGCAACGCTCGGGGCGTTGGTGCAAGGGCTATGGTTCGCCGCCGTGTTCGGGTTGGTCATTCGGAAGCAGGCGTGAACAGACCCATCATCCGCGTACTGCAGGTGGTGAGCAGTCTGGGGGCTGGCGGCATCGAAACCTGGCTTACGCACGTTCACCGGCACGTCGACCGCACGCGATTTCACATCGATTATCTGGTCCACACATCGGGCCGGTCGCACTACACCGACCTCGTGACGGCCCTCGGCGGAGCGATCTACTACTGCCCTTCGCCAAGAAACCCGCTGAAGTATCTGCCATCGCTCATCATCACGTTGAAACGGCATGGTCCGTTCGACGTCGTGCACAGCCACGTCCAGCACTTCAGCGGTGTGGTGCTGCTGGCGGCGCGGGCGGCTGGCGTGCCGGTGCGAATCGCGCATTGTCACACCGCCGGCCTTCCCCACAGCAGGTACCTGAGCCTGCCGCGTCATCTGTACACCTCGCTCGCCGGCTACTCGATCCGTCGCCACGCGACGCACAAGCTCTCGGGCAGCCACGCATCGGCGCCTGCATTATTCGGGCGCGGCCCGGCGCCCGACGGCAATTACCAGCTGCTTTACAACGGCATCGATCTCGAGCCATTCCGTTGTGGCGAAGACCGTGCCAGCGTACGTGCCGAATGGGGCATATCAGCGACCGCAATGGTTGCAGGTCATGTCGGCAGCTTCACCCCTGTCAAGAATCACGAGCTCCTGCTGCGCACGTTCGCGAGCCTGAAGAGGCAGGTGCCGACTGCGCGGCTGGTGCTCGTCGGGGACGGTCCTCTCTGTCGGTCGATGCGTGCGCTGGCGCGGACGCTGGGGTGTGATGAGCAGGTCGTGTTCACGGGAGTGCGGCGCGACGTGCCGCGACTGATGCGAGCGATGGACGTCTTCCTGTTTCCTTCACTCAGCGAGGGTCTTGGTCTTGTGGCGCTCGAGGCACAGGCAGCCGGCCTGCCGGTCATTGCGTCCGAGGGAGTACCGCGCGAGGTCAGCGTGATCGCCGAGCTGATGACATGGGTGCCGGCCGCGACGTCCGACGCATGGGTCACCGCCATCCTGAGCACGTTGAGCCGTCCACGGCGAGTGAGTCCACAGGAAGCGGGCGCGCTCATGGAAGCCAGCCGATTCAACATTGCGCGAAGCGTGCGCGGGCTGGAGCAGATCTACTCTTCCGGATATGCCGCCGGACAGCCATCGCGGAGGGCCGATGCGGTCGTCGCACGCTAGCACCGCGGTCCTGCCGGCGGCGAGCAACCCGAGGCGTCTGGCGATCCAGACCGTGAGCGCCGAAGTTGCTCACCTCCTGTACGCGACCGCATTCTGCACGGCGGTGCTGTTCGCCTTCATCGCAGTCACGCCGGACATGCGCCATTGGTTTGTTGTTCCCGTGTTGATCTGCGGCGTGCTGATTGGGGCGGACGCGATGGGGCTGGTCACCGGGACTCGCGACATTTTCGATCCCATCGGGTTGATCGGTCTTCTGGGGCTTCATTTCTTCTTCCTTGCGCCGCTGCTGCACGTCTACTGG
>Ga0070699_100002017_pt1 | contig 18357 bp, 14 predicted proteins | sample KBSK1503metaG_FD_65473 | JGI IMG/M metagenome (GOLD analysis project Ga0070699, IMG submission 65473) | Corn, switchgrass and miscanthus rhizosphere microbial communities from Kellogg Biological Station, Michigan, USA - KBS K1-50-3 metaG | ecosystem: Host-associated > Plants > Roots >... | reverse complement strand
CAGCGCCGTCCCGATCGGTACCAGCGCCATGATGGGCGCCACCACCCACACCGAATGCGACACCGGATACAGGAACAGCCCCACGGCGAGCAGCACCGTGCCGACCCGGATAGCGCCGGGCTCGCCCAGGCGGCGCACGATCGGACCCAGCAGGACGGAGCGCATCACCAGGGAGAGCGTTGCCACGTAGAAGAACACATACCCGATGGTCTTCTCGGTGACACCGAACTCGAGGTCCATGTAGAGCGCCAGCACCGAGGTCATCGAGGTGAAGCCGAGCATGCCTGCCGCGTAGATCCAGGTGAGCCGCGGCACCGGTCCGCCCGGATGCCGGATCACCTGCCAGGTCGCGTGCCAGACCGGCCGGGGCGTGTGGACCTCGCCGGCAGCCCTCGGCGGCTTCGATTCGGGTAGCCACTTCCAGGCGAAGATCACGTTCACCAGGCAGATCCCCGCGGCAATCAGGCCGGGAGCGGCGGGTCCCCAGTGCGTGGCGGATGAGCCGAGCACCGGCCCCAGCATGAAACCGACTGCCGTGGCGGAAGAGAGCCAGCCGAGCGCCTGGGCGCGGTGTTCCGGCGGCATCGTGTCGGCCACGTAGGCCTGCGCCACGCCGGTGGTGCCGCCGCCGGCGCCCTGGATGAGCCGCATGAAGAACAGCAGCCAGATCGAGTCGGCAAAGCCGAAGATCGCGAAGGCCACGGCGGAGGCCAGCAGACCCGCAAGCAGGGCCGGGCGGCGGCCGTAGCGGTCCGACACCTGCCCCCAGAACGGGGCGGCCAGAATCTGGGCAACCGAATAGGATGCGGTGATGGCCCCGATCATCTCGGGTGAAGCGGCGAGCCGGAGTGCGTAGTAGGGCAGCAACGGCAGCACCATCGCGAAGCCCAGCATGTCCACACCGGCCGCCACGATGAGCACCGAGAGCCGGCGGAGCTGGTCTCGCCGGGTCTGCGGCATGTCGGCGGTCATCCGCCGGTCCCGCGGCTCTCGCCGGCCAGAACGAACCCGCCGGCGGACGACAGCATCAGGGCGTCAGGGCTGCGGAGGGGTCGCACGCAGATCCAGAAGATTCAGGAAGAGACGGTAGGCTCCGGGCACGCCGGCGGGCAGCTGCCGGAAGAACGAGAGACCGGAGTACGTGTAGGTCCCTCGTCCCAGTGAGGTCACCAGCAGTCCGCCCCGGAGCTCGGGTTCGCCCGGATCGGACAGTCCCAGCAGCGGCCGGTAGGCCGGGTCCCAGGTGCGGGCAAAGTAGAGCCCTCGCTCCTGGACCCAGCCGTTCCAATCGACCGGACCGATCCGGTTGGGCCGGGCAAAGGCGGAGTTGGTCGGCTCCAGGACAGTGACCGCCGCGGATTCATCGGTCACCCGATCGTGCGGCTGACCCACGGAGAGCGCCGCAGGCGCAAAGCGGCCGTTGAAGAATTGCTGCTGCTGATACAGCACCAGGACTCGGCCTCCGGCGCGGGCATAGTCGAGGAGCCTGGTGTTGTTTTCCACGAGCGCGGGATCGACTTCGTAGGCGCGGCTTCCCACCACAATGACGTCGTAGCGCGACAGGTCTCCCCGCTCCAGCGCGGCGGCGTCGAGGACCTCGACCGGAAGTCCGATGTCGATCAGCGACTCCGGCACGCGGTCGGAGGCGCCCCGGATGTACCCGACCCGAGTGACCGCAGGCAGCGTGATCGGCGCCGCGTGGACCGAGCTCGCGGCCTCCTTGGCCCAGGCGCGCAGGCGAATGTGCGGGTACTCGACCGCGCTCTGCCCGGACGCGTACCGGCGCCCGGCGGAGTCGCGCGCCACCGCGCGGACCTCGTAATTGCCGGGGGCCAGTCCGGCCGGCGAGCGTACCTGGAACACCAGGGTTTCCCGTTCCTCGGACCGGGTCAGCAAAAACGGTTGTGACGGCAGAGCCGGCCACCCCGCGGGCAGCTCGAGAGACACGGTTCCGCGGGTCGGTTCGGCGACGCCGTGCTGCAGCGTGACCGTGTAGATCTGGGGCGAACGCCCGCCGGTCGGCCAGACCTTCTCGGCTGGATCGAGCTTCACGTCTACCCGGGGCACGACCAGCATCGGGGTCCGCACCTCACCGATCGCCTGGTCCCTGTAGCGATAGACCACTTCGCGCTCCTGGAGCAGCGGGCTGCCGCCCTCAGGGGTAACCGTGACCCGGGCCATCAGCACCGGCGGCTCGAAGGGCTCGCCCCACGCCGACGGATCGCCCTGCCACCGGTACATGGCGCCGTCCCGGGGAGCCCGCAGGAAGTACGGCGTGGTGAGGGGCGCGTCCTCCGCAACGGTCACCTCCATCGCGCAGGCACTCACGGTGCCCGGGGCAACGGTCACCCGCACCGAGGCGCAGGGGGACACTGCCCAACCGGGCGGGGCGCTGAGCGCGAATTCGGCCGTGGCCGGCCTGGCGCCGGCGTTCCACACGGTCAATCGCACCGGCAACCGCTGACCGGGTACGATGCGCCCATCCGTCGACGACGCGTCTACGATCAAACCGGCCCGGATCACCGCAGCATCTGCCGCGTGGCGCGCCTGATCCCGCGCGGCGATTCCGTCGCTCCCTGGCGCCGGCGCCGTGGTATCGACGCCTGCCCACATCCCGCCGTCGCTTGCGCCGGTGCGGTCGGTGAGCAGTGCCAGCCGGATGGTGGATGGCCCCGGCTCCTGCAGGACGCCCATGTCCTGAGATCGGTGCAGACTCCTGCCCCGCATGGCCACCTGCCGATAGGACTGGCCGATATCCTGGTCCAGTACGCCACCGTCGAGCGAGAGCGACGCCCCGGCCTGATCGAAGCGGGCCGATCGATACAGCTTGACCGGGACCCACGGCTTGAGTCCTTCCTCCCGAAGCAGCTCGGGGAAACGCGCCGGATCGCCGGCAGCCTGGAAGGCTTCCTGGGCAGCCCAGCCCGCCATCTGGTGCTGGCCGTGGCCGTCTCGGGGTGTCCCGGAGAAGATCGAAATGATGATCTGCGGCTGAAACCTCCGGACGATGCGCACCGCATCTTTGAGGACCGAATCGCGGGGCCACAGGCGCGAGGTCTCGTCGATGTTCTTCGAGAAACCGAAGTCGAATGCCCGGGTGAAGTACTGGCGGGCCCCGTCCAGCGAGCGGGCGCCAAGCAGCTCCTCGCTTCGAATCAGGCCCAGTGCCTCACCCAGCTCGGGGCCGATCAGGTTCTGGCCTCCTTCGCCCCGGGAGAGCGACAGGTAGGCCGCCTCGGCCCCCTGGCCGCGGACCAGCACGGTGAGCAGCTCGGTGTCCTCGTCGTCCGGATGCGCCGCGATCATCAGGACGCGCTTGGTGTGCCCGAGCATCCGCTCGGCCTGCCGAAGCGCCACGGTGCCGCCGGTGGAGGCGCCCAGCGCCTGCTGCGCCGTCAAGACTCCCGGGCCGCCAACCCAGAGCCAGACCACCGACCCAAGGAATAGCCGGACGCGGCTCACCCGGCGTCTCCCATGGAGTCGGTCGGCGGACTGGTGGAGTCCTTGGTGCGACGGTCGGACGAACCCTCTTTGCGGCCGAATATGAACGCCCCCACGAAGCAGAATAGCGCCAGAACCAGCAGGACCTGCCCGAAGCTGGTGGCCACGCCGTAGAGCAGCAGCAGCATGCCCGACGACACCAGGATCGTGCCGATCGCGCGAAGCAACTCGTCCAGGTTCTTCCAATTGGTCTCCCGGCCCCAGTAGATGGACGCGCCGAAGCCGAGGAGGCCCAGCAGCATGATCCCGTACCAGACGACGATCCAGAAGCCCCGGCCAGCGACCATCCCGCCTCCTCGAAGCCGCTCAGGTCCCGCTGCAGCGCGAGCAGCGGCAGTCCCGGCGGAGCCGGTCGAACGTATAGATACCCGTTCCGTGACCGTCGCTCCACCGAACCCGGAGCCCGTACGCCCCTACGAGCTGGATTTCGATCGGGCGAATATCCTCGGGCACCGAGCCCGGATCGAGGATGGGGCGACCGCTCATCTCTTCCACGCACTCGGCACAGGGACAGGCCAGGCGGAGGGCACGCGCGCCGTACAGCGCCCGATGCCCGGAGCGGTCCCACTCGATCAGCACACCGTCGTCACGCCGGGTGATCGCCACCGGGAGCGGATCCGACTGGGCCACCGCGGTATCCTTCCCTCCCGCGCCGTGTGCGCGGACACTTATCTTGAAAGGCTTGCAGCGGGACCCGCCATTCGACGGAGCCGACCCCGATATGTCCGCCGCCACCCCTGATGCCTTCGGCAGCCAAACCGACCTGACCCTCGACGGCGGTCGCGCGGTGATCTTCCGCCTTGGTGCCCTGGAGCGCAAGGGCATCGGTACACTGGACCGGCTGCCCTTTTCCATACGTGTACTGCTCGAAAATGCGCTGCGGCACGCCGGCCGCGGGCTGGTGACCCTGGACCATGCCGAGGCGCTGGCCCGCTGGAGCCGGGAAAAGGCCTCGGGCGGCGAAATCCCCTTCATGCCCGCCCGGGTCGTCCTGCAGGATTTTACCGGGGTGCCCTGCGTCGTGGACCTCGCGGCGATGCGCGACGCGATGGCCCGCATGGGGGGCGACCCCGGCCGGATCAACCCGGTGGTACCCTGTGATCTCGTGATCGATCACTCAGTCCAGGTGGACCACTACGGGACGCCCGCGGCATTCCGACAGAATGTGGTGCTGGAATTTGAGCGCAACAGCGAACGCTATCAACTGCTCAAGTTCGCCCAACGGGCGTTCCGGGATTTCCGGGTCGTGCCGCCCGGTACTGGCATCGTCCACCAGGTGAACCTCGAATACCTGGCGCCGGTGGTGCAGCTTCGCGACCAATATGGCGCACCAACGGCCTATCCCGATACCCTGGTCGGGACCGACTCCCACACCACGATGATCAATGGCCTTGGCGTCCTGGGATGGGGCGTCGGTGGCATCGAGGCCGAGGCCGTCATGCTCGGGCAGCCGTATTTCATGCTGGTCCCCGAAGTGGTCGGGGTGAAGCTGACCGGAGACCTGCCGATTGGGACCACCGCCACCGATCTGGTGCTCCGCTTGACCCAGATGCTCCGGAAGCAGGGTGTGGTAGACAAGTTCGTGGAATTCTACGGCCCCGGACTCTCGCGCCTGGGTCTGGCCGATCGAGCCACCATCGGAAACATGGCGCCCGAGTATGGCGCCACGATGGGCTTCTTCCCCGTCGACGACGAGACGATCGGCTATCTCACCCGCACCGGACGGGCCCGGGAGGCCGCCCGGGCCGATCGCTACTGCAAGGAAGTGGGGCTCTTCCGCACCGATGCGACCCCCGACCCCGAGTTTACCGCCAGCTTGAGCCTCGACCTCGGGACCATTGAGCCCAGCCTGGCCGGGCCAAGGCGTCCCCAGGACCTGGTGCCACTCCGTGAGCTGAAAAAGAACTTTGCGGTGTCGCTGCCGGACCTCATGACCGCGGGGACGCCGGCGGAGCGCCGGGCGGTTGCGGAAGCCAACTACTCCCGCTGGGTCGGCGAGGGCGGATCAAACGGTGGCGTCGCCGCGTCGCCTGAGTCACCGGATCTCCCGCTCAACGGGCGGGAAGTGCCCCACCACGACGGGCTGGTGGTGATCGCGGCCATAACCAGTTGCACCAATACCTCCAATCCGTCGGTCATGATCGGCGCCGGGCTTCTGGCACGCAAGGCACTTGCGAAGGGTCTCTCCAGCAAGCCCTGGGTCAAGACCAGCATGGCGCCCGGCTCCCGGGTGGTGTCGGCCTACCTTGAGGCCGCGGGCCTCATGCCCTCGTTCGAGCAGCTCGGCTTCAACATCGTGGGTTTCGGCTGTACCACGTGCATCGGTAACAGCGGGCCGCTGCCAGAGGCCGTCTCAACGGCCATCGAGGAATGCCAGATGGTCGCGGCGGCGGTGCTGTCGGGCAATCGGAACTTCGAAGCGAGAATCCACCCGCAGGTCCGGGCCAACTATCTCGCGTCGCCGATGCTGGTGGTGGCATTTGCACTGGCTGGGAGGGTGGATATCGACCTCCTGACCCAACCCTTGGGGAAGGGGACCGACGGGAAGCCCGTGTTCCTGAAGGACGTGTGGCCGACCGCGGATGAAATCCGCGCGACGATGGCCGCGTCGCTTCGACCGGAGCTGTTCCAGGAGCGGTATGCCTCGGTCTTCGAAGGGGACGAGGAATGGCGCGCCCTTCGGGTACCGGAAGGCGACCGATTTGCCTGGGAACCGAGTTCCACCTACGTCCAGGAGCCGCCCTTCTTCCAGGGCCTGGCCAAGGCACCTTCGCCTCCGCCCGACATCCGGGGAGCGCGCGTGCTGGTGTCGGTAGGGGATTCGGTCACCACGGACCATATATCGCCGGCCGGCGCCATCCCGAAGAACGGGCCCGCCGCGCGTTTCCTGCTCGATCGGGGTGTCCCGCAAGTGGATTGGAACACCTTCGGCGCCCGCCGCGGAAACCACGACGTGATGATGCGCGGCACCTTCGGCAACGTACGCATCAAGAATTTTCTGGTTCCCGACAAGGAGGGCAACTGGACGGTTCACATCCCCTCCGGCGAGGTGACCTCGATCTACGACGCCGCCATGCGGTACGCCACCGAACGGCAGCCGCTGCTGGTCCTGGCCGGCAAGGAATACGGTACCGGATCGAGCCGCGATTGGGCCGCGAAGGGGACGGCACTCCTCGGCGTGCGCGCCGTGCTGGCCGAAAGCTTCGAGCGCATCCACCGAAGCAATCTGGTCGGCATGGGCGTGCTGCCACTGGTCTACCAGGAAGGACAATCGCGGGTGACCCTGGGGCTGTCCGGGCTCGAGACCTTCGACATCACCGGAATCGCCGGCGGCCTGACCCCCAACGGCACGGTGACGGTCACAGCCACCGCACCGGATGGAACCCGGAAAGAGTTCCAGGCGGTGATCCGGCTGAATTCGCGGGTCGAAGTCGAGTATATGAACCACGGGGGAATCCTGCCCCGGGTACTCCGGATGTTCCTGGAGTCATAGCACGACCGAATGCCTACCATTTCAACCGACGCGAGGCATCGACCGATGTCGCAAGTTCCATCCCCCATACTCTTCGGGGCGCTGATCGCGCTGGCAGCGTGCGCCCCGTCCACGCCCGGCGCACCTGCGCCCCAGCCCGGCCCCGCACCGTCTGTCCAGCGAGCCGGTGGAGAGCCCGCTGGCCCCGGCGGCGCCCGTCCTGCCGGCGCGCAAGACACCACGGCTCGCCAGGCCGCAGGCGGAGGCCCCGGCGGCGATCCCGCGCCCCGTCCGTACGGCCGAGTGATCACCGGAGAGGCCAGAACCCGGGACGGACTCTTCAAGACGCACCGGATCGGCAGCCGACTGTACTTCGAGATTCCCCGCCGGGCGTTGAACCGGGAAATGCTGCTGGTAAGCCGTACCGCTCGGGTCCCGGTCAATCAGGGCTACGGCGGCCAGCAATCGAGCGGCAACTTGGTGCTGAAGTGGGAGCGGCGCGACAACCGCGTGCTGGTGCGTACGGTTTCCTACGAGACGGTGGCCGATACGACCTCCGCCATTTATCAGGCGGTCCGCAACTCCAACAACGACGTGATACTCGCCGCGTTCAACGTCGAAGCGTACGGCCCTGACAGCGCGGCGGTGATCGAGGTCACCAGGCTCTACACCACGCCACCGCCGGAGTTCGTCCCCGTCGCGCGCTCGCGGACGCCGCCGGACGCCAACCGGTCTTTCATCGAGCGAGTGCTCTCGTTTCCGGCCAATGTGGATGTCGAGGCCTCGCTCACGTATCCGCCGCCCCCGGCGGGAGCCCCCGCGGGTGGCGGCGGCGGACCACAGGCTCCCCTGCCGGTCACAGCCACCATCGTGATGCATTGGAGCATGATCACGCTCCCCGAGCGACCGATGATGCCGCGTCTGGCCGACAAGCGAATCGGGTTCTTCAGCATCGATCAGCTCGATTACGGACGGCCGGAACAGCGGGCGGAGACCCGCGAATACATCGTGCGCTGGCGCCTGGAGAAGAAGGACCCCACCGCCGCCATGTCGGAGCCGGTCAAGCCGATCACCTACTATGTCGACCCGAACACGCCCGCGTGGCTCAAGCCCTACGTGAAGAAGGGCATCGAAGCGTGGCAACCTGCCTTCGAGGCGGCGGGCTTCCGGCGCGGAATCGTGGCCGCGGATGCGCCGACCGCGGCGCAGGACCCCGACTGGGCGCCCGAGGATGCGCGGTATTCCGTGGTGCGCTGGTTCCCGTCGACCGTGGAAAACGCGACCGGCCCCAACGTGCACGACCCGCGGACCGGTGAGATTCTGGAATCCGACATCTACATGTACCACAACATCATGAACCTGCAGCGGTCCTGGTATTTCACCCAGGTCGGCCACCTGGACCCCCGGGCCCGGATGTGGCCGTATCCCGACTCGCTGATGGGGCGGCTGGTCGAATTCGTCGTGGCGCACGAAGTGGGGCACACCCTGGGGTACCAGCACGACCAGAAGGGAAGCTCGACCTATCCGGTGGATTCGCTCCGCAAGCGCAGCTGGGTAAGCCGGATGGGGCACTCGCCGTCCATCATGGACTACTCCCGGTTCAACTACCTGGCGCAACCCGAGGACAGCATTCCGCTGCAGTACCTGATCCCCCGCATCGGCCCCTGGGACCTGTACGTAACCCGCTGGGGCTACACACCCATTCCGTCGGCCCGGACCCCGGATGACGAATGGGCCACGCTCAATCGCTGGTCCCGCGAGCAGGACGCGACGCCCTGGTATCGCTTCAACATGTCGGACTCCCGCGGATCCGATCCGGGAGACCAGAGCGAAGCGGTCGGAGATGCCGACCCGGTCAAAGCCACCGGCTGGGGCCTCAAGAACATCAAGCGGACCATGCCGCTGCTCATTCCGGCCACCGTGCACGAGGGTGAGGACTATGACGACCTGAGCATGATGTATGGCCGGCTGATCAACCAGTGGGCCACCGAGCTGCGCCACGTGGCCATCATCGTGGGTGGAGCCGACGCTCAGGAAAAATACGCCGGCCAAACCGGGCCCCGGTATCAACCCTGGCCTCGGGCGCGGCAGAAAGAGGCCGTGCAGTTCCTGAATGACAACGCCTTCGCAACGCCGACGTTTTTCGTGACCGACGATATCCTGCGGCTGATCGAAGTGGAGGGGGCGCTGCGGCGGATCAACCAGGCCCAGGCCGGCATTCTGGGCACCCTGATCAACGACCGGCGTCTGGAGCGTGTAGTCGAGTTCGAGGCCCTGGCCCGGGGAACCGGGGGCAGCTATGGCCTCACCGAGCTCCTGGGCGACGTGCGCAACGGCATCTGGCGAGAGCTGGGATCGTCCAGCGTGACCATCGATCCGTTCCGCCGGGAGCTCCAGCGGAGCTACCTGACCCAGGCCAACGCCAAGGTCAATCCGCCTCCGTTCGTGCCACCGGCCGGGCTCCCGGCCCAGTTCCTCAACCAGATCGGGCCGGCGCGGGCAACCAGCGATATTCGCGCTGCGTTCCGGGCGGACCTTCGCGCCCTCGACGCCCAGCTGGCCTCGGCCACCTCGCGCGCGAGCGGGATCACCCGGGCGCATATCCAGGACAGCAGGGATCAGATCAAGAAGATTCTGGACCCGGACAGTCGGTAGGTCGGTAGGTCGGTAGAAACAGGAAGCCCCCGGGATTCAGTTCCCGAGGGCTTCTTCGTACCGACTGACCGACCTACCAACTTACCGACCTCTAGGCGACCAGGTCCTTCAGCCGCTCCCCGGTCTCTCCCTCGCGCAGCCGGACCAGGGCGCGATCGCGAAGCTGGCGGATCCGCTCGCGGGTCACCCCCATCATCCGCCCGATTTCCTCGAGGGTCCGGCTCTGGCCGTCCTCGATACCGAAGTAGAGCCGGAGCACCTTGGCATCCCGCGGAGGAAGCGTGGCCAGCGCCGCCTCGATGTCCTGAGTCTGGCTGTTGGCCATCGTGCCGGCATCGGTGCCTTCCTGATCCGCCGCGAAGCGCTCGATCCGCTCGTTGCCGTCTCCATCCCGGGTAGGATGGTCGAGCCGAACCGCCTCGGAGTTCAGGGCCGACAGGGACCGGACCGCCTCCGGAGTGAGACCGGTTGCCCGGGCCAGCTCCTCGGTGGTGGGCATGCGGCCGAGCTTTTCCTTGAGCAGCGTGGTGGTTCGGCCCAGGCGGGACAGGTCCGCGGTGCGGTTGAGCGGCACCCGTACCGGACGGCCGTGTCGGGCGATGGCCGCCTGGACCGCCTGCCGGATCCACCAGACCGCGTAGGAAATGAACTTGACGCCCCGGTCCGGGTCGAATTTGCGTGCGGCCGTCATGAGCCCGAGGTTCCCCTCGCCGATGAGATCGACGAGCGGCACCCCGCGATTCTGGAACTTCTTCGCGACCGACACCACGAAACGCACGTTGTGGCGTGCCAGCCGTTCCTGCGCTGCCACATTGCCACGGAAAGCCTTGCGGGCCAGCTCCATCTCTTCATCCCGAGAGAGGAGGGGAACCCGGCTGATCTCGTCGAGGTAGAGATCGAGGCTTTCCCGGCCCTCATCGACCGCCTTGGCGATCTGGGCCGGCTTGACTGCGTTACGCTTGGTGCGAGGGGCTGTCGCCACGCCGCTGCCTCCTTCGTCCTTGCGTGTTTTGGCGCTTCGGTTGGCGGGAATCCGCGTCCCTGCCGTCTCAAACCCAAGCGCTCAATATAGCGCCTAACCCACGAAAAATCAAGGGGTTAGGTAAACACATGCACTCCACAGGCTTGCGGGACTTCTCAATTTCAGGACAAATCGGCGGGGATCTCCGGACGATTACCAGCCAGTTCCATGTATCCGAAACGGACCACCACCGATCCGCGATTTGGTAGGAGACGTCCAACTCTCATGGAAGTGCACGTATTACAGAGATTTAACCTCGGTCACCAAGCGGGTCAGGGACGCCTTCGCATCACCGAACAACATGAAAGTCTTCGGGTCAAAGAACAGCTCGTTCTCGATGCCCGCGAACCCCGCCCCCTTGCCCCGTTTCAGCACCATGACCGACTGCGCCTTGTCGACGTCGAGGATCGGCATGCCATAGATCGGACTTCCGGGATCGGTTCGGGCGGCGGGATTGACCACGTCGTTGGCCCCGATCACCAGTGCAACGTCGGTGCGGGGGAATTCGCCATTCACTTCCTCCATGTCGAAGAGTCGGTCGTAGGGGACATTGGCCTCGGCCAGGAGCACATTCATATGCCCCGGCATCCGGCCAGCCACGGGGTGGATCGCGTATTTGACCTCGACGCCCCGTTTCTCCAGCAGGTCGGTGAGCTCCCTGAGGGCGTGCTGCGCCTGCGCCACGGCGAGCCCGTATCCGGGCACCACCACGACCAGGCGCGCGTAGGCGAGCCGAACCGCGGCATCGTCCGGCGTAATCGCGCGCATCTCGCGTCCGTCGGCGAGCGTGCCCGCCGCCGCCGCGGCCGGTGCCCCGAATGCGCCAAAGAGCACGTTGGTGAACGAGCGGTTCATCGCCTTGCACATCAGGATCGAGAGCAGGAAGCCCGAGGCGCCGTCCAGTGCCCCCACGATGATCAGAAGGTTGTTGTCGAGCGCAAACCCCATGGCCGACGCGGAGAGGCCGGCGTAGGCGTTGAGCAGAGAGATCACGACCGGCATGTCCGCGCCGCCGATCGGAAGCACCATGAGCACACCCAGGCCCGCGGCGATCGCCAGCATCACCCAGAAGGCGGTGGAGAGCGCCGGATTGACCATGAGCACGACCAGCAGCGCCACCGCGCCGGCCAGCAGCAACAGGTTCAGCACGTTTTGCAGCGGCCAGGTGACCGGCCTGCCGGGGAGAATCTCCTGCAGCTTGCCGAAGGCCATGACGCTGCCGGTGACCGTGAGCGCCCCCAGCAACACCTCGAAACCGAGCGCAGCCATGGTCCCGGCGGCGACCTCCGGCCGGAGGATCATGTATTCGTTGATACCCACCAGCGTGGCCGCGACCGCGCCGGCCGCATGGGACAGCGCGACCCACTGCGGCATCGCGGTCATTGGCACCGAGATGAACAGCGGACGCCCGATGACCACGCCGATGATCGTCCCAATCAGCAGACCGCCGAAGAGCCACTCGAAGCGGACGATCTCGGCGTGGAGCAGGGTGCCGACGATGGCGAGCAACATGCCGAGCGCGGCGTACCCCATGCCCGCACGAGCCTTTTCGGGGCTGCTCAGGCCGCGGAGTCCGACGATGAAAAAGACCGAGCTGACGAGATAGGTGCCCTGGATGAGCAGCTCGCGAAGCGGAAGGCTCTCGGTCACGGCGCCTTCCGGTCATCGCGCTTGAACATCTTGAGCATCCGGTCCGTAATGAGGAACCCGCCCACGACGTTCACCGTCGCGCAGATCACCGCGATGAAGCCCATGATGGTGCTCAGGCGGCCGTGGTTGCTCCCGGCGGCCACCAGGGAACCCACCAGGGAAATGCCGGTGAGGGCGTTGGCCGCGGACATCAGCGGGGTGTGCAGCAGCGGTGGAACCCGGCTGATGACCTGGTAGCCGACGAAGCCGGCCAGAACGAACACGTACAGCTGGATCACGGTGGTAAGGTTCATCGTCGCTCCGGCTGGTGGTTCAGCGCGCCAGGGCGGTGGCGCCTCGCGCCACCGTCATCGGGCCCGTGACGGGATCATCGGCGACCAGTGCGGGCCGGCCGTCCTTGACGAAGTACTCGAGCAGATTCAGGAGATTCCTGCTGTACATGAGGCTGGCGTGCTGGGAGATGGTGGACGCGAGGTTCACCGGACCCAGGATGGTGACGCCGTGATCCAGCACCGCTTCATCCGGCCGGGAGAGCGCGCAATTGCCGCCGCTTTCGACCGCCAGATCCACCACGACCGAGCCGGGCTTCATGCTGGCGACCATTTCAGCGGTGATCAGGCGCGGCGCCGCCCGGCCCGGAATCTGGGCTGTCGTGATCACGAGGTCCATTTCCGGCAGGTGCTTGCCGATGGCCAGCAGGACATTTCGCTGCTGCTCCTCTCCCAGCTGCTTGGCGTAGCCGCCGGCACCCTCCGCCTCGGCGGTGACGGCGGCCGCTTCCACGAAGGTGGCCCCCAGGCTCTGGACCTCTTCGCGCACTGCTGGACGCACGTCAAAAGCGCTGACCACGGCGCCCAGGCGGCGTGCGGAGGCGATGGCCTGGAGCCCGGCCACGCCCGCACCCACGACGAACACCTTGGCTGGTGGAATGGTTCCCGCCGCAGTGGTGAGCATCGGCAGCAGGCGGGAGAGCCGGCTCGCGCCAACCAGAACGGCCGCATACCCGGCCACGGTGGCCTGGGACGACAGAGCGTCCATGGCCTGGGCCCGAGTGCTCCGGGGTACCAGCTCCATCGCGAGCATGGTGAGCCCCCGGGCGGCGGCGGCGGCGAGGTAGTCATCCCCTGCGGCGGGGTGCAGCAGCCCGATCACCAGCGCGCCGGCGGGAAGAGACTGGAGCGCACTGCTCGGCGGCCTTTGTACCGCGAGGAGTACCTCGCAGCCCGCGAGCAGCGCCTCGCGTTCCCGGGCCACCACGGCGCCCGCCGCGGCGAACGCTGCATCAGGAAAGAAGGCTCCCTCCCCCGCCCCGGACTCGATCGCCACTTCGTGGCCAGCCTTGACCAGCCGCTGCACGATCAGCGGCACAAGGGCCACACGACGTTCGTGCGGGGCAGTTTCCCGGAGAACGGCAATGCGCATTTGGATAGGGGCTAGGGGCTAGGGGTTAGGGGCTAAAAAGTATACAATCCTCCGATGCCCGCACAGGTCCACGTGTTTGCTCCCGGCTCGGTCGGCAACGTGGGGCCGGGGTTGGATGTGCTTGGCCTGGCCATCGGCGGCGCGGGCGATGAAGTCATCGCGGAGCGCGCCGGGATGGGCGGCGTCATCATCGAAGAGTCCGGACATCCGTCCTTGCCGACCGATCCTGATGCCCATTCGAGCGGTATCGCGGCGCGTGAGGTGTTACGGGAGGCGCGCGCGGCGTTCGGCGTGCGCCTCCGCGTGCGCAAACGGCTGCCGCTGGCCGGCGGCCAGGGTGGCAGTGCGTCGTCCGCCGTGGCGGGGGCGCTCGCCACGAACCTTTTACTCGATCGGCCGCTCCCTCTCGATGCGCTCCTCCGCGCTGCCCTCGAGGCGGAATCGGTCGTCGCCGGGCGACACGCAGACAATATCGCCCCGATTCTCCTGGGCGGACTCGTGCTGATCCGGTCATTGGAGCCGTTGGAGGTGGTCCGGCTGCCGGTGCCGACACGGCTCCGCATCGCCCTGGCCTGTCCGGATCGCGCGATGACGACGCGCGACGCCCGGGCCGTGCTGCCGGCGCAGGTCTCGCGGGACGTGGCACTTCATCAGGCGGCCCAAGTGGGCGCCATCGTAGCCGCGGCACATTCCGGTGACCTGGCGCTCCTGGGGCGCGCCATCGATGACCGGATCGCCGAGCCGGCAAGGGGCCCCCTGCTCCAGGGCTTCCGCGAGGCCAAGCGGGCGGCGCTCGCGGCGGGAGCCCTGGGTTGCTCGATTTCCGGGAGCGGGCCCACCGTCTTCGCCATTGCCGACAGTGATGGATCCGCCGAGCGCATTACCGGCGCCATGGCGGCAGCGTATCATGCGCTGGGGATCCAATGCGTTACCCGGGTCGCCATTCCAGACACGAAGGGAGCCCGAGCCCTTTGACGCCCTCCACCGATCGGCCCGCCAGCTGGCAGGTCTGCCTGGTGTGTGCCAACGAGGCGCTGGAAACCGATGCCTCGGTCCGTTGTAGAGCCTGCGGTGGGCTGCTGGAGGTGCGACACCGTCAGCCGGAGCTGCCGGGCGCCGTGTTGCGCGGGCTGTTCCAGACCCGTTGCTGCAGCCGGCCCGACACGACTCAGTCGGGCGTCTGGCGGTTTCAGGAGCTGGTGATGCCCACGGCGGGTCCCAGCCCGGTGTCGCATCCCGAAGGGAATACTCCGCTGCTTTACCGCAGAGCCATCGCGGACTGGGCCGGGGTCGCGGACCTCTTCCTCAAGCACGAGGGTCATAACCCGACCGGCTCCTTCAAGGACCGCGGCATGACGGTCGGCATGACCCAGGCGGTCCGGATCGGCGCGCGAGCTGTCGCGTGCGCATCGACCGGCAACACCTCAGCCTCGCTCGCATCATACGCTGCCCATGCGGGCCTGCCTGCCTTCGTGCTGGTTCCCGCGGGCAAGGTAGCCCAGGGCAAGCTGGCCCAGACCGTGGGCTATGGCGCCACGGTGCTGGCGGTACGGGGAGACTTCGACGCCTGCCTGCGCCTGGTGGATGCGACCAGCGAGCTGCTGGGGCTTTACCTGCTCAACAGCGTCAATCCGTTCCGCCTCGAAGGACAGAAGACCATCGTGCTCGAGATGCTGCAGCAGCTCGGGTGGGAGGTGCCGGACTGGATCGTGTTGCCTGGCGGGAACCTGGGAAACACTGCGGCGTTCGGGAAGGCGCTGGAAGAGGCGCATACCTGGGGCCTCATCGACCGGGTGCCGCGGCTCGCGGTGGTGCAGGCCCAGGGTGCCGCACCCTTTGCGCGGGGATTCGCGGGCGAGTTCCTCCAGCGGGTGCGGGTGGAAGCGGAGACGGTAGCCACGGCCATCCGGATCGGCGACCCCGCATCCTGGGACCGCGCCGTTCACTCCATCCGCTACACCGATGGGGTGGTGTTGGCGGTGCCGGACGCCGAAATACTCGCCGCCAAGGCGGTCATCGATCGCAGCGGAGTGGGGTGCGAGCCGGCGAGCGCCGCGGCCCTGGCCGGAGTTCGCCAGCTCACCGCGACCGGGAAGATCCCCCACGATGCCCGGGTGGTGGCGGTGCTCACCGGCAACATGCTCAAGGACCCCGATATTCTGCTTAGTTCTTCCGGAAGGGACACAATCAAGGAGATCGACGCCACGCCGGAAGCGCTGGCCCGCGCGGTTGAAAACCGGGGAGCGGGGAGAGGGGAAAAGTGAGAGGGGGGCCCCCGGTGCACCCGGAGCCCCCCTTTCCCCTCTTCCCTCTTCCCTCTTCCCTCTCCCCTCTCCGTTACATCCCGCCGCTGATCTGTTTGACCTTCTCAGCCAACTCGGTGTACGCCGTCGGATCCACCTCGCGGAACGGCGCCATTACGTGGGCGATCTTGCCCTTCGAATCGATGATGAACAGGGTCCGGTTGTCGAGCACCCGTCCGTCCGGGAGCGCCCGGATCGAACCGTACTTCCTCCCGACCACCGCGCCGGAATCGCTCAGGAACGTCCAGGGCTTGTAGCCCTTCTCCTTGGCCCATGACGCCAGAGTCGTATCTGGGTCGATGCTGATGGCCAGCAGCTTCACCTTCGAAGTATCGCCGAACAGCTGCGCGTACTGATCACGGTACGCGTTCATTTGATTCGTTCAGCCACCTGTCCGTGCCTTGAAAAAGAAGGCGATCACCACCGTCTGGCCGCGCAGATCGGCAAGCCGGACCGGTTTGGCGCTGACTCCGGCCTCAGTGGCCGCAGGCAACGTGAAATCGGGCGCCTCCGTCCCCACCGCGAGTGGTGTGGGCTGCGGGGCCGGGGTTTGTGGCGTTTGCGCGGCCAGCGGCGCAGCGGCCAACCCCAGGAGTAGCAAGACGTTGGGTTTCATCACGGCTCCTCGTGACACGTGAACCTGACTATGGCCGGTACATCACTCTCCAGATCTTCTGCTGCCCATCGGCCCCGATATAAAGCGATCCATCAGGCCCTACGGCAAGCCCCGACGGCCGGATCGAGGTCGGCGCGCCAGCCGGAGCGGCGAATGTCTCCCAGGGACCAGCCGCCTTCCCCTCGCGAAGCGGGGCGAAGACAACCCGATAGCCCTCCTGCGGTGCCGGCGCTCGATTCCACGAGCCATGGAACGCGATGAACACACCGCCTCGGTACGCCGCGGGAAACTGATTGCCACGGTAGAAGGCCGTAGCGTTGGGCGCCCAATGCCCCGGGAACGAGAGAACCGGATCGGCCTTGGTCGCGCAATCGCCGGTCTTGGTGCCATCGCCGCCGTACTCGGGGTTCTGGAGCTTCACTTTTTTGCGGGAATCAAAGTAACAATACGGCCACCCGGCGTCCGCTCCTTCCGGGAGCGCATAAAACGTTTCGGCCGGATTCTCCCGCCCCTCTTCGGCAGGGAACTTCCAGTTTTCGGTCAGGTTGTCCCGGCCGTGTGACGCCGCGTAGAGGGTTCCCGTCGTGGGGTCGATGGTCACGGCCATCGCGTTGCGGAGCCCGGTAGCCCAGCGCTTTGCATCGGCCGGGGATTGATTCAGCTTTTTCGCATCGAAGCGCCAAATCCCGGCCCGTGCTTCCAGCTCGGTGCACGGGTTCGGGCTCGGAACGGGACCCTTGCGGTCACCCTCCGGCGGTTGGCAACTGTTGCTCAGCGACCCGAAGGACACGAACAGTGCCCCGCCGGGTCCGAGCGCGAGACCCTTCTGGTCGTGCCCACCGACCGGAAGTCCCGTGGCGACGATCTCGGGCATCCCGCTCGGCTTGAGCTCTCCGGGTTTCCAGGGGAACCGGAGCACGCGATCGGTCTGTGAGAAATAGACTGCATCGGGAGCGAGCGTGATCCCGCTGCCGCCCGGGCCGTCGTAAAACGCGGAGACAACTTCCGCCTTGCCGTCACCGTCGGCATCGCGCAGTACGACGATCCCGCCGGTGCCGCTGGCGCCCTGCCGGGGAGACCGCTTCGCGGCGAAAATGTCGCCATTGGGAGCTACGGCAAGGTGGCGCACGACCCCGATGCTCTCCGCCACCACCAGGGCACAGAAACCCCTCGGCAGCGTGAGTCCGCCGTTGTCGGGCGCGCAGGCCGGTCGCTGGGCCGAAACCGGCGTGGCGAGCACGGCGAGCAAACCGAGAATGCGAAAACGCATGATGGTCCTCAGGATGGAGAAGCGGTCCGGCCGACCGGCCGCAATTCTGGAGACGAATCTACCCGCGCTGGGTGGACGCCGCACCGTTCCCGGCGCTCGGGCACCGTTTCTCGGGAGGGGGGGACGGTGGTAACTTTCCCGGCTTATGGCCAACCCTCAATACATCTATACGATGGCGAATCTCCGAAAGGTCGTCCCGCCCAGCCGGGAGATCCTGAAGGGGATTTACTTAGCCTTTTTCCCGGGCGCAAAGATCGGCGTGCTTGGAGCCAACGGCGCCGGCAAGAGCACGCTGTTGCGCATCATGGCCGGCGTGGACAAGGACTTCCAGGGCGACGCGCGCCCGGCCGACGGCATCAGGGTGGGGTATCTGCCCCAGGAGCCGAAGCTCGACGCGACGAAGGACGTCCTCGGCAACGTCGAGATGGGAGTCGCGCCGATCCGGTC
>Ga0070699_100002016_pt1 | contig 18359 bp, 14 predicted proteins | sample KBSK1503metaG_FD_65473 | JGI IMG/M metagenome (GOLD analysis project Ga0070699, IMG submission 65473) | Corn, switchgrass and miscanthus rhizosphere microbial communities from Kellogg Biological Station, Michigan, USA - KBS K1-50-3 metaG | ecosystem: Host-associated > Plants > Roots >... | reverse complement strand
CGCCGAGCAGGGGCTCGCGGGCGGATCGGCCATCAACGTCCAAATCAAGAGCGGCACGAACCAGCTGCGCGGCTCGGCGTTCGAGTACCACACGAACGAAAAGCTGCGGACGCAGAACTATTTCGATCCGCCCGGCACGTCGAAAGGCACGTGGAGGTACAACCAGTACGGCGCCACCGCCGGGGGCCCGTTCGTCCGCAACAAGCTGTTCTACTTCTTGAGTTATGAGGGAACGCGCGATCGACAGCAACTGAGCCGGACGGTCTCCGTCCCGACCGAGGCGATGCGCCTCGGCGACCTGAGGGCGTCGTCGACCCCCATTTACGATCCGATGACCGGCAATCCGAACGGTTCGGGGCGGTCGCCATTTCCGAACAACCTCATCCCCGCGGATCGCATCGATCCGATCGTGAAGAAACTCCTCGCGCTCGTGCCGCTGCCGAACGTGCGAAACCCGGACGGCTCGGTTCCCGAAACGAACAATTATTTCGTGCAGGCGCCCTTCGTGTTCAACCGCTGGACCATCGACAGCAAGATCAACTGGAACGCCAGCGACAAGTTCAATCTGTTCGGGCGCTTCAGCGTTCTCGATTTCTTCACGGAGAACGCCACCGTGTTCGGCCCGCAGCTGCAGGGGCCCGCGATGGGGACGAGCAATCCCGGGACAGGAAGCGGCAACACCTACAACGTGTCAGCCGGGGCCACATATGTCTTCTCGCCCACGCTCCTGATGGATGCGCACGTCGGTTTCGTCCGGATGAAGACCGGTGTGGCGCAATCCGACATCAACGAGCGTAAGGGACTCGATTGGCTCGGCCTGCCCGGTACCAACGGGACTCAGTCGTACGAGGGCGGGACGCCGTTCTTCGATCTGGACACCTATGCGGGTCTGGGTACTGTTGACACGTTCATGCCGTACTACCGCAACGACGACCAGTGGCAGGCGGTGATGAACCTCAACTGGCTGAAGGCGCAGCACAACGTGCGGGTCGGCACCGACATCTACTACCAGGCGCTCAATCACACACAGCCCGAGATCAGCGGCGGAACGAGCTTCGGCGCGCGCGGCGGGTTTCGGTTCCGATCGGGCCCCACGCAGATCCTGGGTGGTCCGACCGGCAACCAGTACAACGCGTTCGGCGCGTTTCTGCTCGGCTTGCCGGATCTGGTCGGCCGGCTCCGGCTGGTCGAGCCGTACACCACACGCATGTCGGAGTACAGCGTGTACGCCCGCGATCAGTGGGAGGCCACGTCGAAGCTGACGCTGTCGTACGGCACGCGCTGGGAGTACTTTCCGATTCCCACCCGCGCCGATCGCGGCCTCGAGCGCTACGACGTGAACACCAATCAGATGTTGATCGGCGGCGTAGGATCGGTGCCCGAGGATCTGGGCGTGAAAGTCAGCAAGACGCTGTTCGCACCACGCCTGGGCGCGACCTACCGGGTCAACGACGGCATGGTTCTGCGCGCCGGATTCGGCATCACCAACGATCCGTACTCGCTCGCGAGACCGCTGCGCACCAATCACCCGGAAGTGCTGAACCTGCTCGTCCAGGGGCCGAACTCACTCGCCTACGCGAGCCAGCTCGCCGATGGCATCCCGCCGATCCCCGACGCAGACCTTGGGAACGGACGCATTTCCGTGCCGAGCCCGTTGACGGTTTTCACGCTCGCCGACGAATTCGACCGCGGCTACATCCGCTCGTGGAACGTGGCGGCGCAGAAGGAACTTCGGTGGGGTCTGGTCGGTGAGGCGGCATACGTCGGGACGCGCCAGATCAATCAGCTCGGTTTTCGCGAGCTGAACTGGTCGCCCATCAACGGCGGGCAGGCCGGCCGCCAATTGAACCAGCGCTTCGGCCGCACCGGACAGACGCGTCTGATCGCGCCGGTGGGCGACAGCAAGTACGACGCGCTGCAGACCAGACTCGAACGACGCTTCGCCAACGGCGTACAGTTCGCCGTCAACTACACCTGGTCCAAATCGACGGGTCTCGCGGGCAACGGGAACAGCGACAGCACGCTGCGGATCAACATCCCCGAGTTCTACGACCTGAACCGATCGGTGAGCGATTTCGATCGCACGCACAACGTCAACATCACGAACATTACGGAGCTGCCGTTCGGGTCCGGCCGCCGATGGCTGAGCGATCGCGGCATCATGTCGGAGATCGTGGGCGGATGGCAGGTGAACAACGTCCTCAGCTTCTACAGCGGCACACCGTTCAGCGTGACCGCGTCGGGCACGTCGCTCAACGCACCGGAAAACGATCAGCGGGCCGACCTCGTGAAGCCGGATGTCCAGATCCTCGGAGGGATTGGCCGGAACAGCGCTTACTTCGATCCACTCGCGTTTCGGCCGGTGACCGAGGCGCGTTTCGGGACGGCGCCCTTCAACCTGTTGCGCGGGCCCGGCGTCGCGTCGTGGGACCTGGGTGTGTTCCGGCAGTTCCAATTGCAGCGTGAGATGAACGTGCAGGTGCGGATGGAGATGTTCAACGTCACCAACCGCCCGCGATTCCAGAATCCGGGCAACGGCAACACGAACGTTTCCAACCTGCGTCTCAATCCTGATGGGTCCATACGCGACCTGAACGGCTTCGCCGTTGTTACCGCGACCAACGACGGCAGCGAGCGGCAGGTGCGGTTGGGAATTCGGTTTGCGTGGTAGTGAGCAGGCCGTGCAGAGACCCCGCACGGCCTCACGGAACTCGGAGAGCCCGCGTCATGTCGGGCATGGGAGGGAGACTCGATGATGCCGCGCCGGATTCGACTGCTCGGCTCGTCTCTCGCGATCCTCGTTCTCGTGTTCGCCGTAACGAACGGCCGACTGTCCGGGCAAGCAGCCGCGCCGATGCGCGAATGGCGGGTGTGGGGAGGAGACCTCGCCAACACGAAGTACTCGCCGCTCGATCAGATCAACAAGGACAACTTCAACACGCTGGAAGTGGCGTGGCGCTTCAAGACCGATGCGCTCGGGCCACGTCCGGAATTCAACTATGAAACGACGCCGTTGATGGCCAACGGCGTCATCTATGCGACGGCTGGGACGCGGCGTTCGGTCGTGGCGCTCGACGCCGCAACCGGTGAATTGCTGTGGATGCACCGCGAAGACGAGGCGGCGCGCGGCGATGCGGCGCCTCGCAAACTCTCAGGTCGCGGGCTTGCGTACTGGTCCGATGCCAGAGAGGCGCGCGTGATCTACGTGACGCCGGGCTATCGCCTTGTCGCGCTCGATGCGAAGACAGGAATTCCTGTGCCTGGCTTCGGCAAGAGCGGCATCGTCGATTTGAAGCTGGACGACGATCAGGAGATGGACCTGGTCACCGGCGAAATCGGTTTGCACGCCGCGCCGACTGTCGCCAAAGACATGATTATCGTCGGCGCCGCGCATCTGCCGGGCGGCGTGCCGAAGAGCCGAAGGAACGAGAAAGGCTACGTGCGCGCGTTCGACGTGCGTACTGGCAAACGCCTCTGGATCTTCCACACGATTCCACAAGCGGGCGAGTTCGGCAACAACACGTGGGAAAAGGATTCGTGGTCCTACACAGGGAACGCCGGCGTGTGGGGACAGATCACCGTCGACGAGGAGCTCGACACCGTCTACCTTCCCGTGGAGTTGCCGACCGGTGATTACTACGGCGGTCATCGCCCGGGTTCGGGATTGTTCGGCGAGTCGCTGGTTGCGCTCGATCTCAAAACCGGCAAGCGCAAGTGGCACTACCAGCTCGTGCATCACGGGATCTGGGACAACGATATCCCGTCGCCACCGATTCTCGCGGACATCGTCGTCAACGGAAGGGCAATCAAGGCCGTCGCACAACCGACCAAGCAGGCCTGGCTGTACGTCTTCGATCGCGTCACCGGTCAGCCGGTGTGGCCGATCGAGGAGCGACCGGTTCCGAAGGGCGACGTGCCCGGAGAGTGGTACTCACCGACACAGCCATTTCCGATCAAGCCGCCCGCGTACGATCTTCAGGGTTTTTCAATCGACGATCTGATCGACTTCACGCCGGAGCTCAGGGCCGAAGCCGTCAAGCTCGTGTCGCGCTACAAGCTCGGACCGATCTTCACGCCGCCGGTCGTCAGCACCTGGCCGGGCCCGCTCGCGACGTTGTTGCCGGCGACGGCGGCCGGTGGATCCAACTGGGAAGGCGGCTCGTTCGATCCGGAAACCAAGATCGCGTACCTCCATTCGACGACGACGGTGTCGGCGCTCGGATTGGTGAAGTCGGATGGCAAGCGGTCCGACATGGACTACATCGCCGGCACGGCCCGCGATCCCAGTGCGCCAGCCGACGCAACCGCTGGGCGTGGCCGCGGCGCTGGCCCTGCGCCGGCCAATGCCGCGCCGGCCGGTGAAGGCGGTGGCGGTCTGACGGTTCGAGGTCTGCCGCTCGCGAAGCCGCCGTACGCACGCATCACCGCAATCGATCTCAACAAGGGCGAGATTCTGTGGTCGGTTGCACACGGTGAAACGCCCGACAACATCAAGAATCATCCAGCGCTCAAAGGCGTGAACATCCCGCGAACCGGGCGACCCGGGCGCAACGGAACGCTCATCACCAAGACGCTCGTGATCTGCGGCGAGGGAGGATTCTTCACGACGCCCAACGGTCAGCGCGGCGCGATGCTTCGCGCCTACGACAAGATGACCGGCGCGGACGCCGGCGCCGTGTATATGCCGGCGCCTCAAACGGGCGGGCCGATGACGTACATGCTCGGTGGTAAGCAGTACGTCGTCGTGTCGATTGCCGGCGGGAATTATTCGGCGGAGCTCGTCGCGTTCAAGCTGCCAGGATAGGAGCCCAGACAGGAGGCTTCATGCTGAAGTTCTTGCTTCCGGCATTGCTGCTCGTTCCGCCCGGTGTGCTCGAGGCGCAGTCCCGAAATCTGGAAATCTACTGGATTGACGTCGAGGGCGGCGCAGCCACGTTGATCGTGTCTCCCTCGGGAGAATCGATGCTGATCGACACCGGCTTCGAGGTCGAGGACCGCGACGCCAAGCGGATCTATGCGGCCACGCAACAAGCTGCGTTGAAAAAGATCGATTACCTCGTGATCAGCCATTACCACGCCGACCACGTCGGCGGCCTTTCTGCGCTGTCGAAGATGATCCCGATCGGCAGTTTTTTCAGTCGCGGGGATGAGATCGAGCCGGTGAACCAGAAATGGCTCGACAGCTACAAGGCCGCGTCTGCCGGCAAACGGACGATCGTGAAGCCCGGAGACCGGGTTCCGATCAAGGGCGTTCAGGCGCTGGTCGTCTCTTCGGATCAGAAGCTGCTGGCGACACCGCTCGAGGAAGGCGGGACGAATCCACTCTGCGCCGACGCGGAACAGAAGGCTCCCGCCGGGCCCGAGAATCAGAACATGGTCGGGATGCTGGTGACGTACGGCAAGTTCAAGCTTCTCGCGCTCATCGATCTCGATTGGGAAAAGGAGATGGAGCTCGTGTGCCCGGTGAACAAGCTGGGCACGGTGACGGTATACCAGGCAAGCCGCCACGGGTCGTTCGACGGAGCGGGTGCGCCAGCGTTTCTTGGTGCGATCCGCCCTCAGGTCGCCGTGATCAACAACGGACCGCGGAAGGGGCTGGGGCAAGCGGACAACACCGTGAAATCGATGACGCCTGCCGGCAAGAAGACCGCTCCGTACGAACGGAACGGCTATGCCAGACTCGCCGGCATCCCGGGAATCGAAGGCATCTGGCAGGGTCATCTTTCGCTGTTGGACAAGGATCCGAAACACAACACGTCGGAAAACATGATCGCGAATTTCGAGGAGACGGCGAACTGCAAAGGCAATTGGATCGAGGCATCGGTTGAACGCGACGGCAAGTTCACGATCACGAACGGACGAAACGGGTTCAGCAAAACGTACACGGCCCGATAGTGTCGCCTTCGAGTCACAGCGTCTGAGCCTCGACTCCACCCCAGAAGGGCGTCAGCGTCCGGTTTCGGATCTGCGACAACAATGCTTCCGGAAATACGTGTCAGAGTTCGGCAGGCTGGGCGTCGACAACGCGGTTCGCGTCCGACATCGACTGGAAGTCGGCCGCGACCTGCATGAAGGCATCGACCACCGCGGGGTCGAAGTGAGTGCCTCGGCCGTCGACGATCATATCGACTGCGGAGGCATGCAACATGGGCTGCCGGCGGTACACGCGTCTGCTCGTGAGCGCGTCGTACACGTCCACGAGCATCACCACTCTGCCCGGGATCGGAATCTGCTCGCCTCGCAGACCGCTCGGGTAGCCGTGTCCGTTCCACCACTCATGATGCGTGTACACGATCTCTTTGGCCATCGCGAGGACGACATCGTCCTGGACTCCGACTTGTTGCTCCGCTCTCACGATGACGTCGCGGCCATATGAAGGGTGCCTCTGCATCTCCTCGATCTCGTCGTGAGTGAGCTGGCCCGGCTTGTTGAGCAAGTGATCGGGAATGCCAACCTTGCCGATGTCGTGGAGCGGCGCAAGGCTTGCGAGCAGTTCGATTCGCTCCGGCGTCAAGTAGTCGTGGAATCGGGGATGCGCTGAGAGCTGCTCGGCCAACCTCCTCGCGTAATGCTGCGTCCGCCGCGAATGGCGCCCCGTGTCGGCGTCCCTGATTTCGGCGAGCGACAGCAGCGACTGGATCATCAGACGCTGGGCGACGGCCCGCTCGACTGATGCCTGGTCGGCGCGTCCGCGCTCGCGAGCGAAGCTGGCGAGCGTCACGGCAGCAAGCACGGCGACGCAGCCGAGCATCGGAATGAGCGGCGAAAGAAACGTTCGCTTCACCGAGAGCGCCCATTCGGCGCCGGCCCACAACGCGATCCAGCAGCCGATGACGACGAGAACGCCCCAGGTCGGACCCGTCCTCGACATCAAGAAGGCGACCGCGATGCCCAGCGCGAGCGCCATCAGCGACTCCGCGACGGAAGCCAATCCGGACCGCGAGATGAAATCCTGTCGCAACAAGTTGTCAGCGACGGTTGCCTGCACTTCGACGCCGGTGAACAGCGTGTCGAGCGGCGTCGTCACGACGTCTCGCGTGCCCAGGGCCGTCGCACCGACCAACACGAGCTTGTCCTTGAAGACGTCCGCAGCCAGCCCGCCGCTCATCACATCGGCCGCCGAGACGTAGGGAAACGTTTTCGTCTTCCCTCGATAATTCAGCAGCAGATTGCCTTTGTCATCGAGCGGCACGACGCGATTGCCGAGGAACAGCGAGGCTGCGTTCGTGTTCCCGACTCGAAGGGCAATCTCCGGCGCATCGGTCTGGCGCAGCACGGCCGCGAGCATGAGCGCCGGATAGACACGATTGTCGAATTCAATCAGCAGCGGAACCCGCCTGAGGATGCCGTCGGCGTCGGGAACGGCGTTCAGGAATCCGGAAGCGCCCGCGGCCTGTGCGAGTGCGGGCAGGTTGCAAATGGCGCCCGAGGCGCGAAAGAGGGGAGATGCCGCGCTCTCGCCCGCTGGCCGCACGATCGCGAGGCCCAATGGATGGAGCACGCATCGGTTCGTTCGATCGGTTGGGCCTTCGAACGTGAACGCGTAGCCGAGGACGACGCGCCCCGCGCGGAGCGTGTCGGCGAATGCAGCGTCCGGCCTGGTCGGGGCATTCTCGGTTGATCGTTCATCCCTGTCCGCTTCTGCGAACACGACGTCGAGCGCGATCACCGCCGCGCCCGACTCGCGGAGCCGCGCGATGAGTCGAGCGACCAGATCGCGCCGCCATGGCCACTGACCCATGTCGGACAGGCTCCGCTCGTCCACGTCGACGATGACCACACGTCCGGTGGGCGGGTTCGTTCGCGCCCGGCCCACCATCGCGTCGTATGCACGGTAGTCGAGCCGTGCGAGAAACGCAGGCCGGTACATGCCGAGCACGGCCGCCCCGATCGCGGCGACCAGGCCCGACAGAAGAACCAGCTGCCGGCTAGCGATGAGCGATGTCTTCACGGCGGGCAGTCACTGGATATCGATTTCGACGCGCCGATTGCGAGGCTCGTACGTCTCGTCGGGCGTTGGGATCAGAAGATCTCCTTCGCCATGCGACGCGATCTCCACCGCGGACGCATCGAGTCCGGCAGCAACGAGAAGATTCCGGACGATCGTCGCGCGTTTGAGTCCCAATTCCTCGTTGCTCGCGGCACTCCCGGTCGTGTCGGTGTGCCCGACGACGATGACGTCCGGATGCGGGCGTGCTTTGACGACCTGCAGGATCTGCGGTGTGAGCGCGTGGGACTCGTTCGTCAGATCGTCCGTTCCGAATTGGAAATAGAGCGTGAAATGCTGCGGCGGCGGCGGCAGCGCCGCCAACACGTTGCGGAACATTCGCTCCACGTCGGCCCTGTCCATCGTCGCGGCCGGCGTCGGGGCTCGATTGACGCCGGCGCGGGTCGTTTGCCACGCGCCGCTCAAATCGACCGCTCCTCCCGCGTTCGATACGGTGACCCGTCCAACACTGTTGTCGTCGGGATCGGGCAGCAGCACGAACAGATCGGGAGGCTCCGGCGCCTGCACGACAGGTCGCCGGGCGCACCCGACCACGAGGCCGGCAGTGATCGTCACCGAAGAGACGATCACCGTGAATGCAGTCTTCACCGTCATCACGTTCCAACGCGAATCACGAGGCGCGTCCCTCGAATGCCGACGATGGCGTTTGGCGTCTCGAGGCGGATGGCGTCGGGCGACAACTTGGCGATTCGCCCCGAGACGTACGCGACCACGCCTCGCACCACCTTCAGCACGAAACCGAAACGTCCTGCGCCGGGAGCGTACGAGAAGCGGTCCAGCCGCAGCTCTGTGTTGGGATCGAGCGAGACCCGCGTGTCGTCCTTCAGCGTGACGGCGAGCCGCCCGTCAGGTCCGGTCCTGAGCCCGTCGCCCTCGAACACGACGATGCCCGCCTGCTGCACGGGAATCGCGCTGTCCTGACGCAGGATGAACGACGTGCCCGACGCGCTCTTGATTCGACCTATGGCTGGCGGCTGACAGAAAGCGGGCGCTGCGGTCAGGAGCACGCACACGAGCGCGCCCGCGGAGCACTGGACGATTGGCAGGGAAGAGTTTTCGGCGCGCCGTCGCGCCTGGTCCGTCGGGCGTATCGCCGTCCGCGACGCGGCCTCGAGCTGCATGCCGGGTTGCTAGCATACTCCCGCGCCCCGAGCTGTGTCATATCGATCGGATGTCAACTTTTGTTGGACATACCCGATGGCAGCACTTTTCGCAGGCCTGAAGGCCTGCGCCACATGGCGACTTGTGGCGCAGCCTTTGAGGGCTGCGGTGGCGCGGCGGCTTCACGTCGGCACAGAAACTGCCGCGTGAATGACGGGGATCTCGCGCCGGAAGTTCACTCAACCGCGATTCACGTGAGACACGCCTGACGTGAATGCTCTCCACACGTCGAAGATGATTCAGGTCTAGTGACCGCCGGCTCCGCCTCCGCGACGGCCGCGGCCGGCGGGCACGCCGACCGTCGGCTCTTCGGTGCTGCGCCCGCGCGCCGGCGGCGTCCAGCCATCGATCGATGGCCCGTTCTGAACGAACCGCACATCCGGACTCAGTGGGTTGCCCGTCAGGTACTGTGCGCCTGCGTTGCCCCAGAACTTGCCGGCGTGGAATGTTGCATTGCGGCTCACCGTCAGCAGCGACTGGTATCGCGGGTCGGTCTGCGCCCACCCGGAGAAGCGCGAGAGATCGTTGTTGCCCTGGATCACCACGTCGATGCCAAAAGTGTTCGCAATCTCGTCTGCGTTGATGATGCCGTCGAGCGTTTCGAGCATCACGACGACAAGCATGTTGTCGTTGAACGTGTTCTGGTAGCCGCCGGGCACGCCAGCCCAGACCGAGGACGCCTGTCCCGCCCCCGAACTGCGACGGCCAAACGGCGGGAATCGCGAGTACCTCGCCGCTTCGAGGGCCTGATTGCCGTCTCGCATCGTCGGGAAGATCAGGCCGATCGCTCCCAGGTCGGTCGCCTTCTGAATGCTCGATTCCAGCTGATCCGGCATGCGGATCATCGGGGCGGCACCGTCAGGACCCGGGCACGCCGCGATCATCTTCGCGACTTCGTCCCACGACATCGTGCTGTGCTGCATCTCGAACCAGACGAACGCGTAGTGCTTGCGGACCTCGCAGTAGAACTGCGGATCGAATCGGCCGATCGTGAAGCTGGTGACTTGCTTGTCGCTGAACAGCAGTTCCTTCGCCTTGTTGTAGAACGGCCGCTTGGAGCCGGTGCTGACGTACGACTTCGTCATCCAGCCCCAGCCACGCGAATCGGTCGGCACTGGATCGGCGCCCCAGACACCAGTCACCAGATTTCCCGGTCCGACCATCGGAGCGTCAGCGCGGCCGCCGCCACCTTGGCCGCTGCCACGGGCGGCGCCCGGTGGCTGCGCCTGCGTCGGGACCAGCGCCAACCCGGCGAATACGCAGACGCTTGCCCAGATGATCAAACGTCTCATCCTCATTGCTGCCTCCTCCTGCTCGAAGACGCGCCGACGTAATGCACGCGGGTGGTGGTGTTCTGCCGGGCACGAACGTCACAGCCACGAATCTGACCACGAACATCACTCGTACGACGGTGACGAGCGGTACCGGCGACTACACGTTCACGTTGTTGCCGCTCGGCGTCTACGAAGTGAAAGCGGAGCACTCAGCTCCCAGGCCGAGCGCTCAGCGCGACGACGCGCAGCCCCAGCGGCACTCTTCGGCTCAACATGAGCGGACAGACTGCGTGGCGATTCTATCCGACGAAGGGCCCGCATCATCTGTCACGGGGCAGTGTGAACACCCAGATGGCCCCGCCATCGGGCACCTCGGGAAACTCGCCGGGACGAATGCGATTCAGCTGCGCCTGCACGCCGCGCGCGTCGCCACCCCACCCGGACATCACGGCGACGTACTGCCGGCCATCGATCATGAATGTTGACGGCTGACCCATGACGCCCGAATTGGTGGGTACCTGCCACACTAGTTGGCCGGTCGTCGCATCGATCGCTCTGAACATGCGGTCCGCGGTTCCGCCGCCGAAAACGAGGCCGCCGCCGGTCGTCAACACGCCACCCCAATTCGTCGATGTGGCATAGTCGTACGACCAGACCTTCTTGCCGGTGTCGACGTTCCATGCCGCCGTTTCGCCGATGTGGTCTGCACCCGGAGCGATGACCAGGACAGCTCGTCCTCCGGTGTACGTTCTCCCTGCCTGATACTCAGGTTTCGTTCCGGTCATCGTTGAACACAGGTTCGCCGAGGTCGGGATGTAGATCAGTCGCGTCTTGGGATGGAACGCGGCGGGCTGCCAGTTCTTCGCACCCACCCACATCGGACAGAATTCGACGGTCTTGCCGACGGTTGGTTTGTGCTCCGGATCGTACTCAACGCGTCCGGTCTTCGGATCGACGCCCTTGAACGCGGTTTGCAGGACATATGGATGTGCGTCGACGAAGCGAATCGGACCCTTCATGCGCTCGAGGAAGAAGATGTATCCATCGCGCGCGACATTGACCAATCCGGAGATGGTCCTGCCATTCCGCGTGTAATCGATGAGCAGCGGAGGCGAGACCTCATCCCAATCGAAGGATTCGTTCGGGTCGTACTGAAAGTGACCGACGATCTTCCCGTTGGAAGCATCGATGGCGATTGTGGAGGAAACATAGAGGTTGTCGCCAGGCCGGAGGTCGCCCATCCACGGCCCGCCGTTTCCGACGCCCCAGTAGAGCAGATTCGTTTCCGGGTCGTAGTTGCCGGAAACCCACGTCGGACCGCCGCCCGTCTTCCATGCCTCGCCACTCGGCCACGTTTCGTGTCCCGGTTCTCCAGGGCCAGGAATCGTGAACGCGCGCCACACCTCTTTCCCCGTCTCGACGTCGTATGCGGCAACGAAACCGCGGATGCCCCACTCGCCGCCCGAAACGCCGACCATCACTTTGCCGTCGGCGACGACCGGTGCTCCGCTCAGGTAGTAGCCATTTCTGTTGTCCTCAACCGTGGCGGTCCAGACCTCCTTGCCGGTCCTCGCGTCCAGCGCCACGAGCACCGCCGCGTTCGACGCAAAAAAAACTCTGTCGCCGAACAATGCCACGCCGCGGCTGACCGGATGCATGACGATCGCGCCCGGCGGGAGCTCCCGCCGATAGCGCCACAACTGGAGGCCGCTCTTCGCGTCAATCGCAATCACCTGGTTGCCTGGAGCGGAGACGTACATCACTCCGTTGTTGACCAGCGGCGCGGCTTCGTGCGCCGACACGGCGCCCGTGCTGAACACCCACGCCACCTGCAGTTGCTTGACGTTCATCGATGTAATTTGCTCGAGCGGACTGTATCCCCAGCCGTTGTATGTCCCCCGGATCTGAAGCCAGTTTTCAGGCTCCGGATTCTTGAGACGCGCCGAGCTGACGGCCTTGTAGCTGTTCAGAATCGCTGGAAGCCGAGCGGCGTCGGGCGCTGGCGCCTGCTGCGCGGAGCCCCGGAATGACATGACAAGCAGAGCGCCCACGAGAAGTGTCGTCGTTGAACGAGCGTCTACCTGATTCCTCATCTTATTCATCGAGTCCTTCGTCGAAGCGGATCACAGCAGAAAATGGCCTGGCAACGACGAGCACATCGCCGGAAAGCTTGAGCGGGAGCGAAGGCAACGGCCGCGATGCGGGTCCGTCGATGACCTTGCCGCTCGCCCGCGCGTCGAATTCAGACGAGTGACAATCACACGAGAGCCTGCCCTCTTCAGGAGTCCACGTTGTGACGTTGCAGCCAGCGTGAGGGCACAGGGCGCTGTACGCAAGCACGCCTTCGACGGAGTCCGATTGGCTCGCGCCAAGCAGCATCTTCGGATCCAATCGGACCAGCAACACTTCATTGAGTCGACTGCCGTTCCTGACGATTTTGTTGGCAGGTGCCATCGGCCACGCTGAGATGTATTGCGCGTTGCCTGGAACATCGCCGGGCGTCAGCGGCTTCAACGCAGGATCGCCCGTTCTGACGAGGACATCATCTGCCTGCGGCGGCGTCGAGGCAGGATCCGCTTGACCCCATGCGAGGAGGGGAGGTATTGCGCCCCAACAGAGTCCCCCGACGCCAAGTTTAAAGAAAGACCGGCGGTGGATCGCGCGTGGGCAACCCTTCGCGCAAGACGGCATATCGCGCCGGATGATAACACCCCAACCTTGGCAGGATATTGCAGTTTGTGCGGTCGTTTGCGAGCGGCGGAATTACGCGTTGGGTCGATTTCTCAATCTGCCGCCAATCAGCGACTCGACTGCCAATCGGAAGTCGTCAGCGTCGAATTCCCATTCGTCGTTGAGCGCGAAGCTCGCGGCCACTTCGCACGCGGTCCGGCCACTGGCGTCGGCGCTGCGCAGCCAGGAAACCACATCCGGCCGGGTGCACCAGGCCCTGAGTGCCCTGGCGCGAATCAGCCATACCAAAGCCCGATTCGCGTCCTCGAGAAACCGTTGACATGCTTGGTCCAGCGATGGTCCGTTCATGTCGAGATCGCGGGTGAATTCCTGTATCGTGAGCGCCACCACGTCGAACGGCCTGCCTGGAAAGGGCGTGTTCATTTCGCGTCTGCATGCCGACCTACGTCACACGATCGACTGCCGAAACGCCATCACGCGCGAGCTCCGCGAGACGTTTCATGGCTTTCTCGCGTAGCGCCCCAGCATCGCGGGCGATCGACGCCTCGCCAGCATCGTCGAGGCGGGGGACGCGCCGGTCCAGCGCTGCGATCAATTCGCGCAGCGCACGCGTGAGCTCGGTTTGGCTTACCGCCACGGGGTCGCTCCCAAGCGCCTGGCTTGACGGCGGGTGGCATTCCACACCTCGCCACAGGATCCGCAGCGCCAATACGTGTTCGCATCGGGACTCTTGGCGGTCGTCGTGATGGACGACGAATGGCATGCAGGACATGCGGACGGAACATGCCCAGCGGCACCAGACGTAGGCCGCGCGGTGAAATGACCGTCGGCATCGAACGAGTTCATGACGCCCTCCCAAGGGTGTGCTTTGGTGAGGGCTGAAGGCCAGGATGGCCGCAGGGCTCAGGAAAGCAGGAGAACCACAAGTATACCGCTGCGCTGTTCGCGATCCGTGTGGTACATTGATATCGGATTTTCCAACGCGAATCTGCCGTTTGTAGGCGTATCGAGCCTTTCCTGACTCGCTCCTCCTCCAGCCCGTAGCTACGAACCGAAGTCCGCCCGGGGCTTCCGCTCCGTCCGAGCAACGCGCCCCGCGTCTGCTCGTGCTCATTTTTGCTGGCCTGCTCGCGTCGGAAAGGCGCGCTCGGCGATTCAGGAGCATATAATTATTTCGTTGCTTGTGTCGTGTCGACACATTAGACTGCCGCGGATCTCTTAAATACACCGCGTGCCACTTCACCCCGCGTCGACAAAACGAAGGCGATCGGTGAGTCATCGCCATCGGCAAAGCGCTCGAGCCATCGCAGGCGTCAGCATGGCTAGTCGATCCAGCTAGTTCCATCCCGGTCGCAACGCGTGCGTTTGAGCCCGCCGTCCCCGCGTCTGTCGACACTTCGGCTCCGGTATTCACCGTTTCGACAGAGCCGCGACCCTCAGAAGAGGCGCGTGCCGCCTTGACGCGGGCGGCCGACGTCGGCATCGATATCGGTCGAGTGTCTCAAACCGCGGGCACCGCGACGGCCGGTTTCTTTCGCCGATTCGGCCAGAAGCTCGCCGGCGCTTTTTGAGGTCTCGAATGCGCGTCCACCTCGTCAATCCAAGCGATCTCTCGTTCGGAACTGCTGTCATCACGCCGCGATGGCTGTACGTGCTGGCGGCAGCAACACCGGCACGATTTGGCACGCCGTTGATCGTTGACGAGACGCTCGAGCAATTCGATCCGGGCCGCGTCGAAGCGGGAGACGTGGTCGGCATTGGCATTCACACGGCCAACGCGCTTCGCGGATATGCGGTCGGCCAACTCGCACGCGCCCGTGGTGCGTTCGTGGTCTTCGGGGGCGTTCACGCCACGCTCTTTCCGGATGAAGTGCGGGAACGCGGGGCGGCGCACAGTGTCGTCAGTGGGGACGGCGATTTGGTGTGGCCACAAGTGCTCGCGGATTGCGAACGCAGGACACCTGACGCCGTGTACGCGGGCGGACGCATCGATGGTGAGGCGTTTTCGTCCGCTCGATGGGAGCTGCTGCCGGAGCGCCGATACATGTGGGGGTCGGTGCAGACGGTTCGCGGCTGTCCAAAGCACTGCTCGTTCTGCTCGGTGTGGCGAACCGACGGGCAGAAACCGAGGCAACGGCGGGTGTCGGACGTCGTAGGCGAAGTGGTCGCACTGCGACGCAAAGGATTCCGATTCATCCTTCTCGCGGACGACAACTTCTACCCGGTGACTCTGGCCGATCTCGCTGCCGCGGAGCGTCGAACGGACAAGTTGCGGTTCGCCGAACTCGCACGACTCCGTCAAGAGCGATTCGAGCTCATGACGCAGCTCGAGCGGCTGCCGGACGACATGGTGTTTTTCACGCAAATCACGATGGAGGCGGCGGAGGACCCCGAGTTTCTCGCGGCGATGCGGCGCGCGAGGATTCGAGGCGCGCTCGTTGGCGTGGAATCGGTGACGCCCGAAGGCCTCAAGGCCGTCTACAAGAACTTCAATGAAGCCGGCGAGGCGCTCGTCACGCGCTTGCAGGCCTTTCGAGCGCAGGGCGTTCACGTCCTCGGGTCGTTCATCTTCGGACTTCCGACCGACGACGCGCGCACCTTCGCGGCGACGGCGGACCTGGCGCAGCGCAGCGGCGTCTCCTTCGCTCAATTCGTGATGCTCACGCCCTTTCCAGGCACGGTGGACTTCGCGAAATGGGAGCGGCAGGAAGCGAACAAGGCGACGATTCAGGGGATTCCGCTCACGCGGTATTGGCTGATCCCGGCACCGCAACGCCCGAACGTCTACAGCCCTCATCCGACGATGTCCGCGGACACGATCCGTCAGGGGACGCAACAGGCCTGGGATCGCTTCTACACACTGCCGGCGATCTGGCGACGGTCGACGTGCGTGCGATCGCTGCGCGCACGTCTCGCCTTCCTGTTGATTTCGAAGTTGTACAGACAGATGTACGCCAATACCGGCATCGCCACCGACAGCGCTCGTGTCGCGAAATCGGCTCGACGCGCGCGCTGGCTTGCAAAGGCCGCGCGACGCCTGTTCACTACGTCACCGATGCCGAATCTTGCCGACCCGACAGCGTCACCTGAGGTCCCGGCGCGAAAGTATCCGTTGCAGTTCGTCTCGTAGTCTGATGTACGCGGCCGACTCGTAGTCGACCGAAAGAGTTCACCCAGGCCAGGACCGATTCTCCCGACGGCGCCATGGGCGAGGGCATCGCCGTCGACGCTGCCGGAAATTTGTACACCGCGGAAGCAACTTTGAGAGGCGTCACGAAATACGTCAGGAATCGGCGTCTACTTGTGCGACGACCGATCCACTCGTGCGCCGCGGAGGTACACCGACGAGATCTTCCGCGTGTTCGTGATGTCGTCCAGCGGATTGGCGTCCAGGACGATGAAGTCCGCGCTCTTGTTCGGTTCGATCGTGCCGGTGTCGGCCATCCTCAGAAACCGTGCGCCGCTGCTCGTGGCGGCCACGATGACCTGCATCGGCGTCATCCCGGCCGCCACCATGTCCGCCATCTCGAAGTGCGGCGCGTACGGCGTGTTCCCATCGGTGCCGACGACGATGCGCACGTCGGCGGCGTTCATCTTCGCCAGGTTGCGCGCCTGGATGCCCCAGAAGGCCTGCGCGTCGGGCCGATTGGTGTTGCCCTTCTGAAGCATCTCGAAATCCGCAGCGCTGAGGCTCGACCGCAGCCAGTCGATATTCGCGACGACGCCGCGATCAGGCATGTTCGGCCCGAGGACGAGGTTCGGGCGCTGCTTGACCAGCGTCATGAACTCGTCATCGAGCTCTTTGTCGCGCACGCCGTGCGCGAACGCATCGACGCCGGCGCGCAGCGTCGCCTTCGCATCGTCGAGGGTGTAGATGTGAGCGATGACGCGGAGCCGATTCTTGTGCGCTTCATCGATGACCGCGGTGTAGAGGTCGGGTGAAAGCTTCTTCACCGCGCCCATGCGGTCGTCGACCCATATCTTGATGATGTCGACTTTCTTCGCGGCGTTTTCCTGCACCGCCTTGCGCGCCTCCGCGGTCGTCGTCACCCAGTACGGCGCCGTCGTCCGTCCAGGTTCCGGCGCCGTGATCCCGCGGCCGGCGGTGAAGAACCTCGCCATGCCCGGCATCGTTTGCGATCGGACCTGGAACGACGCGTCCGTCGTGTCCTGACCGAGACTCATCGCGGCGCCGACGCCGAAGTACGCTCTCCTGCGCAGATCGTCGTTGAGCGCCTCTCGCGTCTGGCTCAGATGGGTGTGCGTGTCGATGATCGCGGGCATCACCGTCGTGCCGGCCAGGTTCACGCGCGTTGCACCGGCGGGTGCGCGCACGTCGCCTGTTCTGCCGATCGTGACGAAGCGCGAGCCGTTCACGACGAACGACGCGTTCTCGACCGGCGCGCGCGCGTCGCCGACGATGACGCGGGCGCCTTCGAAGACGGTGACGGTCGCGGGTGCCTGTCCGAGACCTGTCGCCGCCGACGCCGCAACGACGATCAGGGCATGGAGTTTCGGTCGCAGCATGAGTCCTCCCAACGTGAAGCGCGTTCACTCTAGCGCCGGCGGCCCGCCGCCGCAACGGCGGCGCCTCGGGGTGTAAGATGCCGCGCGATCAGCAATCGCGGCGACGTATGGGCTGTGCGGAGTGGATATAAGGAACGAGAACGTCGTCGGGCAATCGATAGTTCCCGCTCGCCATTTTTCCGGACTCCAGAATATAGCCGCGCCCCTGCGGTCAGTCCGCAGTTGCGCGAAATGCTGGAGACCGCGATTCCTCGGCGCGACGAAGCGGCGGCCAAAAAAGCGTTGCGCGTGTCGCGATGGTACCGCGACGAGTCGTGGCACGACGCGCTCGTGCGCCTCGTGACACAGCCGACGATCAACATCGAAGGGCTCGTGGGCGGCTACACCGGTCCGGGCGGGAAGACGATTCTGCCGCATCGCGCGGCGGCGAAAGTCGACGTGCGGCTCGTGCGAAAGTCGCAGGCATGGATGGCGCCGTGCGATCGTACGTCGATCTCTTCTACTCAATAGTAGCCACTGGCCGGACCGATGTCGCGATCGATCCCGCGGCAGCGGTTCGGCATGCTGGCGCCAACTCACCTAGTGCCTTGTACTCAGTGAAGCAGTACTGGTACGCTGTCGCGCCATATGGCGCTGACGTTGACGGCCGATGAACGGACCGAGTTGGAACGCCGTATTCGGAGCCTCAAAATCCGGGC
>Ga0070699_100002014_pt1 | contig 18361 bp, 14 predicted proteins | sample KBSK1503metaG_FD_65473 | JGI IMG/M metagenome (GOLD analysis project Ga0070699, IMG submission 65473) | Corn, switchgrass and miscanthus rhizosphere microbial communities from Kellogg Biological Station, Michigan, USA - KBS K1-50-3 metaG | ecosystem: Host-associated > Plants > Roots >... | reverse complement strand
CTGGGCTTGCTGCATGACGATGCGGGCGAGTTCGACGCGTGAGCCGATGTTGAGCTTGCGGAATATCTGGCGCATGTGGGACGCCACGGTGTGCACGCTGATGTACATCTGGTCGGCGACTTGCTGATTGTTCAGTCCCTGGGCGACCAGTTCGGATGCGACAAGTTCGGTGTCGGTCAGGCTTTGCCATCCGGTGGCCGGCCTGCCGGCCGATTGCGTCGAGTAGCGGCGCCGCACGCCGAGTCCGCGGAGCCGGCGGCGGATGCGGGCCATGCCGGCGGCCGCGCCGGTCAGCTGGTATCCGCCGATGGCCTGCGTAAGGTGGTGGATCGCCTGGTCTCGGTCCGACTGCCCGGCGTACAGGACGCCGAGATCTTCGGCCGCGGAGGCCCTAGCCCACGGGTCGGGGTGCTGCGCCGCGGCCTCGGCGAGGCGTACCGGGTCTTGGCCGGCTAGTCCCGTGCTGTGCGCGGCGGCGGCGGTGATGGCCGGATATCCGGGATTGTCGCATGCGATGGCTTCGGCGGTGCGGGCGGTGATAGCGGCCAGCTCGTCGTCGCCCGCGGCCAGCGTGGTGCGCACCAGCCAGGCCGCAAGAGCGGGGTCGCCGAGCAGGAGCCCGCGGTGTGCTAGGAGATCAGCACAGACCCGGCGGATGTGGCCGATTGCGGCGGCTGGGCCGCCGCGTGCCTCGCTGATCTGGGCTTCGGTCATCGTGGTTTCGGTGCGCGCGTAGAGGCCGGGGAAATGCGGCATCGGGGCGGGGCGGCTGGCGATGTGGCTTGCCGCGGCCGCGCTGTCTCCGCGGCGCAGCGCGATCACGCCGAGAACGCAGTGCGCTGTGGAGGCGTACCCGTGTGCCCCGTGGGTCTCGGCGGTGGCCAGGGCCGCCTTGGCTTCGGCGGCGGCGTCGGCGAGCCGGCCATTGGCCAGGTGGATGCGGGCTCGCAGGATGGACAGCGCCGCCTGGGCTGGGATGCCGTGCAGGGCCTGGGTGTCCGCGGCTTGGAGGATGTTCTCCGCCTCGTCAAGCTGGCGGAGGTCGATGAGGGCGGCGGCCAGCGCGAGCAGCGGCTGGACGTGGCGGGCATCGGGGGAGATCCCGCCACCACGGCGGGCGGCGTCACGGAGCAGCTCGAGCGCGTCGCCGATCTGGCCCTTGTCCCACGCCCTGACCGCACGGGTGACCAGGGCCGCCGCTACGGCATGGCAGTCGTGGTGACCGGGTTCGGCCAGGATGGCATCCGATACGGGGCCTCCGAGCTCGTCGCGCAACCCGGCAAGGGCCTGCAGCTGCGCGGTCACCGCCCGGTCGCGCACGTCATCAGGCAGTTGCGGCTGGGCCAGTACCATCCTGGCTTCGGCGCAGGCGTCGCTGGCCTGGCCGCGGGCGCATAGTACCGAGGAAAGAGCGCATCGCAGCCGGGCCTCGGAGGCCGGGGGCAGCGGCTGGGCCAGCGTCTCACGGGCGATCCGGGCGGCCTGGTCGAGCCGGCCGGCCGCGGCCAGGGCTTCGGCGGCTGCCACCGACCGCCCTAGCGCGGCCGGAGCGGCAGGAGGCGTCAGCTCCAGCGTACGCAGCGCCAGGTCGGCGGCGGCTTGCGGAGCCCGACCCAGCGTCTGCGCCGCAGCCCGGTCAAGATCGGCCAGCGACGCCGGGTCGCCCGGATGCGCGGCCTCGAGCAGGTGACCGGCGGCCACGGCCGCTGATCCGCCCCGACGCAGCAGGATCTGGCCGTACTGACGGTGCAGCGCCTTGCGCGCCGGACGCGGGATCAACTCGCCGACCGCGCGGCGCAGCAGCGGGTGCCGGAACGAGAACGCGTTCTCGGCGGCGGTCATGATCCCGGCGCCCATCGCCTCCTCAACCGTGGGCAGCAACGCGGTCGGCGTTTCGCCGAGCATCTCGGCCGCGTCTTCCAGCCGAAACGACGGGCCCAGCACCGTTGCCGTCGCCAGCAGGTGCCGGGCCTGCCTGCTGAGGCCATCGAGCCTCTGCTGCGCGGCACGATGCGTCCGCCGGGGAAGCTGCGCGGAAACGAGCACGGCCCGGCCACCGTTAACCTGCACGGCGTTGTCGTCGCGCAGGCCCTGGATCAGCTCGGTGAGCAGCGACGGGTTCCCGGCGGCACCGTCGGCCAAAGCCAGCAGCGCCTGGTCCGGCGGCGCGCCGAACGCGTCCGCCAGCAGGGCCGCCACCGTGACATCACCGAGAGCAGCCAAGGTAATACGAGCAGCGCCGTCCTTTTCCAGGAGACCGAACAGGTACTCCGTGTCTTGCTGCGGTGTGCTTGATCGGGCCAGGATCCACGCGACTGGGTACCGCGTCAGTTCCCGCGGCAATGTCCGCACCGCCGCCAGCGTGGCCGGGCCCGCCCACTGCAGGTCATCCAGGCACACCAGAACCGGAGCAGCCGAAGCCCGCTGCTCCAGGTGCCCTCGTATCTGGCTGATCCACCACGCAGGGGCATCCGGCAGATCGCGACCATCACCGCCAGCGGTGAGCCGGACAAACGGATCGCGAAGGGCTGCGCGCAGCGCGAAGAACGGGATCGCCCGGCCTAGCTGGTCCGCGGCTCCCGCCGCCAGTGAAAAACCCTGCCCCGCCGCCTCGTCGGTGGCCTCACGGAGCAGCCGGGACTTGCCTATGCCCGGCTCTCCCTCGACCAGCACCACACCGCCGAGCCCTCGCTGAGCGCGGCGCAGCAGGCCACGGACGACCTGCCGCTCCGCGTCACGCCCCCGCATCACCCCATCGCCGGCAGGGTGGACCTGCGGGAGCACCTGGCCGCGCGCTTCCGGCGAGGAATCACTGATCATCGCTGTCACGTCACTGCCCCGCCAGCCACGAACACCGCGGGATCACGCGGCCCGCCACCTGATGAGCGTGATGCCTGCTCAGAAGGCAGACGGGGACGGACAAGCAGCATCCTTCGGGCCTCCGCACGCAGGCTGGATTCGTTCGCCGACTTCGCGAACGCCGCGCCTGCCACGGCGCGTGCCCAGCGCATCCAGATCACCGCCGTCTCGGGATGATCGCCGAACTCCTGCGCTACCCGTCCGGCACAGCCAGAGCGACCGAACGCCCGGATCGCCGCGGCGATGGCCTGCCGGACCTGGGCGGCACCGGGTTCGTCACAGCGCTGCAGGCCCGACGCGAAGAGGGCGTCGGCGCGCAGGCCGCGCAAGCCGAGATCGTGCATGACCGGCCACATCGCGTGTCTCCTTTCGCTCATGTCGTCCCCTGCCTGCGATTGTCATCTGGCCAGAGCCGCATCCACATCCGCCAGGCGCACAGTGTGACTGGCCAGTGGCCGCCCCGTCCTGTCAAGTTTTCCCATCGTCCCTACCGCGCGCATCCGTGGACCGCCGGTTCGCCCCAGGATCGCCGGGCTGGGGCGGGCTTCGCATCCGGGAGCGCCCTAGCCACGGACGGCAGCGCCGCACCCTATGCCGCCGCCGGGGAGTTCCGCGCGGGCGCCGTGTACCTGGCCACGGCGCGCTCCCCGGCCGGCCGCTTCCCGGCCGGGTTGGCCGACAGATCCGGACGGATCGCAGTGGCTGGCCGCTCGGCTGCCGCGCCGGGTTCCGGCGGCGAGCGGCATAACCGGATCGCACGATCTCCCGTCCGGCGGGCAGGGTAAGCGAGCCGGCATGCGCCGCGTTCGGCCCAGGTGCTTGAGGTGCCTGCCCTAGCGGTCTGACCGCCTTCGCTATCGGGGTAGCGCGGCGGGCTCTGGCGGCAGCGCCCGGCCGAGCTCATGGCGCGAGGTGACGTCCAGCTTGGTGAACACCTTGCGCAGGTGGTACTCGACCGTTTTGCGGGTGAGGAACAGCTGGCTGGCGATCTCCAGCACGCCGGCGACTTCGCTCACGAAGTCCTGAACTTTCTGCGATGAGCAGCACTCCACACGACTCCGCGCCACCGCCACCGCAAGACTGCGGCAATGTCGGTGACGCAGTCATGACCTGCTCCGCCGGCGGAAAGCGGCTCACTACCCAGGACGTCAGAGCGGTACCCGGCCTGGGCGATCTCGGCCAGGTGGTGCCCGCCGCTGGGAGCGGGCGATGAGCACGCCGTCACCCGGCCCCGCACACGGCAGCTCCGCTGACGCCACCGCTTGCCCGGTACTCGGTGATGCCGAACTCGCGGCGCTGGAAGGCCTGGGGACCCGGATGCCGATCACAGCGGGGGAGTATTTCTACCGGGAAGGCGACGCCAGCTACGACTTCTACGTCGTCGTGTCGGGCGCGGTGGAGATCACCGCCCGGTCGGGGACTGCCGATCGGGTAGTCGCCCTGCACGGGCCCAGGAGCTTCCTGGGAGAGCTGAACCTGCTCACGGGCCTGCGGGTGTTCGTGTCGGCCCGGGTGGTGGAGCCTGGCGAGGTGATCGCGGTGCCCCGGGCGGCGCTGCGGCGGCTGGTCGCGGCCAGGCCGGCACTGGGCGATGTCATCCTGTCCGCTTTTTTGGCCCGTCGTTCGGAGCTACTCGCCGCGGCGGCGGCGGCGATCCGGGTGGTCGGCTCCCGGTTCTCGCCGCGGTTGCTGCGCATCCGGGAGTACTTGTCCCGCACCCGCATTCCGCACGAGTGGCTCGACCCGGATACCGACCCCGGGGTCGAGGCGCTGTTGCGCGAGTCCGGCGTGGCCCCGGCAGAGCTGCCGGTCGTGATCGCCACCGGCACCGTGCTGCGCCGGCCCACGCTGGAAGCGCTGGCCGAATACCTCGGATTGACCATGCAAAGCCTGCCCGGCCGCTGCTTCGACCTGATCGTGGTAGGCGGCGGCCCGGCCGGCCTGGCCGCGGCCGTCTACGGCGCCTCGGAAGGGCTGCGCACCCTGGCCGTGGAGATGACCGCGGTCGGCGGGCAGGCGGGGGCCAGCTCCCGGATCGAAAACTACCTCGGCTTTCCCACCGGGATCTCCGGCAGCGAGCTGACCCAGCGGGCCGTGGTGCAGGCCGAGAAGTTCGGCGCCTCCCTGTCAGGCCCGAGCGGCGCGGCCTCGCTGCGCGAGCAGGCGGGCCACCTGGTGGTCCGGCTGTCAGACGGCACCGACGTCGCCGCGCGGGCGGTGATCGCGGCCACCGGCGCACGGTACCGGCGGCTGGACGCCGCCGGGCTGGCCGACTTCGAGGGCAACGGCGTCTACTACGCGGCCACCGCGATGGAGGCCCGGCTGTGCGCCGGGTCACCGGTGGTGGTCGCCGGCGGCGGCAACTCGGCCGGCCAGGCCGCGCTGTTCCTCGCCGAATCCGGCAGCCCGGTCACCGTGGTGATCCGCGGCGGCGACCTGGCCAAGACCATGTCTCGCTACCTGGTCGACCGGATCGAGGCCGACCCGCGCATCGCGGTCCGGCACACCACGACGATCGCCTCCCTCCACGGCGACCAGGCGCTGCAATCGGTAGAACTAGCCCGCCCAGAGGGAAGCGAAACGCTGCCATGCGGCGGGCTGTTCTCCTTCATCGGCGCCGACCCCGCTTCCGGCTGGCTGTCCAGCCGCGCCGCCCTGGACGGCCACGGCTTCGTGCTCACCGACCGGGACCTGCGCGCCGAGCACCTCGACGGCCGATGGGAGACGCTCGGCCGGCCGCCGCTGCCGTACGAGACCAGCCACCCCGGCCTGTTCGCCGCCGGAGACGTCCGGTCCGGGTCCACCAAACGAGTCGCCGCCGCCGTCGGCGACGGGTCAGCCGCGGTCCGGTCGGTCCACGAACACCTCGCCTACACGCACCAAGCAGCCCATTTCCAGGAGAGACCATGACTTTTCCCGGCTCACCCGCCCCGCCCGCCGATGCACCCACAGCGGAGGAAGCGTATATGAGCATTCTGATCGTCGGCGCCGGCGCAACCGGCGGATATTTCGGCGGCCGCCTCACCCAGGCGGGACGTGACGTGACGTTCCTGGTCACCCAGAGGCGCGCGGAGGTTCTCAGCCAGCGCGGCCTGCGGATCGTCGGCCCCGGCTGCACGGAGATCATCACGCCGAGGTTCATCACCCCAGAACGCCTGAGCGCGGTGGCCGATACCATCTTCATCGCGGTCAAGGCAGCAGCACTCGAGGCGGTCATAAAGGAGATCGGGCCAGCCGTCGGACCCGAGACCATGATCGTCCCCATCCTCAACGGCATGCGGCATATGGGCGCGCTCAACCAGGCCTTCGGCAGCAGGCGTGTGCTGGGCGGTGTCGCGGTACTGGCGACCCAGCTTGACGACAACGGTGACGTCAGGCAGCTTAACGACGATGTCAGCCTGCTCATCGGCACGCAGGACCGGCAGCGGACACCAGCCGCCGAGCGGACCGCAAGCGAGCTGTCAGGAGCGGGGTTCCCGGTTGCCATCAGCGACGACATCCTGGCCGCTATGTGGTACAAGTGGGCGTTCATCGCGGCGGCCGGCGCGCTGACCTGCCTGCTGCGCGGTGCGGTCGGAGAGATCATGGCCGCCGGCGGCGATGACGTGGCGCGCGCCATCATCGAGGAGACGAACTCGATCGCCGGGGCCGCTGGCTACCCCATCCCGGACGGCCAGGCGCAGCAGACAACCCAGATCCTGACCGCGGCCGGGTCGCCCTTCACCTCATCGATGTACCGCGACCTCCAGCAGGGCAGGCCCGTCGAAGTCGAGACCATCCTCGGTGACCTGATCGCCGAAGGGCGCAAGGCAAACCTGCACACCCCGCTCCTTAAAGCGGCCACCGTCGCGCTGCGGGTCTACGCCACCCGGCTCCCATGATCGTGAAGCTTTGGAAGTCAAACCTTATGGACGGCGCTTCACCGCCCGCGGCACCGGGCGGATGCGTCGACAAGAACGAGAAGGAGAGGACCGCCATGATCCCCGCCACCACGGCCGGCCAGGAGCATGTCACCGTTACCGCGCACAGCGTCGAGCGCCTTACCGTGCGGCTCGGGCTGCCGCACGCCGGGGCACTGACCCGCTTCGAGCAGCTCATTCCGGCCGCACCGCTGGAGAAGTTCCTAGCCGCGGATAGCTGGGACGCCGTCAAGGCGCTGCTCGACGCAACGCCCCTCGGCTTCGTGTACTACGCCAAGCTCGACTCCTTCGCCTTGCTCGCCCCGTCCGGCACCACTCGGCAAAGCGTCGAGTACATCGCGGGCAACCACGCCATCGCCGAGACCATGTTCCGCCGCGAGCCGGGGGTCCTCCTGTACGCCCCGCTGCGCCTGCTCTTCCACGCCGACGACGACGGGAAGGCGGTGTTGTCGATCGACCGGCCCAGCGACCTGTTCGGCAGCTTCGGCGACCCGCACGTCACTGAGGTCGGCCGCCTGCTCGACGGCAAGGTCGCCGCGATCCTCGAGGGCCTGGGCGTACGCCCGCCGACCACGCTCACGCACATTGACGCGGCCTGACGCCTTGGGCCCGGCCGCAAGCAGCGGGCCAGCTCAGCCGCCACCGCGGGGACGGCGGCCGGCTTGGTCTTCGCGCAGCTGGCCCGCGGCGCCCTCCTCCATTACGGCCCCGCGCCGCTGTATGCCGACTACTGGGTCCTGTTGGCGGTCGTGGCCGTTGACCGCGGTCACCCCGCCGGGCAACCGTCTCACCCTCGAGGGTCACGAGCTGATCATCATCGAGGTCGGCCACGCTGACACCGATGACAGCAGCGTCCTGCACGCGCCGGACCTCGGCCTGGTCGTGGCCGGCGACGTCCTCTACAACGGCGTGCACCAGTGGCTCGCCGAGCCGGGCAGCGCAGGACGCGCCGCGTGGCGGACGGCCATCGACATCGTCGCGGCCCTGGAACCGCACTGGGCGGTCGCCGGGCACAAGAACAAGACGCTCGACGACGACGCTGCCCGCGCCATCGCCGAGACCCGCCAGTACCTTCACGACGCCGAGGAACTGCTGCAGGAGAACAGCACCCGCCCCTGAAACGGAACGGAACCACCATGACCAGGATGACCCCCCTCCTCCAGCGCAACGAGAAGTTCGCGCGCACCTATACCCCGGTGGCACTCGGCCTGCCCACTGCGCAGTTGCTCGTCGTCACGTGCCTCGATCACCGAGTCGACCCCGCGATCGTCCTCGGACTCCAGCTCGGCGAGGCTCCCGTCATCCGGAACGCAGGGGGACGCGTCACCCAGGCCGTCATCGACGACCTCGCCTACCTCGCCTTTCTCACCGAGCAACTGCCCGGCGCCCGGGACGCCGACGGCATGCTTTTCGAAGTCGCGGTCGTCCACCACACGCAGTGCGGAACCGGCTTTCTCGCCAATCCCGGCTTCCGGCATCAGGCCGCCGAGGCGACCGGCCTATCCGAGGCAGCGCTGGAAGCCTCGGCGGTCGCCGACCCGCACGTCACTGTCCGCGCCGACGTCGAGCGCCTGCTCAGCTCACCCTTGCTCTCACCGAGACTGAGCGTCTCCGGCCACGTGTACGACACCGCCACCGGACGCGTCACCACCACGCTCGACGCACGGTACCCACAGCGGCATCGTTCCTAAGCTCGCCCGGGGTTAGGCAGATGAATGTCTCTGACAAGGCGCGGCTGCACCGCCAGCCCGCCGCGTCCTCGCTTCGAGGACCGTCTCGCGTTGTGGGACGTGGCGGCGGGCCCCAACCAGCCGCTTCGCTGCCCGGTGCCCTGGGCCGGCTCCGCCGAACTCGGCCACCTAGTCACGCCGGAGGAGCTCCGCACCCTGGTCACGGACGCCGAGCTCGAGGTGATCGCCCGGAACGACCTCACCGGACCCTTCGCGCGGCTGATGCACACGGTGCTGAACGCCACGGGCTCGTTGCCGGACCGCGTGCTGTACGGCCGCCGAACTGTTTCTGTCGTGGCGCGCACTCTTCCCGATCGGCATGATCCGTGCTTGAGTGTGCGTCCAGGGACAAAGACCGTTCGGCCACGTGCAAGACGGCCGGGTGCGCGGAGTCCACTGTGGCTCTAGCAGCCCGCGCTGCCGCTCACGCTGGTCCGTCGATCGGCGCGTTCACCGAGGAGCAGGGATGGTCGAGGCCAATACGAATCAGGCGACCACGAACCGGGGATGGCGACTTCGCCGCAACCCGGCCGGTGCTCTGGCCGCCGGCGATCTGGAACTGATCACTGATCCCATCGCGCCGTTGCGGGATGGCCAGGCCCTGGTCCGCACGCTGGTGCTGTCGGTGGAGGCGGCCAGCCGGATCTGGCTTGGGCACCAGCGAGCATTCATGCCATCGGTTCCGGTCGGGGAGGTGATGCGCGGTATCGGCGTCGGCGAAGTGATCGCTTCCAGGCGCGCCGACCTCCGCCCTGGTGACGTGGTCGCCGGATTCCTCGGCTGGCAGGAGTACTGCGTCGCCGACGACGGGCTGCTCGAGGCCCCGCTGACCACGCTGCCCTCGCCGCTTCCGGCGCCGGCTTCGGCGTTCGTCGGCGTGCTCGGGCACATCGGCATCAGCGCCTACCTGGGCGTCGACTACCTGAACCCGGGCCCGGGGCAGACCGTGGTGATCTCTGCCGCGGCCGGCGGCGTGGGGTCGATCGCCGGCCAGCTGGCTAAGCTGCGCGGCGCCCGGGTTGTCGGCATCGCGGGGGGACCGGCCAAGTGCCGCTACGTAGTCGACGACCTCGGCTTCGATGCCTGCGTTGATCACCGCGACCCAGCCTGGCGCGACCTGCTCGACGCCGCTGCCCCGGACGGTGTCGATCTCGATTTCGAGAACGTCGGTGGCCCGATCATGGACCACCTGCTCATGCGGCTGAACCTCAACGCCAAGATCTTCCTGTGCGGCATGGTGTCGCAGTACGACGACTCGGGCGAGCGCACCGCATGGCGCGGCCTGGTCAACGTCGACCAGATCCACATGCAGCGCGCGACGATGCGCGGGTTTATCGTCACCGACCACCTCGACCGGTGGCCGGAGGCCCTCGAGGCGCTGGCAGCCCTGTGGATGGCGGGCCAGCTGAAGTACCGGGAGAGCGTCGTCACCGGGCTCGAGCACGCTCCCGCCGCGCTCGCCCGGCTGCTGGCTGGCGACACCGTCGGGAAGCTGGTTGTTGCCGTCGCCGAGCCCGACCTCTGCCGTGGCGTGCAGGTCGTGACGACGTCGCCGCACTGACATGGCGATCGAGTTCACCCTCGACCCCGACCAGCGTCGCCTGCGCGCTGCCGCCCGGGAGATCGCCCACGACGTCCTCGCCGGCGTCAGCGCACGCACCGCCCGGCTCGCCTCGCCCGAGGAGCGTTTCGCCGCGACCCGGCCGGCCTACCAGCAACTGGTCGAGGCCGGATACCTGCGCAAGGTCCTGCCCGAGTCGGCCGGTGGCGAGCTGCGCAGCACGCTCGACCTGGCCCTGATCGCCGAGGAGCTGACCGCCGTCGACGCCAGCGTGGCACTGACCCTGTTCGCGGTCACGCTCGGGCTCGCCCCGGTCGTCCACGCCGGAACCGCGGCGCAGCAGCGTGCGCACCTGGCGAGGTTCCTCACCCCCGCCGGGACCCCGCTGGCCGCGTTCGCGCTCAGCGAGCCGGGCGGCAGCGCCAACTTCGACGCGCCGCCCCCGGCCGAGGGCGTGCGCACCACCGCGGTGCGCGAGGCCGGTCACTGGGTGATCACCGGCGCCAAGAAGTGGGTGTCGAACTCCGCGGGCTGGGACGGCACCGGCCCGGACCTGATGTCCGTCGTGGCCCGGACCGATCCGGCCGCGGCCGCGAGCACGGCTCTCTCGGTGTTCCTCGTCACCGGGCCTGTCTCCGGGCTGAGCGTCACCGGCACCCCGGACACGATCGGGCACCGGGCGCACTCGACGCCGGCGATTACCCTCGCCGACGTGCGCGTGCCCGAAGACAACGTCGTCGGCGAGGTCGGCGGCGGGCTGACGATCGTGGGGTCCGCGTTCGCCCCGGCTGCTGCCCAGGTTGGCGTGTTCGGGCTCGCCCTGATGCGCGCCGCGTTCGATCACGCGCTGCGGTTCGCCCAGGCCGAGACGCGCGGCGGCCCGGTGCCGATCATCGACCATCAGGCCGTCGGCTACGCGCTGGCCAGCGCGAAGACCCGGATCGAAGCGGTCCGGTCGCTGACGTGGCGGGCCTGTCACGCGCTCGACACGGGCTCCCCGGCCGGCCGCGAGCTTGCGCTGCACGCCAAGGTCTTCGGTTCCGAGACCGCGGTCACCGTCATCACCGACCTGATGCAGGTCGTCGGCGTGGACAGCTACGCACACGAGCAGCCGCTCGGGCGGCTGTTGCAGGACGCACTGGCGTTGCCGTTGTTCGGCGGCAGCAACCTCGGGCTGCGCCGGCGGCAGCTGCACGCCATGCTGCGCCAGCCCGGCTACGACGCGGACGCCACGGTGTCTGCCGATCACACGGCCGCCCGCCCGCCTGCGAACCCCTAGCGCCGTCCCGCGGGACGGGTCCGCCATCGGCGGCAGCGTCCTGCTGCCGAGCTCCGCCGAGCGATCCGCGGGCCAGGGCCGCTGCCTGGTAGATCAACGGCCGAAGGAGTAAAACGGTGACTGTGGTAGAGCACACATCCCGACGTGATGCGGTGAACACCGTCGTGACGTTTAGCTCGCTGCCGCCATCCGAACAGTTCGACGCGTGGCACGACGCGGTGTCGAAGGCCTTCGTGCCGCTCGACGCGACGAGCCGGACCGACGGCGCGTTCGGCGGGGTCCTCGCCAACCGCGCGGTCGGGCCCGTGCAGATCAGCGACGTCGCAGGTGGCGCCGTCGACGTCTACCGCTCCGCTCGGGCCATCCGGCGATTCGATCCGGGCTACCTCAAACTCGGCATGCAACTCCGCGGCTACTGCCTGGTGACGCAGGATGACCGCGAGGCACCACTGACACCGGGCGATTTCGCTCTCTACGACACTCGCCGTCCCTACCAGCTCAGCTTCAACAGTGAGTTCCGCATGCTCGTCGTCATGTTTCCCCACGAGCTGCTGAACCTGCGATCGGACGACCTGGCCAAGGTCACCGCCCGCCGGGTCTCGGGCCGCCGGGGTGTCGGCGGGCTGGTTTCCCCGTTCTTGGTGAAGCTGGCCAACGAGCTCCGTAGCGACCAGATCGCACCCACGTTCGAGCTCTCCAGCGCGGTGCTCGACCTGTTCGCCGCGGCCTTCTCGGAGCAACTCGACTGCGAGTCGTCAGTACGGCCTGAGACCCGGCGGCACGCCCTCATCTTGCAGATCAAGGCATTCATCGACGCCCGCCTGGATGATCCCGAGCTGACGACCGCGACGATCGCCGCCGCCCATTACATCTCGCCGCGCTACCTGCAGAAGCTCTTCGAAGCCGAAGGCAGCACCGTGACCGACTGGATCCGCCGTCGGCGGCTGGACCACTGCAAGCGCGAGCTGCTAGATCCCCGCAACGCCGGCGAGCCCATCAGCAGGATCGCCGCCCGCTGGGGTCTGGCGGACTCGTCGCACTTCTCCCGGCTCTTCCGTGCGACCTACGGCATGTCACCGCGGGAGTTCCGGTCGGAAAAGATCACATTGGCCTGACCGCCTACCCGGCCACGGTAGCCGGTAGCACCCGCAGCAGGCCGGTGCCGGGGTGGCAGCCGAGGTACTCGAAGTGCTGATCATCCGCTGCGGCGACGGTGACCTCGTGGTAAAGACGCAGCCGGGCGGCGGGACCCATGGTGGAGAGGTACTTCATCGCCTGCCCGAAGATGGCCTTGTGCGTGGGGTGATCCTTCGCCCAGCGGTCGAGGTCGGCGAGGCTGCGCCACCAGCTCATGCCGAAGCTCTTGTCGACGGGATCGCCGCGGTCGTCGATTACCCGCATGTAGCGGTTCGCGTAACAGCCGACCGTTCGGCCCTCGTCCCGCAGGAAATCCATGCCGGCCCGCAGTACCGGTTCGACCTCGTCGAGGTACATGCGGCGTTCGCCGCCCTCGGTGTCACTCCAGTCCTGACCCGAACGGATCAGGCAGAGGTTGTCCTGTCCCCGGACTGTCTGCCGTATGCTGTCGCCGGTAACCGCGGGGGGATCCCCCGGTGCCAGCGGGTCGGTCTGGGCGAGCGGCAGACGATCGCGGGCGCCGCCCCAGTACGCGTGCTCGGCCACCTCCCCGCTGAGGGTTCCGGCGAGATGGGCGACGCCTTCGAGCCGGTCGTTCGAGAACAGCGTCTCGAACCTGGCTGTCGAGGGCCGTACCGACTCCAGGAAGAATCCCGCGTCGCCTGACGCGTGCTGATCGCCGAGCCACATGGCCCTGGCGCCGGCGGACCACCGCTCGTAGCGGGCCGGGTCGTCCCAGTAGGCAATGGTGATGACGGTGTCGTAGCCGGCCTCGTCCACGTATGCCGCCCGGTCAGCCCATCCAGGCCCGTCCGGGCCCGAGCAGGTTGCCGCGAGCTCGGCCAGCGCCGCGCGGGCGATCGCCGGCGGCTCGCTTCGGGAGCGGTACTGCACGCCGAAATAGGCCATGGCCACGCGCGCCACCGAGGGTGCGAACCGGGCCACGAAGGACGGGTAAGGCGGTTGCCAGTCCGGCTTCATCCGGGCCTGCTGAGTGCGGCGCGACGCCAGGTGCTGCGGAATCGCTGATTCCATCGTGGCCTCGTCCTTCTAAGCCGGTGTCATGGTGGGCGGGAAGTCGGCCACGGCCGGCTGTTCCGCCGGGGGTGCTTCGACCACCGCCGGGGCCGGGTTGCGGTTGACGAGCAACCGCAGCACGTCCGGCCGCGAGTAGTGGCCGACCGGATCGGCTGCGGACTTCGCGATCGCGATCAGGTCCGGGTTCAGGTCCGCGTAGAGGATGCCTTCGGCGGTCTCGGGAAGCGGTTCCGCCAGCTGGGAGCCCTCGGGACCGTAGATGCGGGCGAACCCGCCGCCCGGCTGGAGCAACTGCCGCTTGACGTCGGTATCACAGAACTGCTCCAGCGCGGCCTCCCCGGTCACGGCACAAGGAGCGACCACGAACGTCTGGCCCTCAACCGCGTACATCAGGCTCGCCGCGGTGTTCACCTCCGGTCCCAGGGCCTGCGCGGCACCACGGTAGATCGAGAAGCTGGGCCAGGCCCCGACGTGGATTTCCTCACCTTGGCTGTACATGGCGTACTTGGTCAGCGGCTGGAGGTGTTCCCAGCAGTTCAGGCCGCCCACCCGGCCGAGCGCGGTGTCGTGGACCTGCAGGTCGCTGCCGTCACCCTCACCGAATACCGAGCGCTCCACGTGCGTGGGCTTGAGCTTGCGGCGCACGGAGATCAGTTCGCCCGTGCCGGAGATGAAGGCCTGGGCCATGTAGAGGCTACCCCCGGACCGTTCGCTGAACCCGAGCACCACATGGATGTCATGCCGGGCCGCGGCCTGGCGGATCCGGTCGATTTCGGCGCCGTCGCGGGTCATCGAGTTGGTGGCGTACCGCGGGACGAATCGCATGCCCGCGGCCGGCGAGTCGAGCCAGATCCACCACGGGTAACCGGGAATGAAGGTCTCGGGGAACCCCACGAGCCGGGCACCGCCGGCCGCGGCCTCCCCGACAAGCGAGATCACCTTGTCCACGCCCGCGGCCAGGTCCAGCCAGGCGGGCTCGGCCTGAACGGCGGCAACGCGCACAGTCTGCTGCATCGCGGGCCTCCTGCACTATTGCGGCGCTATTGGCCCACACGGTACGCATCGAGACCAGGCCCAGGCTGGACGGCCGTGCCACGGTTCCTTACCTGGAGTGCCAGGCTTTCCGGTACTCGCCCGGCGTCATCCCCGCAGCCGTCCGGAACGCGCGGTGGAAACCGGATTCGCTCTCGAACCCGCACGCGAACCCCACCGACGCGACCGGCCGTTCGGGTTCGTGAAGCAGCATGACCTGGGCATGCTCGATCCGCATCCGGCGGAGCCGCGCCGCCACGCCCTCATCGCCGAACATGCGGTACAAGGTGCGGCGCGACGCATGGCACGCCTTAGCCACGGTCGCCGCGTCCAGGCGCGGATCGGCCAGGTTACGACGCAGGAAAGCCAGGACGCGCTCGCGCGCCAGCGCCTCCGCGGCGTCCGGGCCGGGCTCCACCCGGCCCGCGAACGAGGCGGCCGCGGAGAGCAACCCGATGGCGTGCGGGAGCAGTACCCCGGACTGCTCCCGGCTCCCCTTCGCCACACCGAACAGCGACATAAAGAACGTCGCGACTACTCCGCCCGCTGTGCCCTGGCCGAGCGTACGCGCCGTCAGCAGCCGGGTATCACGCAGCATCAGATCGCGTTTGGGGATCTGGACCACGAGCTGGTGGAACGGGTTGTCGAAATGCAGCGTGTAAGGCCTGGTGCTGTCATAGAAAGCGAGGTCGCCGGGAGACAGCGTCGCGGCTCTCCCGTCCTGCTCGACCCGTCCGATTCCCCGCTGCTGGATGCTGGCCAGCAGGTATTCCTCGTTTCCCTGAGCGATGAGCGAGCGGGTACGCCGAACGTGCTGGCTTCCCGCCACCACGGCCGACAGCTCCAGGTCCCCGATTGGAACGTGCTCGATCCGCCCGCTGAACCTGCCGGCTGTCAGCGGCTCCGCGGCAAGACGCACGAAAGTGGCGCATATCATCTCGCGCCAGTAGGCGAACGCCTCTGGAGTCGGCACCGTCGAGGTGGTCAGCTCCGCGTAGGCCCGCCGGTCCAAGGCCGCAGACACACGTGTAGTATCACCGGCCTGCTCAGCAGATGTCCAGATAGACCGGACCCGCAGGGCGGACATCTACCGCTGACGCCGCATCGATCACTCGCCGAGTCGCCGCGTTCCGGGATTGCATACATTGTTGCGGTAAAATCGGAGTGCAACGTCACGCCGAAGGAGTCCCCTGGTGGTAGCCGAATCCCGGCCGGCCGGCGCTGAGCCGCAGCTGACCCTGCAGGCCGCCGCGCAGATCCGCGGCCTGATCATCGACCGCGTGCTGCTGCCGGGGGAGAAGATCCGGCAGGTCGAACTGGCCGAGCGCATCGGCGTTTCTCGTAGCCCGCTACGCGAAGCGCTCAGGACGCTTGAGTCCGAAGGCGTCGTCACCTACGAGATCAACCGAGGGTACGTCGTGGCCAGGCTCGACGACGAGGACCTCGCGCAGATCCACCGGATGCGCTCGTTGCTCGAGGACGAATTGCTACGCACCGTGAAGCGCCCGGACGCGGCGGTGCTGAACGATCTGAAGGACCTCAACGACAAGATGATGGTTGCGATCGACGAGCGCAACATCGCCGAGGTGCTGCGGTACAACCGCGAATTCCACTTCACCATCTTCGACCTGTCATCGCTGAACCAGTTCCGCCGGGAGGTACGCCGGCTCTGGCAGATGTCGGAGGGCTACAGCGCGGCATGGTGGTGGCGTCAGCCCGAGGCGAGAAAGCGCATCAACGCCGAGCACAAGTCGATCATCAGCGCCCTGCGGAGGTTCGACCTGGACCGGCTCGTGGAGATCTGCGCCGCGCACCGCACCGGCGGCTTCGAACAGCCGGTCAGCGGGGTCACCCGAAGCGCCGCGCGCTGACGGAAGCCGACGACAGCGGTTCCGTCCGGCGGAGGGTGACCTGGCGGCACAAACACCAGATGACTAAGTAGTCAGTTCCGCTCAGCATGGGCCGGGTTCCGTCGAGCTAGAATGCATACATTTTAGTGTACAATCCTTGCGGAACGAGGATTCACGGAAGCTGGTACCCAGTGCGAGCAGACGCGTTGCGGCGAAACCCGGTGAGCTCGCCCATTGCCTTCGCCGACATATCCAGGCTCGTGCGCCCAAGCCGGGTGGTCGTGGTCGGCGCCTCCGATCGGCCAGGATCGCTCGGGTACTCGACTTACCGCAACGTGCGGAATAACTCACTCATCCCCGCTGGCGCGGTGCCCGTCAACCCGCGTTACGAGACCGTGCTGGGAGACTGCTGCTACCCGCAGGTCTCGGAGATTTCCGGTGAGCCGATCGACGTGGCCGTCGTTCTGGTGACCGCCGAGCAGGTACTGGACGTCGTCAAGGACTGCGCGGCGTCGGGGGTCCGTTACCTCGTCGTGCTGAGCTCGGGGTTCTCCGAGAGCGGCGAGACCGGCCGGTGCCTTCAAGAGGAAATGGTGCGGCTCGCCCGCGCGTCTGGCATGCGGGTCTACGGACCGAACTCGCCAGGCCTGGCCAACATCGCCGACCGGGTGCTGTTGAGCATGTCGCCGGTGGCGGGAGCGGACGTGACGAGCGGGCCGGTCGGGCTGGTGACACAGGGTGGCGGTATCGGCCGCGCGCTCATGCAGTGGATGGATCGTGGTCTTGGGATTGGCCTGTGGTGCTCGCCCGGCAACGAAGCCGACCTGGACATCGCCGACTTCGTCAACCATATGGTTGACGACGAGCGGATCCGCGTTATCGGCGCCGTTGTGGAGGGATTCAGCGAGGGCCGGAAGTTCCTGGAGGTGGCTCGGCGTGCCCGCCAGGCCGGCAAGCCGATCGTGATCCTCAAAATCGGCCGCTCGGAGTACGGACAGAAGACGGCGGCGTCGCACACGGCATCGATCGCCGGGAACGATGCGGTGGCCTCCGCGGTCTTCGCCCAGTACGGCGTGGTGCGCGTAGACGACGTAGACGAGCTGGGCGAGACCTTGCAGCTGTTCTCCAGGGCCCTCGGGGTGGCTGACCGCGACGTCGCGCGGACCTGTGTGTACTCGTTCTCAGGGGGTACGGCGTCACTCGCCGCGGACCTAGTGGGCAGCGCGGGGCTTGAGCTTGCGATCTTCGAGCCGGCGACCTCGGCGGCGCTCAGGGCGCGGGCCCCGGCATTCGGGTTCGTGGACAATCCGGTGGACCTTACCACCAAGGTATTCACCGATGCGGATCTGAACCGGGCCGTGTTCGAACTCATCTGCAACGACCCGAACGTCGGCTCGGTGCTGTTCGCGATGCCGGCGGACTACGGCGGTAGCACGGTCGCGGTGTCCAGGGACGCGGTCGAGATTGCGCGGTCCACGGGTACCTTGCTGATCCCGGTATGGATGTCGCCCCGGCGTGGCGATGGATATCAGGTGCTGCACGCCGCGGGCATGGCGCCAATGGACGGCGTCCGCCGCGCGGTAAAGGCCCTGCAGCGCTTTGCCGAGTGGCGCGGTAACGGGCCCGCTCCCCCCGCGACGGGCAGGTCGGCGCCAGTCATCGACGCGGCCCGTCCGGTCCCGGCGACAAGCGAGCGCGCCCTACCCTACCAGCAGTCAAAGGAACTGCTGTCGTCCGCTGGGGTGCGCGTCCCGCGCGAGTCGCTGGTCACCGGGGCGGAGGAGGCGGCCGAGGCGGCGGAGCGGATCGGGGGACCGGTCGTGATGAAGCTGAGCGCACCGGGCCTGATCCACAAGACGGAGGTCGGCGGCGTGCGACTTGACATCCGCGGAGGTGAGCAGGCGGCGGCGGCCTTCGAGGAGATGGTCTCGCCCCGGCGGCTGGCGTCGTTCGGG
>Ga0070699_100002012_pt1 | contig 18361 bp, 17 predicted proteins | sample KBSK1503metaG_FD_65473 | JGI IMG/M metagenome (GOLD analysis project Ga0070699, IMG submission 65473) | Corn, switchgrass and miscanthus rhizosphere microbial communities from Kellogg Biological Station, Michigan, USA - KBS K1-50-3 metaG | ecosystem: Host-associated > Plants > Roots >... | reverse complement strand
CGCGACGGCGAATACGGAAAATGGCTGCGGCAGCTGCCGGTCACGATCAAGATCAACGGGATCGTCTTCGTGCACGGCGGCATCTCGCCCGCCGTGGCGCCGCTCGGGTGCAGCGCCATCAACGATCAGGTCCACCGCGAGCTGACGTCGGATCTCGACAAGACGCGTGCGGCGCCGCTCGCCAGTCTAGCGGCCCGCGTCGACGGTCCGCTGTGGTATCGCGGTCTGGCGGAGGAGCCCGAGTCGTTCGGTCCACAGGTGACCGACATCCTGTCGAAGCTGGGCGCGCGCGCGATTGTCGTCGGCCACACCGTGTCGACAACGGGACGCATCCTCACCCGGTTCGACGGGCGGGTCGTTCAAATCGATACGGGTATGCAGCGGGCTTACGTTCCGAACGGACGCGCGTCGGCGCTCGAGATTCGCAGAGGCGAGGCGACGGCGATCTACGTCGATCGTCGAGAGCCGGTGGCGATCGCCAGGCGTGATGGATCGGAAGAGCAGTACCGCGATTTTGTCGGGGCCGACCCATGTGTCGGCCCACGACCATCCATGACGGTCCGCACCTACTTCTTCGGCGCGGCCGTTCCCTTCGACACGACGCGCACGCTCGCCGCGTGCATCGTGCCGCCCATGTCGTGATAGGTCACGCTGACTCTGTCGCCCATCGCGACGGCGTCGGTCGCGGTCAGGTTGCCCGCCTTTGCCTTGGTTCCCAGACCTTTGCCGACGAACTTCGTGCTGTTGTCGACCATGAAGGTCATGTCTTTGCCGCCCGCCGCAGTGACGGTCAGCGAACTGCCTGACACGGCTTTGACGGTGCCGCTCGCGGTCATCGACTTGGCCTTGCCCTGCGCCTGAGCGCCAACTGCGGGCGCGAGGCACAGCGCCAAAACGGAAAGAGCGATCAATAACAAGCGTTTCATCTGATCCTCCTTGGCAAAAAGGCCAATCACTATACTAACTGAACTGATGTCGAAAGTTTCCTCGACGACGGTACACCGCGTGATGCGATCGCTCGCGCTCGCGATCGACAACATGGATCTGCCAGCGGTCGAGAAGATCTCCGAAGAGAGTCAGGAAGACCCGTTCGAGGTGCTGATTGCGACGATGCTGTCGGCCCAGACGCGCGATTCGGTGACGGCGGCCGCGTCCGAACGGCTCTTCCGTGCTGCGCGGACGCCGCGAACGATGGCGAAGCTCAGCGTCAAGAAAATCGAGCGGCTGATCTACCCGGTCAGCTTCTACCGGCACAAGGCGAAGCACGTGAAAGAGACGTGTCGGCTGCTCGTCGAGCGGCATCATGGCCGGGTGCCGGGCACGATGGAAGAACTGCTCGCGCTGCCCGGCGTCGGTCGCAAGACCGCGAACCTCGTCTTGATCCTCTCGTTCAAGAGCCTGAAGAACATCTGCGTCGACACGCACGTGCATCGCATCTCGAACCGTCTTGGCTGGGTGCATACGCGGACACCCGAAGAGACGGAGCAGGCGCTGTACAAGGCGACCGACCGTCGCTGGTGGCCGTACATCAATCTCTATCTCGTCACGTGGGGCCAGAACGTCTGCCGTCCTGTGTATCCGCGCTGCGGCGACTGCGTGATTCGCAGCGATTGCGCGACCGGGAGGCGTTTACGTTTCTCCTCGCGCTGATCGTCGTCGTCGAAACCACGAAGGGCACGTTTGCCTTCGAGACCTACGACGCCGAGGCGCCGAAGACGGTCGCGCACGTCGTCGATCTCGTCAGAAACGGTTTCTACGACGGACAACGGATTCACCGAGCGGCGCCGCGGTTCGTCGTGCAATGGGGCGATCCGCGATCGCGGGATCTCGGACAGCAGGCCGAGTGGGGTCGAGGACCGAACGCGTCGAGCGGCGCGCCGGTCGGCGTCAGTGAAATCACGAAGAAGCGGACGAATACGAGAGGCGCGGTTGGCATGGCGCACCGCGGCAACCCGGCGAAAGCCGACAGTCAGCTGTACGTCACGCTCGCCGATCGTCCCGATCTCGACGGTCAATACGCCGTCATCGGCCACGTCACCGAAGGCGACGACGTGCCGGCGCGGCTGGAACGGGGCGATCAAATAATCCGGATGTACGTGCGGGAGTGACGATGTCCGCGATGTCGGGGAAGCGCTCGACGAAGGCGGCGGGATACTCGCCTTCGACCGGCTCGTCGAGCTGGTGCTTGATCATGACGGCATTTGCAACCGACTTCGCGGAGAAGTGATTGTTCATGTAGAGGTACAGCTTCTTTACGAGCCGGCGCGCTGCGTCGGCGGTTTCCGAAAACTCAGTCAGCTCTTCCGCCGAATACAGATAGTCGTACCGGTCCTCAGATTTGTCGTGCTTCCACCAATTCTTCGCATTCCGCCCGTGCAGCCGCATGTAGTAGAAGCCTTCCACGTTCGGAAGGTAGTTCTGGCGAATCGAGAAACGGAACTTCGGTTCGTCGATCTGGACCCATGCGGCATTGAACGCGTTCAGCACCTGCAGCGTTTCGCCGATGTTGTCGCTCCAGCTCTTGTGGCGCAGCTCCACGGCGACGCGATATTCGCCGAACGCGCGAAGAAGCCCGCCGAGATAGTCGCGGGAGGCCGGCGAATCCTTGAAGCTCGCCGGGAACTGCGCGAGCAGCGCCCCGAGCTTGCCGCTCGAGGCGAGCGGATCGATCCCGCGACGAAATTCATCGAGGTCCGGTTCGTTCGGTCGTGCGAGCATCTCGATCAGATCGTGATTCTCTCTTTCGCTCGCATCCGGAACAGATCGTCGCAGGCGCTCCTCGAACATCTTCGGGTGCGTGAATTTCTGGTACAGCTTCAGCGAGAACTCGAACCCGTGCGGCGTTCGATCGGCCCAGCCGCGAGTGACCTCCGCGCGCGGCTGGCCGTAGAACGTCGAGTTCACTTCGACCGTGTCGAAGTGCTCGGCATAGAACCTGAGCTCGTCGAAGCCTTTCGGCCGCGGCTTCGGATAGAACACCCCGTTCCACGTTCCCTTGCCGGACGGGTAATTCCAGCCTACGGTAGCGATCCGCAGATTAGAGCTTGGCGTATTTCTCCTTGTCGAATCCGAACAGCACTTTCGATCCTTTGATGAGGATCGGCCGGCGAATCAGATTCGGGTTCTTCATCATGAGATCGATCGCTTCCTTCTTCGACTTCGGCAGCGGCCGCTCTTTCCACACCGGGCTCCGTGTGCTCACGTAATCGAGAAAGTGATCCGCCTCGATGTGCTTCTCGAGGAATTCACGCGACGGCGGCTCTTTGTTGACGTCGAGCTCGAGCACGTCGACGCCTTCCATGTCCAGAAAACTTCTGGCGTTCTTGCAGGTCGTTCAGGTGGGCTTCCAGTAGAAAGTCGGCTTCGCCATGGCACAATGGTAGAAGCAAGCTGGGGCCGGGAGCTAGGGGCTTGACGCTGGAAGAACATCCAGCGTCCAGCTCCCGGCCACCAGCCCCCGGTTTTCATGCTGACGGTCAACGAGATCTTCTACTCGATCCAGGGCGAATCGACGCGCGCGGGGGAACCGTGCGTGTTCGTGAGACTGACGGCGTGCGATCTGCGGTGCTCCTGGTGCGATACGCCGTACGCGTTCTACGAAGGCCGCAAGATGTCGATCGACGACGTGGTGACGGCTGTCGAAGCGCACCGCTGTCCGCTCGTCGAAATCACGGGCGGCGAGCCGCTGCTGCAGGAGGACGTGTATCCGCTGATGGATCGGCTGCTTGCCGCCGGGCGAACGGTGATGCTCGAGACGGGAGGACATCGATCGATCGACCGCGTCCCGCCGGCCGTGCGGAAGATCGTCGACGTCAAGTGCCCCGGCAGCGGCGAGGCGGACAAGAACGACTGGCAGAACCTCGATCGCCTCGCGCCGCACGACGAGGTGAAGTTCGTCGTCCGGGATCGCGTGGACTACGAGTTCGCCTGCGACGTGATCGATCGCCACGATCTCGCCTCGAGGCCGAGCGCGGTGCTGTTGTCGCCCGTCCACGGCGTGCTCGATCCGAAGACGCTCTCCGAGTGGATGCTCGCCGATCGGGTGCCCGCGCGCCTGCAGCTGCAACTCCACAAATACATCTGGTCTCCGACGACACGTGGTGTCTAGGGCCGTCGTTCTCCTGAGTGGAGGCCTCGATTCGTACACGGCCGCGGCGATTGCGAAGTCCGAGGGCTTCGCGCTGTGTGCGCTGACGATCTTCTACGGTCAGCGCCACGCGCGTGAGATCGAGAGCGCACGCGCGGTCGCCCGCGCGCTCGGCGTCGAGCGGCATCTGGAGCTGACCGTCGACTTGCGCGGCATCGGCGGATCGGCGCTGACGGGAGCGATCGAGGTGCCGCGCGATCGCGATCCGTCAGCAGTCGCCGGCATTCCTTCGACCTACGTGCCCGCGCGCAACACGATCTTCCTTTCGCTCGCGCTCGGGTGGGCCGAAGTGCTCGACGCGCACGATCTCGTCATCGGCGTGAACGCGCTCGACTACTCCGGCTATCCTGATTGCCGACCGGAATTCATTACCGCGTTCGAGGCGCTCGCCAATCTCGCGACGCGCGCCGGCGTCGAGGGCGCGCGCTTTCACGTGCACACGCCGCTCATCGCCATGAGCAAGAGCGACATCATCTGCCGCGGTCTCGCGCTCGGCCTCGACTACGGCCTGACGCACAGCTGTTACGACCCTGCGCCCGACGGCGGCCCGTGCGGCCGCTGCGACAGCTGCGTGCTGCGCGCCAGAGGGTTTCGCGAAGCCGGAACCCGCGATCCGTTGGTCCTGCGCTAGAATCGCGAAAAGTTGCGCTTCCTCAGAGATCAGCCCGTCCGCCGGCAAGTCATTGCCCTCACGTGCGTCATACTCGCACCGATAGTCGTTGGGCTCGCCTGGTCGGCGAACCGGACGCGAACGGAGCGGGAAGCCGAACTGCGCGATCAGGCGGGATCGATCGCCACGACGGCAGCCGCCTCTCTGACTCAATACCTCGGCGGCGTCGATTCGATCGCGTCGGCGCTTGTGCTTCACCCGTCCGTCGTCGGCCTCGATCGGGAGCCATCCGATCGGCTGTTCGCGACGGTGCTGCGTAATCAGCCGCTGCTGCTCAACATCGTCCTCACCGACCGCAAGGGCATGATCAAAGGCACAGGTCTCTCCGCGCGCACGAACCAGAGCCTGACGGCCTCATATCCGTACGTGATGGATGTCGTCGCGAGCGGCAGCCCGGTCGTCAGCGAGTTGATGACCGGTGTGGTCTCGGGCAAGCCGACGATCATCTTGGCCTACCCGGTACGTCGCGCCGACGACGTGGTCGGCGTCCTCGCAATCGGCCTCGATCTCGCGCATCTGCAGGCGGTTTTCAACGACGTGCCGCTTCCCGACGGATCGGTCATCACGCTGGCCGACGAGAAGAGCCGCGTGCTGGCGCGCAGCCGCGACTCCGAGCGGTACATCGGCAAGTTCAGCGGCGCGCATCCGGTTCCGCCGCGCGACGTGCCGCGCACGCAGCAGCTCACGGGGCTCGACGGCGTCGAGCGCTTCTACGGCAACGCGCCGATCGACCGCGGCCCGTGGCTGCTCAGCGTCGGCATCCCGACGAGCGTCGCGATGACGCGCATCATGCCGCTGTGGCGTCGCGATTTCGGCATTGCGGCGCTTGGTCTGGCGGCGTTCCTCGGCGTCTCGCTGACCTTCGCGCATCTGTTCAGCCGCGATCTGAACCGGCTGCGCCAGGGCGTGCAGCGCATCGCGGACGGCGATCTCTCGCCGCCGGTCAAAAGCCCCGTTCCGAACTTGGAGCTGCGTCAGCTGCAGGACGCGTTCATCACCATGGCCGCGAACCTGCGCAACGCGCACGCGGCGCTCGATCGACAAATCGAGCAGGAGCGGAAGATGCGCGAGGTGCTGCAGTCGCTGCAGCGCCAGGTCGTCCGGCAGGAGCGGCTGGCCGCCGTCGGCGTGCTCGTCTCGGGCGTCGCGCACGAGTTGAACAATCCGCTGCAGGCGATCCTCGGCACGGTGGAGCTGCTCGAGCGGCAGAGCGCCATGCCGCAGGAAGCGCTCGAGGAAATCGCGTTCATCAAGACGCAGAGCGGCCGCGCGCGCGAGATCATCCGCAACCTGTCGCGGTTCAGCGCGCAGCAGTCGGGTCCGCCCGCGCTCGTCGATCTGCGCGACGTCATCGCCGAGGTCGTCCAGCTGCGGCAACGGAACCTCGACGACTGCGGCATCGCACTCGACGTCGAGACGATGACGACGCGCAAGGTGTACGCGAACTTCACCGAAATCGAGCAGGTGACGCTCAACTTCGTCATCAACGCGCAGCAGTCCATCGAAGCGGTGGGCCGACAAAATGGAAGGATCCTCATCCGCGTGTTCGACGCCGGAAAGAAAGTGCGGCTCGAGGTGCAGGACGACGGTCCGGGCGTGGCGCCGACCGACGAACCGAAGCTGTTCCAGCCGTTCTTCACGACGAAACCGGTCGGCAAGGGCACAGGCCTTGGTCTATCGGTGAGCTACGGGATCATCGAGTCCTACGGCGGCGGCATCGGCTACCTCGGCAACGAGTGGGGCGGCGCCACCTTCTACTTCGAGCTGCCGGCCGTCGACCCCGCGCTCCGCGATCGCCACTCCGATGACCAATCGCCTCTACTACGCCGATCCATATCTCCAAGCTTTTGATGCGACCGTCACGGCGATCGATCGCGCCATCGATCGGACCGTCGTGACGCTCGATCGCACGGCCTTCTATCCAACGTCCGGCGGTCAGCCGTTCGACACCGGCACGCTCGCCGGCTTGCGCGTGATCGATGTTTTCGATCAGGAGGACGGTTCGATCGCCCATGTCCTCGATCGCTCGGCTGAAGCCTCGCGCTCCAACGATCCGACAATGGAGCGCGAGCCTTCAGGCGAGCGGATCGCCATCGGCCAAATCGTCCACGGCGAGATCGACTGGGCGCGCCGCTTCGACCACATGCAGCAGCACACGGGACAGCACGTCCTGTCGGCGGCGTTCGAGCATCTGTTCCACGTGCGCACGGTCAGCTTTCATCTCGGCGCCGACGTCTCCACGATCGATCTCGCGCGCGAGATGACCGCGGAGGAAATCGCGGCCGCCGAGCGCGAAGCCAACCGCGTCGTGTGGGAGGACCGTCCGGTGACGATTCGCTTCGCCAGCGCCGAGGAAGCCGCGAAACTCCCGCTCCGCAAAGAACCGCAGCGCGAAGGGACGCTGCGGCTGATCGAGGTCGAGCGCTTCGATCTCTCGGCCTGCGGAGGGACGCACGTGGCGCGCACCGGAGCCATCGGCATCATCGCCGTGGCGGCATGGGAGCGCTTCAAGGGAGGGCAGCGCGTCGAATTCCTCTCCGGCCGCCGCGCCCTCGATCGACTCGGCTCGTTGCGCGACAGCGTCGCGGCGAGCGTCCGGCTTCTTTCGGTTTTGCCGCAGGAACTGCCGGGCTCGATCGAGCGGCTGCAGCAGGAGGTGAAGGAGCAGAAGCGGTCGAGCTCGGCGCTGCAGCTGGAGCTTGCGGCCTATCGCGCGGACAGGCTCGCCGCTGATGCTGCAGTCATTCGCGCAAGGACCGGCGTCGCACAGGATCATTCCGTCCGTCTGGTGGGCCGCGCCATCGACGCGGACGCGGGCGCGCTCAAGGCGCTCGCGATGGCGGTAGTGGCGAAGGATGGCTACGTCGCCGTCCTCACTTCGGCCGTTCAGCCGGCAATCGTCGTCGTCGCTCGCTCTGCGGATGTGCCCGTCAACGCCCAGCAGGTCTTGGCCAAATTGACTGCGCAGTTCGGCGGCCGGGGTGGCGGGAAACCAGAGCTGGCGCAGGGTGGTGGGCTGGATGCTCAGCCGGAGACCATTCTTGCAGCCGCCCGCGACGCGCTCACCTCATCGACATGACAGTGATGCGCGGAGCACGCCGGTTTCTCTCGACGTCACGGTTGCGATCATGATCTCTTGCTGCGTGAGAGCGTCGCCAGCCGCACGACGATTGCGTCCGCGGTGCGATTGATTGTCTCGGCCGGCGCGTCGAAGTTGTTCGCGATGATCGAGTAGACGATGCGCTCGCCATCGGCCGCCGTCACGAAACCCGAGAGCGCGCGAACGTTGGACATCGATCCGGTCTTCGCCCGCGCGTTGTTCTCTGCCGCCGTCCCTTTCATCCGGTTCGAGAGCGTGCCGTCGCGGCCGGCGATCGGCAGCGACGCCGCGAACGGCGCGCTCAGCCGCGGATCGCGATCGACGTGCGCGAGAATCGTGACGAGCGCCTCGGGCGTCACGTAGTCGTAACGCGACAAGCCCGATCCGTCCCGCTGAATCAGGTCGTTCGGCGCGACGCCCCACGGCTGCAGGATCGATTGCACCGCCGCCCGGCCATTCGCCGCCGTCGCGGCGCCCGCCGACAGCCCAATCGTCTTGAGCAGCGTTTCCGCGTACTGATTCTGACTCGCCTTCATCAGCCGATCGGCGAGCACCGACAGCGGCGGCGATCGGTAGGAGATGATCGTCCGGGTGTCACTCCGCGCCGGCGCATCACGGATGTCGTCGATGTCGACCGCCGGTCCGCGCACGTCGAGGCCGTTCGCGATCAGCGCCGATCGGAACGCGCTGACGAAGAAGAGCGTCGGGTTGTCGACGGCGACCGATTCGACGATCGGCGCTGCGCCCAACGGAATCGTTCCGCGCAGGACGAGACGCGGGCTGCCAGGCAGACGCCGCACGACGATTGACGGCGGCACGCCGGCCGCGGACGTCGTCACGTCGTTGTCGACCGAGAGGCCGCTCGACGCGGGCGCGGCGCCGATTCCGGCGGCATCGCCTGCCGCGGCGCCCGGCACGACGGTGATGCGCACCGCATCTTCGTTCAGCTGCAGCGCGCCGACGCCTGCCGCGTAATCGTCCGGCAGGTCGTCCCACGACCAGCCGAATCCGAGCGTTTCGTCGTCGAACGCGTTGTCGTCGCCGACGATGCGGCCCGCAATGGATCGCACGCCGGCTGCGTCGAGCTGACCGGCCCAGCGCGAGAAGAGGCGATCGGCCGATCCATCGGCGGCCATCAGGCTGGGATCGCCCGAGCCGACGACGACGAGATCGCCCTCGAGGATGCCGTTGTCGATGCGGCCGGCAATGCGCACCGTCGTTTCGTACGTGTATTCCCATCCGAGCTTTTCCGCAGCGGCCGCGAGCGTGACGATCTTCATGTTCGACGCCGGCATCATGAGCTTGCGGGCGTTGAGCGCGTAGAGTGTCTCGTCGCTCTTCAGCGACTTGATCAGCACGCCCCAGAAGCCGCGCGCGAGCGCCGGATCGGCGAGGAGCCCGTCGATGTCGCGCCGCAGCTGTGCCACAGCCCCTGTCGCGGTCGCGCTGTCCTTCGCGGCGTCCGGTTCGATCCGCACTCCACCGGCGGGCGCCCGAGCCGCCGTGTGACAGCTCGCGACCGCTGCGGCGAGAAGAAACGCTTGTAGACTACGCGCCATGCGCGCTGCAGTCATCACCTTCGCGATTCTAATCGCTCTCGAACTCACCACCGTCGGACAGTCACGCGCCGGACGCGACGTCCATCTCACGCTGCACGAAGGAACGAACATGGCAGCCGCGCTCTCTGCCGACGGCCGCACGATCGCGATCGATCTGCTCGGCACGTTGTGGACGCTGCCGGCAAGTGGCGGCGCCGCGAAAGCCATTACCGACATCTTCATGGATGCGCGCCAGCCGTCGTGGTCGCCGGACGGACAGAAGATCGCCTTCCAGGCGTATCGCAGCAGCACGTGGCAGATCTGGACCGTGAACGCGGACGGCAGCGATCTCCGCGCCGTCACGTCGAGCCCGTTCGACGACCGCGAGCCGGTGTGGTCGCCAGACGGATCGCGCATCGCGTTCTCGTCGGATCGCAGCGGCAGCTACGACATCTGGACCGTGACGGTGTCGACCGGCGAGGTCACCGCGATCACGACCGCGCCATCCAACGAGTTCATGCCCGCGTGGCGCGGCGCGGCCGAGATCGCGTACGTGTCCGATCGGCGTGAGAAACCGGGCATCTACGCGAACGAGCGCTTGATCGCCGCCGCCGACGGTGCGCTCGCCGGCCCCTCGTTCGGTCCCGACGGCACGATCGCGTTCAACGCGATCGCGGGCAGCCGCAGCCGTCTCGTCGTCAACGGCCGCAACATCGCGGATGCCGACGAGGACGTGTTTCCGTTCAAGCCTCAGTGGATCACCAAAGACGAATTGCTGTACACGGCGGACGGCAGGATCAAACGGCGGCCGGCCGCCGGGGGCGCGGCGCGGACGATCGAGTTCAGCGCCGACGTGTCGTTCACGCGGCCGGCGTTCACCCCGAAACGGCATCGCTTCGACGTCGCCGGGCCGCAGCGTGTCGCCGGCATCACGCATCCGACGGTTTCGCCCGACGGCACCGGCGTCGCGTTCACGGCGCTCGGCGATCTGTGGCTGATGCCGGTCGAAGGCTCCGCCGTGCCGAGGCGGCTCACGAACGACGCCGCTGTTGACACCGATGCGGCGTGGTCGCCCGACGGCCGGTCGATCGCGTTTGCCTCCGATCGCGGCGGATCGATGGAGATCTGGATCGCGGAGTCGCGGAGCGGCGCCGCCCGCCAGTTGACCCACACCGGCGCCACGCCGACGGAGCCGTCGTGGTCGCCCGACGGCTCGCGGATCGCGTTCGTCGATGCCGACGGCGAGGTACACGTGGCGGAAGTGAAGAGCGGCGCGACGGGAAAGGTACACGATCGGCTCAACGAACCGGGGCGTCCCAGCTGGTCGCCGGACGGAACGGCGCTCGTGGTTTCGTCGCTGAAGGTGTACTCGACCCGCTTTCGCGAAGGAACCAACCAGGTGCTCCGCATCTCGCTCGACGGCGCGCCCGACCGGTGGTTCGAGCCGGCGCCGCACAAGTCGATCGGCATGCGCGAAGACTATGGCCCGGTGTGGTCGCCCGACGGATCGCAGATGGCCGCGATCGTCGACGGACTGCTCGCGGTGTGGCCCGTTGCGCGCGATGGGTCGCCGCTCGGCCCGCCGCGGCCGGTTGCGACCGATCACGCCGGTTCGCCGTCGTGGACCGCCGATTCGCGCCGGCTGCTCTATCAGACCGATTCCGGTTTCAAGCTCGTCGACGTCGCTGCACGCCGCGTCGTCCGCGACATCGATCCGCATCTCACGTGGACGTCAGCGACATCCCCGGCATCCGGCCGGATGACGACGATCCACGCCGGCCGTCTCTGGGACGGCACGACCGACCGGATTCGAACGGCCGTGGACATCGTCGTCGAGGGCACGCGCATCAAGAGCGTCGAGCCGCATCGCGACACGCTGCACGCGGGACCGATCATCGATGCGTCGAACGACACGGTCATTCCGGGCCTCATCGAGATCCACACCCATCTGAACGAGGAGTACGGCGAGCCGCTGGGACGCATCTTCCTCTCGTGGGGCATCACGACGGTCCGGAATCCGGCGACCAACGCGTTCGAAACGATGGAGAATCGCGAGGCGTTCGAATCGGGTGTGCGCGTCGGACCGCGGTTGATCACGACCGGCGAGCCGTTCGACGGCACACGCATCTACTATCCCGGAGGCTCGTCGCTCGACGATACCGGTCAGTTGCCGCTGCAGCTTCAGCACGCCGCCGCATTCGGATTCGATTTCATCAAGACGTACGTCCGGCTGCCGGATCTGATGCAGAAGCGGATCATCGAAGAGGCGCACCGGATGGGCATGCCGGTGACGTCGCACGAGCTGTATCCGGCCGTGGCGTACGGCGCCGACGGCGTGGAGCACATCCGGGGCACGAGCCGGCGCGGCTACTCGCCGAAGATCACGGCGCTCTCGCGCTCGTACCGCGATGTCGTCGATCTGCTCACGGCGTCGCAGATGACCCTGACGCCGACGATTGGCATCCAGGGCGGCTTCCGGCTCCAGACGCTGCGCGATCCGTCGTGGATTGACGATCGGCGAATCCAGACGCTCTATCCGCCTTCCGTACCGGCGCGCTGGCGCGCGCAGACGCGCACGGCTGCGACGACCGAGATGCTCGAGGACGCCGAGCGGCTGGTGAAGCCGCAGGAGAAGACGGTGTACGACGTCGTCAAAGGCGGCGGCCGCGTGACCGCCGGCACCGACGCCCCGATCGACCCGTACGGACTCAGCCTGCTGATGGAGCTGGAACACTACGCGTCGGGTGGATTGTCGCCGTTCGAGGTGCTGCGCACGGCCACGACCGTTTCAGCGGCAGCGATGGGTGTCGGCGCCGATCTCGGCAGCATCGAGCCGGGAAAGCTGGCCGACCTGGTCGTCATCGACGGCAATCCCTTGAGCGACATCAGACTGCTGCGGCGTGTGAGGCGCGTGATGAAAGGCGGAGTGATATACGAACCCGACGCGCTGCTTAAGCGCTAAAGCGCCTCGAGCTGAAGTGCAATTTCTACGATCGCGTATCGAATCCGATGCCCGCGACGGCGGGGGACCTCAGCCGCAGCAGGGCCCGCACCTGCAGCCAAAGTGTCTCAGGCGGACATGGCTTCAGCAGGTAAGCGTCGCACCCGGCCTGGAATGCTTCGTCGCGCACGGCGTGGTTCGCGGTCACGACGATAATTGGAATCGGCGAGGTCCAGCTCGACTCGCGCAGGTGCTTGAGCACCGTCCATCCGTCGACGCGCGGCATCGCGAGGTCGAGCACGATCACGTCAGGCTTGAGATCGTTGGCTTTTTCGATTCCGCTGCGGCCATCCATCGCGCTGAACGCCGTCATCCCCTTGACGCGGAGGTACTCGCAGTAGATTCGCCTCGCATCGACGTCGTCGTCGATGATCAACACTGTCAGCGCATCGTGCTTGGACCTGCGCCTAAGAGGAGGCATGTGTGGCTGCCGCTACCCACATTGAAGTAAAGCCTATGTTGGTAGCAACAACCCTGCCTATTTCACGATTTCGTCGAGCGATTTGTTGAATTCCGTGAAGTCTGCCGCATCCGTTTTCATCGCCCCCGGCTCGCCCGGTCGCGCGGCGAACACGTCGTCGCCGGTTTTGCCAAAGGTGATTCGCTCTTCCTTCTTGTTGTCATCGAATTTCACGTTGACGACCATCGCCGGCTTGTCGAGGCCGGTTTTGGCGGTCGATTCGACGAACGATGCCGCGCGCATGTTGGCGAGCTTCGCGAGCGCGGCGTCGACCTTGTCGCGGTCGAGGTCGGCCGGGCTCGGGCTCGTGCGATGCCACTTGTCCTGGGCGTTTTCGCCCTGGCCCTTCACGCGATCGAAAATCGCCTTCTGATCGCCCCGCGTGATCTCGACGTGATTCGCGTTGTAGGCGCGGAATTGAAACAGATCCTTGACGCGGTAGTCGTCGGCGCCTTTGCTCAGATCGTCGACCAGCGATTTCTCGATGGTGACCACGGCGGGCCGTGAGGCGTCGCGCGCGTACACGGTGTTGTCGTCCGCCTTGCCGCCGATGAGCAGCGTCGCCTTCGAGCTGCCGGCGTTCAGGTCGACGGCGATTTGCGGCTTGTCGAGGCCGTACTTCTTGAGATCGGCGGCGGCGGCCTCATCGGCGACGATCGATTTCATCTGCGCGCTCTGCACGCGCCCGATGAGGCCTTCGACCGATCCGAAGTCGGCCCTGGTCTGAATCGGCTTCACGATCTTCCAGTCGCTGCCTTCTTTCGCGAGATCGACCGTCTTCCCGTTCGCCGCGATGTGCAGCGCGTCGATCTTGTCGCGGTCGATCGCGATCAGCTGCTTCATCCGGAGGTCGAATGTCTTCTTGTCGAAGGTCGATTCCTGGAAAGCCGGGATGAGGAACACTTTCTTCTCTTCGTTCCGCTTGGCGAAGAGATCCGAGCCGGTCGGCGACTTCTCGCCGATCAGCAGCTTGCGATAGTCCTTCTCGCGGGCGGTCTTGAACTCGAGCGCGATGCGCGGGTTCGCAAGGCCGTAATCGTTCAGGTTCGCCGGATTCTCGTCGACGACCCGAGTGATCTCGACCGAGCTGAGGGCGGCGGTGATGCCGTTCACCTCCGACGCGTCCGCCTTGGCGGCGATCGGCTGCACGATCTGCCACTCGCCGCCGCTCTTCTTGAGCGACGTCGCGTCGCCCGCCGCCGACGTGACCTTCAGATCCTCGATCTTGTCGGCTTCGACCGAGCTGAACACCTTCTCCTTGTTCGAGGTGCTCGCGGTGTCGGTGTGCTTCCACGTCACGAAGTAGATGTACGCACCGAGCCCGGCGAGCACGACGACAAGCGCTATCGTCGATTTCAGTCCACGCATGGAGGTTACCGCCTCCGCCACCAGCTATAGACGCCCGTGCCGAAGATGAAGCCGGGGATGATGAGGATGGACAGCCAGTTGATGTTCACTTGCTGCGTCGCCGTCAGCGTGATGCGGCGATCGTCGGCTTCCCGCGGACGGATCGAAATCAGGTTTTCCTGCTGCGAGAGCCAGCCGACGATGTTCATGAAGAGATCGCGGTTGCCCTGGATGCCGAGGCCCGAGTTCGCAGCGAAATCGGAATCGCCAACGACCGCAATTCGCGTCTCAGGCTTCGGCGCATCGGGCTGCGCCGGAGTCTTCGACGAGTCGCTGCTCGGCGCATTGACGGCCGATCCGATCACGACCGGTCCCTTCTTGTCGCCCTTGCTCTCGTCGAGCGACACCTGACCGCTGGTCAGCAGTCCCTTGATGTCGGCCTCGGCCCAGCTCCGCGGGCTCGTCTCGATGAACGAGGTCGCCGTGCGGCCGTTGACGCCGCCCGTGACCGGCGCCGCCGAGCGCGCCATCGGAAAGGCCGTGAGGTAGTTGAACGCGCCGTTCTTGGTAATCGCGTGCGACGGGTAGCTCGCGGCGACCGGAACCGATGCATCGGTGCCGATCAGGCGTCCCATCCCGCTCACGTCGACGACGACGTTGTTGCCGATTTCGATGCCCCAGTCGTGCGCGAGCGCGATCAGATTGGTCGCCTGCGGGCTGTCGGGCCGATCCGGCGGATCGAGCAATAGCAGCAGCTTTCCGGCCTTGTCGAGATACTTCTTGAGCGCGTCGATCTCGTTGGGGAAGAAATCCGTTTTCGGTCCGGCAATGACAACGACGGCGGCGTCGTCGGGCACGGCGCCCTGCTGCGCGATGACCAGCTTGTCGACGGTGTAGTTTTCGCGGCCGAGCGCCGCGGCGATCGTGCTGTAGCTGTCGCGATCGGACCCGGCCGTGTCCTTCTCGCCGTGTCCCTGCGTGAAGTAGACCTTCCTCTGCTGGCCGGACACGACCTTGATGATGCCGTTGGTGACCTCCTGCTCGGCATCGCTGGTGACGCGCTCGGTGCGGCCCTTGTAGTTGAAGACGATCGTGCCGTACTGCTGCACCTGATTCTGCTTGGCAATCGCCGGCTTCTTGTCGGGATCGATGTACTCCGTCGAGATCCTCTTCGTCGCGTACTCGTATTCCTTGATCTTGTCCTGATACTGCGGGAAGTCGGTCTCGCGCGCGAAGACCAGCACCTGCAGCGGCGCGTCGAGCTTCGACAGAACCGTGCGGCTCTGATCGGACAGACTGAACTGCTTGTTCACCGTCAGATCCCAGCGCTTGTTCTGCTTCGCGCCGATGTAGTTGATGGCGACCAGGATGCCGAGCACGACGAGCACGCTGACGCCCGCGAGCGTCCCGTAGCGTGCCTGCCGTCCCTGAAACATGTTTGCGATCTCGCGCCACTGGCCGAGCGTGTACAGCAGGACCGCCACGAGCCCGGCCCACGCCAGATAGAACGCGTACTGCTCTTTCGCGGGGAATCCGAATTTAATCGCGACGGCCACCACGACCAGCGCGAAGCCCAGCCAACCGATGATGTCGAGAATTCGTTTGACCATATTTCAGTTAAGACTCAAATCTCTAACTTCGTACTTCTGACTTCGTACGTCGAACTTTTCAGCCTCGCCACCGCTCGGTATCCACGGACTTCGCCGTGAGGAACAGACCGAACGTGATGAAGCTGACGTAGTAAATGATGTGCGACGTATCGAGCACGCCTTTGTTGAAGTCGTCGAGGTGGTCGATGATCGACAGGTACTGCGTGAGCTTGTCGACCGTCGGCCCCGAGAAGCTGCCGATCCACGTGATCACCCAGAACATCAGGAAGATTGCGAAGGTGACCATGCCCGCCACGATCTGATTCTTCGTCATGCTCGAGATCAACAGACCCAGCGAGATGAAGCAGCCGCCCAGCAGCCACAGCCCGATGTACGCCGTGACGATCGGCTTCCACTCAGGATGGCCGTATATGAAGAGCAGCCCGATGTGCAGCAGCGTCACGGCCAGCATCACCGTGTAGAGCGCCATCGCCCCGAGGAACTTGCCCATGATGATCTCGAAGTCGCTGACGGGCGACGTGAGCAGCAGCTCGATCGTGCCCGATCGCTTTTCCTCCGCGTAGGTCCGCATCGTAACCATCGGCAGCAGGAACAAATCGAGGATGGTGACGTTCTGCAGCAGCGGACGAATGAGCTGCTGGTTCACGTTCATCGACTGCGGGCCGCCGAACTGGCTCATCTGCATGCTCTGGCGGACGAAGAACTGCAGGATGGCGATGAAGAAGTAGCCGTACAACAGCGCCCAGAACCCGATCACGATGTACGCGATGGGCGACGAGAAGTACGACCTCAGCTCCTTGTTCGCGATCGCGATGATGTTACGCATGGACGGTTTCTCCTGCCGGCGGCTCGACGGCCGTGGTCGGCGTCTCGTCGGTCGTGAGCGAGAGGAAGATGTCTTCGAGGCTCATACGCAAGGGTCTGAGCTCGAGCAGCCCCCATCCGTTGGTGACCACGGCCCGCGCCAGCTCGCGCCGCACGTCTTGCCCGCGCTCGCTTTCCACTTCGTACCCGACCACGGGCTCGCGGCGGTCTGATTCGACGACGCGCGTGACGCCCGGCACGCGGCGCAGTGCGCCGCTGGCATCCATCCCGTTCGAGTCGACCTGGACGTACATCGTTTCGGAGCCGCGCAGCCGCGCCGTCAGGTTGTACGGCGTGTCGACGGCGACGACGCGCCCCTTGTTGATGATGACCACGCGCTGGCACGTCTGCGAGACTTCGGGGAGGATGTGCGTGCTCAGAATGATGGTGTGATCGCCGGCGAGCTCCTTGATCAGCTGACGCGTCTCGATGATCTGCTTCGGATCGAGACCCGCCGTCGGCTCGTCGAGGATGAGCACGTCGGGGTTGTGAATAATCGACTGGGCGAGGCCGACGCGTTGCCGGTACCCCTTCGACAGCTTCGAGCACAGCCGGTTCGCCACGTCGTCGATTCGCGTCTTCGCCATCACCTGCTGGATGCGCTGCCGCTTCTCGTTGGCGGGCACGCCTTTGATGTTGGCGACGAAGTTGAGATACTCCGCGACGCTCATGTCGGGGTAGAGCGGCGGCGTTTCCGGCAGATAGCCCGTACGCCGCTTGGCCTCGATCGGCTGGTCGAAGACGTCGAAGCCGGCGACAATGGCTTTCCCGTCGGTGGCGGGCATATACCCCGTCAGGATGCGCATCGTCGTCGTCTTGCCGGCGCCATTGGGGCCGAGAAATCCGAGGATTTCGCCGCGCTCGACACGGAAGCTCACGTCGTCCACGGCGGTCACGCGGCCGTAGCGCTTCGTGAGGTGCTGAACCTCAATCACTGGACACTCCTAGGTGTGTGATGCCAAACGAAAATGCTAACCGAACCACGGCGGGAGGATCAATGGCTGTAGACGTCGGCTCGACCGCTCCGGACTTCACGTTGACGAACCAGGATCGCCAGCCGGTGACGCTGAGCGCGCAGCGCGGGAAGGCGGTGGTGCTCGCCTTCTTTCCGGCGGCGTTCAGCTCGGTGTGCACGAAGGAGCTGTGCACGTTTCGCGACTCGATCGCAAAGCTGAACCAGGCGAACGCCCAGGTATACGGGATCAGCGTTGACACGTTCTTTACGCTCAAGGCGTTTCAGGATCAGCAGAAGCTGACCTATCCGCTGCTCAGCGATTTCAACAAGGACGTCATCCGGCGGTACGGCGTGTTCAACGACGAGATGATCGGGCTGAAGGGGATCGCGAAGCGCGCCGTGTTCGTGATCGACAAGGACGGCGTCGTGCGCCACCGCGAGGTGCTCGACGACGCGCGCAACGAGCCGGACTACGGCAGGGTGTTCGCGACGCTGCAGTCGCTGTCGTAGTTGGCTATAATGCACATATGAGCATGCGCGCATATGTTTCGCTCAGGCCCCGGCTGCTCGGCGAGACGTCGGTGGCCGCGCTCGCCGAGACGTTCCGTGCGCTCGGGGACACGACCCGGGTGCGGATGCTCGACGCCCTCTCGCACGCGGAGTTGTGCG
>Ga0070699_100002011_pt1 | contig 18362 bp, 14 predicted proteins | sample KBSK1503metaG_FD_65473 | JGI IMG/M metagenome (GOLD analysis project Ga0070699, IMG submission 65473) | Corn, switchgrass and miscanthus rhizosphere microbial communities from Kellogg Biological Station, Michigan, USA - KBS K1-50-3 metaG | ecosystem: Host-associated > Plants > Roots >... | reverse complement strand
GGCCGGGTTCGCCCGTCGCAGCGCGGGAAACAGCAGGACCGATTCCGCGTGGTGATGAGAGTGCACGAACCGGCAGTAATGCAGGCAGCCGGCCTTCAGCTGCCACAGCGGGCCGCTGGCCGCTAGCGACCTGATGCCAGCCCGGATCTCCCCGGCCGCCCGGCCCGCGGCCGCGTCCGCTGCCATCTGCCGGACCGTCCGCAGATCCCGGCGGATCATGTCGTGTACCCACATCAGCTCCGCCACCATGGCCTCGCCTCGCGGGTCCCCCGGGACCGGCGCCTGGGCCTCCGCTACCGCCACGGCGGGCACCCGTCCCGCCGGGTAAGAACTAGATACATACGCATACATCTAGATTAGCATCACCCCGTATAGCCGCCCGCCGTCCCAAACGAGCCGGGTGCCTTGCCCCTTTCCGGTTGAAGGGCGCTTTCGGCGGCCATTCAGCGATCCGCAAGGTTGCCGGCGCACCGTTTAGTCATGACATCTACGGCCAGGGACCGTCTGGGTGAGGCGCGACTGCTCGTCGTCGACGACGAGGAAACGATCCTGGAACTGCTGTCTGGATCGCTCCGGCTGGCCGGATTCGAGGTGGTCACCGCGACGAGCGGCAAGGAAGCCCTGTGCGCCGCGGCGGCGTCAAGGCCCGACCTGGTCCTGCTGTAGCCGCTTGACACCACCCGGCTACCGCGGCAGCCTCGGCGTCCACGGCTGCGTTTCGGCGGGACAGACCGTCAGGTTGGCGAGCGGCTCTTCCTGGCCGGGCACCGTCAAGACCCATGTCAATAGCTTGACGCGCAAGCTCCGCGTGGCCGTCCGCTCGGAAGCCGGGGCCGCCTGCCACTGGCACCTGCTCCCCGCACTCACCCGGAGGGGCTAAAAGCCCGGCGGGGGTAAGAAAATCTCCCCTTCGGGAGATGTGACGACGTGACCTGACTGACACGATGGTCCGTGACGCTTGGCAGCAGTGAGCTGACCAGGGCAAAACCCTCTTCCGCGACCATGCAGGGAGCCTCGCATGACCGTCACCGAGTCAACTCCGAGTGTCAGCGTCCCTGACCACATCGCCCGCCAGGTGGTGCTGCCGGAAGGGCATCGTGAAGACGAGCCGCTTTTCGCGGCGTACCAGTGGCTCCGCGAGAACGCGCCGCTGGCGAAGGTTCACGTCGAGGGCTATGACCCGCTCTGGCTCGTCGCCAAGCACGCCGACATCATGGAGATCGAGAAGCAGCCCGCGGTCTTCCCCAGCGGCGGCGGGGCAAAGCCCGGCTCGCACAACCCGATCCTGCAGAACCAGGCCGGTGACGCGTTCACCATGTCGCTAACGGGCGGGAGCCTGCGGATCCTGGAGACCGTGACGTACCTGGATCCACCCGAGCACACGATGGTCAGGAATATCGCGGCCGAGTGGTTCCGGCCTGCCTCCTTGAAGAAGTGGGAGGACCGCATCCGGGAGCTGGCCCGGGAGGCGATCGCGGCAAGGTTGCATCCGGGCCCGAACGACCTGGACATCGTCGGGGACTTCGCCCTCTCCTACCCGTTGCACGTGATCATGACCTTGTTCGGGGTCTCCGCCGAGGACGAGCCGCGCATGATGGCCCTCACCCAGGAATTCTTCGGTACGACCGACCCCGAGGCACAGCGTGCCGACGTCACGCCGCTCAGCCCGGAGGCCGCGGCCCAGCAGTGGTCGGCCGCGATCAGGGACTTCTACTCCTACTTCGACGCCCTCGTCGAGGCCCGGCGCGGCGAGCCGCGCGATGACCTCGCCTCGATCATCGCCAACGCGCGCCGCCCCGACGGTGAGCTGTACCCCAAGGAGGTCGCGTACGGCTGGTTCATCGCGATCGCCACCGCCGGGCACGACACCACCTCCAGCACGCTGGCCGGCATCCTCGAGGCGCTGGCCCAGCATCCCGGCCAGTTCGCCCCGGTCAAGGCCGATCCTTCGCTCATTCCCGGTCTCGTCGACGAGGGGCTGCGCTGGGTCTCGCCGGTCAAGCACTTCGTCCGGCAGGCCAGCCAGGACTACCTTCTGCGCGGGCAGCAGATCGCCGAGGGGGACCGGCTGATGCTGCTCTATCAGTCCGCGAACCGCGATGCCGACGTCTTCGAGGCACCCGGCGAGTTCCGCCTCGACCGCAAGCCCAACCGGCAGATCGCCTTCGGCTACGGCCCGCACATGTGCATCGGGCAGCACCTGGCCAAGCAGGAACTGCGCGTGATGCTGGAAGAACTGCTGCCCCGGCTCGTCTCCCTCGAGATCACCGGCGACCGCAAGGTCGTGCAGACCAACTTCGTCGGCGGCCTGCGACGGCTCCCGATGCGCGTGGAACTGGCGTGAGCGACGCCCCGCGCTGTGATTGAAAGGAACGCCCGTGAAAGTTACCGCCGCCGTCCTCGAACAGATCGGTTCGGAGTTCACCCTCAAGACGCTGGACCTCGCCGATCCGGGACCGGGCGAGGTCCTCATCGAGGTCGCCGGAGTGGGGGTGTGCCACACCGATCTCGCCGTCCAGCATGGTCACCTGCCCTTCCCGTTCCCGGCGGTGCTCGGCCACGAGGGCAGCGGCGTCGTGAAGTCCGTCGGCCCTGGCGTCACCAAGGTCGCGCCCGGGGACCGGGTCGGCGCCACGTTCAACAGCTGCGGCGCCTGTTCCGAGTGCACGGCCGGGTCCCCGTCGTACTGCGCGCGCTTCATGGAGCTGAACTTCGCCGGTGTGGGCAGCCGCGGGACGGCCACCCTGCGCGACGGTCCGGCCGACGTCGGCGGCAACTTCTTCGGCCAGTCCTCATTCGCCACCCACGCCCTGGCGCACGAGGCCAATGTCGTCAAGATCCCCGGCAGCCTGCCGCTGGAGCTTGCCGGGCCGCTCGGATGCGGCATCCAGACCGGCGCCGGCGCCGTGCTCAACTCGCTGAACTGCCCGCCCGGCTCCTCGCTGCTGGTCGCCGGGGCCGGTTCGGTCGGGCTCTCGGCGGTGATGGCCGCGGCCGCCCGCGGCCTGGCCACCGTCATCGTCGCCGAACCCGCGGCCGCGCGCCGGGAACTCGCGCTCTCCCTGGGCGCTACCCACGCTATCGACCCGGCCGACGGCGACATCGCCGAGCAGGTGCGCGCGGTCCGCCCGGAGGGGGTCAAGTACGCGATTGACACCACGGCGACCGGCCCGGTCATCGCGGCCGTCATCTCCTGCCTCGCCCAGCAGGGCCAGTTCGGCATGGTCGGCGTCCCCGCCGACCCCACGGCCACGCTGTCGGTAGGCCTCATCGAGATGCAGGTCAGGGGCCTGTCGTTCAAGGGGATCGTCGAGGGCGACAGCAATCCGGACGTCTTCATCCCCCGGCTCATCGAGATGTACCAGGCGGGCACGTTCCCCTTCGACAAGATCATCACGATGATCCCGTTCGCCAAGATCAACGACGCCGTTGCCGCCCAGGCCCGCGGCGAGGCCGTCAAAGTCGTCCTGGTCCACAGCTGACCCGGGCCCGCGAGCGAAGGAACGAACATGACCACCATCGAGTACGGCCGCCTCTACATCGACGGGCGGTGGGCTGCCCCGGCGTCGGCCGAACGGATCCGCGTCACCGAAGCGGCCACCGAAGAGCATCTCGGCAGCGTGCCAGCCGCCACCGAACGCGACATCGACGCCGCGGTCGCCGCGGCCAGGAAGGCGTTCGACGACCCTGAGGGCTGGGCCAGCTGGTCACCGGCACGGCGAGGGGACGTGCTGGAACGGTTCGCGGCCGCGCTGGAGGCGCGGGGCGCCGAGACCGCGCGCCGGGTGTCGGTCCAGAACGGCATGCCGCTGTGGCTGGCGCAGAACTTCGAGGCAGGCTTCCCGGCGCTGCTGCTGCGTTACTACGCCGGCCTGGTCGCGGCGGGCCAGGAGGAAGTGCGCGCCGGGATGCTGGGCAAGAAGTCGCTGATCCGGCGCGAGCCGATCGGCGTAGTCGCGGCGATCGTTCCGTGGAACGTCCCCCAGGCCATCTCGTTCCTCAAGCTCGGCCCGGCGCTCGCGGCCGGCAACACCGTCGTGCTCAAGCCGGCGCCGGAGACCGTGCTGGACGCATTCCTCATGGCGGAGGCCGCGCTGGAGGCCGGGCTGCCGCCGGGCGTGCTCAACGTCGTCCCGGCCGGCCGGGAAGTCGGCGCCTACCTGGTCGCGCACCCGGGAGTGGACAAGGTGTCGTTCACCGGTTCCACCGCGGCCGGCCGCGCCATCGCCGAGACCTGCGGCCGGCTGCTGCGGCCGGTGACGCTGGAGCTGGGCGGCAAGTCAGCGGCGATCATCCTGGACGACGCCGACCTGACGGCCAGCCTCGAGCCGTTCTTCGGCACCACCCTGCTCAACAACGGGCAGATCTGCTGGCTGTGTACCCGCGTCCTGGCCCCGCGGAGCCGGTACGACACCGTCGTCGAGACCATCACGGCCCTCGCGCAATCGCTGACGATCGGAGACCCGCTCGACCCGGCCACCAAGATCGGCCCGCTGGTCTCGGAGCGGCAGCGGGACCGCGTCGAGTCCTACATCGCCAAGGGCAAGGCCGACGGCGCCCGCATCACGACCGGGGGCAGGCGCCCGGAGGGATTCGACCGGGGATGGTTCGTCGAGCCGACGATCTTCGCCGGCGTAGACCCGAAGGCGACGATCGCGCAGGAGGAGATCTTCGGGCCGGTGCTCGCCGTGATCCCGTACGCCGACGAGCGCGAGGCCGTCGCGATCGCCAACGACAGCGAATACGGGCTGGGCGGATCGGTGTGGACCGCTGATCCCGCGCGCGGCGCCTCGTTCGCGAGAAAGGTCCGCACGGGCACGATCGGCGTCAACGGGTACGTCAACGACCCCTTCGCGCCGTTCGGCGGCATCAAGGCCAGCGGGATGGGCCGCGAACTAGGCCCCGAAGGCCTACAGCCCTTCCAGTTGCTCAAAACCATCTACCTGGACGAGGCCAACGATCCCGCCTGACCTCCCCACCAGGATGATCACCGTAGGTCTCGACTCTGGTCGATTCCCGGTCCGCCCGTGACGATTTTTTTTGGCGGAACGGGCCGTGGTGCCAGCGGCCGGCACCGCCGCCGCGGCCCACGCTACCGGCTGATCCACCCGCATTCCGCCCCGCACATCGCCTGGAGCCTTGCGAGTTCATCTCACCCGGCCCGGGCCCGGTCGGGCGCCGGGCCAGGATCGATAGCGAGCACCGGCTGCCCTGCTCGGACCAGGTCGAGGTAGCGGCGCGTCTCGGCCGCGCGCCGTCGCCGGCTCCAGCCGAGCAGCCGGCCCATGATCGCGCTCACCTCGGCCGCCGCCACGGCGCCCGCGTCGCCGGACTCGATGAACAGCCGCGTCCGCCGCATGAGCACGTCCTCCACGTGCAGGGCGTTCTCGTGAGTGACCGCGTAGGCGACCTCCGCGCGCAGGTACGGGTGGCCCTCAGCCAGCGGGCGGGCCAGTGCGGCGTCGGCGCGGATCAGGCCTAGCACCTCGGCCGCGAGCGTCCCGTAGCGGCCGAGGAGGTGTTCCACCGCCGCGTGGGTCACCCCGTAGTCCTCGGCCAGCCGGCCCGCCGCGGGCTGCATCGCGGCCAGCCCGTTCGCGCCGAGCAGCGGCACCTGGTCGGTCACAGATCCGGGCACCTCGCGGTCGAGGTCCGCCACGGCGGCGTCGATCACGTCCCGCGCCATCAGCCGGTAGGTGGTGAACTTGCCGCCCGCGATGCTGGCCAGGCCGGGGAGCGGCACGTCGACCACGTGCTCCCGGGACAGCCTGGTGGTGGGCTTGGCGCCGTTACCACCGCTCGGATCCACCAGCGGCCGCAGGCCCGCGTAGACCGCGATGACGTCGGCACGGGTCAACGGCCGGGTCAGCACCTGGTTCGCCGTGGCCAGGATGTACTCGATGTCCTCCTCGGTCGCCACGGGCTCGGCGCGGTCACCGGAGAAGTCGGTATCGGTGGTGCCGACGATCCAGTGCTGGCCCCACGGGATGAAGAACAGCACGCTCCTGCCAGTCCGCAGGATCATCCCGGTGTCCGCGTCCACCGCCGCGCGAGGCACCACGATGTGCGCTCCCTTGGACATCCGGACCCGGTAGCCGGCCCGTACGCCGGCCAGCTCGTGCACCAGGTCGGTCCACACCCCGGCGCAGACCACCACGGCCTCGGCCGTCACTTCCAGCGAGCGGCCGGACTCCTCGTCGCGGACCCGGGCGCCGGTCACCCGCCCCCCGTCCGGGGCGCGCAGTAGCCCGACCGCGCTGGCCCAGGTCGCGATGACCGCGCCGTGCGCCGCGGCCGTGCGGGCCACGGTCAGCGTGTACCTGGCGTCATCGACCTGCGCGTCGTAGTAGAGCATGCCTCCTGCGAGCCTGCTGGGCGACAGGGCTGGGGCTCGCTTTCGCGCGCCACGGGCGGTCAGGTGCCGGTGGTGCGGCACCGGCCTGCGAGTGCCCTCCATCGCGTCGTACAGCACCAGGCCCGCCCCCACATACGGGCGCTCGACCACCTTCTTGCGCAGCGGATACAGGAACGAGACCGGCCTGACCAGGTGCGGGGCCAGCTTCGATACGAGCAGGTCACGCTCCCGCAGCGCTTCGTAGACCAGCTTGAAATCGAACTGCTCCAGGTACCGCAGCCCGCCGTGGATCAGCTTGCTGGACCGGCTCGAGGTCCCTGAGGCCAGGTCGCGCGCCTCCACCAGGGCCACCCGCAGGCCGCGGGACGCGGCATCCAGGGCGGCCCCCGCGCCCGTGACGCCGCCGCCGATGACCAGCACGTCGAACCGCTCGGCCGCCAGCCGATCGAGCACCGCGCCGCGCTCACGGGCATCCAGAGCCCCGTTACCCGCCATCACCCACCCCCAGATTCGCTACGGTCGCCGTCCTGGAGCATGTACATCCTGAACTAGCCGCGGCGTGATTTCGCGGGCGAAGTCCGGCGCGCGCTTGGCGATGAAGGCGCGGATGCCTTCCGCCGCCTCGCCGTCCGCGAACAGTCCCTGCTCCAGCAGCGCCTCGTAGCGGAGCCCCTCGTCCGGCGGCAGCTCGAAGGCGGCGTTGACCGCGCGGACGACCGCCAGCTGCGCCGGCAGCGAGGCGGTCATCAGTTCGGCCGCCAAGGCGAGCGCCTCCTTGACGACATCGCCGTCGGCGAGCCGGTCGACCAGGCCGATGGCCAGCGCCTCGTCCGCCATGACCTGACGGGCGGTCAGCATGATGTCCAGGGCCCGGGCCCGTCCCACCAGCCGGGGCAGTCGCTGGGTGCCGCCGGCTCCCGGGATCAGACCCAGCTTGACCTCGGGCAGGCCGAACCTCCCCCGGGGGCCGCTCACCCGCATCGTGCACGCCATCGCGAGCTCCAGCCCGCCGCCGAGCGCCAGGCCGTCCACCGCGGCGATCGAGACCCATCCAGCTCCGGCCAGCCGGTCGTTGACGGCGCGTATCTTGTCGCCGTAGGCCATGAAGGACTTTGCGTCGATGGAGGACATGTGCTTGATGTCGGCCCCCGCGGCGAAGAAGCCGTCCAGGGCCGAGGTCACGATCATGGCCTTGACGTCGCCGGCCCGCTCGGCCGCGTCGATGGCGGCGTGCAGTCCCTCCAGGATCGGCACGCCGAGGGCGTTGGCCGGCGGCCGGTCCAGCGTCACGACCCAGACCCCGGGGCTCTCGCGGCGCCACGTAACGACCTGCGTGGGTGCGGTCATGGTGCTCCTCCGATCGGCACGGCTCAGGCCATCGTCAGGCCGCCGCTGACTGACAGCGTCTGGCCCGTGACGAAGCCGGCGCCGTCGGAGGCGAGGAAGGCGACGGCCGGGCCGATGTCTTCGGGAGTGCCGAGCCGCCTCATCGGAATCGCACGGGCCATCCCGGCGATCACCTTCTCCGCGTCGCCGGACCCCTCTGCGAAGCTCCGCAGGGCCGGCGTGTCGGTGGGGCCCGGGCACACCGTGTTGGCGGTGACGCCCTTGGCGGCCACCTCGCGGGCCAGGGTCTTGGTGAACGCGATGATGCCGCCCTTCGCGCCGGAGTACACCGCCTCCAGCGACGAGCCCACCCGGCCGGCGTCCGAGCCGATGTTGATGACACGCCCGAAGCCGCGGTCCATCATGCCTGGCACGACGGCCTTGATGACCCGCAGCGCGCCCTTGAAGTTGATGTCGAGGATCTTGTCCCAGAACTCCTCGGTGGTCTTCACGAACGGCATGAAGTCGTCCCAGCCGGCGTTGTTCACCACGACCTCAACCGGGCCGAGCGCGGCCTCGATCGCTTTGACGGCCGATTCGACCGCGGCGGTCTGGGTCACGTCGATCTCGACCGCGATGGCGGTGCCTCCGGCGGCGGTGATCTCCTTGGCGGTCTGCTCGGCGGCGGTGAGGTTCAGGTCCGCCACGGCGACCCTGAACCCCTCTGCGGCCAGTGCCGTGGCGATGCCCTTGCCGATGCCCTGGGCAGCCCCGGTGACCATGGCGACGCGGTTGCTCATGAGGTGTCCTCCGGTGTGGTGGTGCGGATCAGCCGGCGGCCGGGTGCCAGTGCACCGGCCCGGCGATGAGGGAATGGCTGGTGAGCTTGCGGCCGAGGACCGACTGCGCCTCGCGTGCGGCCTCGATGACGGCCCCGAGGTCCAGGCCGGTCTCGACGCCCATCTCGTGGAACATGCTGACCAGGTCCTCGGTGGCGATGTTGCCGGTCGAGCCGGCCGGCACCGGGCAGCCTCCGAGCTCGCCGAAGCTGGACTCGAAGCTGGTGCAGCCCGCCTCGAGCGCGGCGTACGCGTTGGCCAGACCCTGCCCGCGGGTGTTGTGGAAGTGCGCTGTGACCTCGACCCCGGGCAGACGCTGGATGGCCGCGGTGAAGAACCGCGACGCGTACGCCGGGTTGCACATGCCGGTGGTGTCGCCGAAGCCGATCTCGGTGGCGCCGGCCTCGGCGAACTGCTCAGCGATGTCGAGGACCCGGCCCATCGGGACCTTGCCCTCGTACGGGCAGCCGAACGAGGTGGCGATCACCGCGCAGAAGGTGAGGTCCTCGGCGACGATGCGCTTGCCCATCACCTTGACGTCGGCCATGGTCTCCTCGACCGTCCGGTTGATGTTCCGCTGGTTGTGCGTCTGGGACGCGCTGACGAAGAGCGCCACCTCCTCGAACAGGTCACGCACCGCGAGCGCGTTATCGAGACCCCGGCTGTTCGGCACCAGCACCATCCGGGCGACGTCGTGCGGCAGGTCGATGCCCCGGAGCACCTCCACGCCGTCGGACAGCTGCGGGATGACATCGGGCCGGACGAAGCTCGCGACCTCGATCCGTTTGAAGCCGGCGCGGCCCAGGGCGTCGATCAGCCGGATCTTGTCCGCAGTGGGGATCGTTTCCGGTTCGTTCTGGAAGCCGTCGCGGGGACCGACCTCCCGGATGCGCACCCGCCGGCGCTCGTCCTCGCTGCGATTATCGTCAGTCACGACACGACCTCCCGGTCCACGAGGCTCCGCTCAAGCCCCTCTCGATGATGCGGCGCCGCCACCGCGATGAGCCGGCGGGCCCGCTCCGCGACGGTGCACCCGGTCAGCAGCGCGACGCCGTGCTCGGTGACCACCGCGTCGACGTCGACCCGCGCGGTCGTGACGACCCCGCCGTGCAGGGTGGGATTGATCGTCGACTCGCCGCCGGACTCCGAGCGCAGCGCGATGACCGAACGGGCGCCCGTCAGGGATGCCGCCCGGCTGAAGTCCACCTGGCCGCCGACGGCGCCGATGTGCACCCCGCGCCGCAGTTCGGCGCCGACCTGGCCGAGCAGGTCCACCTCGATCGCCGAGTTGATCGACACCAGCGACTTGAGCTGCGACAGCACGGCTGGCGCATGGGTGTAGCTGGCGGGCCGGAACTCGACCGGGAATTCGCCCAGCCGGTTGTACAGCGACGTGCTGCCCAGGGCGGCGCCGGTGATGACCAGCCCCTGGTCGATCTCCTTGCGCGCGCCGGTGACGACGCCCTTCTCGACCAGGGCCGTCACGCCGTCGGTGATCATCCCGGTGTGGAAGCCGAGGTCGGTGTGCCCGGCGAGGGACTCGAGGACGGCGCTGGGCAGCGAGCCGACGCCCAGCTGCAGCGTGTCGCCGTCCTCGATCAGGCTGGCCACGTGGTCGGCGATGACCCGGTCCACCGCGTCGGGCGCGCGGGCGGGCGCTTCCCGCAGCGGCCGGTCGGTCTCGATCATGGCGGCGAAGGCCGACAGCGGCAGCCCGGCACTGCCCCTGGTGCGCGGCATCCGCTGGTTGATCTCGCCGATCAGGGTGGGGGTGTGCCTCAGCGCGTCCGCGACGTACTCCACGCCGATGCCGAGCGAGACCAGCCCGTCGGCGTCGGGCGGGGACACCTGCAGTAGCCCGACGTCGGAGGGGAGCTGGCCTCGCTCGAACATCCGCGGGATCGCGGAGTAGTGGCAGGGCACGACGTCGAGCAGGCCGTGCCGGCTCAGCCGGCGCAGCTCGCCGAGCCCGCCATAGGAGAGCACGGTGAGGGAGTCCGGCAGCGAGTCGGGCAGGTCGCCGGATAGCCGCTCGTTCCAGGTGAGCCCGCAGAAGGCGCGGACGGGTCCGATGCGGTCGGCCTGCTCGAGCAGCGCGTTGACCAGCGGCTCCGGCTCGGCGCCGCCCTGTCCCCACCACACGCCGTCGCCGGCGGAGATGTACCTGCCGAGGTCGATCATGGGCCGATCCGCTGTACCAGGGTGGCCGTGCCGAGCCCGCCGCCGCAGCACATGGTGACCAGCCCGATCTCGGCGTCGCGGCGCTCCATCTCGGCCAGCAGGGTCCCGAATAGCCGGGCTCCGGTGGCACCCACCGGATGGCCGAGGGCGATGGCGCCGCCGTTGACGTTGACCCGGCCCAGGTCGGGCTTCAGCTCCCGTTCCCAGGCCAGCACCACCGAGCTGAACGCCTCGTTGATCTCCACCAGGTCGATGTCGTCGATCGTCATCCGGTTGCGGTCCAGCAGCTTGCGCGTGGCGGGGATGGGGCCGGTGAGCATGATGAGCGGGTCGACCCCGACCGTGGTCTGGTCAAGGATGCGGGCCCGCGGGCGAAGGCCGTACCGGTCGGCGCCCTCGCGGGAGGCGACCAGCACCCCGGCGGCGCCGTCGGAGACCGGGGAGGAGCTGCCCGCCGTGATCCGCCCGTTGTTCTCCCGGAAGACGGTCCTGAGCCCGGCCAGGCTCTCCATCGACGTGCCCGGGCGGATCGCCTGGTCGCTGGTCCGCCGCTCCCCGTCCAGCTCGAGCGGGATCATCTCCCGCTCGAACCTCCCCGCGGCCGTCGCCTCCGTCGCCAGCCGGTGCGACCGCACGGCGAACGCGTCCATCTCTGCCCGGCCGATGTCCCACCGCACGGCGATGAGCTCCGCGCTCTCGCCCTGCGGCACGAAGTCGTACCGCTCGCGCAGCGCGGGCGGCCACGGGTCGCCGTACAGGTCGGAGATCTTCGCCGGTGAGCTCATCGGCACGTGGCCCATGTGCTCCACGCCGCCGGCCAGGACGACGTCGTGAGTACCCGAGGCGACGAGCGCCGCCGCCATCTCCACCGCGGTCTGGGCCGAACCGCAGCGGCGGTCGAGCACGGTGGCCGGCACCTCGGCCGGGTAGCCGGCCTGCAGCCAGGCGTTGCGGGCGACGTTGCGCGACTGCTCGCCGAACGGCGCGGTGCACCCGATGACGATGTCCTCGACCGCCCCGGCGGCGAGGCCGGTGTGCGCGAGGAGCGCGGTGTAGACGGAGCCCAGCATCTCGTTGGGGTGCACATCCCGGTACCAGCCGCGCTCCGGGTGCGATTTGCCCATCGGGGTCCGCAGCGCCTCGACGATCAGCGCCTCCCGACCCGAGCGGGTCATGGGGCTTTCCCTCGGCATCAGATGACCGTCCCTCCGTCGACCGGCAGGACCTGGCCGGTGATGTACGATGCCGCGTCCGATGCGAAGAAGACGAAGGTGGCGGCGATCTCGTCGGGGTGGGCCCACCGGCCGAGCGGGATCCGGGCGAGCGTCTTGGCGGCCAGCTTCTCGTTGGTGCGGATGTTCTCGGTCATCGCCGTCGCCGCCAGCGGAGCGACCGCGTTCACGGTGATCTGCTTCTTCGCCAGCTCCTTGGCCATCGATTTCGTGAGGCCGACGACGGCGGCCTTGGCCGCGCCGTAGTTGACCTGGCCGATGGTGCCCACCAGCCCGGCGGCCGAGGTGACGTTGATGATGCGGCCGGTGCCGTCCACGGCCAGGAATGGCAGTGCGGCCTGGCTGACGGTGAACGTGCCTCCGACATGGACGTCGAGAACGAACTGGAACTGCTCGGCCGTCATCTTCGCGAACATCGCCGGCGCGATCACCCCGGCGTTGTTCACCACGACGTGAAGGGTGCCCCCGGTCAGTTCGGCGGCCTGCCCGGCCGCCCGGGCCGCCTGCCCGGCGTCGCGCACGTCGAGAACAGCGGACTCGGCCCGGCCGCCGGCGGACACGATCTCGGCGGCCGCCGCGGCCGCCGCGTCCTTGTCCACGTCGGTCACCAGCACGGCCGCGCCGGCCGCGGCCAGCGCCCTGGCGACCGCCCCGCCGATGCCCTGGCCGGCGCCGGTCACGAGCGCGGAGCGCCCGGCAAGTGAGAACATCAGTAGCTCCTGGGCAGCCCGAGCACGTGCTCACCGAGGAAGTTGAGGACCATCTCCTGGCTGAGCGGGGCGATCCTCAGCAGCCGGGCCTCACGGAAGTACCGCGCGACGTGGTACTCCTCGGAATACCCCATCCCCCCGAACGTCTGCAGCGCCCGGTCCGCGGCCTCGAAGCCGGCGTCGGCGCACAGGTACTTCGCGGTGTTCGCCTCCCTGGCGCACGGCTTGCCGTTGTCGTAGAGCCAGGTGGCCTTGCGCAGCGCGAGCTCGGCGGCGTCGAGCCGGGCCAGCGAGTCGGCGAGCGGGAACTGCAGCCCCTGGTTCATGCCGATCGGCCGGCCGAAAACCACCCGCTCGTTGCCGTAGCGCACCGCGCGGCGCAGCGCGGCCCGGCCCAGGCCTAGCGCTTCCGCCGCGACCAGCATCCGCTCCGGGTTGAGGCCGTCCAGGATGTACCTGAAGCCCTGGCCCTCCTCACCGACGCGGTGCGCCTCGGGCACGCGCAGGTCGTCGATGAACAGCTCGTTCGAGCTGACCGCGTTGCGGCCCATCTTCCTGATCGGCCGGATGTCGACGTGGTCCCGGTCGAGGTCGGTGAGGAAGAGGGTCAGCCCGTCCGTCTTCTTCGCGACGTCCTCGAACCTGGTCGTCCGGGTGAGCAGCAGGACCTTCTCCGACTCCATCGCCTTGGAGATCCACACCTTGCGGCCGTTCACGGCATAGTCCGAGCCGTCCCGCCTGGCGAACGTCGTGATCCGCGTGGTGTCCAGCCCCGCGCCGGGCTCGGTGACGCCGAAGCACACGTGCAGGTCGCCGTTGACGATGCGCGGCAGGTTCTCCCGCTTCATCTCCTCCGACCCGTGCACGATCACCGGGTGCATGCCGAAGATCGACAGGTGCATCGAGCTCGCGCCGTTCATCCCGGCGCCGGAAGCCGACACCTCCTCCAGCAACAGCGCCGCCTCGGTGATGCCGAAACCGTGCCCGCCGTACTCCTCAGGAATGGTGATCCCGAGCCAGCCGCCGTCGGCAAAGGCCTGGTAGAACTCGGCGGGGAACTCGTGCGCCGCGTCCTTTTCCAGCCAGTACTGGTCGTCGAACTTGGCGGCCAGCTCGGCGACCGCCCGGCGGATCGTCGCCTGGTCCTCGGAGAGCTCAAAGTCCACCGGGGGCACCCCTTTCTCGCCTCATTGGTACGACAATAGCAAATGGACTGACCAAAAACTAGGCGGGCACCAGCCTGAGTCCGTCGGCGATGCGCTCGTTCCACGCCTCCGGGCCGCCGTACAGGTACTCGTCGAGCTTGGCCCGCTTGTAGCACAGGTGCAGGTCGTGCTCCCAGGTGTAGCCGATCGCGCCGTGCAAGGTCAGCGCGCTGTCGGCCACCCGCGCGCCGGCCGCCGTGACTTGCGCCTTCACGGCGGCCGCGTGCAGCGCCGACTGCGGGCCACCGGCGTCGACCGACGCCGCGGCGAAGTACACCGCCGACCGGGCGGCCTCGACCTCGACCAGGATCGTCGCGGCGGCGTGCTTGACGGCCTGGAACGAGCCAATCGGCACGCCGAACTGGTGGCGCTGCTTGCTGTACGTCACGGCCAGGTCGAGCATCCGCGCCATCGCTCCCAGCGAGTCCGCGGCCACCAGTACGGCGGCGCGCGCGGCGCAGCCCGCCAGGAACTCCCGGGCATCGACATCGAGTGGCCCGGACGGCGCGCCCTCGATCACGACGTCGGCCACCGACCGGCTCCGGTCGAGCAGCCGCCGGGTCTGCGCCCGCACTCCGGCACTCGCCGACACTAGACGCAGGCACGGCGAGCCGCCCGGGCCGTCGACCACCGCCACGAACCGCGCCGCCAGGTCACCGGCGAGCACGCGCGGGACGGCCCCGTGCAGGCGCCCCTCGCCGTCGATCGTGAGGCGGGGCCCCGCACCCGGGATGGCGTCGGCCGGGGACAGCAACGCCGCGTGCTCACCCTCGAAGGCGGCGACGTCCGTCCCGGAGCCGAGCGCGGGTACGGCGAGCACGGTCGCCAGCCAGGTCGCGGACGGAGCACTCGCGCCTGCGAGCAGCTCGGCCGTGAGGGCCAGCTCGACGAGCCCGCCGCCCTGACCGCCGAGGGCTTCCGGCACGCCGACCCCGGCCCATCCGTCGCGGACCAGCCGCCCGGCGAACTCCGCCGCGCCGCCGTCATCGAGCCACCGGCGCACCACCCCGCGGGGGGCCGCGTCGGCGAGCCAGGCGCCGAAGGACTCCCGGTAGGCGTCCTGCTCCTCGGACAGCTGCCACCGCATCAGCGCACCTCCTTGACCTGGGACCGGATGTCGTCCACGGCCTCAGGGTTCTCGGCCCCGGACAGATCGCCGGGATCGGTGCCGAGCACGGCCGCGCGGACCGCCCGGCGCAGGATCTTGGCCGACCTGGTCTTCGGCAGCTGCGCGACGCGGACCACGCGCGCAGGCGCGAACGGCTTGCCCACCTCGGCGGCAACCAGCGCCGTGAGCCGCGCCGACACCAGCCCGTCGTCCTCGTCAGCGTCCGTCGCGCCGGGCCGTCGTACCCAGAAGGCCCAGACCACCTCGCCCTTGGTCGCGTCCGGGATCCCGACGACCGCCGACTCGGCGACGGCGTCGTCGGTCGCGAGCACCGACTCGATCTCCGCCGGTGCGACGCGTTTGCCGGCCACATTCATCACGTCATCAGAGCGGCCGAGGACGAACCAGCCGGCCTCATCCGCCAGGGCGTAGTCCCCGTGCCGCCACAGGCCGGGGTACGTCGACCAGTAGGCCTCACGGTACCGCTCGTCGTCCTTCCAGACCCCGCGCGTCATCGACGGCCAGGGCTGCCGGCAGACGAGCTCACCGACGCTGCCGCGCAGCGACCGGCCGTCGTCGTCGACCACGTCGACGTCCATGCCCAGCGCCGGACCGCCCAGGGAGCAGCTGTGGATCTGCTCTACCGGGTAGGGGCACAGGAACGAGCCGCCCACCTCGGTGCCGCCGGAGAAGTTGATCACCGGAACCCTGCCGCCGAATACGTCCCGGGCCAGCCACTCGTAGGACTCCGGGTCCCAGGGCTCGCCGGTCGATCCCAGGACCCGGACTGATGCGAGGTCGCCGGCCGGACGGGTGCCGGCGGCCCGCAACGTACGGACCAGCGTCGGCGAGACGCCGAGCATCGACACGCCGTGCCGCTCGACGAGGTGCCAGAGCCGGCTGGTGTCCGGGACGTCCGGGGACCCTTCGTAGAGCAGCAGGGTGCCGCCGCAGGCGTGCGCGCCGAAGATCGACAGCGGCCCCATGATCCAGCCCATGTCGGTGATCCAGCAGAACGTGCGGCCGGGCGCCATCTCGAAGCCGTACGCCACCTCGCTGGCCACCTTGACCAGGAAGCCGGCGTGCGTGTGCACCGCGCCCTTCGGCCGGCCGGTCGTCCCGGACGTGTAGGCGAGCAGCAGCACGTCCGACGCCGGGGTCGGCTCGATCTCCGGGTCCGGGTCCGCCGCCAGCAGCTCGGCCCACTCGACGTCGCGGCCGGGCTCGAGCGTGACGGCCTCGCCGGCGTTGTCGACCACGGCGACCACCTCTACGCCGGGGCATGCCTTCAGCGCCTCGTCCAGCTGCGGCTTCAGCGGCACGGTACGACGCCGGCGCGTCGTACCGTCCGCGGTGATGACCGCCTTGGCGTCCGCGTCCTGGAGCCGCGAGGCGATCGCGGCTGGGGCGAAGCCGGAGAAGAGCGGGACCGCCATCGCCCCGATGCTCGCCACGGCGTACGTCGCGACCACCGCCTCCGGCGCCATCGGCAGGTAGATCGCCACCGCGTCGCCCTTGCCGATGCCCCCGGCGCGCAGTCCCGCCCGGACCCGGGCGACCTGGTCATCGAGCTCGGCGAACGTCAGCCGCCGCACGGTCCCGTCCTCGGCCTCGTGGACGACCGCGGTCGCGCCGGGCGTGGCGTCCTTCCAGCGCCCCAGGGCGGCATCGACGATGTTGATCGTGCCGCCGGAGAACCACTCGGGGTACTCGATGCCGCGGGTGAGGTCCACCACTCGTGAGTACGGCGTGCGGAACTCGATGCCGAGATCATGCACGACGGTGTCCCAGAACGCGCCGATGTCCGCCACCGACCGGGCCCGCAGCTCGTCCGCGGTGCTGACGCCGAGCGTGCGCATCAGCCGGGCCACGTTGGCGTGGTCCAGGTAGTCCCGAGACGGGCGCCAGGTGTAGGTCATGTCATCCCCTCGGCATGCCGAGAACGCGTTCGGCGACGATGTTGCGCTGGATGAACGTCGAGCCGCCGGCGATCGCCGTGCCGCGTGCCTGGTTGGCGAGGCGGAGCCACCGGCGGACGCGGGCAGCCTCCTGGGAGGTGTCGTCGAGCCCGAACTGGCCGGCGAGCGGTTCGAGCGAGAGGCGGAAGTCGGCAAGGTCCTCGACCAGCGGGCAGAAGTACAGCTTGCCGATCGAGGTGACCGGGTCGGGCGGCCCGGCGGCGGCCGCGCCGGAGATCACCCGCTGGCTGACGGTGTGGTGCACCAGGGCCCGCGCCCACAGGTCGGCCACCCGCTGCCGGACGTGCGGGTCGGCGCCGAGCGGGCGGCCCGCGTCGTCCGTCATGAGCCGGATCTCGGCGACGAGGTCGTCGACGGCCTTGGTGGTGTTCACCCTGCCGGTCGCGATGGCGACCCGCTCGAAGGCCAGGGTGCCCATGGCCACGGCCCAGCCCCCGTCGACCTGCCCGACGACGGCGTCGTCGGGCAGGAACACATCGTCGAGGAAGACCTCGTTGAACTCCGCCTCGCCGAGCATGTGCAAGAGCGGCCGGACCGCCACGCCCTCGCTGTCCATCGGCAGCAGGAAGTAGGTGATGCCCTTGTGGCGGGGTCCGCCGCCCGTGCGCGCCAGCAGGATCGCGTGCGCCGCGAGCTGGGCCCGGCTGGTCCAGATCTTCTGCCCCTGGATCCGCCAGCCACCCTCGACCTTCGTCGCCTTCGTACGCAGCGAGGCGAGGTCTGACCCGGAGTCGGGCTCGGAGAAGAGCTGGCACCAGATCTCCTCGCCGGTGAGAATCGGCCGCAGGAAGCGCTCCTTCTGGGCCTGCGAGCCGAAGTGGACGATGGTCGGGCCGGCGAAGTCCTCCCCGATGGTGTTGAGCCGCTCCGGCGCCCCGGCCAGATCGCACTCCTCGCCGAAGATCGCCCGCATCCGCTCGTCCAGCCCCTGCCCGCCGTACTCGCGGGGCCAGGTCAGCCCGGCATACCCGGCCTCGAAGAGCATCGCCTGCCACTGCCGCCAGAACGGCGCCCTCTCGACCAGGTCCGCGGGCTCGGGCCAGGGCAGCTCGGGGAGGCTCTTCTGCAGCCAGGTGCGCAGGTCCTGGCGGAACCGCGCCTCCTCCGGCGCATCCGAGAGATCCACCCGTCACCTCACCTCCTCGATCCGATCTCAAACTATACTATAGGTTAGACCAAAAGATCAGAAGGGTCCGAGCCGCAGTTCCGCTCCTTGATAACGACCGCTCAAGCCGCTAGAGTCAAATGGTTAGGCCTAATACGACGATCACGCCGCTCCGCGGTCTAGCGGCGGCCGTGCCGGGCGCCAGCCAACGCGAAAGGGCGAAATGCCGATGCATGAGTTCACCGACGTGACCTATGAGGTCCAGGACGGCCTGGCCTGGATCACCATCAACCGTCCGGAGCGCTACAACTCCTTCCGCGCG
>Ga0070699_100002009_pt1 | contig 18368 bp, 14 predicted proteins | sample KBSK1503metaG_FD_65473 | JGI IMG/M metagenome (GOLD analysis project Ga0070699, IMG submission 65473) | Corn, switchgrass and miscanthus rhizosphere microbial communities from Kellogg Biological Station, Michigan, USA - KBS K1-50-3 metaG | ecosystem: Host-associated > Plants > Roots >... | reverse complement strand
CAAAGGCACCTCCCTACTGCCTAGTGCCCACTGCCTGTTGCCCGCTTTTATCGCGGCCACCCCGCCGGCCGTTCCTCCATCAGCAGGATGATCGGCGCGCGCATGTCCCCCGCGAAGACCGTCGACTCGAGCGGCATGGTGCGCTCATCGTCCTCCGGCGTGACGCCGATCCAGCAGGTGAGTGAAAGGTGCAGCACGGGCTGGTCGAGCAGCGCCGGTGGCGGAACGCGTTTCGTGCCGAACGTCATGCCGTCTCGCACCGTGGCCGGAACCCGCCCCGACACGAGGACCCGCTGTCCCAGCAGCACGTGTAGCATCCGGTACGTCAGGGTTGTTGACTCGCCGCCACGGGTGACGACCCCGAACACCGGCGCGTCGAACCGTCCAGTCCGTGGGAAAAACGCGAAGCCGTAGTTCAACTGTTCGCCGCTATCCTGCGCAATGGCAAGCGTTTCCGTCAACAGGTCGTGAACGGCGATCAGGTTCTTTGGAATCGGGTCAACGTTCATGAAGCCGCCTCGCCAGGATAGCCGGAGGCTCAGGGGGCAGGTCCCGGGCCAGTCGGTGCGGACCCGGCCGGGACCAGGTGGAGACGGACGACCGTTCCGCCCCCCTCGGAGCTGCTGACCTCGACCCTTCCGCCCCAGCCCTCTACCAGGCGCTTGACGATCGGCAGTCCGAGTCCGGAACCGCTCGTCGATGTCGAAAACCGGGGCTCGAAAATCATGGGCAGGAGTGCGGGAGGGATGCCGCAGCCGTCGTCGTACACCGCGAGCGTGGTGCCGTCGATCACCAGGCGAATGCGACGCGCCTGCGCGTTGCGGGCATTCTCGAGGAGATTCACCAGCGCCTCTTTGACCTCATCGACCCGGGCCGCGACCGGAACCGGTGCCGCGGTCTCCACGACGATCTCCGCGCCCTCGGGGCCGAGCCGGTAGAGGTCGGCCACGTCGCGGACGACCGAGGGCAGCTTCACCGATTCCATCGGGCCGCGTTCCGAGGCGGGAACACCGAATCGGCTGAACGAACGGGCGATCCGGTCGAGCCGGTCGATCTCCGAGAGAATCCGCCGCGTGGTGTCTTCGAGGACCGGGCCGATCGGAGTGCGTCCGTCCTGGTACACCCGTCTCAAGTGCTGCACGCCGAGCCGCATCGGGGTGAGCGGATTCTTGATTTCGTGCGCGACCTGATTGGCCATCTCGCCCCAGGCGACGATTCGCGCGACTCGTTCCTGCGCATCCCGGGCCCGCCGCACGTCGGAGGTCATCTTGTCGAACGCCGCGAAGACCGGTGCGAATTCGGCCGACGGGGGCTGTGCCAATGGCGGCACCGGCTCGCCGCGGCCGAAGGCGAGCGCGGCATCGCGCAGCTCGGCGACGGGACGGGAAAGGGCCTTTGCCGACACCCGTGCCGCGATGAGCGATGCCGCAACGCCGGCCAGGCTGGCGAGCAGGAGGAGCATCGCGAGGTCGAGCTGCCGGCTCCCGAGCATCGGATCCGCGGCGGTCTGCGGCAGCGCCAGCACGCCGCCTCCGTACCCCGCGAGGCGCACCGCCCGATAACCGATGCGGGTCGACACCGCGCGCGACGGCCCGCGGGTCGAAGCGACTTCGCCCCCATGTAATTCGATCGAATGATAGGCTTCGGGATCCATCAGCGGAGGCAGCACACCCAGCGCCTCGAGCAGACCGCCGGTGGATCCGGCGATGTGCTCTCCCGCCCGATAGAGCGCCAGATCCGCGTCGACCCGCGCCGCGAGCGAGCTCAGCGCCCCATCGAGGTCGGGCATCGTCGGGAGCGCCGCCCCCGGCGGCACGATGTCGCGAAGGGTCTGCTCGATCATCCGATCCCGGCTGCTCGCGACTTCGGCGCCGAGACGGCTCACGCCCCATGCCGCGAAGAGCACCGTGGGTGCGAGGTAAAACACCGCCAGCGCGGCACCCAGCCGCGCTTCATACGATCGCAGCTCGGGCATCCAGGTCGGGCGGCGAGGCGCGTGCCCGCCGAGGATCGCCGCCAGGGACCAGAGCAACGCCAGCAGCGCCACATCGAGCGCGATCACCAGCACGCCGCGGACCGCGAGCGACGCGGGCGATCCGAGTCGCACGCTGCCGGTGATGTCCCGCGGGATGCCGGCGATGGAGACCGTGCGCTCTCCGCGGGCCACCCACCCCTCCCGCCTCCAGAGCGCCATGTCGCTCGTGGGCACCGCCCTGGAAGGCGCCGGCGCGAGGGTGAGCCGGTAGAGCGGCGAGTGCGCCGGCTCGCTCGCCAGCAGCCGCCCGAGCCGTGAGGGCGGTACCAGCGCCGACTTCGGTCCGAGCGCCGCGCTGACAACGGTGTGCTCGTCGCGGCGGACCAGGAGCAGATAGGAGGTCGCCGGCTCCCGATGCTCGGCGGTGATGAGGAAGGAATCCGCCGGCGCCATGGCGCGGACCCGCGCGGCCACCGAGTCCTGCGGCATGTCGAGCTGATCGAGTTCCAGGGAAACGACCGCGGTGCCATCGGGGCGCCACACTCCCAGGGCGCCGCGCCGTCCTGCCCGAAAGAGCGGTGACGCACGCCAGAGCGCGTACAGCTCGGGTGTCGATCGCGGCGCCGGCCGGTCGAGCACCACGCGACCGAGCGCCCGCAGCGCCGCTTCCGCCGATGGATCGGGCGCATCACCAAGCGCCGCCATGTCGGCCCGCGCCGCCTCGAGATGTCCTTCGATCTCCGCGCCCCAAGCGAGCAGTGCCGCGGCGCTTCCCGCCACCACGGCAATGCCGATGATGGTCGCTCGCCGGGCGGCCGGCCGGGTCACCAGCACGAGCGCGGGCAGCCAGAGGAGCGTGTACCAGTCGGGCCACCCATATCTCGCATTCCAGACCACCGTCCCGATCGCGGCGGCGGTCACCGCGATCGCCGCGCCGGCGATGGGAGCCCACCACCCGCGGTCGGGCAGCTCGCGGCCGCGAAGCAGTGCGCCCGCCAGATTGATGAGCCCCGCCGAAAGGAGGAAGAGTGTGAGATGCCAGGCGAGCCAGAGTGCGATCGACACGCCGGACGAGGGCGGAATAATTCCGCGCCCGAGCTCGGCCATGAGGTAGGGCGCGCCGGCGAGGAGAACGATCGCCACCACCACACCAGGCCACCGTCGGATCGGCGCTCGCTCCCAGAGGAGCGCCGAAATGAGCACCATGACGATTCCGACCAGCGCCAGCGGGCCTGCCGCGGACGAAACCGGACCGAGCACCTCGCTGCGGAAGACCGCGGAATCGAACGGCGCCGGAATGCCCAGCAGGATCCCCAATGGGGAACGCAACGCGAGCCCGAGCGGGAGAAGGGCCAGGGCCACTCGCCCCGCTCCAGCCGGCACCAACCACACCGCCATCACGAGTGCGGCAAGCAGTGCCCACGCAACCCGCCGGGAGCCCTCCCCCCGCGCACGCGCGATCGCTTCACGCTGCTCCGGCGGCACGAACTGGGCGCTGAAGAGCACCCTCGTTCCTCCGGTGGTCGGCTGCTCGTAGTCGAACACATCGGGGCTGTCCGGGGCGGCCTGCGGTGGCGTGATTAACAACCCCACCTCGGTGCGCTCCCGGAACCGCGCGGCTAATCCCCGCTCCTGATCCGGGACAGCGGGGTCCGCTCCAAGCAGCACGGCTCCCACGGCGATGCGCCCCCCCGGCGCGTGGCGCCGCACCTCCAGCACTGCGTAGTATGGAGTCAGGCGAACGTCGACCGAATCCCCGTGCGGCAGCGGCGGGAGACGGAATCGTCCGCCCCAGGCACCGGGAGCGCCGCTCGCATCGTAGATCGCGACACCGGCTTCGAGTCCGCGGATGGGGACGAGTCGCTCGGCGGCGGCGAATGCGTCTTCCCGGGGCATGCCGGCGACTCGAATCGCCCGGCTCGCGAGCGTGTCGGCCAGCAGCCTCGCTTCACGGAGCTCGTTTGCCAGCCGCCCCGAAGCCGATTGGATGCGATGTTCGCGCTCGGAGGGCCAGGAATTCGCCAGGCGCTCGAGCTTCCATTGGGTCGCCCCGAGCAGGACGGCCGTTGCGGCGACCGGAAGCACGAGCCAACCCTTGCGGCGGAGCAGGATGGTGACGAGGAACAGGACGATCCCCGTGAGCGCGACGCCCCGGGAGGGTGCGCGCAGCCATTCGCTCGACGCGATGGCCGCGGCGGCGAAGGAGAAAACCCACCACGGGAAGGAAGCGTTCAGATGACGCGACCGCTGCGGTTGAAGGAGATGTCGCCCGGGCAGGCCGCCCGCGTGCTGGCCGGGACGCCGCGATTGTTGATCCCGGCGGGAACCCTCGAGAATCGGGGACCCCATCTGCCGCTGGGGTGCGACACGGTCATCCTCGAGCGGCTCGCGGACGATCTATCCATCCGAACCGGCATCGCACGGGCCCCGACGATCGAATTCGGGGTCCACGCGACTCCGGATTCCATGAACTGCGGCCCGTCCGCGCTGACCCGGAAGACGCTGCACCGCGCGGTCAACGAACTTATCGCGATCTGGGAAGAGAAGGCAGGCGTGCGCGACACCCTCATCCTCACCGCGCATGCGGCGGACCAGCACCTCGAGGCCCTCTCGACCATTCGCACCTCGGGCCGGGTTCGGGTCGCGGACATCCTGTCGCTCGGCGTCCTCGCGCCGATGCGCGAATCGAGCCGCGGACCGTGGCATGGAGGCGAGGTCGATACCTCACTCATGCTCCATCTCGCTCCCGATCTCGTCGACCTAGCCATGGTGCCCCACAACCTTCCAGCCAACGCGGAGAAGGGCGCGCGCTTCTACGAAGCCATCCTCGCCACGCTGGAGAATGAGCTCGCCCGTCCCGCCACGGCGAAGAGTGCCTCGAAGAGTGAGCTCGCAGAAACGTAACTGATGATGATACATTATGTTAGACTATGTTTGTCGCAAGCTGAAACCTTTTGCGACGCCTCGCCGTTATATGCGATGTTCAACGACCGCCCGATACACAAAGGAAGAAGACCATGACTCGCTGGGCCCACGTCCTTTTTGGACTTATTGCGACCGTGGCGACGGGGGGATTTGCCCAGGTGCCGGCCGTGCAGGCTCCGGCCGCCCCGACGCGTGCGACACCGACCGCCCGGCTGACCCTGGCCGAGGCGCTGGAGCTGGGCCGCCGGAACAGCCCCGCATACCGGCAGATCCTCAACGATGCCGGCGTGGCCAACTGGGCGGTGCGGAACGCCTACGCCAATCTGCTGCCGTCGTTCGACGCGAGCGGAGGCATGGGATACACCGGTTCGGGCGCGTCCACATTCGGCGGCTCGACCTTCAATCAGTCCTCGCCATCGCTCAGCTCGAATTATTCGCTGTCGTTCAACTGGCAGCTTTCGGGGCAGGAGCTCTCGGCCACCGGGCAGCAGAAGGCGAACCGGCGCGCCACCGATGCCGATATCTCGAGTGCGGCGGAGCAGCTGCGCAACGACGTGACGGTGCAGTATCTCACGGCGCTGCAGGCCACGGCGCAAACCGAGGTGGCGCGTGTCCAGGTGCAGCGGAACGCCGATTTCCTCGCCCTCGCGCGCGCGAAGTACACCGTCGGACAGTCCACCATGCTCGATGTCCGGCAAGCGGAGGTGCTGAAGGGCCAATCCGATGTCACCCTGCTCCGGGCCCAGCAGACGGAGAACGAGGCGAAGCTCGAGCTCTTCCGCCGGATGGGAGTCTCCCTCCCCGGGCTGCCCGAAACGATCGCCCTGTCGGATTCCTTTCCGGTCACTGAGCCGCAGTACAACCAGAAGGACCTGCTGGCCCTGGCGCAGGAAGAGAATCCCTCGCTCAAGGCCTTCCGTGCCCGGGAGCACGCGGCCACCTGGGGCGTGCGCTCGGCCAAGTCACGCTTTCTGCCGACGGTGAGCGTCAGCGCGGGGATCCAGGGTTTTACCCAGGAATTCACCAACGAGAGCCTGCTCCTGAATCAGCGGCTCGGAAGCGCCCAGGCCAACGCGGAGAATTGCCGGTTTCAGAACGCGCTGATCGGCTCGCTGCCCGGCGGCGGCGTGGCCGGCTATCCCAACGGCGGGATCATCTCCGACTGCAACGCGTTCTCGAATCTCGATCCGACCGGCGACGCGCTGCTGCCCTCGTTCCGGGACCAGCTGCTCGGGAACAACGACGTCTTCCCGTTCAACTTCACCAAGCAGCCGTTCGCGGCCCGGCTCACCATCTCGCTGCCGATCTTCGACGGCTTCACCCGGAATCTCCAGGTGGCACAGGCGCAAGCCGCCGAAGACGACATGGCGGAGAGCGTGCGGGCCCAGAAGCTCCTGGTCGAGGCAAACGTCTCCGGGCGCTACCTCGGCGTGGTCAACGCCTATCAGTCGATCCAGGTCCAGGAGCAGAACCGGCAGTCGGCCCGCGAGCAGCTTCGGCTGGCGCAGGACCGCTACCGCCTCGGCGCCGGATCGTCGCTCGAAGTGTCGGACGCGCAGAACAACGTGACGCGTGCCGAAGGGGACTATGTGAACGCGGTTTACGAATACCACAAGGCCGTCGCGGCGCTCGAGCTCGCGGTTGGCCGCCCACTGCGCTGAAAGAGGATCGATCATGTCACGTCGTGCCAAGTGGACTTTGGGCGTCGCCATCGTCGTCGTCGTATTTGGCGGCATCTTCGCCCTGTCGGCGGCCAAGAAGGGCAGCCGCGCCACCGAGGTCCGGCTCGAGCCGGTCTCCGCTCGCGATCTCGTCGCGGCGGTGACCGCCAGCGGCAAGATCGAGGCGGAAACCAAGGTGGATGTGAGCGCCGACATCACGGGGCGCATCACCGAGATCGCGGTCAAGGAGGGTGACCTGGTCAAGAAGGGCCAGTTCCTCATCCAGATCGAGCCGAATCAGTACCTCTCGGTGGTGAGCCGGCTCGAAGGCCAGGTGGCGCAGATGGAGGCGTCGCTGGCACAGGCCCGGACCAACCGGGACCAGGCCAGGCGGCAGCGGGACCGGTCGGTCGAGATCCAGCGGGTCAATGCCGAGCTCATCTCCCGCGAGGTCGTCGAGCAGGCGATCCAGGCCTACGACGTGTCGGAAGCGAATCTGAAGGCCTCGCAGGCGGGAGTGGATCAGGCCCGGGCGGCGCTCTCGGAGGCACGGAGCAACCTGTCCAAGACGCGGCTCACCGCGCCGATCGACGGGCGGGTGGTCCGCCTCGCGGTCGAAGAGGGCGAGGTCGCCGTGCCCGGCACCTTCTCGCGCGAAACCGGCCTCCTGATGACGATCGCCGACCTCTCGGTGGTGCTGGCGCGGGTACAGGTCGACGAGACCGACGTGGTGCGCCTGCATCTCGGCGACTCGGTGTCGGTCAGCATCGACGCCTTCCCCGACACCTCCTTCGTCGGCCGGGTGACCAAGATCAGCAACAGCGCCAAGCTGTCGCAGACCGGCGCGGCCAGCGGCAGCTCGACCGACCGCGCGGTGGATTTCGACGTGGAGATCACGCTCGACAAGCCGCCCGCGGGGATCCGGCCCGATCTCTCCTCGACGGCACGGATCATCACCGATACGCGGAAGCAGTCGCTCTCGATCCCGATCATCGCGCTCACCGTGCGCGCGCACGAGGATGTCCCGAACGAAGTGAAGCGCGGAACCGGGACGCCGGTGGGACCGGCCGCCACGGGCAAGAAGCCGAAGGACCGCGAGGGGGTGTTCATCGTGCAGAACGGCGTCGCGATGTTCAAGCCGGTCAAGGTCGGCATCGCCGGTGACGAGCACTTCGAGGTCCTCGAGGGACTCAAGGCGGGCGATACCGTCGTCGCGGGTCCGTACCAGGCGGTGCGCGACATGAAGGACAGCACCAAGGTGAAGCAAACCAAGGACCCGAAGGCCGGCGACGCCCAGAAGAAGACGCCATGAGCGACCTCGTGATTCAGATCCGGGATCTGGTCCGGACCTACGAGATGGGCGCGGAGACGGTGCAGGCGCTGCGCGGCGTCTCGCTGGAAATCCGGCGCAACGAATACGTGGCGATCATGGGCCCCTCGGGGAGCGGCAAGTCCACCCTGATGAATCTGATCGGGTGCCTCGACACGCCCACGTCGGGAGAGTACTGGCTCAACGGGCAGGAAGTCTCCCGGATGCCGGACGACGCGCTGGCGCGGGTCCGGAACCGGGAAATCGGCTTCGTGTTCCAGACATTCAACCTGCTGCCCCGCGCTTCCGCGCTCGCGAATGTGGAGCTCCCGCTGGTCTATGCCGGTATCACCTCCCGGCTGCGGCGTCAGCGCGCCGTGGCGGCACTCACGCGGGTCGGGCTGGGCGACCGGATGGATCACCGGCCCAACGAGCTCTCCGGCGGCCAGCGGCAACGCGTGGCGATCGCCCGTGCGCTGGTGAACGAGCCCGCGATCCTGCTGGCCGACGAGCCCACCGGCAACCTCGACAGCACGACGAGTGAAGAGATCATGCGGGTCTTCGGGACCCTGCACGATCAGGGGCAGACGATCATCATGGTGACCCACGAGTCGGACATCGCGGCGCACGCGGAGCGGGTGGTGGTTCTGCGCGACGGCCGGATCGCGAGCGATACGCCGCGGCGGGAGGCGGCGGCCTGATATGATGCTCAAGGACGCGGTCGGCATGGCGCTGACGACGATTCGGACCCAGAAGCTGAAGAGCTTCTTTTCGCTGCTGGGTGTGCTGATCGGCGTCACCTTCCTGATCGCCGTGGTCTCGATCGTCCAGGGCATGAACGTGTACATGGAAGACCAGTTCGCCAACAAACTGGTCGGTCTCAATACGTTCCAGCTCCGGCGGATGCCCAACTTCACCGACGCGTCGGAAGAACAATGGCGCGAATGGTCGCGGCGGCCGCGGATCAATTACGTCGAGGCCGACTTCGTCGAATCCCGGATGCAGACCCCGGCGATTTTCTCGCGCTTCTGCAGCGAGCGCCTCCCGATCATGTGGAACGGCACGACGGCCAAGGATGTGGATGTCTGGACCGCCGACGCGCCGATGTTCCGGATCAAGAACCTCGACATCGAGGCCGGTCGGGTCTTCACGCCCCAGGAAGCCCAGGCCGGGATGGCGGTGGTGGTCGTCGGGTGGGAAATCGCGGAGAAGCTCTTCAAGGGCGCCGATCCCCTCGGAAAGAATGTGGCCATCGAGGGCCTTCCCTACCGGGTGATCGGCCGGATGGCCAAGCAGGGCAATCTCTTCGGGATCTCGCTCGACAAATTTGCCGTGGTGCCGTTCGACTCTCCGGTTCACCGGGCGGCGTGCCGCTCCGGCTTCATGGATGAGTTTCACGTTCGCGCGGACAACGTCGTCGGCATGAAGGCCGCGCTGGCCGAAACCGAGGAAGCGATGCGCATCCAGCGGCGGCTCAAGCCGCAGCAGGAAGACAACTTCGCGATGCAGACCGCCGAGGGCGCGCTCGAGGGGTGGAACAAGATCTCGGCGATTCTCATGACCGCGCTTCCGATGCTGGTGTCGGTGAGTCTGGTGGTGGGCGGCATCGTGATCATGAACATCATGCTCATGGCCGTCGCCGAACGCACGGTCGAGATCGGCATTCGCAAGGCGCTGGGAGCCAAGCGCCGCGACATCATGGCGCAATTCGTGGTCGAATCGGCCACGCTCTCCACCGTCGGCGCGGGGATCGGTATCCTCACCGGGATCGGGCTGGCTTTCGCGGTGCGGTCTCTGACGCCGCTGCCCGCGGCCGTGGCGCCCTGGTCGGTGGTCCTCGGCGTCTCACTCGGGGTGGCGGTCGGCATGATCGCAGGTATTTACCCGGCGAGCCGCGCATCCCGACTCGACCCCATCACCGCATTGCGGGCAGAATGAAAAAGATCCGGAGTCTGGCAGGGAGCGGCGCGCGGATCCTCGAGGGCATGGGGATGGCGCTCGACTCGGTGCGGGCCAACAAGGTTCGTGCGGCGCTCACGATCCTCGGTGTGGCCATCGGGGTGATGGTGGTGATCGCGATGGCGTCGGCGATCACCGGCATCAATCGCGCGGTCGCGACGCAGCTGGAGACGCTCGGACCCAAGACGTTCTTCGTCTTCCGGTTCTTCCAGGGCGGACTCAACATCTCGGACGGCTCCGACGAGATGTCCCCCTGGCGCCGCAATCCCTGGCTCACCACCGACGAAGCGGCGCTCCTCAGGACCTTGCCGACGGTGGACGACGTCGGTTATCGCGAATCGACCGGCGCGCCGATGGGATATGGCGACTTCAAGCTGTCGAGCGTGCAGCTCATCGGGTACACCACCAACTGGCCGCGGGTGTCGGGGGGCACGATCACCGCCGGCCGGAACTGGACCGACATCGAGTTCGCCGCGGGATCGGCCGTCACGGTGATCAACGACAAGCTGGGGCAGACGCTGTTCCCGGGAGTGGATCCGATCGGCAAGCGGATCAAGATCTATGGGCAGCCGTTCCAGGTCATCGGCATCTATGCGGAAGCGTCGAGCCTCTTCGGCGGCGGCTCGAGCTCGATGGCCATGATCCCGCACACCACGTTCACCAAGGTGGCGGACTGGTTCAAGGGGTGGCTCGACTTCGTGGTCCTTCCGACCGCCGCCGCGAGCGTCGTCGACGCGCAGGACGATGTCATTGCCGCGCTCCGCGCCAAACGGGGGCTCCGGCCCAGCCAGGAGAACAATTTCTCGGTGGTGACGCAGGACAAGCTGATGGAAACCTTCAACTCGGTGACCAGCGGCTTCTTCCTGGTGATGCTGGCGCTCTCCAGCGTGGGACTCATGGTAGGCGGCGTCGGCGTCGTCGCGATCATGATGATCTCGGTCACCGAGCGCACCCGCGAGATCGGCGTCCGGAAGGCGCTGGGCGCGACCCGGCGCGAAATCCTCTTCCAGTTCCTCGTCGAAGCCGCCTCGCTCACGATGATCGGCGGCGCCATCGGACTGGCCGTCGGCACGCTGATCGCCTGGGCCATCGCCTCTTTCACCCCGGTCCCCGCCGCGGTGCCGCTCTGGTCGGTCGTCGCGGCGCTCCTCGCGTCCGCGATCACCGGGGTCTTCTTCGGCATGTATCCGGCGACGAAGGCGAGCAGACTGGACCCCGTCGAAGCGTTGCGTTACGAGTAGTGGGTCGTGATTCGTGATTAGTGGATAGTGATTCGTGGCGAGTGACTCGTGATCACGAACCACGAACCACTAACCACGAACCACCAACCACTACTATTCTTCCCCGCTCACTCCCACCGAGCGACCATGTCCGACCTCACCGAACTGCAGGCCCGCGAGATTCTCGAGAGGGTCATGCGGCTGTCCAAGGCGGATACCTGCGTCGCCGCGATCGGCGGCAGCATCGGCGGCAATATCCGCTTCGCCCGGAATTCCGTCAGCACCGCGGGCGAAACGTCCAACCGCTCGGTGAACGTCGCGTCGAGCTTCGGCCGGCGGACCGGCTCCGCGAGCGGAAACGAATTCGACGACGCCGCCCTCGAGCGCACCGTACGCCGCGCCGAGGAGCTCGCCCGGCTCGCCCCCGAGAATCCGGAATGGATCGAGCCCCTCGGCCCCCAGCAGTATCTCAGCACCCCCGGATTCTACGCGTCTACCGCCGCGATCGGCCCCGCGTACCGGGCGCAGGTCGCCGCGGACAGCATTCTCCCCTCGCGACAGGGTCACTGCATCGCGGCCGGCTTCCTGCAGGACGGGTCGCGCTGGTCTGCGCTGATGAGCTCGAAGGGACTCTTTGCGTACGACCGGCGGACCGATCTCGACTTTTCGCTGACGGTCCGAACCGAGGACGACCTCGGCTCCGGCTTCGTGGCCCGCGACTACAATGACGCAGCCCGGTTCGACTCGGCGGCATCGGCGCGGATCGCGATCGACAAGGCGATCGCGTCGCGCACCGCGCGCGCGCTCGAGCCGGGCAAGTACACCGTCATCCTCGAGCCCACGGCGGTCTCCGATTTCGTCGGCAACATGCTGAACGGATTCAATGCGCGGGGGGCGGAAGAGGGGCGCAGCTACCTCTCCAAACGTGGCGGCGGCACCAGGCTCGGCGAAAAGCTCGTCTCCGAGCGCGTGACCATCTCGACCGACCCGATGCATCCGGACGTCCCGGCGCCGGCGTGGGGATTCGACGGGCTGCCCCGGCGGGCCATGACCTTCGTCGAAAACGGCGTCGTGAAGCAGCTCAACTACGACCGGGTCTGGGCGGCCCGCAAGGGCGTGGAGCCGACGCCGAGTCCGGGCAACGTCATCATGAGCGGCGGCACCGGCACTGTCGACGATCTCATTCGCGAGACGGCGCGCGGAATCCTGGTCACCCGCTTCTGGTACATCCGTCCGGTCGACCCGCAGACCCTGCTGCTCACCGGGCTGACGCGTGACGGCACCTTCTTCATCGAGAACGGGAAGATCCAGTACGCGATCAAGAATTTCCGGTTCAACGAATCGCCGATCATCATGCTCAACAACGTCGAGGCCATGGGCACACCGGTGCGGCAGGGTGGAAACCTCTTCCCGCCGATCCGCGCCCGCGACTTCACCTTTTCCAGCCTGTCCGACGCGGTCTGACCGGCGCCACGGAGGCTCGCATGAAGCGACGCCACTTTCTCGAAGCCACCGGTCTCACCGCGGGCATCCTGGTCCTCCCGTCGGGCACCCGGTACTGGCGCGGGTCGCTCACGGCCATTCCGGGTGCGGACCGGAAGGCGCTGGCGGACGCGGGGCTCGACGCGGCCCGCCGTGCCGGGGCCGCGTACGCCGATCTCCGGATCGGGCGATACCTCAACCAGTCGGTGTCCACCCGCGAGCGCCGGGTGCAGGGAATCGTCAACAGCGAGTCCTACGGCGTCGGGATCCGCGTCATTGTGAACGGCACCTGGGGATTCGCCGCGACCCCGGACGTGACCACCGACGGCATTGCCCGCGCCGCGGCCCGGGCGGTTGCGATCGCGACGGCCAACGCGAGGCTCCAGACCGAGCCGGTCCGGCTCGCCCCGGTTCCCGCGTATGGAGAGGCTACGTGGAGGTCGCCCATCGTGAAGAACGCGATGGAAGTCCCGGTGCAGGAGAAGGTGGACCTGCTCCTGGCGGTGAACGCCGCCGCGCTCGCCGCGGGCGCGCGATTCGTCAATTCCGCGATCTCCATCGTCAACGAGCAGAAGTATTTCGCCTCGACCGACGGGACGTACGTCGACCAGGACGTGCACCGGATCTGGCCCACTTTCACCGTCACCGCCACCGATCCCGCGAGCGGACGGTTTCAGACCCGCGACGCGCTCTCCGCCCCGATCGGTCTCGGGTACGAATACCTGCAGGCCGGCTCGGGGCGGCCGGGCCCGACGGCGATGTATGGCCTCCGCTATGACATGGTGGAGGACGCGACCCTCGCCGCGGCGCAGGCCAGGGAAAAACTCGCCGCCAAGTCGGTCGACGGCGGGCGGTGGGACCTCGTGGTGGATCCGACCCAGCTCTTCCTGACGATTCACGAGTCGGTCGGCCACTCGACCGAGCTCGACCGCGTGCTCGGGTACGAGGCCAACAATGCCGGGACCAGCTTCGCCACGCTCGACAAGTGGCGCACGAAGTCATTCAACTTCGGCAACCCGCTGGTGAATTTCGTCGCCGACCGGACCCAGCCCGGCTCCCTCGGCGAGGTGGGCTGGGACGACGAGGGGGTCAAGGCACGCCGATGGGATCTGATCAAGGACGGGATTCTCGTCGGCTACCAGGCGACCCGCGATCAGGTCCACATCATCGGCGAAAAGGAGGGCCACGGCTGTTCCTACGCCGATTCCTGGGAGTCGGTGCAGTTCCAGCGGATGCCCAACGTGTCCCTTTCCCCGGGGAAGACACCGCTCACCCAGGCCGACATGATCGCCGGGGTGGACAAGGGGATTCTGCTCTATGGCCGGAGCACGTATTCCATCGACCAGCAGCGCTACAATTTTCAGTTCGGCGGGCAGCTCTGCTTCGAGATCCGGAACGGCAAAGTGGTCGGACTGCTGAACGATGTGGCCTATCAGGCCAACACCCGGGAATTCTGGAATTCGGTCTCGGCCATCTGCGACCAGCGCGACTACCGTCTCAATGGGACTTTCCGCGACGGCAAGGGGCAGCCCGGACAGATCAGCGCCGTGTCACACGGATGCGCGACGACGCGGTTCGATCGGGTGAATGTGATAAACACCGCGCGCAGTCTTGGATGACGCAAAGTGGTTCGTGATTAGTGATTGGTGGTTAGTGGCAGCTCACTACCCACGAACCACGAGCCACTAACCACTTATTCTTTCCCATGCCCCTTCGCGAAGCCTTCTTCCTCGCCCTCGAGGCCATCCGCTCCAGCAAGCTCCGCTCGTTTTTTACCCTGCTCGGCATCATCGTGTCGGTCGGATTCCTCGTCGCGGTCGTGGCGATCATCCAGGGGATGAACTTCTACGTCCGCGACAACCTTCGCGGCGCGATGATCGGGACCAACTCTTTCCAGGTCCGCCGCTGGCCAATCGCCCTCGGGAACCTGGACGACTCGACCGTCCGGGAGCTCAACAAGCGACCCATCATCTCCCAGGAAGACGCCCACGTCGTGCGCGCCGCCCTCGCCGAGGCGGAAGCAGTCTCGCTGCAATCGGGATGGCCCACTCCGTTCGCGGACATTTCGTACCGCAACCGGACCGTCGGGAACGTGCTCATCTTCGGGGTGACGCCGGACTACCAGGTGGTGCAGGACTACCGGATCGTCGAAGGCGAGCCCCTGACCGAGCCCGACCTCGCCGAGCGGCGCCTGGTGGCGGTGGTGGGTCCCGAGGTCGCGGACAAGCTTTTCGAGGGTGCGGCGCGCGCGGTCGGCAAGAAGATCAGGGTCAGCGGCATCGAGATCACGATCAAGGGTGTGACCGCGAAGAAGGGGCGGGTCCTGGGCCAGTCGTTCGACGGATTCGCCCTGCTCCCGCTCACCACGTTCGAGAACATTTACGGCCGCCGGCTCACCACCACCGTCTCGGTCAAGATGCAGGACGCCACGGACCTTCCCGGCGCCATGCTGCGGGCGGAGGAGGCGATGCGGGTGGCCCACCGGCTGCGCCCGGGCGAGCCGAACGACTTTACGCTCGACAAGGCCGACGCGCTGGTTGCGTTCTGGACGTCCCTGACCGGTGTGCTGTTCACCATCATCCCGGCGGTGGTGTGCATCGGGATCGTGGTCGGCGGCATCGTGATCATGAACATCATGCTGATGTCGGTCAACGAGCGGACCCACGAAATCGGTATCCGGAAGTCGCTCGGCGCGCGGCAGCGCGACATCCGGCGCCAGTTCCTGGTCGAAGCGATCCTCCTGTCGATGCTGGGTGGAATCCTCGGCATCGCGGGAGGCGGCCTGCTGGCGGTCCTCATCTCCACCGTGAGTCCCCTGCCCGCGCGCGTCACCCTCTGGTCGGTGGGGGTGGCCCTGGCGCTCGGAGCGGGCACCGGGATCCTCTTCGGCGTCTACCCCGCGTCGCGCGCGGCGCGGCTCGACCCGATCTCTGCTCTGCGCCAGGAATAGCGCGTGGTGATCCTTCGGAATCTCGACGAGGGCGTGAAGGTCGCCCTCCACACGCTGCGGACCAACAAGCTCCGCTCGTTCCTCACCATCCTGGGTGTGGTGATCGGGGTGTCGACCGTCATGCTCATGGCGTCGATCGTCGACGGCGTCAAGACCCAGATCTTCAACTCGCTCAACGCGGCGTCGCCCAACGCATTCTATGTGATGCGGTTCTTTTCCCAGACGCCGCTCAATCCCGACAACCTGCCCTACGAGGTCCGGATCCGCCCGGTCCTCAATGAAGAGGACGCCCGCGCCATCGCCCGCGCCCCGGATATCCGTCACGCGGGCCTGTGGAATCAGTCGTTCAACCGGATCGAGTACCAGAGCAGCCGTACTCAGCCGATCGTCATCCAGGGCGCCGACGATGCGTTCATGGAGATCTCGGGCGGGAGCGTCGCCGCGGGACGATTCTTCACCACCGCCGAGCTGAGCGGCGCGGAGGTCGCGGTGGTCGAAGTCGAGACCGCCCGCCGGCTCTTCGGTCGGATCGACCCGCTCGGTAAAACGATACGGATCGGCTCCCGACCGTTCCGGGTCATCGGCCTGTGGCAGCCGCCGGACAATGCCTTCCAGGCGCCGGGGTTCGTCGTGGGGGCGATCGTGCCCTACCAGGTGGCCAAACACGCCTTCAACTACAGCGACACCAACGATCTCTTCATCGTGGTCCTGGGCCGCTCGGGAATCTCCGTTGCCGAGGCGAAGGATCAGGCGACGGTCGCCCTGCGCCGGATCCGGGGGCTCAGGCCCAGCATGCCCAACACCTTCGATTTCATCACCCAGGATCAGATCCTGGAGGTGATCGACCAGCTCACCTCGATGTTCTTCCTGGTCATGACCGCCATCTCGAGCGTCGCGCTCCTGGTCGGTGGGATCGGTGTGATGGCGATCATGATGGTCTCGGTAACCGATCGGACCCGGGAGATCGGCCTCCGCATGGCCTGCGGTGCGACCCGCAAAGAGATCCTCTGGCAGTTCCTCGTCGAGGCCGCGACCCTTACCCTCCTCGGCGGCCTGATCGGGATCGTCTTCGGTCTGGGGCTGGGGGAGCTGGTGAAGCGGATCCTGGCCATGCAGTCGGGGGTCCCGCTCTGGAGCGCGGTGGTCGCGGCGATGGTCTCGATCGGGATCGGACTGATCTTCGGAATGCTGCCGGCTAACCGGGCGTCACGCATGGACCCCGTTGAAGCGTTGAGGCACGAGTAGGTCGACGTCGGGTGAGCGGTGAGCGGTGAGCGGGAAGGGCTGTTCCCGCTCACCGCTTACCGCTCACATGCTCTGCACCCCGAGCTCCACGACGTCCTCTATTGCGACTGTCTCATGGGTGTAGAACGGCTCCGCGTAGCGGGTCCGGATCAGCGATCCGTAATGGCCGTTCTGGTGCTCGATGCGGCTGTAGAGGTCCTGCCCGGTCGGAAAGATCTCACCGGCGCTGACGGCCGCGTCGAACTGGCTTGCATAGCATTTGATGGCCGCCACCTTCCGCTCGAACTGCGCACTGATGTCCACCAGAAACGTGGGCTTGAGCGCGTCCTCGCGATAGGAAAGCGCGTAGAGAATCTTGAACGGCCGGAACGGCACGCCGTCAGCGGGGTATTTGGCGAGCCCCGACAGAAAGCAGGCGTCCCGCCCCAGCTCGGAGGCCACCCGATGGTCCGGGTGGCGGCCGACCGGAAATGGCAGGATGACGACGCGCGGAGCGAAATGCCGGATGGCCTCCACCACGATTCGGCGTGACGCTTCGTCGTTGGCCAGATGCGCGTCGGGCAGCCCCGCATTGAGGCGCTCGGTCACGCCGAGGATCTTCGCGGCGCGCATCGCCTCCTCACCGCGCAGGTCCGCACTCCCGCGGGTGCCCGTCTCCCCGGCGGTCAGGTCGAGAATCGCAGTCCGGTGACCCTGGTCGACGGCCTTGAGCAGGGTCCCGGCACAGGTCAGCTCGACGTCGTCGCGATGGGCGGCAATGGCGAGAATGTGTACTGGCATGCCCTAAAGTAAGCGGTGAGCGGTGAGAGGTAAGCGGGAAAAGCCCTTCCCCCCTCACCGCTTACTGCTCACCCCTCACCGTGTAGATTTCCCCCCATGCCCCGCGACCCCGTTTACCTCGACCACGCCGCGACCACCCCGGTGCGCCCCGACGTGCTCGAGGCCATGCTTCCCTTCCTAGGAAGCTCCAGTTTCGGCAACCCGTCCAGCGCCCACCGTTTCGGCCGCACCGCGCGTGCCGGTCTGGAGCAGGCGCGCCGCGAGGTGGCATCCGCGGTCGGCGCCGAGCCGACGCAGGTGGTGTTCACCTCCGGCGGCACCGAGGCCGACAACCTCGCGATCATCGGTGCCGCGCTCGCGGCGCGGGATCGTGGGCACCCGATGCTCGCGGCGGTTTCCACGGTGGAGCACAAGGCGGTCCTCGCCGCCGCTCACCACGTCGTGCACCTCGGTGGGGAGGAGATCCTGCTCCCGGTGGATGGCAACGGCCTCCTCGATATGGACGGTCTCGGGGCGGCGCTCGACCGCAAGCCCGCGGTCGTGTCGGTGATGTGGGTGAACAATGAGACGGGGGTCCGGCAGCCGATGGAAGACATCGCGCGCCGGTGTGCCGAGGCCCGGGTGCTCCTGCACAGCGATGCGGTGCAGGCGTTCGGCAAGGTGCCCGTCGCGTTGCGGGATTTCCCCTGCACCCTTCTCACCATCTCCGGCCACAAAGTCGGCGCCCCCAAAGGTATCGGGGCGCTCATCGTCCGCGACCGCAAGGCGATCGAAGCAATCATCCATGGCGGCGGTCAGCAGTTCGGTATCCGGCCGGGCACCGAAAACGTCGCGGGCGCCGTGGCATTGGGACGCGCCGCCG
>Ga0070699_100002008_pt1 | contig 18373 bp, 21 predicted proteins | sample KBSK1503metaG_FD_65473 | JGI IMG/M metagenome (GOLD analysis project Ga0070699, IMG submission 65473) | Corn, switchgrass and miscanthus rhizosphere microbial communities from Kellogg Biological Station, Michigan, USA - KBS K1-50-3 metaG | ecosystem: Host-associated > Plants > Roots >... | reverse complement strand
GTGGTCGTCCCCTCCTGAACGGCGGCGTCCAGCGCGGCGGAGAACCAGGCCGGTGGTGGTGTCATGACGAGAAGCCTAGGGTCGTGCTATGGCATCAGCGCACGAACCCGGCGAGGTCACCTGGGTCGAGGTACCCGGCGTCGACCACGCCACCTCGATCATGAGCATGACGGGCGCCCGGGCCACAGCGGACCTGATCGCGGAGGCGCTGTCATGATCGCCGCCGCCACCCTCTGCGAGGCGCTGAGCCGGGGCCTGCCCGGCGACCGCCTCGTGGTCGACCAGGACGTGCTCGCCGCCATCTCGCACGACGAGGCCGAATGGGCGCCGGCCGGAAAGGCTGTCGCCGGGGTGCGCGCCCGGACCGAGGCCGAGGTGCAGCACGTGGTGCGCACCTGCGCCGAATTCGGCGCCCCGGTCGTGCCGCGCGGCGCGGGTACCGGCCTGTCCGGCGGCGCCAACGCGGTCAGCGGCTGCGTCGTCCTCGACCTGTCCCGGATGAACCAGGTCCTCGAGATCGACCCGGACAACCTGGTCTGCGTGGTGCAGCCGGGCGCGGTCAACAACGACGTCAAGGCGGCCGTGGCTGAGCACGGCCTGTGGTACCCGCCGGACCCGGCCAGCGCGCCGTGGTCCACGATCGGCGGCAACGTGGCCACCAACGCGGGCGGCCTGTGCTGCCTGAAATACGGCGTCACCCGCGACTATGTGCTGGGCCTGCGCGCGGTCGTCGGCGGGCCGGTCGCCTACGGCGACGCCGTCCGGCTGGGACGGCGCACCACCAAGGGCGTCGTAGGGCTCGACCTGGTCGGGCTGTTCGTCGGGTCCGAAGGCACGCTCGGCGTGGTGACCGAGGTGACGCTGCGGCTGCGGCCCGCGCTGTTGGGCACGCCGCGGACCGTCGTCGGCGCCTTCCCCGACCTGGTCTCCTCGGGGCAGGCCGTGGCGCAGATCACCCGGCGCGGGCTGACCCCGGCGGTCCTGGAACTCCTCGACCGGGCCTGCCTGGAGGCGGTGGAGGAGTGGAAGCACCTCGGCATCGACGCGGACGCGGCGGCGATGCTGCTGGCCCGGGTGGACACCCTGGGGGATTCGGGCGCGGCCGAGGCGGCCGCGATCGCCGCCACCATGACCGCCGCCGGGGCGCTGTGGGCGGAGCAGTCCACCGATGACGCGGAGGCCGAGGCGCTGTTCGACGCCAGGCGGCTGGCCTATCCCGCGCTCGAGCGGCTCGGCCCGGTGCTCACCGAAGACGTGTGCGTGCCCCGGTCCCAGGTCCCCGCGATGCTGGAGCAGATCAGCGCGATCGCGGCCCGGCACGGCGTGCGGACCGCCACGGTCGCGCACGCCGGCGACGGGAACCTGCACCCGTGCCTGATCACGCCCCCGGGCGACTCGGCCGCCCGGGAGGCCGCCCAGGCGGCGTTCGAGGAGTTCCTCGACGCGGCCATTGCGCTCGGCGGCACGGTGACCGGCGAGCACGGCGTCGGCATCCTGAAACGGGACGGCATGCGCCGCGAGCTCGACCCGGGCTCGCTCGCGCTGCAGGCCGCGGTGCGCCACGCCCTCGACCCGCGCGCGATCTTCAACCCCGGCAAGGGCTAGAGCGCGTCTTGCCCTTGCGCCCCGCAGTTCCCCCAGCCCTTACCTGCCCACCCAGCAGCGCACCCTTTCAACGCCATGAAACCCGGGATTCGGCGCGTCAGAACGCCATGAACCCCGGGTCTCATGCCCCCTCGACAGCAGGCTCAGGACCCGCCTGGGAGTGCCTCAGTCACCCTTGGCGGCCACGACGTAGCGGAAGACGTTGTCCTGGCGCAGCTCGCCGTCTGGCTTGCGGTCCGCCTCCAGCACGTCGCGCATGACCTGGCGGACCGCGTCTGGCCCGGCGATCTCGACGACCTTCTGCAGTGGCCCGGCCGAAGCGTGCGCCGTCCACGCCTGCTCGTGGTCGGCGTAGCAGAAGCTGACCGGCGCCTCACCGCCGCCGGTCAGGGTCAGGCCCGCCTTTTCCAGCAGGCTCTCGACCACGCCGGGGTCGCTGACTGCCAGCGGCGCGGGCGTTCCGGGTGGTGCTGGCCCGGATCCCGGACGCCGCTGGCCTCGTCGCCCGGGCGGAGTCCGCGGCGAGCCGCAACCCGGTCGCACTCACCGGGCGGGCCTGGGCGCTGCTCCACGCCGACGCCGACGCCGTGCTCGGCACCGACGCCGTGCTCGGCACCGCCGCCGCGTTCGCCCAGGCAGGCTACCTCTATCAGCAAGCCCGCACCCTAGCCCTGGCCGCCGCCATGCCACCGGAGGCAAATTGGTGATTTGTCGCTAATTATCCCCTGACCTGCCGCCTTGCGCCTAGTAACGACGGCGGCCCCCGGCTTATCCTCATCGCTATGATCCAGCCCCGCCCGCGCGAACATCCGCCTGGCAGAACTGCTCGGCGTCTTGTCGTTCGGCGCCGACCTGGGCATGGGCCAGCCGATGGAGCACGTCTTGCGCCAGTGCCTGATCTCGCTGCGGCTGGCCGAGCGGATGGGCCTGGACGAGGCTGACTGGGAGGTCGTGTACTACACGTCCCTGCTGGCCTGGGTGGGATGTCATATCGACGCCTACGAGCAGGCGAAGTGGTTCGGCGACGACATGGCGCTGAAGACCGATTTCCGGCATACCGATTTCGCGGCTGGTCGCACTGGCCGACGTGGTGGAGGTCTTCCACCGCGCGGGCGGTACCGACGCGGCCGTCGCGGTGGCCAGGCAGCGACGCGGGACGCAGTTCGACCCGCGGGTCGTGGACCTCTTCACCGACCAGGCCGAATCGGTGTTCGCCGGCCTGGCCGAGGCCAGCGGCTGGGACGCGGTCATCGGCGCCGAGCCGGCCGGGGCGAGACGGCTGACCGGCCCGGAGTTCGACCTGGCGCTGGAGGCGATCGCCGACTTCACCGACGTGAAGTCGCCGTACACCATCGGCCATTCGCGGGGCGTGGCCGACCTCGCCGGGGAAGCCGCGCGCGTCCTCGGCCTGGGCGACCAGGCCGCGACGACGGTCCGCCGCGCCGGGCTCGTCCATGACCTGGGCCGCCTTGGCGTGCCGAACGCCGTCTGGGACAAGCCCGGCCCGCTCGGCCACCCGCCGGCCCGCCCGCCCGGCCGACCTGACCGGCCGTGAGATAGAGGTCCTCCAGCTGCTGGCCCGCGGCCTGTCCAACAAGGAGATCGCCGAGCGCCTGGTCATCGCGCGCAAGACGGCCGCCCACCACGTCGAGTACATCTACGCCAAGACCGGCACCACCAACCGGGCGCTGGCCAGCCTGTTCGCCGCCAGCCACGGGCTGATCCCGGACCCGGCCACGGAGGTGCCCGCCGACGTCACCCGGGGACCGGCTGGTAGCCGGAGCACAGGACCCGCATCCAGGTGATGTGCGGGCCTTCGGTGCGGTAGTAGGCCTGCTGCTCGACCAGGTAGTCACGGCCCGACCGGCGCACGCGCACCCGGTACGCGATGTGCTCACGGTCGAGCACCCGTCCGGAGGTCACCGAGCACAGTTCCGTGATCTCGTCCTCGGCACCGAACCACCAGGCCAGGATGATCTCCTCCACCGCCTGCCTGCCCGTGCCGGCCTGCCAGTGACGCCCGGGCGTCAGGGCCTGGAAATCGACCGGACCGGCCAGCAGCTCGCACAGCGCACCGGAGTCCTTGGCGGCCAGCGCCCGCGCGAAGCGCTCGCCCGCGGTCGCCGCGACGGCCGTACCGCCACGGCCTGCGTCAGTAGCTGAACGTGGTCGCGGGTTCATCGCCGATCCATTCCCACAGCGGCACGGTGCCACCGAGCGAAGCGTTCTCTACCAGGGTGTCCTCGGCCAGGTGCCGGGCGTTGAAGCAGATCGGGCAGACCAGCAGCCGGCCCCCGGCCTCCCGGTAGCGCTTGGCCAGCTCCGGCAGCGGCGGGCAGCCCTCGCACGCCACGCCCTGGATCACTCCCGCCGCCGCGAGCCGGACCGCTTCCTTGGTCAGGAACATCAGGGTCGGCCGCTGCTGCTCGGCTGCCACCGTGCTGGTACCAGAGGGGTTATTTTCCGCGGCCGGCCGGGAGAGGTGCTGGCGTACCGCGGGCCGGTGCGGGCAAGCTTGAGTCGTGGTACTCCCGGTTCACGATCTCAATCCGTTGCGCCGAACCCCGTGGGTCACCTACGCCCTGGTCGCGGCCAACGTCATCGTGCTCCTGCTCGCCCCGGCATCGCGCGACTCGATCACCGGCTCGTCCGCCCAGGCGCAGCTGTGCAGCCAGACGGCGTTCTATGAGCACTACGCGGCGATCCCGCGCGAGCTGACCACGAACCACCCGCTTCCGCTGGTCGCGACCGGCCAGCCCGGGCCCAGGCCGGACACCTGCTACGTGAGCAAGCCTCCGTACCACAAGATCCCGGCCCTGTCGGTGCTGTTCGCCATGTTCCTGCACGCGGGCTGGCTGCACCTGCTCGGCAACATGCTGTTCCTCATCGTCTTCGGCAACAACATCGAGGACCGGTTCCGCAAGCTCCCCTTCTTGCTGTTCTACCTGTTCTGCGGCTACGTCGCCGCGTACGGGTTCGCGTTCGCCGACCAGACCTCGGTGCAGCCCCTCATCGGAGCCTCCGGCGCCATCGCCGGCGTGCTCGGCGCCTACCTGGTGATCTACCCGCGGGCGAAGGTCTGGTCGCTGCTCCCGTTCCTGTTCTTCCTCCCGGTGCGCATCCCCGCGTGGCTGGTGCTTGGCTCGTGGTTCGTACTGCAGTGGCTGTACTCGGCCGGGTACGCCGCCTCTGGCGCGGGTGACGTGGCCTATATGGCCCATATCTTCGGCTTCGTGGCCGGCGCCGTCATCGGCCTATTCGTCCGCGCGGCGTCCCCGCCGCCCCAGTACCCGGTCCACCCCCGCTACGGCTGAGCCCCGCGGGGCCGCGTACCCGGCCGGGGCTATCCTCGCGAGCATGCCGACTCTGGCCGTCATCGGCGCGGGGCCGAAGGGAATCGCCATCGCGGCCAAGGCCCGCGCGCTCACCGCCGCGGGTCTTCCCGCCCCCCGAGTGGTACTCATCGAGCCGGGTCCGGTCGCCGGGAACTGGACCGGCCATCAGGGCTACACCAGCGGCCTGCTGCCGCTCGGCACGCCGCCGGAGAAGGACGTCGGTTACCCGTACGCCGATAGCTGGGGCCCGCGCTCACCCGCGGTCACCGCGGCGATGGCGGACTACAGCTGGCAGCGGCACCTGATCACCCGGGGTGCCTACGCCGACTGGGTGGACCGCGGCCGCCTACGGCCCACCCACCGGCAGTGGAGTTACTACCTGCGAGAGGTCGCGGACCGGGTCGAGGCCGAGATCGTCGCGGCCGAGGCCGTCGGGCTGGAGGTGGACGGCGAGCGGTGGCGGCTGTCCGTCGATCCGGGGGAGCCGATCTGGGCCGACGGCGTGGTGGTCACCGGCGCGGGGCCGCCGATCCGCGTCCACGGCCAGCCGCATCAGCATCCGAGGGTGCTCGACGGGCGAAGCTACTGGCTGGCCGGGCCCGTGCTCAGCGGGCAGGTGGCGATGAACGCTTGCGTCATCGGCAGCGGTGAGACGGCGGCCTCGGTCGTGATCAGCCTGCTGGGCAAGGCGCACAAGCGGTCGATTATCGACGTCCTGACCAGCCGCGGAGTCCTCTACTCGCGGGGAGAGAGCCACGAGGAGAACCGCTGGTATTCGGACCCGGGGGACTGGCCCGCGCTGGCCGAGGCGCACCGGCGCGAATTCCTCGCGCGCACCGACCGGGGCGTGTTCTCGCAGCAGGCCGAGGCGGTTCTCAACGCCTCGCGAGGCTATCGTACGCTCGCCGGGCGAGCGGTAGCGATCGACGCGGGCGACAAGCAGGTCGTCGTCACCATCGAGTACGGTCACGAGCGCGAGCGCGTCGCCTATGACCTGGTCGTCGTCGCGGTCGGCTTCTATGCTCGCTGGTTCGAGACACTGCTCGGCGGCGAGGCGCTCCGCCGGTTCGGCCACGCCGTGGCCGGGACCGGGCTCGAGTGGCGGATCGACGTCGATCTGTCGGTGGCCGGCCTGAGCCCGCCGCTTCACCTCCCGGTCCTCGCCGGGCTGGCCCAGGGGCCTGGCTTCCCGAACCTGAGCTGCCTTGGCCTGCTCAGTAACCGCATCCTGCGCCGGTATGTCCTGTCCGGACCGCCGGACCGCATCGACCAAGAAAGGGGAGCACGTGACCGAAGTGCCCGATGAGGCGTGGGAAAGCGACGACTGCGTGCGCCGCACCGTGGTCATGCCGGCCGTGCTGGCCGAGCGACTCGCGGCCCGGGCCGAGCAGCGTGGTCTTTCCATCAGCGACCTGCTGACCGAATACGCCGAAGAAGGCCTGCGCCGGGATGGCTCTGGTGCCGCCTAGCCGCAACGCCGGGTTAAACGGCGTGGGCTGCTGTCAAGCGGTCCCCGCGTGCTCGGCACCTTGGTCTCCAGGATCTGCGGCCCGGAACCGGGTCCGGCCTTACCTCGTTATGGACTACGTGAGCGAAGGCACCTGATGGCCGCGGCACGGATGACGGCCATTGTCGCAGCGGTGGCAGCTCTCGCTGCATGCGCGGCCGGCTGCGGCGGGGCCGCGGGACAGTCGGCGGCGGGCACCGGCGGACGGGCAAGCAGCACGGCGCAGGCGAACAGCGCGGCGTCGGCGCACAGCCCCGGCGGCTACATCTACTGGGCGAACAACGCGAGCAACTCGATCGGACGCGCGAACCTCGATGGTTCGGCCGTGAATCAGGCATCCCTTGGCGGTTTCCGCAGCGCGTCCGGAGTGGCGGTGTACGGCGGCTACGTCTACTGGTCCGATGACGGCGCCAATGTCATCGGACGGGCGAAACCGGACGGATCGGCCAAGGTTACCCTCGTCAGCGGGGCTTCGACCCCGACCTGGCTGGCGGTCGGCGACGGGCACATCTACTGGGGCAACGCGGACACCAACACGATCGGGCGGGCGAACCTCGACGGTTCGGCAGCGAACCAGGCCTTCATCTCCGGGGCCAGTCATCCCGGCGCGGTGGCGGTGGACAGCAGCTTCGTCTACTGGGTGAACCGGGGAACCGGATCGATCGGCCGGGCGCGGCTCGACGGCTCGGGCGTCAACCAGGAACTCATCACCGGCCTGGCCCAGCCGGCCGGGCTGGCCGTGAGCGGCGGTTACATCTACTGGGCCGACAATGGCGGCAACTCGATCGGCCGGGCCCGCCTGGACGGCTCGCAGGTCAACGCGGGTTTCATCCTGCAGACCGCCGGCCCGACCGGGATCGCGGTGTACGGACGGTACGTCTACTGGGCAGCCGGTAACGGCAGTACCGGCGTGATAGAGCGGGCAGACCTGCGGGGGGCGGAGATCAGCCAGGCGTTCATCACGGGCACCCGGAGCGCGGGCGGGGTTGCGGCTGGGGTCTAGCGCTCCACGTGGTTGGCGGTAACCCCATGGCCGACGAGCTGAGGAGGCTTATCGCCGATGGCGCGGCGCCAGGCTGGGTCCTGCACCGTGTCCCAGGCGGCCGCACTCCGCTGCATATGCTGGCCGCACCGGGTCTTTGGACCGCGGATCCAGGCCGTGCAGCAGGGTCTGCCGCCCGTCTTACCGGACCTCCGTTTGCCACGTTAGTCACCTACGCCGGAAACAGTCACCACACCCGAACCGCTTGACACCAACCGGCATCGGGGACGTCCTCTCGTCACGGACGTCGTCGGGCAGGTGACGGCGGCCTCGCCTGGGATAACTTAAGTTAAAAAACTGCTGGTTACAAGAGTCTCTACGGGACCTAACGGACTGGGTGCGTGCTCCGCCGGACCGCAAGCACTCTGGTCGTGAGAGGTCGGGTTATTCGAAATCCAATTAGGAAATAGCCGGGGGAGGAGACGCGGGCAAGCGGCCGGTACCGCCCAAGCTCCGCCCCGCCCTCGAATCCGCGCTCAGATCCTGAGACGCGTTAGCCTTCGGGCGGCGGAGACGAGGACGGCGGTGGCGGCGGGGGCGAGGACGGTGGCGGCGGCGGGGACGAGGACGCCGGTGGCGGGGACGAGGGTGGCGGCGGGGACGAGGACGGCGGTGGCGAGGACGGCGACGCTGAGGACTTGGACGCGGATGGCGAAGGCGACGGCGAAGACTTGGACGCGGACGGCGAGGGCGAAGACGTCATCGGCGAGGGCGAAGGCGAGGGCAGCGGCGGCATTGGCGAGGACGATGGCGCCGGCGGCGAAGACGGCGAGGACGAGGACGGCAAGGACGAGGACGGAGACGGAGAGGAGGGTGACGATGGCTGGAGCGAGACTAGCCTCACCGCCGCTACGGCACGGCTCGGGACGCTGGGCTTGTGCAAATCGGTAGCAGCGAGAGCCGTGCCCGCCGCCACGACCGCGATCGCGATACCGGCCGCGATGGCTGCCCTGACTCCGCTGATATGCCGGCGCATCCAGATCCAGTGCACGGTGAAGCCCTGTACTGCGGGCGGTGCGCTGGACGGCCACAGCGCCGCCAGCAGGAGCGCCGCCTCACCCAGGTGCGACCGGCCGCGCTCGTGCCAGTCATGGCCGTAAGCGCCTGATGCGGCGGTGTTGAGTTCGGTGATGAGGGTGATCGCATCGGCCGGCCGATGCGAGGAGTCCTTGGCCATCCCGGCTGCTACCAGCGGCCGCAGCGGTTCGGGCACCGGGTCCAGCGGCACCGGCTCGGAGCGATGCTGGCGGACCAAGTCGGCGGCGGTTGGCCCGTTAAAGGGCGGATGGCCGGTAAGGCACTCGTAAAAGGTCGCCGTGACCGCATAGACATCGCTGGCTGGGCTGGCCGGAGCGCCGGCCATCTGCTCAGGTGCCGCGTAAAGCAAACTGCCCGCTGGAATCGCGCGGTCACCGGTGCGCGCCGCGATGCCGAAATCAGTCAGCTTGCTGATGCCTTCACCGTTGACGAGCACGTTCTCTGGCTTGTAGTCCCGGTGCACGACACCGCGCTGGTGCGCTGCCGCGAGGCCCATCAGCGAGCCATGAAGAACTACGAGAGCAGCCTCCGCAGTGGTATTGCCCTGATGAGTCAAGATCTCGCGCACCGTGATGCCGTCGACGAGTTCCATGACGATGGCGGCACCCCACGGCGATTCGACGTATTCGTAAAGCCGGACGACGTTCAGGTCGTCCATGGAAGCCAGCACTGTCGCCTCACCGCGGAACATCTCGGCGAATTCCTGGTCGGCTAGAAGTTCATGCCGCAGGTATTTGATCGCAACAAGGGTGCCCGACGCGTCGTGCCTGGCCAGCATCACATTGCCGAATCCGCCTGAGCCAAGCGCCTTCAGTTCGGTATACCCGGGAACATTCCACTCCGACATGCAGGTCGCCCTTTCGCGGCGTCAGCCCGGCTAGCCGGACCTGGCGTGATCCATTAGCAACTGACCACCACAGCCTTCGAAGCGGTCCCTGGGTCAGGGCCGAGGACCTGCAATGTGACCGTCTGTGACGCGCTGCCGTGGCCCTTTCCCTCGACGGCGACGGTCACGTACACGGCGTGCTGCCCTGCGACGACCGACTGGCTAAGCGGCTGGGGCGGTTGCGGGTCTGGCCGGAACACCCACTGATAGGAGACCGTTCCGGCCGAACCATTGGTGGTGATCCGCCCGGTCACGTCAACCCCGCACCCGGTTCGCGTCTGCTGCGATATCTCGACACCGGTCACGTGAAACGGCGCATGATGAAAGCGCAGATAGAGCACTACGCCGCTAGCCGCGAGCAAGAGCACGGTGAGCGCCGTGCCAAACCAGCGGCGCCGCCTAGCCGGGTGCCGGTGCGCCTCAGGCGGAAGGCCGGTACGCCAGATGTGCTCTGCCGTCAGCCCAGCCTGGCTCGCGGGCGGGGCAGCCGGAACTCCGGGACCGTACCTTACGACTTCCGCCGCATGCTGAGACGGCACGGCTTCGGTCGTCTCCTGGAACGGCACGATGTCGGTCGTCTCCTGGAACGGCACGATGTCGGTCGTCTCCTGGAACGGCACGATATCGGTCGTCTCCTGGAACGGCACGATATCGGTCGTCTCCTGGAACGGCACGATATCGGTCGTCTCCTGGAACGGCACGATATCGGTCGGCGGGTGAGGGGAAGAGTTCGCTGGATCGGTCGGCCGGGTGCCCGGTTCACGACCCGGGAAGGTCTGCGTAACCTCGCCCTCGCCTGCATCAGCCGGCCATGCCGGCCCAGGCCCGGATGATCCTTCCCCCATGTGGCCCACTTCCGGTTAATTCCCCAGCAGTATATCAAGCAGTTCATCTGGATGAACGGCCACGTTTTCGATCTGGTTCACTGGCAGGTGCGACTGAATGCCTCAGTCTTAGATAGAACCTCCATTACATCGTTCTAGCCGGTAGAAGCTTGCCGAGGCGGACATCTCGCGTTTGCCGCGAGTTTGCGCATAACTTAACTATTCTCACACTTGCCACTCCTGATCAACCATTCCCCTATTTCGCCGGGCAAGCCTTCAGCTTCGTTCAGCGCCCGGGCCACGTGCTCGTAGCGCCGCGCGTGCTCGCCCATGCCGTGCGTCAGCTGGACCGTACCCCGGAGAGCCCGCGGCTCGCCGGCCGGATCCCACCGGTAGGCGGCGATCTGGGTGCCGTCGGCTGACGTATAACTGAAGGTGCTCGACGGCATCGGGACGTCCCTTCGGAGGCGGCCTGGCGTGGGCTAATCTAGGTTAAAAACTGCTGGTTACAAGAGTTCCGAAGGAGCCGAACGGGCCGGGCTCACGCTCCGCACGAACGCGCGGGGGCGCAGGCTGGCGTTCCTGGGCCGATGATATTCTAATGCCTATTAAGGAGCCTCGGAGGGGGGACGCCTGATGGCCGCCGTCGCGGTGCCGGTGCCCATCGCCACCTCGTACTTCCAGTACGACCAGCAGGGCGTCGTGTTCAACATGTGGTACTTCGGCTGGTTCGACGACGCCATGACCCAGTTCCTCGCCGAGGTCGGCTACCCGTATACGGCGCTGAACGCCGATGCCCTGGACGTCCAGCTGGTGCACACCGAGGCGGACTGGCGCGACGCGGTGCGCTACGGCGAGCAGGTCGTGATCGACGTGGCCACCGAACGGATCGGCTCGACGAGCTTCACCCTGTCGTTCGGCGTGCGCGTCGGCGACCAGGTGCGCTCCACCGGCCGCACCGTCTACGTGGTGGTGAGCACGGACGGCTCGGGCAAGCGGCCGGTGCCGCCCAAGCTCCGGGCCGGCCTGGAATCTGCGCTCACCAAGGGGGACCGTTGACAGCGGAGCCGACCATCACCGGCACGGCACAGCGCGAGGCGTGGCTGCAGCGGGTCATGCCGCCCGCCGAGCAGCTCGACCAGGACCTGTGGTCCCTCCCCGTGCCCATCCCGGACAACCCGCTGCGCTACGTGTCGGTGTACGCGTTCGGCACCGGCGAGGGGCTGGTGCTGATCGACGCGGGCTGGGGCTCGGAGGAGCCCTGGCAGGCGCTGCTGGCCGGCCTGGAATCCATCGGCGCCGGGGTGGCGGACGTGTGCGGCGTGCTGGTCACGCATATGCACTTCGACCACGTCGGGCTGGCCGGCCGGGTCCGGCAGGCCTCGGGCGCGTGGATCGCGATGCACCCCGCCGATCAGGCTGTCTTCGCCCGCCCCGACTACCGCAGCGCGGAGCGGGCGGTGGCCATGGAGGCGGAGTTCCTACGCGGCCTGGGCGCGTCGCCTGCCGAGGCCGCGGCCGCGGTCGGCACCGCCGAACAGTGGGAGAAGTTCACCACGATCGCGCTGCCCGACCGGCTGCTCACGGACGGGGAGCTAGCCGACGTGCCGGGCTGGAAGCTGCGCGCGGTGCACACCCCCGGTCACACGCCCGGGCACCTGTGTTTCGTGGACGAGCGGTCGCGCCGGCTGTTCTCCGGTGACCACGTGCTGCCGCGGATCACCCCGAACATCTCCGTCCAGCGGGGCGCCCCTCCCGACCCGCTCGGGGACTACCTGGACTCGCTGGCCAGGACGCGGGACCTCGACGTGGACGAGGTGCTGCCCGCGCACGAGTGGCGGTTCCGGGGTCTGCCCGGCCGGGCCGACGCCATCGTGGCCCACCACGAGCGGCGCCTCGCCGAACTGCTGGGCGCGATCCGCCAGCGGCCCGGCTCCACCCCCTGGCAGCTGGCCGGCGACCTGACCTGGTCCCGGCCCTGGGACCAGTACAGCGGCCAGATGCGGATCTTCGCGGTCACCGAAACCGCCGCGCACGCCCGCCTGCTGGAGCGCCGCGGCCTGGTGACCGAAAGCCGGACGCAGCCGCCCGCCTACACGGCGGACCTCACGCGCCGGCCCTGACCGGTTCCCGCGGCCGGTAGGCGGCGGCGAAGCCCTGGCGCCAGCTCGGATGGCGGAGCGTCCAGCCGAGTTCGGCCTTGGCCTTGGCGTTCGAGGCGCCGCGGGCCTCGGTCATCATCACCAGGCCCTCGCCCATGATCAGCCGGGCGAGCCAGCGCGGCGCGTGGCGGGGCGGCCCGGCGCCGAGCGCCTCCGCCAGCACCGGCAGCCAGTCGCGCACCGGGGCGGGTTCGTCGTCGGTGACGTTGTAGACGCCGGGCCGGCCGTCTTCGAGCGCGAGCACGGTCGCCGCGGCCGCGTCGTCGAGGTGGATAAACGACATCACGCCGCCGCCGTCGCCGACGATCGGGAACTGCCGCTTGCGCACGGCCGGGACCAGCCCGTCATTGGCGGCGCCGTAGAAGCCGCCGTAGCGCAGCGCGATCCCCCCCGCGGCAGTGACCGCCTCCTCCAGGTGCCGTATCGCGGCGCTGCCCTGCCGCACCGTCTTCGGCGGGGCAGGGTCGAGCGGGTCGTCCTCGGTCTTGACCGGTCCGCCCTCGCGTGCGTAAAGAAAGGGAGCGAAACTCTGCGCGACGAACCGGAGCACGCCCGCCTCGCGCGCCGCGGCCAGGAGCGTGTCGGTGCCCTCGGTCCGCAGCCGGATGGTCTGGGCGAGGGTGCGGTCGAGGTTCCTGGAGAAGCTCGCGTCGGCCAGCGCGGTCGCCTGGTGGATGATCGCCTCGGGCCTGGCGTCCAGGACGACCTGGCGTGCCGCCCGCGCGTCCAGCAGATCCAGCGCGACCGGTTCGGCGCCGAGCGCGCGCAGTTGCCCGGCCTTGCCGGGCGAGCGGGCGGTGCCGATCACCTCGTGGCCGCGTTCGCGGAGCTGGGGGACGAGCCGGACGCCGATCGCGCCGCTGGCTCCGATGACTAGAACTCGCATGGCCTACTCCTGATCCTCGCGTGCTTTGCTATGTCACATCCGCCGTGTTCTGCGGGTCTGAACTCCAGGACACCTGGTGACCCGGGGATGTGACATATGGACGAGGAGCAGTGGCTGGCCGAACGGTTCGAGGAGCACCGGGGTCACCTGCGCGCGGTGGCCTACCGGATGCTGGGCTCGCTCACCGAGGCCGACGACGCCGTGCAGGACGCCTGGCTGCGGCTGAGCCGGTCCGGCGGGGACCAGGTGCAGGACCTGCGCGGGTGGCTGACTACGGTCGTGGCCAGGGTCTGCCTGAACATGCTGCGCGCGCGGAACGTGCGGCGGGAAGAAGCCCTCGGGGTGCGCGTGCCCGATCCCCTGGTCAGCATGGACGAAGAGCTCCAGCCGGAGCTCCAGGCGCTGCTGGCCGACTCGGTCGGCCTGGCCCTGCTGGTGGTGCTCGACACCCTGAGCCCGGCCGAGCGGCTGGCGTTCGTCCTGCACGACATGTTCGATCTGCCGTTCGAGGACATCGCGGGACTGGCGGGCCGGACCCCGGCGGCGGTCAGGCAGCTCGCCAGCCGCGCCCGGCGCCGGGTCAAGGGCGCCGGGGTGCCGGACCCGGACCCCGACCTGGCCCGCCAGCGCAAGGTGGTCGACGCCTTCTTCGCGGCCGCGCGCGGCGGCGACTTCGACGCCCTGGTCGCGGTGCTCGACCCCCGCGTCGTGCTGCGGGCCGACCCGGGGGCCAGGCACCCCGCGGCTTCCCTGCTGGTCCACGGGGCCGAGGCGGTCGCCCGGCAGGTGCTGTCCGGCCTGGCCCCGGTGATCTCCCGGCCGGCCCTGCACCTTCATCCCGCGCTGGTCAACGGGGCCGCGGGCGTCATCGTCACGATGCGCGGACGGCCCGTCACCGTGGTGGGATTCACCGTCGCCGGGGGCAGGATCGTGGAGATCGACGCGATCGCCGACGCCGAACGCGTCCGCAGGATCACCGCGGACGCCCTCGGCGACGGGTAACCGCGTCAGCTTCGCCGCGATCGAGAAGACACTGCCGGGATGCGCATCCGATAGGTGACCGTGATCGTCTACCGGCGTACGGGGGTGCTTTTCCCTTCGCGCACCCAGGTCGCGACGATCTCGCCCGGCTCGGTGTCGTGGCCGTGCTCGATCTGCCGCAGTGCCCGGGCCACCACGCGCCGGGCGATGTCCTCGACTGGCATGACCACGCTGGTGAGCTGCGGATGCAGCAGCGCGGCGCCGACACTGCCGTCGAAGCCGACGACCGCCAGGTCACCTCCCACGCGCAGGTTCAGCTCGGCCGCGACGCTGTAGACGATGACGGCGATCTTGTCGCTGCCGGTCAGCACCGCGTCCGGCTCGGCCGAGGCGAGGAAGGACCGGATCTCGGCCCGCGCGTCGGCGTCGTCGCCCACCCGGAGCACGCCCGCACCGTCACCGGGGATGCCGCGGCGGGCTAGCCCGGCCCGGAACCCGGCTTCCCGGTCGGCGTCCCAGTAGGTTCCGGCCCCGTAGCCGATGTAGGCGGGCCGCCGGCAGCCGCGGTCTACCACGTGGGCTACGGCCTCGGCCTCGGCCTCGGTGTTGTCGATGTCCGCCCACTGCTGGGGCAGGCCGTGCCGGGTCCGGCCGAAGCAGGCGAACGGCAAGCCAAGCTCGGCCAGCAGCTCCGCCCGCTTGTCATCGGGCCGGAGCTCGGACAGCACGAACCCGTCCACGATGCGGCCGGCCGCCAGGCCGCGGATGTCGTCGAGGGGGTCGGTATCCTGCGCGACGACGAGCACCCGGTAGTGCCGCTGCGCCCCGGCGCGCAGCAAGGACTGCATGAACTGCATCATGATCAAGTTGGTCGGCTCGAGCTGGATCGCCGGCATGAAATAGGCCAGCTGCATCGTCCGGCGCGACCGCATGCTGCGCGCGCCGTGATGCGGGCGGTAGCCGAGCCGGTCCACCGTCGCGAGCACCCGGGCGCGGGCGGCCTCGCCGACCCGGCCGCTCCCGTTGAGCACGTTCGACACCGTCGACTTGCCCACGCCGGCGGCGCGGGCGACATCCATGAGCGTGACGCTCCGTTGCGTCGCGCTTGCCGTCCGGCGTGTTGGCGATGCCACCGGGTTCTCCGTTCAGGTACCGAGGAAAGTCCTCCTGAACATTGTGCGTGAAACACGTCTTGACATTGGCCATGGGCAGGTTTCTTATAACTGGTGGAAGCTTCCATCATGCCTTACCAGGCCGGTTTAGACCGGCGCATTTGCCTTGCCATGGGAGGCGCGATGAGCGTTGCTGCTGCCACTACGGTTATCGGGAAACATCGGGCGACGACGACGGCGTCTAACCCCGACCGGCGCCGCCGGGTCCGCACCGCCTTCCTCTTCCTGACCCCCAGCCTGACCGATGCGAACTACATACTGAGAACCAGCTGACATTCCAGGCAAGGTCGGAGCGTGAGTGACCCCCGTCCCTGATCTCAAGAACAGTCAGGCCGAACGAAGCGCGGCTGACTCGCCCCTTCTGCTGGTGGCTGTCCCGGCTGCGGGAGGCACTGGGCTGATCCTGTTTCCGCGGCCGGACTCCCTTCCGGCCGCGTGGGTTGGCCCGGTGCCAGCCGGCACTGGGCCAGCCGGCACTGGGCTAGCCGGCACTGGGCTAGCCGGCACTGGGTCAGCCGGCACTGGGCCGGCCGGCCTCGAGCCGCACGATGCCGCGGCGCTGCTCGCCGCGGCCTGGCCGTGCCCCCTGCTGCCCCAGCACGGGGAGGGCTGGTTCGGACGGCCGGGCCTGTCCGGGCACCGGCTGGACACCGGACCCGGCTATCCGGCGGCCGGCCGCGACTGGTCGCCGCTCTTCCAGCCGGTGCGGACCGAGCACGACGGCCGCCGGGCCCGGGTCGAGGCCGCGGACAAGACCGCCGGCCTGGCGCTGGCGACCGAGATCGAGGCGGTGCCGGGCGGCGCCATCCGCGCCCGGCACACGCTGACCAACCTCGGCCAGCAGCCCTACCTGGTCGACAGCCTGGAGGTGGTCTTCCCGTTGCCGGGGCGGGTCGGCGAGATCCTCGACTTCACCGGCCGGCAGACCGCCGAGCGCATCCCGCAGCGGCACCAGATCGGCGACGGGCTGTGGCTGCGCGAAGGGCGCCGGGGCCACACCGGGCACGACTCGGCCACGGTCCTGATGGCCGGCGTCCCCGGCTTCACCTTCGGCAGCGGCGAGGCATACGGCCTGCACGTCGCCTGGAGCGGCAACACCGTGCACCGTCTCGAGCGAGTACCGTCCGGCCTGGGCATGACCGAGGCGGAGGGAACACCGGGGGAGGGGATCCGGCCGGGAGCGACCACCATCGGCGGCGGCGAGCTGCTCCTGCCCGGCGAGATCGTCCTGGCCGAAGGCGAGTCGTACGCCACCCCGTGGGTCTACCTCGCGGCCACCCGGGGCGGCCTGGACGACGTGTCGGCCCAGTTCCATGGCTACCTGCGCTCGCTGCCGGCGCACCCGGGCACGCCGCGCCCGGTCAACCTCAACGTCTGGGAAGCGGTCTACTTCCGGCACGATTTCGGCAAGCTGACGGCGCTGGCCGATGCCGCGGCCGGCCTCGGCGTGGAACGGTTCGTCCTGGACGACGGCTGGTTCACCGGACGCCGCAGCGACCGGGCCGGCCTGGGCGACTGGCGGGTCGACGAGGACGTCTGGCCGGGCGGGCTGCACCGGCTCGTGGAGTACGTGCGCGGCCGCGGCATGCAGTTCGGGCTCTGGATCGAGCCCGAGATGGTCAACCCGGACTCCGACCTGTACCGCGCGCATCCGGACTGGATCCTGGCCGCCGGGCACCGGGTGCCGCCGCTGCAGCGGCATCAGCTGGTGCTCGACCTGACCCGGCCCGAGGTGGCCGGCTACCTGCGCGAGCGGATCAGCGCGCTACTGGATGAGTACGAGATCTCCTACGTCAAATGGGACTGCAACCGGGACATCATCGACGCCGGCAGCGGGGCGCGCGGCGGCGCCCCGGTAGCGCATGACCAGGCCCTGGCCGTGTACGCGCTGCTGGACGAGCTGCAGGCGCGGCATCCCGGCGTGGAGTGGGAGTCGTGCGCGGCGGGTGGCGGCCGGATCGACCTGGGCATGCTGGAACGCGTCCAGCGGGTCTGGACCTCGGACATGACCGACGCCCTGGCCCGGCAGTCGATCCAGCGCTGGACCGGCCAGCTGGTGCCGCCGGAGTGCCTGGGCGCGCACGTGTCGGCGTCGTTCTCGCACCAGACCGGCCGGTACATGCCGATGTCGCTGCGCGGGGCCACGGCCCTGTTCGGCCATCTCGGCATCGAAGCCGACATCACCCAGCTCGGCGAGGACGACCTGGCCGAGCTGGCCGACTGGATCGAGCTGTACAAGCGGCACCGCGCGCTCATCCACTGCGGCCGCGTGGTCCGGATCGACACCCCCGATGACACCGCGTGGATGCACGGCGTCGTCGCGCCGGACGGTTCGGCCGCCCTGGTCAGCTACGTGCAGCTGGATGAGCCCAGGAACGACCAGCCCGCCGCGCTGCGGGTGCCGGGTCTGGACCCGCGGCGGCGCTACCTGGTCAGCGACGTGACACCGGGCACGCGCCGCCCCCGCCGCAGCGGCCTGCAAGAGCCCGTGACTCCGCCCATCGAGGTCTCCGGCGCCGCCCTCGGGGAAATCGGCCTGGCCATCGCTCCGCGGCGGACCCTATCCGCGACGGTCCTCCTCGTCGAGGCGGTCTGAGCCTGCTCAGCAGGACGCAGGCCCGGCCCGTCAGCCGGACGCAGGCGGCTTGCGCGGCCGGGGCTTGCGCGCGGCCAACCCGGGCACCCCCGCCGTTCCGGGGTCACCACCCACCGGCCAGTGACCGAGACCGTGCCTGACCAGCGACTGCGCGGTCCGCACCACGGTGTCGAGCGAGCCACGGCGGGGGTTCCACCACTCGGCGGCCCAGTTGAGCGCGCCCAGCACCATCATCCGGGCCGCCATCGGGTCCAGGTCGGGCCGCAGCAGCCCGGCGTTGTCCGCGTCCTGCAGCAGCTTGCGCCACATGTCGCCGTACTGGGACGCCTCGGCCGCGTA
>Ga0070699_100002005_pt1 | contig 18382 bp, 12 predicted proteins | sample KBSK1503metaG_FD_65473 | JGI IMG/M metagenome (GOLD analysis project Ga0070699, IMG submission 65473) | Corn, switchgrass and miscanthus rhizosphere microbial communities from Kellogg Biological Station, Michigan, USA - KBS K1-50-3 metaG | ecosystem: Host-associated > Plants > Roots >... | reverse complement strand
GCGGGCTCTAAACTTCAGCAAACCCTGACCCAGGCTGGCCAGCGGCACGATCCTGTTCACGGTGCCTTGCCGCGCATCGCGCCGGCCTTCGTAGTTGTAGAAGAAGAAGAAACGATCCTTTAATATTGGACCACCCAGCGAACCACCGTAGTTGTTTCTCAACAACGTCGGACGCTTTACCGACTTGCCGGTGTCCGGGTCGATCGTCATGTTGTTGAAGAAATCGTTGGCGGTAAAGATCGTGTTGCGATGATACTCAAAGAGGTTTCCGTGCCACTCGTTGGAACCCTGCTTCGTGATCAGCTCAACCTGTGCGCCCGAAGAACGGCCCTGTGACGCGTTGGGGTTGGTCGTCGTCACACGAAACTCTTCGACCGTATCAGGACTGACGCGCAGCACCGGAGTAAAAGCGTCGCCGGTCTGTTGCTCGTTGACATCAACGCCGTCGAGCGTCAGGTTGGCCTGGTCACTGCGGCCGCCGGCGACGTAACCACTGGGGGTTACCGCGGGCTGCAGGCTCAGGAGGGTCGCAACGTTGCGCGCGTTAAGCGGGAGTTGCGTGATCTGCTGGGAGACGAAGTTGTTGCCAAGACTGGCGTCCTGAGTATTAATCAGGGCCTCGCCCGCACCCACTGTTACCGAAACCGTCTCAGTAACGTTTCCGATCTCCATTGCCACATCGAGATCGGTCGGTTTGGAAACCAGGGCTCCTACCTGGTTGAGGACAGCCTTTTTAAAGTTCTTCGCCTCGACCGAAACGCTGTAAACGCCGGGAGGGATTCCTTCAAAGCCAAACTGGCCGTTATCGTTGGAGGTCGTGGTACGAGTGAAATTCGTTTCCGGATTCGTCAGGGTCACGGTCGCGCCGGCGACCACAGCCCCCGCCTGGTCCTTGACTGAGCCTCTGATCGCGGATGTGCCCTGGCCTTGCCCAAAAGCGCTTCCGCAAAAAAGCATCAGTACCACGAACGTCCCAAGCGAAAGCATAAACCTATAACTGGTAAAGCTATTACTTTTCATAGATTCCTCCGCTGGAAGATATTTTTTCGGGTTTGGAGGTGGTGGCGCGGAGCTACTGGAGCGCAATCAAAGGTGTCCCGTATTCCGGCTTTACAACTCCGGTTGTACTGCTGTGGAAATCGTGACCGCTGGATGTCCGCCTCTATCGGCAAAAGGTCCAACTTACGAGTCAAGCTCTGGCTGCAAAAATAAAACTAGATAGGCTTACGAGGCGGAACGCTTAACCCTAATTGTGAATTCGAACCCCCTCTTGCAGCTATTATTCCGCAACTAAAGCAATGCGGCAGATCGGCTAATCTACTGATTTTTGCCGACAAATAGCCCTTTATTGGATTAGGTGAACGAGAGACAATCCAAAATTCCGGGAGAGTATATACAAATTCGGATTAAAAGTCTCCGAGTATGGGGCTATATGACCTAATTCAACTCTGCGTAATCTCTGCGGTTGAGAAGCCCTTTCACCGCAGAGACGCGGAGACCGCAGAGATACGCAGAGAGGGTCGTAATGACGTTTATCCGAGAAAGACTTGACGCAAAGACCGGATGCAGCGTAAAGAAGTGGCGCATTTATGATCGTCGCCCCTCCACCCAGCGATTGGCTGATCGACTACACGCCGTTCCGTTCGTTACCACTCGATCAGGAAGCACTCCGCATCTACGAACACGCCTACGCAATTGGACTGCAAACCGAAAAAAAGCCGGACGCGCCGAAAATCAGTTTCTCCACCCTTCTGATCGCGTTGCTGCGCGGTGAAGACGAAACCAGTCAATGGTTCGCCGATCGGGCTCCCGATTTTGGTCCGCTTCCTGACGCTGTCTACGCGGAAAAAGGTCTGAACCAAGCGAGCGCCGAAGCGATAGCACGTCCTTCGTCAGGAAAACCGAGCCCGGTTCAAGTGTCTACTACAGATCAGCAACTGCTCACTGAGTCAGCGCGCGCAGTGATGGAGAATGCCGAGCACTGGGCTCATCAGGTAGGCGGCAGCGATATCGGCGTCCGCCATCTGGTCGCATCGTACGTACTGAATCCGCCGCCAAATCATCGTTTGCAAATGTCGCGGTGGAAATTTCGGGAGTCTTCATGGCGCCGGCAATTCTTCACCTGGGTCGCCGAACGCTACACCGCCGAGCAATGGACCGATGCGAGTTATCGTCCCGCCCCGAGCCGCGCCGTTCCGACTTTCGAGCAGCAGAAGATCAAAGGCGAAACGCTTGATTTCCCCAGCGATGCAGCCACGGGAAAAGTGTTGAACCACGCTGCCGACTTTCACGCTCGGCGCAATGACCAGTGGCTTCGCCTGCAAACCGTTTTCTTCGCCCTGATTGAGATCGCCCACACTGACGCTGCGGTGCGCGCAACTATTCAGCCTATCTGGGATGCGATTCAGGCAATCAACTCACAGTATGAGCCGGCACGCGACGCCTTCATCCCTGACTCCGAGGCGAGTGATGGCGCGAGTTTTGACGCTGTGGATGTCAGCCCGCGAGTGCTCAATGCACTCGAAACTGCACGCGAGCTGGCAGTGGCAGTTGCGCCTGATTTCGAAGGCAAGGTCACAGTCGGAACGTTACATCTCGCGGGCGCGTTGATTTCCCGCCGGGTTGACGGTGATGAAGACTTCGCAGCGCTCGGCCTGACGCCGCAGTCGCTTCGTCTCGATCTAATCAAGCACGCGCAGGCGCAAGGCGAGTCAGTCGAGGTTTGGCGTGAAGCACTTGGTGAGGAAGAGAGCCTGCAAGCAGGACGTCCAGTCGATCTGAACAGCGATGAGCCCGAAGCAGTCGTGCGACTCGATGAGGAATGGAAAAACGATCCGCTTGCGATCCGCCCCGACGTTGAGGCATTCGCCGCGCTGCTGGCGTCGAAAAGCCTGGAGCCACCACTGTCGATCGGCCTGTTTGGACCATGGGGTTCCGGCAAGACGACTTTTCTGCGACGCCTGCACCGAGCAGTCGAGCGCCGCGCGACTGAAGCGAAAGATGCAGTAAAAGAGGGACAGCCGACGCCGTATGTAAGCAACGTCGTTCACGTTGATTTCAATGCCTGGCATTTCGCGGAAGATGCGTTGACCTCGAGCCTGGTCGATACGATCCTGCGCGCACTTAGTTCCTATATCAAAGACGATCAGATCGTCGCCGGAAACGCGTGGAGCAAGGCGAAGCTCGCGGAGCTCGAAAGCACCAAACGCAAACTACAGGCGGCTGAGGCCATGCAAGCTGCCGCGGAAACCGCTGTGACCAAGGCCGAAACCACACTCGTGACCGCGCGCACCAATGCGACACGAATGACGACGAGCTTGCAGGCAGTGCTGCAAGGCGTTTGGACGACCACCAAACGCGAATTACTCAACTCGCCGGAAGTGAGAGACAGCGGCGTGCTCGAGGAAGTCGGCGACACCGTCAAAAGCGGTGAAGAGTTGGAAGTGAAGCTAAACTCGCTACGCAACCGGCCGGCGCGAATGTTGAATGACCTCGGCTGGGGCAGGTCCATTTTGTTTGCGGCACTCGTGCTCGTGCTGCCGCCGTTGATTGGGTGGCTGGTCGGCAGAGCTGCAGGTTTGACTGGCCAGGTTGTCTCAACTATGACGACGATGCTGGTGCTTGCCGGCGGATGGCTACGCACGGCAACCCGAGCGGCTGCGAAAGTCGATCGCGCTATCGATCAGGTAGCAAGCGAATACGAGAAACAAATTGCAGATGACGAAGGCGTCAGAAACGCGCAGCAGCAACTGGACGCAGCGCAGTCCACTGCGATTACGGCGGAAGCGAGTGTGCAGGCCGCTCGTGAAGCCCTCGCGAAAGCACAAGCGGAGGCAGCGAACGCATCGTTGCCGGCCCAAATGCTCCAGCTCGTTTCGAGTCGCATTGACGAGCAAACCTACAACCGGGAGCTGACGACGCTTTCACTGGCACGCGCTGACTTGCAGGCGTTGAGCATTCTCCTGCGCGATCAACGCAGCGTCACACCGGCCACTTCACCCGCCACTACGACTGCCCGCGCAGTTGACCGCGTGATTCTCTACATCGACGATCTCGATCGCTGCAAGCCAACGGACGTCGTGCGAGTGCTGCAACTGGTCCATATGCTGCTCGCGTTCGAGTTGTTTGTCGTGGTGGTTGCCGTAGACGCGCGCTGGGTCGAAGAAGCGCTAATGAACAGTTACAAGTGGCTGGCGAACAGCGATCAAACGGTCGCGACTCCGGAACCGGAAGCAGAGGGTGAAGCAGCACCACCGCCACGCACGAGCAGTCACGTTACGTCGCAGGATTATCTCGAGAAGATCTTTCAGATCTCGTTTTGGCTGGAACCGATGAATTCCGCGCGCGCGGCGTCGTATCTCGGATCGCTCGTGCGCGCGCAGGACCGCGGCAGTCGCTCGGCCGCCACTGATGGCAACGTTGACATCTCCAGTATCGAGCTCGATTACATGCGAGCGCTCGCGGCGTATGTTGGACCATCGCCGCGCCGCGTCAAACGACTCGTAAACGCCTACCGGCTAATCAAGGCGCGACTCTCGAACACCCAGCTCGATACGTTTGTTGATCGCGCGACGAAGAGCGGCACGCGCGCTTCGGGTCCGTACCAGCTCGTGATTGGATTGCTGGTGATCGGCACGGGAGCGCCGGCAACGTCGGCACAGATACTGAAGGATCTGGCGGAATGTGATCCGACCACCAGTTACAGGGAAGTGATCGAGCGCTTCCGTGAACGAGAGCATCCGGATTGGGCCATGGCGTCGAAGGTAATTGAGACCTTGATGCGAACGCAGAAGGCCACGGATGTTTCCGAGCTGCGTGGCTGGGCACGCAAGGTGGGGCGTTTCCTGCTCAAAGGGCCAACGGCTGAGGTGGGGTAGAAGAGGGTTTCACGCAAAGGCGCAAAGTTAAGACGCAAAGACGCAAAAAGAGCCCGTATTCCTGAGTTTCCTCTTTGCGTCTTTGCGTCTTAACTTTGCGCCTTTGCGTGAAACTTCTTATTTCTTCCCTAACCCCTCTACGAGCACCTCCGACAATCGCGACATCAGCAGATACGCGGGATTATCAACCGACCACATCACCTCCGGCATGTCGTCGCACGAGATCGCCATCGCGATCTTCCCGTTCTTCGTATATAGAATCCCGACCGCGCTCCGCAGCTTATCGAGTGCACCATACTTGCTCGCCATCGGCACGCTCCAAAGCGAGCGCCCAATCGCATTGCGCCCTTGTTCGCGTTTCATCAGCTCGATCATCTCTTTCGAAACCGCCGGACTGACGATCTCGCCACGCTCGAGCTTTTCCATCACCAGCACCAGCTCGTGCGGCGTCGCCATACCCAGTCCATACTTCTTGTTTTCCGGATCCTTGCCGGCCGCACTATCGCCGCCGCTGCCGACCTTCCTCATGATCTTGATCTGCTTGAAACCCAGCGACTCCATGCGCGCATTGACCGCATCAGTCGTCAGCACGTCGAGCACGAGGTTCGTCGCGGTGTTATCACTCAGCATCATCATCAGGTTGACGGCGTCACGCAAAGTCAGCTTCAGGCCATCGGACAGCTCGAACAGGATTCCCGATCCGGAAACTTTCTTCTCCTTCGTCAAAACAACCTCGTCAGTCCACTTCGCCTTGCCCTCCGCGACTCGCGCAAACGCTTCGATCATCACCGCTATTTTGATCGTGCTGGCCGTGCGCACGCGTTCGTCCCCGTTGAGCGCGTAGGTTTCGCCCGTGTCGAGGTTCTTCGCAAACAGGCTCACCTTGCCTTTGAATGACGCGACGATCGGTTTGACCTGGTCGTCGAGAGTTGTTTGTGACTGTGCGGCTGCTGAAATACTGAAAAGAAAAAGAACCAGAACGAGGCTGAAATATTTATTCATGTTAATCCTGAAACATCCGTCTAATCCTGTCTCAAGTGGCCCAACGCTATGAGCAGCTCCGCATTGAGTATCGCCGCGCCCGCCGCGCCGCGGATCGTGTTGTGACTCAACACCACGAAGCGGTAATCAAGCACCGGATCGGGCAGCAATCTGCCGATCGTGATCGTCATTCCCTGCCCCGCATCGCGGTCCAACTTTGGCTGCGGGCGATCCGGCTCGTCGCGAACAACGATCGGCGTTCGTGGTGCGGAGTACAAGCCGAGCTCCTGCGGTAACGAGCTGAACGACGACAGCGATTCGCGCAGTTCCGGCAACTTTGCGGCGCGCGCCAGTTTCACACGAACCGCCGCCATGTGACCGTCGGCGACGTTCACGCGATGACACTGCGCGCTGACTGCCATCGTTGCCGGTTCGATTTGATTGTCAGCAAAGCGGCCGAGGATCTTCGTGGTCTCAGTTTCGATCTTCTCCTCTTCACCGCCGATGTAAGGCAGGACATTGTCGAGGATGTCGAGCGAGGCAACTCCGGGATAACCCGCGCCGGAGAGTGCTTGCAAGGTGGTCGCGGCGACTGAAGTGATGCCGAACGACGCCTGCAATGGTGCGAGCGCGAGTACGAGCATGATGGTCGAGCAGTTCGGGTTGGTGACGATGAAGCCGCCCGAAGGATATTGCTGCTGCGCGATTAGACCGAGATGCTGGTGATTAACTTCCGGAATCAGCAGCGGCACGTCCGCATCCATACGATACGCGGACGAGTTGCTGATCACCGGGTAACCGGCCGCGGCGAAACTGCCTTCGGTCTCGCGCGCGATGTCACCGGGCAAACTCGAGAACACGAGATCGCAATCGAGTGGCGGCTTCGGTGGTTGCACGATCATGGAGCGAACCGCCGCGGGCATCTCACCCGTGAGGCGCCACGAACACGCCTCGCCATACGCCTTGCCCTGCGATCGATCTGAAGCGGCAACAGCCGTCACTTCAAACTGCGGATGTTCCGCGAGCAGTTGAATAAACCGCTGCCCCACCATCCCGGTCGCGCCAAGAATTCCGACTTTATATTTTGTATTCATAAATCCGATCTTTTTATCCGTGTTATCTGTGGCCCAAACCCTTCTTTATTCGCCGCACTCCCTCGGTTAACGTTTCATGATCCGCGCAGAACGAAACGCGCAAAAAGCCTTCACTCTCAGAACCAAACGCCGCTCCCGGAACCGTAATCACGCGCTCCTCCAGCAACGCTTCCGCCACTTTCATCGATGGTCCATACGAACTGACATCCAGCATCGTGTAGAACGCGCCCTCCGGCGTCACGGCCCGCAACCCCAGCTCCGATCCAATCAACGCGAGCAGATGATCGCGTCGCGCGCGGAACGTCTCACGAAAACCCGCCCGCGCCTGCTCGGCTTCATCACTCCACGCTGCCAGCGACGCTTTCTGCGACACCGCCGAAGCACACGTCGTCACATATCCATGCAACACCAGCGTCGCCTGGACCACGGCCTCGTCTCCGCACAACCAACCAAGCCGCCACCCGGTCATGCTCATCGACTTCGAAAGCCCGCCAATCACGATCGTCCGTTCATAAAACGACGCTAACGATCCCGGCCGTTCCGCAGTGTAATAAAGGTCGCGATAGATCTCATCACTGATCAGATACGCACCGTGATCGCGCAAAGCATCGCCAATGTTCGCGAGATCGCGCTCAGACAAAACGCGGCCGGTCGGATTCGACGGACTGATACAAACAACCACTTTCGTTCGCGGCGTCAGCGCGCGGCGAAAATCTTCGATGTCAAACTCAAACCCGCGCTCACGCGGCAAACGATAAAACGATGCCGTACCACCCGCCATGCGCACGATCGTCGGATACGCCACGAAACCCGGATTCGGCAGCAGCACCTCGTCGCCTTCATCGACCAACGCCAGCAATGCGAGATACAACGCTTCCTGCGAACCCGCCGTGATGATCACTCGCTCGGGCCGTCGCTCGAGATACGGATAATCGGCCGCGACTTTTTCGCGCAGGCTCGGCAGACCGGCGTGCGAAGTGTAACCATTCTGCTCCTCGACAATCGCCTTCACCGCCGCCCGCCGAATCACATCCGGCGTCGGCAGATCCGGCTCGCCGAGTCCAAGATTAATACTCCCCGGCCTGGCGCGATCGAAGACCTGGCGAATAACGCTCTTCTCGATGCCCTGCAAGCGTTTCGGTGGCGCAAACTTAGTCAACGGAGATAATCCTCTAATCGCACCGCCGTGTCGGTCTTCTCATCGCGATACTTGACGATGATGGCCGCGTAGAGCGAGAGCCCCCAATCGCGACCGCGTTCAGTGGTCACCGCGCGCGCGCCCGGAACCACTACCGCGCCGGCAGGAATCTCGAGTGGTCCATCACTCGTCCTTTGATAGATCTCACCACGCACGAGATCGTAAACGGGAGTCGAGCCCGTCAGAATCGTGCCTGATGCCAGCACGGCGCGCTCACGCACGATCGTACCTTCATAGACTCCGCAATTCCCGCCGACCAGCACATCGTCCTCGACGATCACGGGCACTGCGCCGACGGGTTCGAGCACCCCGCCGATCTGCGCCGCCGCCGAGATGTGCACGCGTTTGCCGATCTGCGCACACGAACCCACTAGCGCGTGGCTATCTATCATTGTGCCGGCATCGACATACGCACCGGCGTTCACAAACATCGGCGGCATGCAAACTACGCCCGGCGCGATGTAAGCGCCGTCCCTGATTGTCGAGCCGCCCGGAACGATGCGCACGTTATCTTCGATCGTCGTGGGTCGAACCGGATACGTGTCCTTATCGAAAAATTTGAAACTGTCACCACTCGAAACATCCGCGATCGCGCCCATGCGAAATCCGAGCAGCAAGCCCTGTTTCACCCACGAGTTAACCAGCCACTTGCCATCCGCCGTCTTTTCCGCGGCCCTGACTTCGCCGCGATTGAGCGCGCGCTTCAGCGCTTCGAAGACGGCGCGGTCTTCCGCGGAGAACTCACTGACGACATTGACGGGGCGTGTAGCCAGTGCCTCGATCTGTTCACGCAATGGCATGAGTTTCCTTCAACAGTCCGACTTCGATCAGGATCTCACGCATGCGTGTGCGCGTCTTTTCCTGCACCGGCACGAGCGGCAGTCGCAGGTTTTCTTCGAGCAGACCCATCATCGCCATCGCCGCTTTCACTGGACCAGGACTCGACTCGACGAAGTTTCCTTCCATCAGTGGCAACAGGCGATAGTGAAGCGCACGGGCTTCGTCCCATTGACCCGCGAGTGCGAGATCGTTGAGCTGCGACATCAGCGCCGGTGCTTCGTTTGACGCGACTGAGATCAAGCCGTCGCCACCGAGTGCGATCATAGCGAGTGTCAACGCGTCGTCACCGGAGATCACGCGAAAACCTTCGGGCCGGCCGCGCAGGATTTCCATGATCTGCGAGAGATTGCCGGAGGCTTCCTTCACGGCGACGATGTTTTCGACGTCGCGTGCGAGGCGCAAGGTCGTATCGGCGGAGATGTTTGACGAGGTTCGGCCCGGCACGTTGTAAAGCACGACCGGCAAACCATCGACCGCTTCGGCAATCGCGCTGAAGTGTGCGTAGAGTCCTTCCTGCGTTGGCTTGTTGTAATAAGGAGCGACGGTCAGCACGGCATCGACACCAATCTCGCGAGCCGATTGCGAACGGGCGACAGTTACAGCGGTTGAGTTGCTGCCGGTGCCGGCGATTACTTTTGCTCGTCCACGCGCGAGTTCGACCGCGGTGCTGATGACGAGTTGATTCTCCGCGTCAGTCATCGTGACGCTCTCGCCGGTCGTGCCGCAGGGCACGAGCAGCCGCACGCCACCGTTGATCTGATATTCGATCAACTCACGCAAGCACCTCTCGTCAACCGCGCCGCTACTCGTGAAAGGCGTGACGAGAGCAGTGGCACATCCGCGAAGCCAGTCGAGTTGTAATGTCATAGTGACCTCCTTTAGCCACAAAAAAGCACAAGCTTTATTAGCCACAAAAAGGCACATAAGGCTCAAAAAGCAGAACGAGTTTTCTTAGATCGTTTTGTGCTTTTTGTGCCTTTTTGTGGCGATAATTTCTTCTATCACTTCACCAAACTCAAACACTCCCGTGCGTCCGCTGATCCAATGTGCGGCGAGCAAGGCGCCGCTCGCAAAGCCCTGTCGCGAACGTGCAATGTGCGTGAGCAGAATTTGATCGGCCTCGGAATCGAAACCGACGCGATGCGTGCCGGGAATATGACCCGCGCGTGTTGAAGCGGTCGGGATCTCTGGTCCAAGTTGTTCCGACAGCAGGTCGCGCAGCTTCAGAGCTGTGCCGGAAGGCGCGTCGCGTTTGCGACTGTGATGTGCTTCCTCGATGAAAGGCGCGTAGCCATCGACGGCGGCGAACAGTGCGGCGGCTTCTTTGATGATGCGGTAGAAAAGATTGACGCCGATCGAGAAGTTTGCGCCATAGACCATCGCGCCGGAGTGCTCGATGACGAGCTGTTTTGCGGCCGCCTCGTGTTGCTTCCAGCCGGTTGTTCCTTCGACGAGGGCCACCTTCGCACGCGCGCAGGCTTCGATGTTCGTGAGCACCGTTTCGCCGATCGAGAAATCGATCGCGACGTCGTGACCAGGCAACTTGTCGGAGAGTTCAGCAACATCTTTGCTCGTGAAAACAGTGCCGACTTCGTCGCCGGCCTTGCGCGCTTCGGCGGCAACCAGTTGGCCCATCACTCCATATCCGATAAGCGCAATTCTCATTTTAAGTATGTTTCAAAAACGATTTGTAGTGGCGGCCCCTACAATCGTTTTACAAGGTCTACATATAACTCAACGGCCTGGTTGAGTTCACGTTTTGAGATCCGTTCGTGATCCGTGTGCGCGTCGAGGATCGATCCTGGACCAATCAACAACGCTCGTCCCCACGCCGGCAGATACGGAATGTCAGTAGCGAATCGCACTATACACGGCTCAAAACCCGGCACCGTAAAGAGCCGCATCGGATTGTTTGCCGACGCATACTCAAGCCGCCCGCGCGTGCCGACCGCAGCCTCGAGCACTCGCTTAACCTGCTCTATATCGATCCCCAGCCGCAATTGTAATTCCGCGCGCGCGCTGTCGGCGATCACGTTCGGACGCGTGCCGCCTTCGAGCACTCCGATATTGCACGTCGTCGCACCGAAGTAACCATCCTCCGGCCACTCCCAATTTCGAATCGTTTCCAAAATGTCGAGCAGCTTTTCGATCGCCGACTCGCCCGCTTCCGGATACGCTGAATGCGCCGCGCGGCCTTCAGTGACGATGCTCACCTGGACCGCTCCCTTGGTCCCGGCTGCGAGACGATTGTCAGTCGGCTCGCCATTGATCAGATAACGACACTCCCGCGCCAGTGAATGTTTGTTCGCCGCCGCCGCACCAATACTGCCCCGCTCCTCATCAACCGTAAACAGCAACCCGATATCTTCGATACCTTCAGCACGCAAACGCTCAGCGGCAAAGATCTGCGCAGCGATGATCCCCTTGGCATCGCACGAACCGCGCCCGTAAATAAATTCGTCGTCCTCACTAAACTCGATAAACTCCGGCACCGTGTCCATGTGAGTCGATAACACGATGCGCGGCGACGCACCCGTCGTGGCGATCACATTGAAACGATCCGGCGCCACCTCCTGTCGCTCAACTCTAAACCCACGCTCGCCGAGAAACCTCGCCAGATACTGTCCCACCGCCAACTCGTCACCCGTCAGCGACGGGATATTTATCAGCTCCCGCGTCAGTTCAAAAACATTCATTCAGTCTTCTCTGTTTTGCGCCGTGTGGGCCTTTTGGTGGCCAAAGAATTCTTCGTGCAATCTCATCACTGCTTCCTGCACGCGTGCTTCCTCGATCGCGAACGTGAAGTTGATACTCGACGCGCCCTGCGAGATCAAGGTCACGTTGATGTCGCTGATCGTGCTGAACACGCGCGCCGCGATACCCGGTGTTCCGCGCAGACCTTCACCAACCACACAAACGATTGCGAGTCCCTTCTCTACTCTGACGGTCCCAAGCGGTTCGAGTTCCGCCACTATCGCCGGCAACGCGCTCGCATCGTCCAGAGAAAGCGACACACTCACCTCGGAAGTCGTCACCACATCAATCACGGTGCGATGCCGGTCAAAAATTTCAAACAATGCCCGCAAAAAACCGTAAGCGCCAAGCATGCGCGCTGAAGTGATCTGAACGGTGGTGACCGCCGTCTTGTGCGCGATCGCTTTGATCGTCCGCGGCGTCGTCGCCGACTCTGGTCCAACCAGGGTGCCCGACTCTTGCGGCGCGCGCGAATTGCAGATGCGCACCGGAATCGCATTCTCGATCGCCGGCTGAATTGTTTTTGGATGTAGAACTTTCGCGCCGAAGTAAGCCAGCTCGGCCGCTTCTCCATACGAGAGGCGCTCGACCGTCTGTGCTTCCGGTACGACGCGCGGATCCGCCGTGAGCACGCCGGTAACGTCAGTCCAGATCTGTATCTCGCTCGCATCGAGTGCGGCGCCGATCAGGGCCGCAGTGTAGTCAGAACCGCCGCGACCGAGCGTGGTGGTTACGCCTTGTTTCGTGGACCCGATAAAGCCGCCGAGCACGGGCACCACTCCGCTTTCCAAAACCGGAAAGAGCTCGCTGTTAGTCTGCGCAAACGTTTCCGGGATTAACGGCGCCGCGCTGGTGAATTCCTCATTCGTAATGATGCAGCGTCGCGCATCAACCTGGCGCGCCTTGATTCCTTTTTGATTCAAGACTTCGGCGAGCAAAGCGCTGGAAAGAGTTTCACCAAAAGAGACGACTGCATCCTGAAGCGATTTTTGTTCGGTGGGTTTTTGAGCCGGCGATTGCAGGACCGCCGCGATTTGGTCCGCGGCCTCGCGCAATCGATCGATGAACTCGGCTGCTTTCGCAGGCTCCAGCAGTTCGCGCGCAACCGCGCGATGACGTTCGAAGACGTTTTCGAGTGACGCGATGTTGGTCGCGGCGAGCAGACTGTCGGTGACGCCACTCATCGCCGAAACGACCACGACCGGCGGCGCCTCACGTGCAGTCGCAACGATGCGCGCGACGTTCTCAAATGCGGCGGCATCGGCGACGGACGTGCCGCCAAATTTCATCACGACTGACATTGAGGCCACAGATTACACGAATCTGTGACCTACTTCGAGAGTTGCGGCGACATGTAACTCACGAATGTCAGTTCAGCCAGCGCTTCGAGCTTGTCGATCGAAATGCGACCGATGATGAGTCTCGCGTTCTTCGGGTCAAGCACCACTTCGAAACCGAGCTCTTTGAGCTGCGCGAGATTCGCTTCCGATTTCTCAGTTAGCCAGAGTCGCACTTCGGCTTTGCCGTCGCGAATGAAGCTCGTCCCTTCGCCACCGGTGAGAGCTTCTTTCTTTCTCAGTCGCTCGACGACGGCAATTAAGTAGCGATGCAGCTTACGATTCAGTTCCGCGCGACGGTTGGCTTCCGCCGCTTTAGCCACGTCCTCTGGTTTTAGCGGATTTGGCTCAGATGCAGTGACGCTCGATACTCCCGGAGCGCTATTTATCATCGCCGGAGCTAATCCGTTACTACGAAGCTCGAAATCCGCTGCCGCCTGGGCCTGGCTGACCGTTATCGGCTGTCCTGCCGAACCAGAACCACTACCACCGCCTGCTCCTCCAGCCACCGCCCGCGCCGAACCAGTTGCAACACCGGAGTTGACAAGATATCCACCATTCGCGCTCCTCGAATTCCGTCGACCCACGAAAAATTGTCCTATGAACCCAACGTCTCCTACGTCTCCAGCCACGTTCACACCAGCCGGAGTCTCAACCGGCACCTCGATTCGGCGTGGCTGCCCCCCATCAGTCACAACCATCTCTTCAACCGCGACAAACGAAGTGAACTGAGTCAGCAACCGGTACTCGATCCCAAGCTGTGTGATCGTATCCTTCAAATCCTCGCGAATGACGTCCGATCCCTGGCCCTTCAAATCCTCGCGCATCAAGTCGTCCACTCGCGCACGCGCCCACAACGACGCAAGCACATCGTGCGACGCCATCGTCTCGGGAAGTTCAAGCGGAATCTCGCGCACGAAATCGTTGCCCGCCAGTTTTCCTTTCAGTCGAATCGTCGCGCGTCCTGGTCCAGTGTAACGGCCCGTCACCACGACCGGTTTGGCGCTGAAAAGATCGGGAATGCGTTGCGGGTAAACGTCTGCGACCGGCAATCCATTCCAGTCGATCGCGATATCAGTCAGCAACGGGTTGCGCACGCGCTCGTGAAAACGTCGCGCCGCAGCCGAGCCGTCGTCATCCAACCCCACATACTCCACCTCGCCGCGTCCCGCCTCCGCGATCTTGTCCAGCAGGAATCGATTCACGGCACTGCCGATGCCGAAAGCAAATACGCGCGCGTTCGGATGCTTTTGCACTTCGGCAATGATCTCCATCTCGTTGCCGACGTAACCATCGGTCATGAAACATACGACACGTACGTGCGACTGATCGTCAGACGGCTTGAGTGCCGCTTCGACGGCCTTCATCATCTCGGTGCCACCCACGCCACTGTGCGGGGTCAGAAACGCCTTGGCCTTGCGCAGGTTCGCGCTCGTCGCCGGCACTGGTTCGGGAAACAGGATGCGCGTGTCGCCCGCAAACGTGATGAGGTTGAACGTGTCAGACGGATTGAGACCATCGAGCGCGAGCTTCATCGTCTCCTTGGCTTTGTTGATTGGAAATCCCTCCATCGAGCCGGAGGTGTCGAGCACGAAGACGAGCTCCTTCGGCGTCAGATCTGCCACTGTGACGCGCTCGGGTGGCTGCAGAATCATCGTGAAGAAACCGCCTTTTTCAGAGCGATGCGTCAGCACCGCATCCTGGATCGCTTGCGTAGCGACGTCGTAACGCAGGATGAAGTCTGTGTTTGGTATCGTCGAGTTTTCTTTGAGACGAAGCCGCGCGCTGTGCGGATCGGGACGCTGGATGTCGAGGACGTGAGTTTTCGACGAGAGATCGTCGATGATCAGACCGGCGTCGAGCGTGACTTCGATCGAGATGTCGTGCCCGCTTCTCACGGCCGGTGGAAGCGCGTTGGGATTGATACGCGAAGCATCCCGAACGGTGGCCGGGTTGTAACGTGGGCCAACCACCATCGGAAATACAAACTCATAAGCGCAGTTGACGTAACTCAGTGTTTCGACGTAGCTGATCGTGATCTTCACCTTTTCGCCGGGCAGGATGTTTGCGACTGACTGCGTAAAGATGTTGGGACGTTGCTGGTCCAACAGGCTCGCCACTTGCCCACTCGACTTCGCTGCTTCGTAGACAACGTGCGCCTCTTCGCGCGGCAGGATCTTCCCGCGGACGGTTCGTTCACCGACGATCATCGTCATGTCGTCCACGGCGGCGTTTTGCGGCAGCGGAAACGTGTAGACGGCTTCGATCTTCTCTTTGAAATGGTTTTCAAAGTGCTGCGTCACGACCACGCGCGAAATGAAGCCGCTGATCTCGGCCTTCACATCCGTGTGTTTCAACGGACACAGCGCCTTCGCCTTGCCTTCCGCATCAAGCGCCGTCAACGATCCGGACGTCTCGCGCGTTTGCGCAGAGGTGGTTGTGGCGATGATCAATAGTGTGAGTATCAGAAAAGATCTACGCATGGTCTTCCTCCCAACAGAGTGTGAGCCCTTGCTGTTTTATAGGGGCGGCCCTCCGTGGCCGCCCCTGTGTTGAATTCGACGGAGGGGCGGCCACGGAGGGCCGCCCCTACAATGACACCGGTCGCGGTCCAATATACTCAATACAGATTAAAGTTGTACTCCAACTGCATCGAAACTGACACCGCATGTCCGTCTCGCTTCGCCGGCTCAAACTGGATCTGCCGCGCGGCCGCAATCGCTCGCTCGGTTAACCCAAACGGCAACGCACGCACGGCCCGTATCTGCACGACCTCCCCCGAGCTCGCGAACACAACGCGCAACACCACTGTCCCTGTAACCTGATTTCGCCGCGCGTCTTCTGTGTACTGCGGTTCCGGTTTCGATAACACGCGCGCTCGCTGTAGTGCCCCACCGCCAAATCCCGGCTTACCGCCCTCACCATTTGGACCACCATCACCATTAGATCCACCTGAACTACAGCAACCCACCTGCTTCTCGCCGGTGCCCATGTTTCCACCGGTGCCTGGTCCAACGCCTGGTCCAAGTCCATCGCCGACGCCGGTACCGGATCGCGTTCCGATACCCTCGCCTGAGCCTGGTCCTTTGGACGGCAGTTGCGACGCTGAGAGCGGGTCGCCATAAACCGGCTGTTTCAAATCCTGCCAAAGCTCCGGATCGATATCGATACCGGCCGCCGGAAGCACGGGCGGATTCACTGGTGGAGCGATTGGTATCGCTGCCGGAATCGGAGACGGCGGCGGCAACTCACCGGTTTGTGATGCCAATTGCGTGCCATCTCCGCCGCTGCCTCCGCCCTGTGAGTGTTGCGGCTTTGGCCCGGAACCTTCGCCACTGCCACCCTTAAACCCGACTGGTCCGGTTCCTTTCAGGCCGATGCCGAGATCGTCATTTGGCTTTTGCAGCTTGAGCACGACTATTTCCAATGGCGCCGGCTCGCTGTTTTCAACTTCATGCGCCCGTTTTGCCGTCGTCCTTTCAAACAACAGCACCGCAATTACTATGCAGACCACCGCGGTGATTGCCGTCGATGATGCACGGAGGAAATACGGAGTTGTGAACAGGTTCCAGAGACGCTGTCTGAGCGCTGCTGTTAAAGACACCAGAAAATTGCGCGGGTTCCGTTTAAATTCAATCCAATTCCGGGCGAGTTCCGCTCGCAGGAATGCAAGCTGAATTGCGAGTCGTTCGAGCAGAAGTCCCGTTTCAATGATTGTCGGTTGGTATTCGTTCGTTGGTCCGGCAGTAGAGTGAGCAGAGTTCATCGCAAACCTCGTTTGTCTAGCAAGCACACCACTGACGGCGGACGAAAGCTCAGCGTCCGAGTGCAGCAATTGGCTTACAGAAAAGAAGTCGAAACGGTGATGCCGGCCATGAAGATAGTGCCGGCGCGGGGAGCCTCTATTGCTTTGTTACCGAAACCAGTAAAAAAGTGACGCTCTGAGGAGACCGTTTTAATCGCACATTTGGGATGAGAAGTCGCGTTATTGGGATGTCTATTTGATCTGGTTGAAAAGTTTGGTCGCGCGCGCATTGTCGATGCGTTGCAGGATGCGATATTGCTGGAGCGCTGCCGGGCGGTTGCGCATGGCGACGAACGACATGCCGAGATTGTAGTGTGCGGAAGCGTAGTCAGTCTTTTGTTGGACCGCGACGAGATACTGCTGGATCGCTTCCTGATACCGGCCGAGTTGATGCAACGCGTAACCAAGCTCGTTATGTGCTTCGGGATAGTTGGTCTGCAACGCGATCGCCTTGCGCAGTTCGTCGACGGCTTCAGCGTAGCGTTCGAGATCGTTGTAGCACCAGCCGAGGTTGTACTGAGCCGTGGCATTCTCGCGATAAGTAAGACCACGTTTGTAAGCCTTCGCAGCCTCAGCGTAGTTCTTCGTGTTGTAGTAATAGACATCGCCCAGCCCCAGATGCGCGAGGCCCATGTCAGGCTTCAAACGAATTGCTTCATGATACTCCGCGATCGCTTCGGGATAACGGCCGAGGTTGCGCAACGCGTAGCCGAGTTCGTTGCGTGCTTCGGGGTATTCAGCGCGAAAACTGATTGCCCTTCTTAAACTGATGAAGGCGTCCTGGTAATTTTTCTGCTCGTTTTGGATCCAGCCGATTTCGTAGTGCGCGGCCGCGTAATCGGGCTTGATGCGAGTGGTTATTTCAAAAGTGGTTAAAGCTTCCGCGTAGCGTTCGAGTTTTTTGTAGGCGTAACCAAGCTCGAAACTTCCGGCGGCGTGATTCGGCTGGATGGAGAGCAGGCGCCTGAGTGGATCGACTGCGGAGCTGTACTCCTCGAGATCGTTGTAGATCCAGCCGATGCGATAGAGCGCGTCGGGCAGTGAAGGATTGATCTCGGTGGCTTTTAAATATTGATCGAGTGCTTCGTGATACTTCTGCGCGTTGTAGAGGGATTCGCCCTGTTTGTAATAGTAGTCAGCAGTGTTCGTGGTTGAGATCGGACGCTTAACGACTGGCGGCGTTGTCGTTGTCGTTCTTGGCTTTGGTTTTGTGGTCGTTGTGGCCGGCGGTTTGTTAGCGGGTTTTGTGGCGGGCTTCGTAGTCGGACGACCGGTGCTGCCGCCGATCATGCCACCACCGGTGATGCCACCCGGATCGTGTTGCGCCATCGCGCCGCTGGTTAACAGAAGTAGTAATGTCGCAGACCGGCAAAGCGAGCGGGGGATGGCAATGGACATGATTTTCTCCTGTGCTTGATCGGATGAGCGCAACCGCGGCTGGCATTATAGTTAAGAACGGGTTTGAGTGGGAACAGTTGCGGGTGCTGTTTGGGTTG
>Ga0070699_100002004_pt1 | contig 18382 bp, 19 predicted proteins | sample KBSK1503metaG_FD_65473 | JGI IMG/M metagenome (GOLD analysis project Ga0070699, IMG submission 65473) | Corn, switchgrass and miscanthus rhizosphere microbial communities from Kellogg Biological Station, Michigan, USA - KBS K1-50-3 metaG | ecosystem: Host-associated > Plants > Roots >... | reverse complement strand
CCCGCCGACTACGTCGAGCAGATCCTGCTGCGGCTGCGCAGGGCCCGGCTGGTGGAGAGCGTGCGCGGAGCGAAGGGCGGGTACTACCTCGCTCGCGATCCGTCGGCCATCTCCGTCCGCGACGTCATGACCGCGTCCGAGCACCAGACCTTCGAGGTGAACTGCGAGTCGCACCAGGTCGATGCCGAGCGGTGCCATCCGGCCGCCTCGTGCAGCATCCGCCCGGTCTGGCACGCGCTGCAGCACCGGGTGGACGAGCTGCTCGGCAGCATCACCCTCGCCGACCTGATGAAGCAGGAGCCGCAGGTGCAAGAGTTGGTGACGATCCACCAGTGAGACCCGAGCGGTGAGTGGCGAAGAGGGGGACCCGGTCCGGCGCCGGCGTCCCCCTTCTGCTTTTCGCCTCGGGCTATCTTTCGGGCATGACCCTCGCCTTGTCTCCCGCGGAGCTGCTGCGCTACGCCCGCCATCTGTCGCTGCCGGGCGTCGGCCCCGACGGGCAGGTGCGGCTCAAGGCCGCCCGGGTGGCGGTGGTCGGGGCCGGCGGGCTGGGCTCGCCCGCGGCGCTGTATCTGGCGGCGGCCGGCGTCGGAACCCTGGGGCTGGTGGACTTCGACCGGGTGGATGTCTCCAACCTGCAGCGGCAGGTGCTCCACGGCACGGCTGCGGTCGGGCTCCCCAAGGTCCGATCCGGTGCGGAACGATTGGCCGACCTCAACCCCCACGTACGCGTCATCCCGGTCGAGGAGCGCCTCACGGCTGCCAACGCGCGGGATATCCTGGCGGAATTCGATATCGTGGTGGACGGGAGCGACAACTTCCCGACCCGCTACCTGGTCAACGATGTCTGCGTCTGGCTCGGCAGGCCGCTTGTCTACGGCAGCATCTTTCGCTTCGAGGGACAGGTCGCGGTCTTTCACGCGGCCACCGGGCCGTGCTATCGGTGCCTCTACGCCGAACCACCCCCACCCGAGCTGGTGCCGAACTGCGCGGAAGGCGGCGTCCTCGGCGTTCTGCCGGGCATCGTCGGCAGCATGCAGGCACTGGAGGCGATCAAGCTGGTGTTGGGTGAGGGAGACCCGTTAATCGGACGGCTGGTTGTCTTCGACGCGCTTCGGTTCAGTTTCCGCGAGCTGCGCCTGAACAAGGATCCCGACTGCCCGGTGTGCGGGGTCCGGCCCTCGATCACAGAACCGATCGACTACGAGGCGTTCTGCGGATACGCCGGGCAGGACGCGACGGACGCCGGTGACATCTCGCCGCGCGAGCTGGCGTCGGTGCTGCGGGAGCGCGCGGGCTCGGTGCAAGTGATCGACGTGCGGGAGCCCTGGGAGTGGGATGTCGCCCGGATCGAGGGCGCTTCGTTGCTGCCGCTGGGACAGTTGCCTGAACGGCTGGCCGAAGTGGACGCTCGCGTGGACACGGTCACCGTGTGCCACCACGGATTGCGTTCGCTGCACGCCAGGGATCTGTTGCGCGCGGCCGGTTTCACCCGAGTGCGGAGTCTTGCAGGCGGAATCGATCGGTGGGCCCAGGAGGTCGAGCCGGAGATGGCCAGGTATTAGACCGTCGTGATGCCGAAGGGGGGACTCGAACCCCCACGGGCTTGCGCCCACTGCGCCCTGAACGCAGCGCGTCTACCAGTTCCACCACTTCGGCGAGGGCGCAAACCTAGCTCCCGCGCCACGTTGGCGTCAAGGCGCCCGGTTGACCAGCCGCGCGCAGTTGGCCTATCATTTGCGAAAAATCCCGGACCGTGCGGCCCAGACCTCCTGAAACCCTCGACCGCCAGTCGGTCGCGCGCAATCCCAAGGCTACCCACGACTACCACATCCTGGAGACGTGGGAAGCGGGTATCGTGCTCACGGGGACGGAAGTGAAGTCGCTCAGGAACGGCAAGGCGTCCATCAAGGAAGCCTATGGCCGGGCGTCGCGCGGCGAGGTCTTTCTCGAGGGGATGAACATCACTCCCTACGAGCAGGGAAATCGCTACAACCACGAGCCGGTGCGGTCCCGCAAGCTTCTGCTGCACCGCCGGGAGATCGACCGCATGGTCGGCGCGGTCGAGCGGCAGGGCCTGACGCTCATCCCGCTCGAGCTCTACTTCAAGAAGGGACACGCGAAGGTGGCGCTGGCGCTGGGGAAGGGCAAGAAGCAGCACGACAAGCGGGAGGATCTCAAGCGCCGCATTGCGGCGCGGGAGACGGCGCGCGCCGTCTCGGTCCGGGGGCGCCGGTGATCCCGGCCCTCGCGCTGCTGGCGGTCCTCGCCGGCGGGGACGTGGCTCCGCGAACCGTCATGGTGAGCACCCCCCGCGGCGATCAGCGGATCTCGGTGCGGCCGGACCGGACCGGGGCACCGCTCGTTTCCGCGCCCGAGCTGCTCACCGCCCTCGGCGGCACCGTGAAGCTCGGAGAGGTCTGGGCCGACGTCACCGTTGCGCAGCAGGGATTCCGGTTCCTCCTCGGCGCGCCGCTCTATGTCTTCAACGACCGGCTCCAGGCGCTCGCGGCGCCGGTCGTCGTGGTTCGCGACACGATGTACCTGCCGCTCCAGTTCATCTCCGAGGTGCTGCCGACCTTCCTCTCCGAGCGGTACCATTACGACCGGGGCTCGGCCCGGCTCGTCGAGGAACGGGGCCGCTTCCTCGCGTCCGGATCCGGCAGGGGCCGCCTCGCGAATGGGCTCAAGCCGGGCCACCTGGTGACGGTGGACGCAGGGCACGGCGGCGTCGATCCCGGGAACCCGGGAATGTTCTTCCCGCGGGGGATCAGGGAAAAGGACGTCACCCTGCAGATGGCCCTGCTCCTGAGGGACGAGCTGCGCCGGCGGGGCGTCGCGGTGCGCATGACCCGCACGACGGACACGCTCATCGCGCTGGGCGACCGCGGCGCCTATTGCACCGAGAAGTGCGACCTGTTCGTGAGCTTGCACGTCAACTCGCTGCCCCGGAGACGAGGATATACGGAGACGCGGGGCTTCGAGACCTACTTCCTCGCCGAGGCGAAGACCGAAGACGCGGCCCGTGTCGCCAGGATGGAGAACGAAGCGGTGCGCTTCGAGAGCGTCTCGGAGGACGCCGCCCCCCTCGGTGGCATCGACTTCATCGTGAAGGATCTTCAGCTCAACGAGCACCTCCGCGAGTCCGCCCGCATCGCCGAGCTGGTCCAGGCCGGCCTCGGGCAGGTACACACCGGCCCGGACCTCGGCGTGAAACAAGCGGGATTCATGGTGCTCACGACCGCACGCCGGCCCGCCATCCTGGTGGAGATGGGATACAGCACGAACCCGCAGGACGGCCGTTTCATGGTGTCCAGCACGGGCCAGCGCACCATGGCGAGCGCAATCGCCGAAGCGATAGTGCAGTATCTGCTCGAGTACGAGCGGAAAACGGAAGTCGCCGACTCCGATACCGCGCGCTAGTGGCCCCCGACCTCTCCCTCGACCTCCTCGGCCAACGGTTCCAGAATCCGGTCCTTCTCGCCTCCGGCACTGCCGGGTTCGGGCGCGAGCTCGACGGCGTGATCGAGCTCGACCGGCTGGGTGGTCTCGTCACCAAGGCCGTCTCCCTCGCGCCGCGGGAGGGGAACCGCCCGCCCCGGGTCGCCGAGTTTCGAGGCGGCATGCTCAACTCCGTGGGCCTGGCCAATCCCGGCCTCGATCGCGTGCGGGCGGACGAGCTACCCTGGCTCGCGGCCCATGTGCACCGGGCCCGCGTCATCGTGAACGTGGTCGGCTTCACGATGGAGGAGTATGCCGAGGTCGTGGGGGGTCTTGACGGCACCCCGGGGATCGCGGCGTTTGAGCTCAATCTGTCCTGCCCCAACACCAGCGCCGGCGGGATCGAGTTCGGGGCGGAGGCCGGCTCGGTCACCGGGATAGTCAACCTGTGCCGGTCGCGCACGCGACTGCCGCTGGTAGCGAAGTTGTCGCCTGTGCTGCCGGACGTCGGCGCCATGGCCCTGGTTGCTCGCGACGCCGGCGCGGACGCGGTGAGCGTGGTGAACACCTTCCCAGGCGAGCTGTTCGAGGACGGCGGTGTCCCTCGGCTCGGCAACGGCTTCGGCGGTGTCAGCGGTCCCGCCCTGCTGCCGGTCGGCGTCCTCGCGGTTGCCCGGGTGCTGGAGCGAACTGGCGGGATGCCGGTCATCGGAGTCGGCGGGATCCGCAGCGCGGCCGACGCGCGACAATATCTCCGGGTCGGGGCGTCGCTTGTGGCGATCGGAACGGCGGCTCTCGCGGATCCTCGATTGCCCGAGCGCGTCGTCCGGGATTTGGAGGCCCGCCATGGCTGAGATCGTACTCGCGCTCGACCTGCCCGACGCCAATGCCGCGCTACACACTCTGGATCGGCTCCCGGAGCTCCGCTGGGTCAAGCTGGGCTCGGTGCTGATGACCCGGGCGGGGGCCCCATTCGTGCAGCAGGTCACCGGCCGAGGTCTACGGGTCTTTCTGGATCTCAAATGGCACGACATCCCCAACACCGTTGCGGGCGCGGTAAGCGCTGCGCGCGTGCTGGGGGTGTCGATGGCGACAGTACACACGTTGGGAGGATCGGGCATGCTCGAGGCGGCCGCCCAGGCAGCTGGCGAGGCGCTGGCCCTGGTGGGAGTTACGGTTCTAACTTCCCACGACGCAATGTCTTACGCTCGAGCAATCGGGCGGACGGAGGTCAGCGTCGAGGCCGAGGTCGGCCGCCTGGCTGAGGCCGCGCGTGCCTCCGGTTTGAGCGGCGTGGTCTGCTCGCCGCGCGAGGTCGCCTTGGTGCGAGGGATTTGGCCCGGGTCGCCGCTCATCGTGGCGCCGGGGATCCGGCGCCGCACCGACTCTGCCGACGATCAGGTTCGCGTGTCCACCGCCGGTGACGCCGCGCGGGCCGGGGCCACGCATCTCGTGGTGGGACGGCCGGTCCTTGAAGCCGCCGACCCCGCAGCGGTGCTTCGGGAGCTGACCGAGGAGGCGGGTTGCGCGCCTATCTGATCGTCCTTCTCGGCCTCCTCCCGGCGGTTGTCCAGGCGCAAACGGGCGGCCTAGATCGGGAGGCGGACCGGGCTCGGCGGGCGTGGTACAGCCATGACGCCGCCAGGCTGGTAGCCAACTCGCCTCGCCTGGTTCTTCGCCTGCCCGGCGCGGACCCCTCGGGCGCGCTGGGCCAGGCCCAGGCGGCAGCGCTCCTGCGCGACTTCCTTTCCTCGACACAGGAAGTGGAGACATCGATCCGGTCGGCTCGGGAGGTCGAGCCGGGGCAGGGCTACGTCGAGCTGCAGCGCCGGTACCGGGTCGCCGGCACCCAGGAGGTCCGAAGCCAGACGCTCCTGTTGGCCTATCGCTGGGGGGCTGCCGGGTGGACCCTGGTGGAGCTTCGGGTCAGCGCCTGAGTCCGGACCCCGGTTGGGGTGCGCTCTGAGTAGGCCTTCTCACTGTGCTGCTTGCGTTTGAGACCGTCACCCGGTAAATTTGCAAGCTATTTCGCAACCGGTTCCGGGAGAGTGGTCGTGAAGGTTCGTTCCAGCGTCAAGTCGATCTGCGAGCACTGCAAAGTCGTCAAGCGACAGGGCGTCGTTCGCATCATCTGCAAGCGCAATCCCAAGCACAAACAACGGCAAGGTTGACCCATGGCGCGTATCGCCGGCGTGGATCTGCCACGCGAGAAGCGCGTGGAGATCGCGCTCACCTACATCTTCGGGATCGGGCGGCCGACCAGTGATCGGATCCTCTCCGAGACGGGGGTAAGCCCCGATACCCGGGTGCGCGACCTGTCGGACGCCGAGGTGGCGCGCCTCCGCCAGATGATCGAGCGGTCGGTGAAGGTCGAGGGGGCTCTCCGGACCGAGATCGCGATGAACATCAAGCGCCTGATGGACATCGGGAGCTACCGGGGCATCCGCCATCGGCGCGGATTGCCCGTGCGCGGTCAGCGGACGCACACCAACGCGCGGACCAAGAAGGGGCCGCGCCGGGCCATCGCAGGCAAGAAGAAGGTGACGAAGAAGTAAGATGACGAATCCGACACCCGCTCAGACACCGGCGCCCGCGGCGCCTGCCGCCCCCGTGGCTCCGGCGCCTGCTGGCGCGCCCACCACGGCGCCGGCCAAGTCGGCCGCGAAGCGCGGCAAGAAGGTGGTCGAGTCCGAGGGCATCGCGCACATCGCGGCGACGTTCAACAACCTGCTGATCACGATCACCGACCTCAAGGGCAATACGCTCGCTTGGGGCTCGGCCGGCAAGGCCGGGTTCAAGGGCTCGAAGAAGTCCACCCCGTTCGCCGCCACGGTGGCCGCGGAGAACTGCGGGCGCGAGGCAATGAACCTGGGGCTCCGCCGGGTGCACGTCCGGGTCCAGGGGCCGGGCAGCGGCCGCGAGTCGGCCATCCAGGCGCTGGCGTCGGTGGGCCTCAGAGTGGTCTCCATTCGCGACGTCACCCCGATTCCCCACAACGGGTGCCGCCCGCCCAAGAAGCGGCGGGTCTGAGCCATGTCACGTTACGTCGGTCCCAGCTGCCGTCTGTGCCGCCGCGAGGGCACCAAGCTGTTCCTCAAGGGCACCAAGTGCCTCACCGAGAAGTGCCCCGTCGAGCGCCGCGCGTACCCGCCCGGCCAGCACGGCCAGAACCAGGGGCGCCAGCGGAAGGCGTCGGAATACTCCAAGCAGATGCGTGAGAAACAGAAGGTGAAGCGGATGTACGGGCTCTCGGAGAGTCAGTTCCGCAACACCTTCGATGCCGTGACGCGCGAGCCGGGGGTCAAGGGCACGAACCTGCTGGTCGCACTCGAGACCCGGCTCGACAACATCGTGTATCGAATGGGCTTCGCCGCCAGCCGCAAGGCGGCCCGGCAGCTCATCGGCCACGGCCACGTCGACGTGAACGGCCGCCGGGTGGACATCGCGTCCTACCGGGTCGCGCCCGGTGAGGAAGTCCGGGTGGCGCCGGCCAGCCGTGAGATGGTGGCCGTCAAGCTGGCCCAGGAGAGCGCGTCGCGCGGCGCTCCCGTGTCCTGGTTGTCCGTGGACCAGGAGAAGGCCGCCGGCCGCCTGGTGGAGCGCCCGACGCGCGAAACGATCCCGATCAACGCCCAGGAGCAGCTCATCGTGGAGCTGTACTCGAAGTGACCATGACGATCGATCTCACCGGACTCGTCCGTCCCCACCTCGTCGAGATGACGAAGCGGGACGACAACCCGAACGCCGCGGAGTTCCGGCTCCAGCCGCTCGAGCGCGGCTTCGGCTACACGCTGGGCAACTCGCTCCGGCGCCTCCTGCTCTCCTCCCTGCGCGGGAGCGCCGTTTGGGGCTTCCGGCTCGACGGCGTCGTGCACGAGCATCAGACCGTGCCGGGCGTCCTCGAGGACGTGCACCAGATCATCCAGCGTCTCAAGGCGCTGACACTCGTGCTCGCCGAGGACGTGGACGAAGCGGTCCTGCACATCAAGCGGGAGGGCGCCGGCGCGGTGTACGCGCGAGACATTCAGGAGCACGGCTCCGTGCGCGTCGTGAATCCGGACCACCTGCTGTTCACGCTCCAGGACGACCGGGACATCGGCGGCGAGCTGTACGTGAACAAGGGCCGGGGGTACGTCGAGGCGGAGCTGCACCCGGCCGATCGCTCCCTCCCCGTGGACCTGGTGCGGATCGACGCGATCTACAACCCCGTGCGCCGCGCGAACTTCACGGTGGCCGAGACCCGCGTTGGCCAGCGCACCGACTACGACCGGCTCACGGTCACGCTCGAAACCAACGGCACGATCACTCCCGAGGACGCGATCGCGTACGCGGCGGCGCTGGCGCAGGAGCACTTCCGGTATTTCGTCGAGTTTGGCAAGGTGCCGATGGCCCGGGACACGGGCGCCGCGGCCGGCGCGCCGACCCCAGGCAATCTCCGTCACCGGCTCAGCAAGCTGATCGACGACTTCGGGCTGTCGGTGCGGTCGCTCAACTCGCTCAAGAACTCGAACATCCGAACGCTCCGGGACCTGGTCGAGTTCAGCGAGGACGACCTGCTCAAGGTGAAGAACGTCGGGGAGAAGGCCATCCAGGAGATCGCCGACCTGCTCCAGCGGGAAGGTCTCAACTTCGGGATGCGGTTCGAGGACGCCGACGGCGATCTGCGGATCGCGAACCCCGGCACGCCGCCGGCGCCGCACGTGGCGCCGATCGAGGGGCAGTGAGATGCGGCATCGCGCCAAGGGTCGCCAGCTCTCCCGCACCGCCAGTCACAAGCGGGCCTTGCTGAACAACATGGCGACCAGCCTGTTCGTGCACGGCCGGGTGATCACCACCGAGGCCAAGGCCAAGGAGCTGCGCCCGTTCGCCGAGCGCCTGGTGACGCTGGCGCGCCGGGGGGACCTCCACGCGCGGCGGCTGGCCGGCCGGAAGATCAAGGACCGCGAAGCGCTCGCCAAGCTGTTCGCGGAGATCGGGCCCCGGTTCGCCGCGCGCCCCGGCGGCTACACCCGGATCCTGAAGCTCGGCCACCGGCCCGGTGATGGGGCTGACGTAGCCCGCATCGAGCTGCTCGACGCGTGAGCCGAGCGCTCCTCCCAAAAGACGAAGGGGACCCTCGGGTCCCCTTTTTCATGAGCTTGCTGCCGGATCGACGCGCTCGTGCGCGGGCCTCAGGTGGCCTTGGTAACCCGATTACTCTTGATGCACTGTCCGCAGACGCGGACTCGCCGCGGGGCGCCGTCCACCAGAACGCGTACGGTCTGGAGGTTCGGATACCAGCGACGGTTCGTGCGGTTCTTGGCGTGGCTCACGTTGTGGCCGGTGACCGGCCCCTTGCCACACGTGGCGCAGACTCTGGCCATAGCAAGCGAAGGTAAGGGTGTCCGTGTACAGCACTGAGCCGCGCAATATCGCCCGCATGTGCCGGTTGAGGCAAGGGTTGTGAGGGTTCTGGTCACAGGCGCCGACGGGTTCGTCGGCCGGTGGGCATGTGCCGCGCTGCTCGACGCCGGCCATGAAGTGATCGGGGCCGTTCGGGCGGTTCCGGGCGGGCCCGGGGCTCCTCCCGGATGGGAGGGGCGGCTCGCGCGAGTGCACTGGATCACCTTGGAGCTCGCGGATCGTCCGACCCTCGACGCGGCCCTTCATGCCGAGCCCGACGCCGTGCTGCATCTCGCAGCAGTCGCGTCGGGCGCCGAGGCGCGGGCCAACCCGATCGCGGCCTGGGCGACCAACTGCCTCGGCACTTGTGAGTTAGTTTATGCCGTCGAGCGGGCCCGGCGCCGGTGTCGCTTCGTTCTCGCATCCACCGGAGAGGTGTACGGGCGGACGGCAAGCCGCCCGTCGCTCGAGACCGACCCGGTCGCCCCCTGCTCACCGTATGCGGCGTCCAAGGCGGCCGCCGAGGATGCGGTGGCGGAGGTCGGTCGGCGAACCGGACTCGAGGTGCTAATCGCGCGGCCGTTCGCGCAGACCGGGCCGGAGCAGCGATCGAGCTTCGTGGCCCCGGCGCTCGCCGGGCGGATCCTCGAGGTCGCGCGCCGGGGTGAGCGCGAGATCGCGGTCGGCAATCTCGACCCCGTTCGGGAATTCCTCGACGTGCGCGACGTCGGGACGGCGCTGCGCCTGCTGCTCGAGCGCGGCGAGGCGGGCACGACGTACAACGTCGCGGCCGGCCGGGGGATACGGTTGGCGGAGCTGGTGGAGCGGCTGAGCCGGATCATCGGGTGGCCCGTCGTGCCCCGGTCCGATCCCGCGCTGCACCGGGCGGCCGACATCCCGTACCTCGTGGGCGACGGCGGCCGCCTCGCCGGCCTCGGCTGGCGGCCGGCCTTCGAGCTGGATCAAACGCTGGCGGCGTTGGTCGCGTCGTTACGTGGCGAGCAGGTGGTCGGTGCCGCGGCTGGTCGCGCCGAGGGATAGGGGAGCGAATGGCAAACAGGGTAGCGCTGATCACGGGCGTGACCGGGCAGGACGGTGCGCTGCTCGCCGAGTTGCTGCTACGCAAGGGCTACACGGTCCACGGCATCAAGCGGCGGGCGTCGCTGTTCAACACGACCCGGGTCGATCATCTGTACGTGGACCCGCACGTGGAGCACCGGAACTTCGTGCTCCACTACGGCGACATGACCGACTCGACCAACCTGATCCGCATCGTCCAGGAGACGCAGCCCGCGGAGATCTACAATCTGGCCGCGCAGAGCCATGTCCAGGTCTCGTTCGAGACACCGGAATACACGGCCAACGCCGACGCCGTCGGCGTGCTTCGCCTGCTCGAAGCGATCCGGATTCTCGGGTTGGCGGATCGCGTACGCTTCTACCAGGCCTCGACCAGCGAGATGTTCGGGCTGGCGCAGGAGGTGCCCCAGACCGAGCGCACGCCGTTCTATCCCCGGAGCCCTTACGGCGTCGCCAAGCTGTACGCGCACTGGATCACGGTCAATTACCGCGAGGCCTACGCCTTGTACGCCTGCTCCGGCATCCTCTTCAACCATGAGTCGCCGGTTCGGGGAGAGACCTTCGTGACCCGGAAGACCGCGATCGCGGCCGCCCGGATCGCCGCCGGTCTTCAGGACTCGCTCTACCTCGGCAACCTCGACGCGCAGCGTGACTGGGGGTACGCCGGCGACTACGTTGAGGCCATGTGGCTGATGCTCCAGCAACCCGCGCCCGACGACTACGTCATCGCCACCGGCGAGACTCACTCGGTCCGCGAATTCGTCACGCGGGCCTTCGCGGAGGCGGGCATCACGCTCGAGTGGCGGGGTCGCGGCCTGCAGGAGGTCGGGGTGGACGCCCGCGACGGGCGGGTGGTCGTCCGGGTGGATCCCCGCTACTTCCGGCCGACCGAAGTCGATGTGCTCCAAGGCGACGCGTCCAAGGCCCGCACGAAGTTGGGCTGGCGTCCGAAGGTGGACTTCGAGGCGCTGGTGCGCATGATGGTGGAGGCGGAGGTCGGCCAGCTCGGGCGACGCGAAGGAGCCGCACAGCGGTGAACCAGGCGGCGCCGATCTACGTAGCCGGTCACCAGGGGATGGTGGGGCGCGCGCTGGTCCAGGCCCTCACGGTGCGGGGCCACGCCAACCTCGTGGTCCGCTCCCGGGCCGAGCTCGATCTGCGGGACCAGACGGCGGTGCGCCGGTTCTTCGCCGCGGAGCGCCCGGCGTACGTCTTCCTCGCGGCGGCCCGGGTGGGTGGCATTCTCGCCAACAGCCGGGAGCCGGCGAGCTTTCTGGCCGACAACCTCGCGATCGCGCTGAACGTCATCCAGGCGGCCCACGAGTTTCAGGTGGACAAGCTCCTGAATCTGGGCAGCTCGTGCATCTATCCCCGGCTCGCCCCCCAGCCGCTCCGCGAGGAGTACCTGCTGAGCGGGCCGCTTGAGCCGACCAACGAGGCCTACGCGATCGCCAAGATCGCCGCGATCAAGCTCTGCGACGGCTATCGGCGCCAATCGGGTGCGAACTTCATCTCGCTGATGCCGACCAATCTGTACGGGCCGCACGACAATTTCGATCTGGAGACGTCGCACGTGCTCCCGGCGCTGATCCGGCGCTGTCACGAGGCCAAGGTCCGGGGCGCACGCAGCGTCACGCTGTGGGGCTCCGGGACCCCCCGGCGGGAGTTCCTGCACGTCGACGATCTGGCGGGCGCCTGTTGCTTCGCGATGGACCGCTACGACGGCGAGGGGTTCCTGAACGTGGGCACCGGCGTGGACTTGACGATTCGCGAAGCCGCCGCGCTGGTCGCGGAGGTCGTCGGGTACGACGGCGAGTTCGTGTTCGATGCCTCGAAGCCCGACGGAACACCTCGCAAGCTGCTCGACGTTTCCCGGCTCGGGGCACTCGGATGGCGCTCGAGCATCGGGCTCCGGGAGGGGATCGTCGATACGTATCGCTGGTACCGCGAGCACCTGGGGAACGATTGAATGCCGAAGCGGACTGATCTCGAGACCATCCTCCTGCTCGGCTCCGGCCCGATCGTGATCGGGCAGGGCGCCGAGTTCGACTACTCCGGCACCCAGGCCGTGCGGGCGCTGAAAGAGGAAGGGTATCGGGTCGTCCTGGTCAATTCGAATCCCGCGACCATCATGACCGACCCCGAGCTGGCGGACCGGACCTACATCGAGCCGGTGACGCCGGATTGGGTCGCGAAGGTCATCGAGCGCGAACGGCCGGACGCCCTGCTGCCGACTATGGGCGGCCAGACGGCGCTCAACGTGGCGATGGCGCTCTACCGCGACGGGACGCTGGCCAAGTTCGAGGTCGAGCTGATCGGCGCGAGCGAGCGCGCCATCCGCGTCGCCGAGGACCGGGAAGAGTTCGCCCAGGCGATGCGACGGATCGGGCTCGCGACCCCCGAGGGGCGCGTGATCCGGAGCCTGGCCGAGGCCCGCGAGGCGGTCGAGGCCACGGGGTACCCCGCGATCTGCCGGCCCTCGTTCACCCTCGGCGGCACCGGCGGCGGGATCGCCTACAACCACGAGGAATTCGAAGAGCTGATCCGGCGGGGCCTCGAGCTGTCACCGGTGGGCTCGGTGCTGGTCGAGCGGAGTATCATCGGCTGGAAGGAGTTCGAACTCGAGGTGATGCGGGACGGCGCGGACAACGTCGTCATCGTCTGCTCGATCGAGAATCTCGACCCCATGGGCGTCCATACCGGCGACTCCATCACGGTGGCGCCTGCGATGACGCTGACCGATCGCGAGTACCAGCGGATGCGGGATGCATCCATCGCCGTGATTCGGGAGGTGGGAGTGGCGGGCGGCGGCTGCAACATCCAGTTCGCCGTGAACCCGGCCAACGGCGAGCAGCTCGTCATCGAGATGAACCCCCGGGTGTCCCGGTCCTCGGCGCTCGCCTCCAAGGCCACCGGGTTCCCCATCGCGCGGATCGGCACCAAGGTCGCGGTGGGCTACCGGCTTGACGAGCTGCCAAACGACATCACGAAGACCACGCCCGCCTCGTTCGAGCCGGTGCTCGACTACGTCGTGGTGAAGATCCCGCGGTTCGCGTTCGAGAAGTTTCCCTCGGCCGATCCCCGGCTCACGACCCAGATGAAGTCGGTGGGCGAAGTGATGGCCATCGGGCGCACGTTCAAGGAGGCGTTGCAGAAGGGGCTCCGGGGTCTCGAGGCCGATCGGAGTGGCTGGGTGCTCGGGCAGACCCTGGCCGACGACCGGCTCGAGGACGGCGAGCGCGAGACGCTGCTTGCGGCGCTCCGCACGCCCACCCCGGAGCGGATCTTCCAGATCAAGCACGCTCTCCGCGCCGGCATTTCCGTCGAGACGATCGCCGAGGGGAGCGGGATCGACCCCTGGTTCGTCTGGCAGCTGGCTGACCTCCTGGCGGCGGAGCACGGCTGGACGGCGGGGTGGGCCGGGGGGTGGGCCGGGGAGCCGGAGGGGGAGCGGGGCGCGATCTGCACCATGAAGCGGCTCGGCTTCTCGGATCGCCAGCTCGGCGATCTGGTCGGCGTGCCGGAGGGCCGGATCCGCGCCCGCCGGCATGCGCTCGGTATTCGGCCCGCCTACAAGACGGTGGACACCTGCGCCGGCGAGTTTCCCTCCTCCACTCCCTACCTCTATTCCAGTTACGACGACGAGAACGAGTCGGCCCCGGCGGGCAGTCGGACGGTGGTCATTCTGGGGAGCGGGCCCAACCGGATCGGGCAGGGCGTGGAGTTCGACTACATGTGCGTGCGGGCCGCGCTCGCCTTCCGCGCGATGGGCTACCGCACGGTGATGGTGAACTCGAATCCCGAAACCGTCTCCACCGATTTCGACATCTCCGACGCGCTCTACTTCGAGCCGCTGACGCTGGAGGACGTGCTCGAGATCGTTCAGCTGGAGCGGCCGCTGGGGGTCGTCGTGCAGCTGGGGGGGCAGACACCGCTCCGCCTGGCGCGGGCGCTCGAGCGGGAAGGGGTGCCGATCCTCGGCACCTCCCCGGAGGCCATCGACGCCGCGGAGGACCGGAAGCGGTTCGAGGCCCTGGCGCGCGAGCTGGGCGTGGCGCAGCCGCCGAGCGGCACGGCCACCTCCACGGAGGAAGCGGTCGCGGTGGCCGCGCGGGTCGGCTACCCGGTGCTCGTGCGACCGTCCTACGTCCTGGGCGGTCGCGGCATGGAGATCGTCTACGACGAGCCCTCATTCCGGAGCTATTTCGCCAAGGCCGCCCGGGTGGCGCCCGAGCATCCGGTGCTGATCGACCGCTTTCTCGAGGACGCCTTCGAAGCGGACGTCGACGCCATCGCCGACGGCACCTGCTGCGTGATCGGCGGGGTGATGCAGCACATCGAGGACGCCGGAATCCACTCGGGCGATTCCGCCTGCGTCCTGCCGCCGTACCTCATCACGGACGCCCAGGTGGAGGAGATGAGGCGCCACACCCGCGCGTTCGCCGTGCGGCTCGGCGTGGTGGGGCTCATCAACGCGCAATACGCGATCAAGGACGGCGTGGTCCACGTGCTCGAGGTGAATCCGCGCGGCTCCCGCACGATTCCCTTCGTGTCCAAGACAACCGGCGTTCCCCTCGCGAGCCTGGCCGCCTCGGTCATGGTCGGCAAGACGCTCGCCGACCTGGGGCTGCACGACGACGTGCTCCACCCCTACGTCGCGGTGAAGGAGGCGGTGTTCCCCTTCACCAAGCTGCCCGGCGTCGATTCCATCCTCGGGCCGGAGATGCGCTCGACCGGCGAGGTAATGGGCATCGCCGATTCCTTCGGCATGGCCTTCGCCAAGGCGCAGCACGCGGCGGACGGGGCGCTGCCGCAGAGCGGAGCCGTGTTCGTCACGGTGAACGACCACGACAAGAACAACGTGGTGCCGATCGTGCGCCGGTTCCACGGCCTCGGCTTCAAGATTCTCGCGACCGACGGCACCGCCCGTCATCTGCGCGCCCGCGGCATCCCGGCCGAGCGGGTGCTCAAGGTGTACGAAGGTCGGCCCAACGTGATCGACCTGATCGTCTCGGGCGCGGTGCACCTGCTCATCAATACACCGCTCGGCAAGCTGACTCAGCAGGACGACTACGCCATGCGCCGGGCGGCGCTCCAGCATCGGGTCCCGTACACCACGACCCTGTCCGCCGCGTCCGCCGCCTGCGACGCCGTGATCGCGCTCCGGAGCCGGGCCGGGGAGGTCCGCTCGCTCCAGGAGTGGCACGCGCTGGCCCGCGAGATGTCGGCGGAATGGACCGGCTGACCGCCCGCGATGCGGCGTTCGTGGCGGGGCTGCGCGCGCGGGTCCGGGGAGAGGTTCGGGAAGGCGAGGGGCTCGCCCGCTACTCCACCTACCGCATCGGCGGGCCGGCCACCGTGCTCCTGCCGCTCACGCCGGACGACGTCGGCGCGGCCGTGCGCTTCGCGGTCGCCGCGGGCGTGCCGTGGTTCGCCCTCGGGCTCGGGTCGAATCTGCTGCTGCCGGACGGCGGACTCGACGCGCTGGTGATTCGGCTCGGCAAGGGGCTCGACCGCCTGGTCCGCGACGGGAGCCGGTGGCGCATCGGGGCGGGGCTGCCCGCGCCGCTGGCCGCCCGCCGCACAGCCGAGACGGGCCAGGCGGGCCTCCACCGGTTCGTGGGTGTGCCCGGGACAGTGGGCGGTGGCGTGTACATGAACGCCGGCTGCCACGGCGGCGAATGGGCCGACGTGGTGGAGCGGGTGACCGTGGTGGATGCGGATGGTGATCTGCGCGTGCTCGAGCGCCGGGAGATCCCGTTCGCGTACCGGCGGAGCGGGCTCGATGGCCGAATCGTGATCGAGACCCAGGTGGCGCTCGAGCCCGAGGACCCCGCCGGGTTGAGCGCGGAGCTCGCGGAGCTGTTCCGCTGGCGCCAGGAGGGGACGCCCTTCAACCAGCCGTGCTGCGGCAGTGTGTTCCAGAACCCGGGCGGCGCCAGCTGGAAACGGCAAGGCGGGCCGCGCACCGCGGGGCAGCTCATCGAGGCGGCGGGCCTCAAGGGGTTCCGGATCGGCGGGGCGGAAATCTCCCCGATGCACGCCAACTACTTCGTGAATGCGGGAGAGGCGACCGCGGCGGACGTCATGGCCTTGATCGCGCACGCGCGGCGGGCGGTAGAAGAGAAATTCGGCGTGCGGCTGGAGACGGAAGTGAAACTGATCTCCGCGAGGGGAACCTACCTGAACAGCGTAAACAGTGAACAGTGAACAGTGAACAGGGATCTCCGTTCATACGCGGATGCCCCTGTTCACTGTTGACTGTTCACTGTTCACCCGGTGTTGGCCATGCCCGACTACTTCGTCCACGAATCCAGCTACGTCGATCCCGGCGCCATCATCGGCGCCGGAACCAAGATCTGGCACTTCTCCCACGTCATGCCCGGAGCCGTGATCGGCGAGGGCTGCAATCTGGGCCAGAACGTCGTGGTGATGCCGGGCACCCGGATCGGGAACAACGTCAAGATCCAGAACAACGTCTCGATCTACGAGGGAGTCACCCTCGAGGACGACGTGTTCTGCGGGCCGAGCTGCGTATTCACCAACGTCCTGAACCCGCGCAGCCACGTCTCCCGCAAGCACGAGTACCAGCCGACCCTGGTGCGACGGGGCGCCACCATCGGCGCCAATGCGACCGTGGTCTGCGGCGTGACCCTGGGCGAGTATGCCTTCATCGGAGCCGGCGCCGTGGTCACGGCCGACGTTCCGCCGTTCGCGCTGATGCTGGGCGTTCCCGCCCGGCGGACCGGCTGGATGTGTCGGTGCGGGCGGAAGCTGGAGCTGGCGGGGGGGAGGGGGCAATGCCCCGACTGTGGGGCCGGCTACCGCGAAGAAGCCGAGCGCCTGCGCCTGATTGACCCACCGGCCAGAGGGGGCTAAGTTCTTTGGATTTCGGGCTTTTGACCACTTCCGCCAGGTGCGCCTTTTGAACGTTCCGCTGCTCGATCTCGTCGCCCAATACCAGACCATCAAAGATGCCGTGATGCCGGCCGTTCAGGCCGTCATCGAGCGGCAGCAGTTCATCATGGGGCCCGAGGTCGGGCAGCTGGAGGGCGAGGTGGCGCGCCTGTCCCATGCGAAGCACGGGATTGCCTGCGCGTCCGGCACCGACGCCCTGCTGCTGCCCCTCAAGGCCCTCAGGCTGGCGCCCGGCGACGAAGTGATCGCGCCCTCCTTCACGTTCTTCGCCACGGCCGGGGCCATCCACAACGCGGGCGGCACGCCGGTGTTCGTGGAAATCGACCCCGGCACCTTCAACCTCGACCCCGCCGCAGTCGAGGCTGCGATCACGCCCCGGACGCGCGCCATCGTCGCCGTGCACCTGTACGGGCAGATGGCGGCGATGGAACGGCTCCTGCGGCTCGTCGCCAGGCACGGACTCGCGCTGATCGAAGACGCGGCGCAGGCGATCGGGGCCCGCCGCTCGATCGACGGCACGTGGCGCATCGCCGGGGAGCTGGGCACCGTGGGCGCGCTGTCCTTCTTTCCGAGCAAGAACCTCGGGGCCTGGGGCGACGGCGGGATGATGCTCACCCAAGACGACGCCTTGGCCGAGCGCCTCCGGAGGCTGCGGCTCCACGGCGGGGCCAAACAGTATCACCACGACGAGGTGGGCACCAACAGCCGGCTGGACACGGTGCAGGCGGCGGTCCTCCTCGTCAAGCTGCGGCATCTCGGTGAGTGGAGCGCGGGCCGCCGCGCGCGGGCCGCGCGGTACAGCGAGGCCTTCGCGGGCCACCCAGCGATCCGTCCACCGCAGGTCGACTCCGCCAACGAGCACATTTTCCACCAGTACACCATCCGGGCCGAACGCCGCGACGGGCTCGCGGCGCATCTCAAGGCCCGAGGCATCGGGCACGCCGTCTACTATCCCGTGGGGCTCCACCTCCAACCCTGCTTCAGCCACCTCGGCTATCGGCCGGGCCGCCTTCCGGTCACCGAAGCCGCCATGGCCGACGTCCTGTCGCTGCCGATCTACCCGGAGCTCACGCAGGCCCAGCAGGAAGCGGTGATCGATGCGGTCCGGAGCTTCTACGGATGAGCCGTCTCAAGGTCGGGGTGATCGGGGCGGGGGCGTGGGGGAAGAATCACGTCCGGACCCTCGCGGCCCTGCCGGAGACCGAGCTCGCCGCGGTCTGCGATCTCGACGCCGCGGTTCGGGACCGGGTCGCCCGCCAGTATCCGGGCGCGTTCGTCACGGACTCGGTCCCGGCGCTGCTCGCGCGGGTCGAGGCCGTGGTGATCGCCTCCGCCGCGCGCACTCATGCCGAGCTCGGTCGGGCGGCGGTGGAGGCCGGCATACCGGCCCTCGTCGAGAAGCCGTTCGCCCTCACGGTCGCCGACGCGGAGGGGCTCGCGGAGCTGTCCGCCCGGCGCGGCGTCCCGGTGCTGGCGGGCCACCTGCTCGAGTACCACCCCGTCGTGGAGCGCCTCCGTGAGCTGGTGGTCCGGCGCACCCTGGGCGACCTCTACTATCTCTACT
>Ga0070699_100002003_pt1 | contig 18394 bp, 18 predicted proteins | sample KBSK1503metaG_FD_65473 | JGI IMG/M metagenome (GOLD analysis project Ga0070699, IMG submission 65473) | Corn, switchgrass and miscanthus rhizosphere microbial communities from Kellogg Biological Station, Michigan, USA - KBS K1-50-3 metaG | ecosystem: Host-associated > Plants > Roots >... | reverse complement strand
GCCGCTGAGCTTTTGTGAAATTTCTACATCATGCTTCAATTCGTTCAAATAGCCTTCCGGCGCATTGATCACTGCGGCTTTGAGTCCAGGTTTGAGCTTCGTCTTTTTCGCGAGAGTGGATTCGGGCATAGCTTCTCCTATATCTTCGGCAAATCCAACAAAAGTACTTCCGCCAGCATTCTTGAATTCACATTCCTATCCATTTTCTCCAACACATTTTCCAGTCCGTTCACCACCTGGCGCGCGGAGGATAGATCCATGCACCCCGCCAGGTCTTCAATTTCTACGTTGCGATCCACGTTGATGAGCGGTGTCTCCGCCTGGGCCGTACGCAACATCACATCGCGCCAGTACGAGAGCCAGAACAGAATCGCCTGCCGCATGGAATCTTTATCGCGGGAGAGTTTATCGGCGTAGGAAAATTTCTCCACGCGGGAGGCTGGCAGCAACGTGAGCAGGTCATTCAATCTTTCCTCACGCTTTTCGAGCAGGGATTCGTCTTCGATAAGCCGCCTCGCATAGCCCATTCGCCCACCTGAAATATGGGCGAGCAACTTCGCGCGCCCGGTTTCGAGCCCTCTCGTCTCTAATTCCCTTTGCACTTTTTCTACGTTCAGGGGTCTAAGTCGCAACACTTCACAGCGCGAAACAATCGTGGGTAATAATTGTTCAGGGTTATCGGCAGTCAGAATTAACACCGCATAGGAAGGTGCTTCTTCGAGGGTCTTCAACAAGGCATTCGCGGCGTTGTCGTTAGCTTCATGGAAACGCAAGAATAACGCCACGCGATACTTCGACATATACGGCTTGAGAATCAAGGTTTTGCGGACTTCACGGATCTGATCCACTTTCAGAACGCCACCCTCCGCGTCAGACTGGATGATGGTCAAGTCCGCGTGTTTCATGGCTTCGATTTGCTTGCAATCGCGGCACTGCCCACAGGGAATGCCTGGTTCAACTGGAGTCGGGCAGTTTAAGGCTTGGGCGAAGCGTAAAGCTAATGTACGGCGGCCCAGACTTGGAGGTCCAGAGAAAAGATACGCATGGCGCGTCGTCCCGTGAACGATATGTTTTCTCAACATGTCCACGGCCCATTCGTGCCCAGTCAAATCCCAATTTGAATTCATCAATTAATCGTAAATCGTCAATCACAAATCGTCAATCGTAAATTGACTATTCCTGTCCCGCTCGCAGCCTCAAAAAAGAATCAAACCGTTCAGGATGCACACGTCCACCCTTCACCGCAGCCAGCACCGCGCAGTTTGGTTCGTGCGTGTGCGAGCAATCACTAAACTGGCAGTTCTGCACCAGATCACGAAGTTCAGGGAAATACGCTTCCATCTCCTCCGGTTCGGTATCCCACAACGCCAGTGATTTCCAGCCTGGTGTGTCAGCCACATATCCCCCATCGACCAAAGGAAACATCTGGCGCGTCACAGTTGTGTGCCGGCCCTTGTCCATCACTTTGCTGATTTCATTGACGGCCAGTCCCAGCCCGGGTTGGATTTCATTCAGCAAACTGGATTTGCCTACACCGCTCGGCCCTGCCAGCGCCGAAATTTTATTCTTCAACGTATCATGCAATTCCTCCACGCCCGCGCCGGTTTGAGTTGAAGTGTAGATTACGCGATAACCAAGCGGCTCATACAAACCAAAGATCTCTTTTGCGTTTTCCACGAGATCGGTTTTATTTGCGACGATAACCGCAGGCACGCCTTGTTTTTCAGCGATGACTAGGAAACGGTCCAACATTCTTAATTTGGGATGTGGATGCGCGCACGCAAAAACGAAGACTGCCTGATCGGCATTTGCCAGCAGGACTTGTTGATACTGACCCTGAGGCCGCGGGTCAAGCCGGACGATGGCCTGCTTGCGCTCTTCAACCTCTTCTATCGCTCCGCTTCCATCTGCCCCCACCGTGACCCGAACCTTATCTCCAAGCGCTGCAATATCACCCATTGCCCGTCCCCGTTTCAACTTGCCGCGCAATTGACAAACAACAAAGCCCTGACTGGTCTCTACTGTGAAGAAACCAGATTGGGCTTTGATAATTAAACCTTGCAACAATTTTTCGTTCGTCAAATATTCACCATATCTGCTTGAATTTACTCTTCCGGAGTTTCCGTTGGAATGCCGCCAAGCGGAGTTGGGGTTTCTGTCACGCCAAAGTTCGATTCAAACCAGTATAGCGTGCGTGGCTCACCAAAGTAATACGTTTCTACAATGCGTTTGAACACTGGCGCGGCATAATCAGAGCCTTCGCCTTGATTTTCAAGCACAACCGCAATGGCGATATCAGGCAAATTGGTGCTTTCACTGGCCATTGTATAGCCTGCGAACCAGGCATGTGGCAGGCCACTACCCGATTCCGCCGTGCCAGTTTTACCGGCAATCGGAATCTGCAAACCGCGCATCCGGAAGGTCGCCGTGCCACGTGGGTCTTTGACGACGCGAATCATAGCATCCCGGATAAAATCCAATCGGAAGGGTAGAATCGGTAGTACACCTTGTGCAGTGGGTTTGAAGATGGTTGTTGCAGCGCCCTCCACCGGAACAACCTTCTCCACCAATTGCGGACGATACAACGTACCGCCATTGCCCAACGCCGCCACAAAGCGGGCCACCTGCAAGGGTGTGACCTGTACCGTTCCCTGGCCAATCGCCTGGTTGACCACCTCAACCGCATCACCCTCCGGGTTATTGATCTGCCCGGAATTTTCTGCAATTTGTTCAATTCCCGTGAGGCTGCCAAGCCCGAAGGCACGGGCCATATTCGCAATATCGTTCGAGCGGTTGTTCTGATACAAAACATAACCAATATGCCAGAAGAACGGGTTGCAGGAGCGCATTAAACCCTCATCCAGCTTAAGAACGCCTGAGGGTTGGCTGTCACTCGTGTTGCATTCCTGCCCTCTAGCCAACCGATCCTGACAGTGTTGCCATGTCCAATCATGACGCGGCTGGTCTGATAACTCCGTCCAATCATATTGGCAGTCCCAGGTGCTTTCAGGAACAAACAACCCACTCTCCATACCGGCTGACAAGGTGATGAGCTTGAACACCGAACCAAGCGGGTATTGTCCTTGTGTAGCGCGGTTCAGAAAAGGTTGTTCCTGACTCTGGAAGAGTTCCGAGATTTCCGCTGAACCATTGGGATTATCGGGAGCAAAGATGTTCGAATCGTAACCAGGTGAGGTTGCCATGGCAAGTACGCGGCCCGTATCGCGTTCCAGCACAACAGCCGCGCCTCGGAAACCTTTGATGGCCTCTTCGGCATAATATTGCAGGTTTTGGTCAATGGTCAGATATACGGAATCGGCGGGTTTGGCCGGGCTCTCGCCAACTTTGGTTACAATCGCGCCTGTGGTTGGGTTGGTCACATACAGCGTACCACCATGCTGGCCCGCCAGATAATCTTCAGCCCAGCTTTCGATGCCATCCACGCCCACGCGCTCATCACCTGCGTATCCCTGACGGCGATATTTTTCGAATTGCTCTTCAGGAACCTGCTGGGTATACCCAACAACGTTTGAACCTGCGCCTTGCTTGAAATAGTAACGTGCCTCATATTCCGACCATTCCAAACCAGCCGGGTAAATAGACCTGATTCTGCTGGACTCTTCTTCTGAAGCCTCACACAACGGAATTGGATACTGTGCTGGTGTATTGAAGATTTGCTCGGCAAGCCCATCCTGGCTGGTGCCACACAGCAAAAAGGCCTCTGACAATAACGTGCCCAGGCTGTCTTCCGTCACATTGCCAGGAATCACATAAAACGCATATATCTTCGATTGGGCGGCCATGGCATTTCCATTGCGGTCATAGATGTTGCCGCGTGATGGAATGCTGTAATCCATATTCAGGATGTTTCCGCCAGCCATTTCGGGGAGGATCAGTCCATCATCCCAATTCAGTTTCCATTGGTCACCTTCCAACACCAGCTTGGCGATAATATCGCGCTGAATATCGCCAACCAGCGCTGTATGATAGGTGATGCGATAAGCAATTTCAGATGAATAAGGGTTTACCAGTGACGACAACACTTCATAATCAAATGAACCCGCGCTCATTTCGTTCAGCGCATCGCGGTTGCGTTTGGCAAAATCTTCGAGTGTGATCGTATCCATTGTGACCTTGCTCAGCAGGCTATACATGGTGTTGTAATCGTCCGCTTTGAAGGCTTCATAATAAGTCTGCAAAGCTGTGGCCGGATCTGGCGCGTTGACTACAGTCACTACGGGTGGTGGTAACGGCGTGTCAGTGGGGAAAAGTGAAACACCATTTCCACCTGAACCACAGGCCGAGAGAAAAGAGAAAGCAGCAATAAGATTGATCCAACGAAGAAATTTCATTCTTTACCTTTCAAATTTTGGACCTAGGGAGCTTGCTCCCGTAATACGGTCCAGAGCTTACAGCGCTCCACTTAAAATCACTTGTGAAACTGGGCATTGATATTCCAATAGTATCTGACAATCTGCAGGTACATCCGCATTCGGTGAGATATTCAACTTATTCAGCATACGCACAACATGACACATCGGCAAACCCATCACGCTGGCATAACAGCCACTTATGCTCGCAACCGGATGAAACTGTGGATGTTGAATCGCGTATGCGCCAGCTTTATCAAGCGGGTCGCCGGTTTGGATGTAGGCATTGATCTCCTCGTCTGAATAATCACGCATGGGCACGTCTGTAACGCTGAGTTCCTTGAGGAGAAGTCCGTCGCTTTGACGAAGCAGGGCAACCCCGGTGTAGACTTGATGCGTATGATCGCGTAAGCGTGTCAGCATGGCGAAAGCTTCGTCCTTATCTTTCGGTTTGCCCAGAATTTCGGTTCCATTCACAACGGTTGTATCCGCTGCAAGGACAATTTGATCTGCATCCGCGCGAACAGCCCGAGCCTTGGTCTCAGCCAGTCTTAAAACGTAATCCGCAGGGGATTCGTTCGGGCGCAAACTCTCATCCACATCCGCGACGATGACTTGAAACTCCAAATCCGCCAGGCCAAGCAGTTGACGGCGGCGCGGTGAGTTGGAGGCGAGGATAAGCTGGGGCTTGGTCACGGAAAAAGATTCTAACACAGGCTTTTTCCCTCCCATTGTGTCTTATATTGATCTTATTCCTTTACTGCAATTAAAGCCTTTGGAGCCACCCATGCTCCGAATCAGTTGCTACCAACGCCCAACGCAACCAGGCACGCCGTTCGGCGTCAAGATGAGGCATGGCAGCTTCAAAATCGGTTTGATCCTTGGTGCGTTCATGATTGCTGGTGTTTTTACTTTTGAACAGCAACACGAGTTCAGGCGCCAAATAAGGGACGCCGCTTTCGCTTCGCAGACTCATCTTTTCTTTTGAGCGCAGAATCAACGGCTCACGACGGTATCGCCATACATCTTCCATGTCAGTCAGCAAAATATCGATAAATGTATCATCACGATGCGCGTGGATTTGGTGGCGCGGCAATTCCAACCGCATGTGCCGGGGCCATGGTTCCAGACGCTTTTCGAAGGGAGTAATCAACTTCCAATTGCGTTCGGTCAGGTAATTTTGCAGTTCCAACTGAGCACTGCGCTGCACAATAATATCCACATCATGATGTACGCGTTGGACCTGTCCACGGAAAAGGTCAAGCGCCCACCCGCCGGAGACGTACCACTCAAACGGCGCATCCTTCCATTCATTTGTAATCACTTCCAGCTGTGAAAAACCATAATGTTCAACCCACCACTTGTGCGCCTCGGGCAATAATCCAGCAAATAGCGCAGATTTGCCTAAAGTTGTATTTGATTTCTTTGTAGATACTTCATCACGCGCCTTATCATTGTGACGCAGATAATCGCTGATCAAAATAAAGTCGTACCAATCGCCGACTCCTGGCTCAAGGATAAAAAGCTGGAATGAACCAGACCGATGAAGCAACCTTTGCTGTGGACTTTCAGTAAAGCCATCCACAATTTGATAGCCCAACGCTTCAAGCCTGGACCTCGGGCCTGCCTCCAGCGGAAAAGGCCAGACCGCCAACCCGATATCTACACATGGGGACCCTTGCATCCCTGACACGCTGGTCGCGCCGATATGCTGGATCGACTCGACAATGCCGCCATCAATTACTTTGCCCAGTGCTTCAAGCAGCCGAGACTTTTCGGTTTCATATTGTTCTTTCCAGGCTGAAGAGGTCATAAATTATCTTTCAAACACTCCGCTAAGCCCCTGAAGGAGTAATCTTATATGCCATAGCCGAATAAAACTCTTTCAAGAATCGGGATGGGACTTTCGCCAACAAACGCGGCTCTGTAAAACCTGCACGTGGAGCCAGTGTGCGAAAGGTTTCGAATGTCAATGGATGAGGCACCCACATATTTCCTGAGTCTACGTTGTATTCGACTATCACCAAGGCACCATTTGGTTTTAGGAATCCATATACGTGGCGAAGCATTTTCTCTTTGTCTTTGAAGAAATGCAGTGAGTTTGCCATCACAATGCCATCAAGCGGCGGGAGTTCAAAGGGACGCGAAAAGTCATTCGGAAGGAGAATCAAGTTGCGGGTTGTATTGAAGCGGGTACGGTGGGAATTTTCCAATTCCCGCAGAGATGACTGATCCTTATCCACCGCATATATTGTTGAATCCGATCCCACAATGTCATGCAAAGCCAGTGTGAACGCGCCACTTCCCGCGCCGAAATCTGCATACACTCCACCTTGCGGCAAATTGGCAGGTCGTAATAAATTAACGTGGTCATTGTGATTCATGCAGGAATGGTATCATACACAGTGCCGCATAATTTACTTAACTTGATATTTGAATCTCAACGTACCAATGCATGCAAAAAGACAACTTATTGATGAGCCAAGCGGCAAACTCCATCTCCGAAAACAGGATTACAGAATGACACGTACCGAACGGCATGACCCGTATGCGCCGCTGCGTTTTCGCGATTATCGCTTGCTACTGACAGGGCGCTTCATCACAACCTTTGCCAATGAAATGCTTACCTTTGCAATCAGCTGGGAATTATGGCTGCGCACACACAGCGCATTCGCTTTGGGCATGGTGGGTCTGGTACAGGTCGTTCCCGTCATTTTGCTTTCACTTCCCGCCGGTCATGTGGCTGATCAATATAATCGCAGGCGCATCGTAATCATCACAGAACTTCTTCTTGCGTTATGCGTGGCCGGGTTGGGGTGGCTTTCGTTCATACAGGGATCGTTGACACTGATTTATATTTGTCTGCTGGGAATTGGCATTGCACGCGCGTTCAATGAACCCGCTTCTTCAACGCTTGTTCCTGAAACCGTTCCACCAGAATTATTTTCGCGCGCTACAACCTGGGGCAGCGGCGTCTGGCATTTCGCCTCCATCGCCGGGCCGGCGTTGGCCGGTTTGCTGGTGGGTTTTTTCAATACTGTGACTTTCATCTATGTGTTTGGTGTGCTCGCGGCAGTGACATTTTGCATACTTATAAGTTTTATCAAGGGTAGGCAACTGCCACTCGCAGAAAAATCTGCAACGTTCGATTCGGTGCGCGAAGGTTTACGCTTTATGCGCAAGACAAGAGCGATTCTGGCAGCGATCACGCTCGATATGTTTGCGGTGTTATTTGGTGGCGCAGTAGCTTTGCTTCCCATCTACGCCACGGATATTCTTAAAGTGGGCGCACAAGGCCTGGGCATCCTGCGTGCAGCTCCCTCGATTGGTGCTTTGCTCATGGCGATTACCCTTGCTTATTTACCACCCATGAAAAACGCCGGACGGACGCTCTTCCTGGCAGTTGCAGGCTTTGGCGTGGCAACGATCATCTTCGGAGTTTCGACGTGGTTTTGGCTGTCTGTGTTGATGCTTATCGCCCTCGGCGGACTCGATAACATCAGCGTTGTTATCCGCGGCACATTGTTGTTGACTCAAACACCCGATGAAATGCGCGGTCGTGTCTCGGCTGTGAATAGCATCTTTATCAGTGTGTCAAATGAACTGGGCAGTTTTGAATCAGGTTTCGCCGCGGCATTATTTGGTCCAATTGTTGCGGTGGTCGCAGGCGGGATTGGAACTATTCTAGTCGTGCTGGCAATAGCACGCATCTTCCCCGAGATGGGGCAGTTGAAAACGTTGGATGTGCCGCAACATGAACCCGCTTGATTGTCCTTATTTGAACGACCAAGACGCGAAGACAAATGAGAGAAAGAAACTCCGTGTCTCCGTGGTAAAAGTTTTAACCATCCATAAGCATCTATTCCTTGCGCACCACGCCTTCGCGCCATGCATACACCGCCGCTTGAGTTCGATCCGCTAAATGCAGTTTGCTCAAGATGTTGCTCACATGCCCCTTGATAGTCTTTTCGCTCAACACCAACTTCGCCGCCATATCCGCATTGGACATTCCATCGGCGATCAACTTTAGCACTTCCAATTCACGCTCGCTCAATTCGGTAAACGGGTTCAACATATCTTCCCGTTTGCCCTGCAACTCTTTGATCACCCGCGCCGCCACGCGCGGATGCAGAACTGCCTCGCCTATCGCGGCTTTCCGCACGGCCGATGCCAACTCTTCCGCGCTCACATCCTTCAGGATATACGACAACGCACCCGCCTTCAATGCCGGGAAGATATGTTCATCTTCGTGATAGGAAGTCAGCACCACGATCTGGGAACGCGGACTGACCTGTTTGACACGCCGCGTCGCTTCGACACCGTCCATGTTGGGCATGATGAGATCCATCAGAATGACATCGGGTATCAACTGCGCCGCCAAGCGGATCGCCTCTTCGCCCGAACCCGCTTCACCTACGACCGAGAGGTCTGGTTGCGTGACCAAAAAAGCTTTCACACCCTGACGCACCATCGCATGGTCATCCACCAGCAACACTGAAATGGACTCAGCCATTAAGACCTCCTCACTGTAGCAATAACGCGTGTCCCTTTGGATTTTTGACTGGAAATATCTAATGTTCCATTCATCGCCGCAAGCCGTTCCTTCATCGAATCCAAGCCGATGCCTTTGGCAACATCGTCTGCGTGGAATCCAATTCCATTATCCTCAATTGCCAGAGCTACGCTGTCTTTCTCAGACTTCAAGGCAATCATTACCTTGCTCGCTTTGCTATGACGCGCCACATTTGCCAGCGCCTCTTGCAATATTCTGAATAGCGCCTGCTCAGTCTGTTGATTGACAGAGGTCATTGAATCGATTTTTGTTTCGGTTTCGATCTTATTCTGGCGCGACCATACATCTACATGATCGCGAATGGCATCTGCCAGTGTTTTGCTCTCCAACCCCGGCGGGCGTAAGGCATTGATCAGAGTCGTCAACTCCGCGCCTGTCTGCTGTGCAAGTCTTTCTGCTTCCACGACAGATTGATAGGATTTATCAGTTTCAGATAAAGCTGTTCGCGCCGCGCTCAACTGCATCGAGATGGCAAAGACCTGTTGCTTCACCGAGTCGTGCAGATCACGCGCGAGGCGGTTCCTTTCCTCCACCACTGCCAGTTCACGGAGTTTTTGCTGGGTCTCCTTGAGTTCGTCCACCAGACGCTCGTTGCGTTCACTGGTCAATTCAGTTTGCTGAACTGTCCGTCCCAGGATGGTGCAAACGATGAATACCGTAAAGTAGAAGAAAACAGCATAGAGCCCATCCCAACCACGGCTGATCAAAGCGACTGAGCTGGTAATGACAAAGTAGCTGCCCACCCATAACACCGTCATCCAAATGTTTAACACGACTGCCGCATGGACGGTCAAAATGTAAAATAAAAAATTGAATGCATCGCTCGCGCCGGAATTCAAAAGGAACAGCAGCACCAGCACCACCGACTGTGCACTAAAGTATATGGTGGGGTTTCGTTCGTAGTATCCCGTTCGAAACAGGAAGCGATATAACAGGGCAAAAATGAGGCACAAAGCAAGGGCGATGATCTGTAACGTCAGGCTTTCAAGACCGCTGACTCCCAACAATGCCATGATCGCCGTGCTGATATACGTGGAAGCATCCAGCAAAAATGGATTGCGAACGTGGAGCACAACCTTGTTTTGCATCATGGCATTGTACTCCTGATTACCGCAGTGGCTGACCCGAATGCACCGCTTCGATGGCTTTGAGGATGACCACACTGGCCTGCAAAGTATCTTCCTGTCGATCAACGAGGTTGATGTGATTAGCGCCATTAATTGTGACCATCGTCTATTATGAATTAACGACTCATCCCGACAGTCTCGATCACACCAGGGTGAGTCGTGATCCGGTCGATCTAGTTGGCTCCCCATGCTTTAAGGGTTGGGAGGTTAAAGCGCTTCGCGACGATCCACGCCAGTAACACCAAAGAGATGAAACCGATGCTGGCGAGCATTAGGATATCCGTTTCCGCATTGAGGCGGCTTGCGATCTGGATGTGAAAGAAAAGACCTATGACGTTATCGATTAGATGTGCAAACCATGATGTCCAGAGGCTGTCAGTCCGGTAGTAGAGGTAGCCGAAGACGAGTCCGCCGACAGTGGTTGCGATCATCAGCGACACAGCTTCGGCGATTGCCTCCTCTGTTGTCGCCAAGCCCCTGACCCAGCTACTAAGCGGCCACACGAGGTGGGCGAGGCCGAATAGGAATGCCTGCAACACGTTGGCCTGCCAAAATCTAAACCGCCGCATGAGATGAGGAAGCATTACCCCACGGAAGATGCCCTCCTCCATTAACGCGTTTACGATCTGCCCGAAGAGGTAGAACCACGTGAAGGCGGGGCCACCTATTACTCCAGTTTGCTTATTGATGGCAGCAAATACAAGTTGAGGGGATTCGCCAGGGATGCTTAGACGGTAGAACTGAAACGCATAGAGGGCTGCATACAGGATTAACAGGCTGAACCCTCCAATGAGAAAGGCTTTATTGAAGTTTCTGCTGTGCAGACCGATGGAACCGATCGGTTTTCGAAGAACCCGGAGATACACAAGCACAAGGATGAATCCAAGTACCTTTGAGACAATGCTCTTATCCGGCAACGCGTTAAGCCCTGGTACGAAGACTTCTGCATAACGTAGGACCACCACCATGAGGAAGAGGACGAGCGCAATAACAATCGATCGTGCAAGGAAGCGTGTGTTGTACTGTTCAGCCTGGAATGGGGATGCCGCAGTAATTTTCATTTCATTTTCCTTTGAAGAAATTGAGGCTCATCTGTCTAACATTTCTAGGTATATTACATACGAGCCGAAACCGATTGGGAAATTTGATCTGGCAGGACGGCTACTTGCTCCTGCACTTGCATTGATTTGGTTCGCGAGAGCCGTTCTGGTCCGGTCGCGATGACGATGATGATCGCCGCAACCGTCTCGAGCAAAATGAAGATGACATACGCGCCCATGTTGCCGCTGAATACCGTGTTTGCGATCGGCATGAATACGCCCGTGGCGTTCGTCGCGGCATGGAATAAAGTGACCAGCAGCAGGCTTCCCTTTGTGCCGTTATACAGCCAGGTATAAAGTACGGATACTATTGTTGTATGCGCCATAAACCAGGCAAAGGAAACGGTGTTCCAATGTGTCAGGTATTTTGGGAGGTGCCAGAATCCCCAGATTACGCCGAGGACCAGCGCGGAGGTCAGCGCGCCGTATTTCGCCTGCAGGCGCGGCAGGATGTAACCGCGCCAGCCGATCTCCTCCCCGTTGGCAATGAAGTCAACCATAAAGAACGGCAGGATGAAAAGCGGGAGGTAGGCTGACTTTCCGAAAATCTTGTACGCCATGACGGTGTTGAAATCGGGCGGGACGCTGGTCAACGCGGCATTGAGATAAACGCCCCCGACGATCAAAGCGGGAGCCAAAAGAAACGGCACGAGATACCACTTCCAGCCGACGCGCCAGATCAGGAAGCGTTTCAGCAGTGTGATCACGGCGTCTTTGCCGAGAGTGAGCCCGGTCATGATCACAGAAGCGATTCCGAATCCCCAGCCGAGAAAAAGGTACACTACAAATGGAAATTTGATTGGCAACACCCCCGAGTTCGCCAGGTCAATGGGCCAGGTCAGCGCGAACATCAGCGCAATCCCAATGATGAGTGAATGACGTTTGAGAAAAGCGGTTGTTTGGTTCATGTGAAACTCCTTTGGTGATCTACAGGATATGCCCTTGCCTCTCATAAGGGATGAGTCTCCAGACCGCTTTCACACGAGTCTCAAGGCGGTACTTGTTTGAGCGTATAATTCAATCAGCGAAAGGATTATCGTCATGATGAATAACCGTCAACTTGCTGATACTTTTACCCTGATCGCAGATTTATTGGAAATTAAAGGCGAGATCATTTACAAAACGCTGGCATACCGCAAAGCAGCAGAGAGCCTGATGGGGCTTGGGCGTGAAGCTTCGGAATATTGGAAGGACGGGAAGTTACAGGAAATTCCAGGCGTGGGCAAAGCCATTGCAGAAAAGATCGATGAATTACTCTCCACTGGCAAACTTGAATTTCTGGAAAAAATCAAAAAGGAAGTGCCGCAGGAGCTGGCTATGTGGCTGCCAGTTCCATCACTTGGACCCAAAAAGATCGCGATGATCTGGAGGACATTGGGAATCACGACTCTTGCCCAGCTGGAGGCTGCTGCCAAAGAAGGGAAACTGCGCGACCTTCCGGGCATGGGTGCCAAATCAGAGACAGCCATTCTGGAAGGCATTGCCTCGCTGGGGCGCAGGTCAGCCAGAATCCCATTGGGGCGGGCGTATCCGCTTGCGCAGGAGATCATCAAGACCCTCAAGAAGGTGAAAGGAGTCGTCGATGCGCAACCAGCTGGTAGCTTGAGAAGGATGCGTGCCACCATCGGAGATCTGGATATCGCAGTTGCAACAAAAGATTCCAAACCGGTGATGGAAGCCTTTGTCAATCTGCCACGCATCGTACGTGTGTTGGGCAAAGGTGAAACAAAATCGAGCGTGGAATTTACAGATGGCACGCGCGCTCAATTGTGGGTACATCCGCCTCAGGAATTTGGAACAGCGTTACTCTATGCCACTGGCTCAAAAGAACATAATGTACGCTTGCGTGAAATGGCATTGGCAAAAAATCTGTCGTTATCCGACCATTCCTTTTTGAAAATGAAGGGGGAAGGGGAAATATTTTGTTCCACAGAAGAGGAAGTTTATAAGACCCTGGGCCTGCCCTGGATTCCTCCTGAATTGCGTGAGGATCGCGGCGAAATTCAAGCCGCAAAAGCCAACAAGCTTCCGAAGTTGATCGAGCTCAAAGACCTCAAAGCCGATTTGCAAATGCACTCGAACTGGAGCGATGGCAAGTTGACCATGTTGGAAATGGCGCGCGCCTCGGCAAAACGCGGTATGAAAGTGATCGCATTTACAGATCATTCTGCCAGCCTGGGAGTAACGCAGGGCTTGAAAATGGAAGACCATAAAAAACAGGCTGCGGAAATCAAAAAGATTCAAAAACAACTTGGCGATGAGATTTTGGTTTTGCATGCCTCAGAAGTGGAAATCAAAGCGGATGGCTCTCTCGATTACCCGGATGAATTTCTGGCGAGTCTCGATTTGGTGCTGGCCTCGATGCACACATCCCTACGCCAACCGCGCGAAAAAGTGACAGAACGCGTGATCAAGGCCATACGCAATCCCTATGTTCATATCATCGGTCATCCAACTGGCAGATTAATCCCTGACCGTGAAGGCGCAGATCTGGATATGGATGCGGTTCTCAAAGCCGCAGCAGAGACAGGTGTGGCACTCGAAATTAACGCGCATCCTTCGCGTTTGGACCTGGATGATGCGTATGCGCGGCGTGCTAAAGAAATGGGAATTCCCATCAGCCTTAACACCGACGCGCACTCCGAAGAGGACATGGACATGCGCTTCTACGGCGTCGCCATCGCCCGTCGTGCCTGGCTGACCAAAAATGATGTGATCAACTGCTGGTCAACGGATAAGCTGTTGAAATGGTTGAAGAGTCGCGGTAAGTAAAACCGTGACAGTCATCTTGAAGGTGACTGTCACGTAGTTTATCGAGAAGGTAAGACAATATGAAAAATCCTTTTGGCGATCAAAAAATTCCTGGTTCTTATCACAATCTAAAAGAGCGCATGTACAAAAGGGTTTCGGCGAAAGTCAATGACCAGATACTTGAAACCCTGGTGAAGGCTTATGAAAATGCGCTGTATGAAGAAAATGTTGTGTTGAGCCGCCCAGAGAGAAAACGTCTGCTTTCCCAGATCGTGAAAATGGTAATGGAAGATATGCTCAAGAAACTTGATGATCGCTCCGCAGGAATTGAAAGAAAATAAACATGAACACTCAACCAAACAAACGTATGCTCTTGATCATCGTTAGCGCAGTGGATGTATTTATCAGTGGCGCTGTATTGCTGATCTATTTTGGCCTTTTGCCGGTTGATCTTTCTGGTTTGGGCGTCCCGCGTTGGGTGGTTGGTTTGATCGGTGGGCTTTGGTTTGTATCTGCGTTGGTGGTCCTTGTATATCAACTCACGAAGACAGAAATATCAGAATAAGCGCAACTCTTGACAACGCCTTTAATTGTGATAATATTCACAATTAGTACCCGAATTATCCAATTTAGGAGGCGCCATGTCTGGCAGGGTTTTATTAATTAATCCAGCACGTCATTTCATTGCCAACCAGTATGGAGTGGGTTACCTCACCCCTCTCGGCCTCGTCAGCATCGGTGGACCATTGATTGACGCAGGGTACACGGTCAAATTGATTGACCACGATGCGTATGGCTGGTCATTCAAGAAACTAATTAAGGAAGTCGGGAAATTCCAGCCAGATTACATATTGCTTGGGCATTCGGGGTCAACTGCAGCCCATCAGACTACCCTCAAAACAATCCACGAAATCAAACAGACCTACCCGAACATCCAAATTATTTATGGTGGTGTGTATCCGTCATATGCTGACCAAGGCATCCTGCGTGAATGCAATGAGATAAATTACATTGTCCGTGGCGAAGGAGAACAAACCATCGTTGAACTTATCAATGCCATTGAAAATAATACAAGCCTCGAAAGGGTGGAAGGCATCACCTGGCGCAACGGGAATCAGGTTATTGCCAATCGTTCACGCGCGCCAATTCAAAATCTCGATGCGTATCGTCTCGGCTGGGAATTGCTGGACTGGCCAATTTATAGGATGTTTGGTTTCAAGCGCGCCGCCGGTCTGCAATTCAGCCGCGGTTGCCCACTTACGTGCAGCTATTGCGGTCAATGGCTGTTCTGGAAAAAGTGGCGGCATCGCAGTCCTGAAAATATCGTGGAACAATTGAAAATTCTGAAACAGGATTACGGCGTGGATTACGTCTGGTTTGCAGATGAAAACTTTTCAGCGGACAGAGACACGCTCAAACGCCTATTGGAGTTGATCATTGAATCCAGACTGAATCTCAGCCTCAACATCAACATGACCGCGGCAGATGTAGTGCGCGACGCAGACCTCATCCCGCTCTACAAAGCCGCCGGGATCGATTACATGGTCATGGGCGTTGAATCCCTCAAAGATGAAGTGATCATCAACATCCGAAAGAATAATCCATTTGAGATCTCGAAGGAAGCAGTTCGGTTATTGCGGCAAAATAACATTTTAAGTTTGACGAACATCATTTATGGACTGGAGCAGGAGAGTTGGAAAACGATTCGGGAGAAATTCCAAAACCTGCTCGAACTCGATTCGGATATCCTCAACGCCTGCTATATCATGCCTCACTTCTGGACGGCCCAGGGCAAGGCAGTCAAACCATATGATGTAATTCAGAGTGATTTGGATAAATGGTCATACCGCAATCAAGTTGTTGCCACGCCACATCTCAAACCATTTGAGTTGTTCCTTGGCGTCAAATTGACGGAGGCGCTGGTCCACTTGCGCCCAAAGTCATTGCGGCGTATATTTTTTGCACAAGATAAACGCTATCGCAAGATCATGCGTTCCTCCATGTGGGCAGGGATTCGTGTCATTCTTGCGGAAATATATGAGTTCGTTTTCCAGACCGAATTTTCTCCACAAGGCAGTGTGGAAAAGATGCCCGGGTTGGATACCCATCTGCCAGTTTTGAAGTAAATGACTCATAATCAGATAGCGGAAGTTGATGCAGATGCGATCAAGCGACAGATCCTCGATGAACTGCAAACCACATGGGCTGCCTTTCATCAATTATTAGATTCACTTTCCGCCGAGGACTTCCACCAACAGAGCCTCAACCCAGGCTGGACCAATGGCGAAATCCTTGCTCATATGACCTTCGGCTTTATTATCGTCAATGTGTTACTTCCAATGGCACGCCTGTGGGGACGCTTACCCAAAGGCTCATCCAAATGGTTTGCCTGGTTGTTAAATGCCTTCACAGGTCCATTCAATTGGTTCAATGCATTAGGTGCTCGAGGCCAGGAGAAATTTTTCTCCCACCAGCGCGTTGGCAACATCTATGATTGGGCATATTTTTCCCTGTTGAAAAAGATCAACTCCATCAAAGTGGATGAGTGGCAACTTGGCATGTACTACCCCACAAAATGGGATACGAATTTCAGCGAATTCATGACTCTCGAAAAACTATTTCACTATCCTATCGCTCACTTCAACTTCCATCTGACACAAATCGCTCACGGAAAGGATTCAGCATGACAGCCTTAAAATCCATTCTCTTCTTTATCCTCGCTCCGGGTATGGTGGCAGGGTATATTCCGCTGGCTCTGTTGCGAATAGGGTCAAAAATACAAATCGGGTCTCTATCCTATCTTGCCTTCCCGCTTTGGATTATTGGAGTCTTAACACTCGTCTGGTGCTTCTGGGATTTTGTTCAAAAAGGCAAAGGCACACCTGCGCCAATTGAACCGCCAAAGGAACTGGTGGTTTCAGGGTTGTATAAATACATCCGTAACCCCATGTATGTTGGGGTATTGTTAGTAATTATTGGGCATTTTCTATGGTTCGGTTATTGGAATCTATTAATTTATGCGATTGTTGTCTTTTTTGGGTTTCATACCTTCGTGACGTATTATGAAGAACCAACTTTGAAGAGAAAATTTGGCGCGGCATATGAAGAGTATCGCAAACGAGTCCCGCGCTGGATTCCAAGGTTCAAATAAAGCTAAATCTACTTCTCTGACTATAATCCCTAAGGTGACGCCGGGAGCATTGTGTTTCAGGAGACATTGAATGACTGCTTATAAGTCTCTGCTCTATCTCGTCGTTGAAGCTGGTTTATTCGCTCTCTATATTCCTCTGACTTTTCTCCGCACAGGCCCACGGATAGGAACCGGCGTTATCTCCCTCCTCGCCATTCCATTATGGCTTATCGGCACTTTAATCGTTTTACGATGCTTCTGGGATTTCACAATTAAAGGGCGCGGTACTCCTGCCCCCATCGACCCGCCCAAAGAATTGGTTATTACTGGCTTCTATCGATACCTTCGAAATCCAATCTATGTGGGTGTTTTATTAATTTTTCTAGGACATTTTCTATGGTTTGGATATGTAGTGTTACTCATTTATACAGTATCTGCATTTATTGGTGTTCACTCTTTTGTTGTCTGGTACGAAGAACCAATCTTGAAAAAGAAGTTTGGCGCGGTGTATACGGAATATCTCAAACGCGTTCCTCGTTGGTTTCCAAAATTCAAATAAATTTCATCTGCTCAGGAATTACCCCATGAATTTCATCGGTGAGATCGCTGCACTGGCAACCTCCTTTTTCTTTGCTCTGACGGCATTGATATTTACAGCAGCGGGACGCGTGGTCGGTTCACAGGTGACAAATCGCGTACGCCTGGTGTTTGCTCTGATTTATCTTGTCATTCTGAATTTAATTTTGTTTCGCGAACCTTTGCCATTCTCTGCGGAGTCTTCCCGTTGGGTTTGGCTAAGTATCTCTGGAGTGATTGGCCTTTCACTGGGCGATGCATTCTTCTTTCAGTCATTAGTTTCAGTAGGGCCGCGCCTTGGTAGTCTATTGTTAAGTCTGTCGCCAATCTTTGGGTCCATCATCGCGTGGGTATTCTTCGGTGAAATTCTATCTGGTCCACAAATCGTTGGCATTATTATCGCGCTGCTGGGAATCGGCTGGGTGGTCCTATCCCATGAGGAACTACCCAATACTCCGCATGGACACACTCAACGCGGCGTGTTCTTTGGTGTGCTAGCAGGTTTGTGTCAGGCAGTGGGACTCGTCCTCTCAAAACAGGGCTTGTTCGGAGAGTTTTCTCCATTTCAGGCGAATGCAATCCGCATGTTTGCGGCTTTGATTTTCACCTGGTTATGGGCAATGGTTGAAGGACAGGCTGGTGCAACCATTAATTCCTCGCGCGAGAATCCAAAGGCGCTTCGCTTGATTGCCCTTGGTGCATTTCTCGGGCCAGTCATTGCGGTAACTTCTTCGTTACTGGCAGTGCAACATGCTGAAATTGGTGTG
>Ga0070699_100002002_pt1 | contig 18395 bp, 15 predicted proteins | sample KBSK1503metaG_FD_65473 | JGI IMG/M metagenome (GOLD analysis project Ga0070699, IMG submission 65473) | Corn, switchgrass and miscanthus rhizosphere microbial communities from Kellogg Biological Station, Michigan, USA - KBS K1-50-3 metaG | ecosystem: Host-associated > Plants > Roots >... | reverse complement strand
CGCCGACGTTCTCCGGCAGCCGGATGGCCCGCACCCCGGCGGGCAGGCCGGTCACGTCGGCGCCGTTGCCCACCACGACCAGGTCCACCTGGGTGCCGTGCTGGGCCAGCACGCTGTCGATGGCCCGGATCACCTCGGCCGGGCGGTTGCCCATGGTGAGGATGACGCAGGACAAGGTGAGAGTTTGCTGGACGGTGGCCGTCATCGCAACCTCCTCGACGCCACGATGGCCAGCAGGTGCGCGACCGTCATCAGCACGCCCACCACGAGCGCCGCCACGGTGAGCACCCGGGTGGCGGTGAGGTCGGCCGCCGCGGCGTCCGCGATCGCCGCGAGCAAGATGAGGACGGACAGCTCGACGGCCTGGATGATGCGGTGCACGCGCAGCGCCGAGGCCAGCCGGCGGGCCAGCGCGAGCCCCTGCGACCGGGGTGCGAGCGCCTCGTCGTCGTGCTTGCCGCCTAGCCCGGACGAGGCGCGGGCCACGATCACGGTGTCGGTCTCGGCCTTGATCAGCGTGGCGCAGATGGCCGCGGCCAGGCCCGCGCTCACGTAGCCGCCGGACAGCGAGAAATGGCCCTGCGCGCGGACGCCGAGGCCGGCCAGCAGCAGCGCCTCGGCGATGTAGTGGCCCATCCGGTCCAGGTAAACACCCGTCGCGGAGAACCGCCCGGTGTACCGGGCCAGCTCGCCGTCGGAGCAGTCGAACAGCAGGTAGAGCTGGATCAGCAGGGCGACCCCGATCGCCGCGGGCAGCCCGGGCACGGCGGCGAGCACGCCCGCGGCCACGCCGGCCAGCATGAAGCAGACGGTGACCGCGTTCGGCGACCAGCCGAGCCTGGCGAACACCACGGTGGCGTACGGCGACAGCTTGCGCATGTAGAGCCGGCCGAACCAGTGCTCGTCGTTGAGCCGCGCCAGCACCTCGGGCGGCTGCCCCTTGGCGCGCACCTCGTTCAGCGTGGGCCAGGGCATCACCGCTCACTCCCGATGACCGCGGCGAAGTCCTCCACCCGATCGGCGATCGCGCGCTCGTCCAGGTCGAGCCGCTCCAAGATGGTGTACCGGCCCGGCCTGGTCGCCGGGGCGTGCAGCACCGCCTTGGTGAACTCGGCGTGGCTGAGCCCCAGGTCGGCCGGGGTACGCGGCAGCCCGTGCCGGGCCAGGCAGGCGGAGAGCAGCGCCCGCCCCCGGTCCTCGCCGCGCAGGTAGGTGCAGAAGAGCGCGCCGACGCCGGCCAGCTCGCCGTGGTTGCCGGTGCCGGGGTACAGCTGGTCGATGGCGTACAGGATCTCGTGGCAGCCGCCGCTGGCCGGCCTGCTGGACCCGGCCACGGTCATGGCCATCCCCGACAGCACCAGGGACTCGGCCAGCACCGTCAGGAAGTCGTCGTCGTCCACCGTGCCCGGCTGGTGCAGCACCGCCTGCGCGGCGGTCCTGGCCATGGTGACCGCCAGCCCGTCGACGGGCTCACCGCGGTCGGCCGCGGCCAGCTCCCAGTCCGCGATGGCGGACAGGTTGTTCACCACGTCTCCGATCCCGGCCCGGACCAGACGGGGCGGCCCGGAGCGGACCCGGTCCAGGTCCACCAGCACCGCGACCGGCGGGACGACACCGTACGAGCTCTTGCCCGACTCGTGCTCGAGCGAGCTGACCGGGGAGGCGATGCCATCGTGCGAGAGGTTGGTGGCCACCGCGACCATCGGGATGCCGGCCATGTGGGCGGCGAACTTGGTGACGTCGATGGTCTTGCCGCCGCCGATGCCGGCGACCGCCTCGTAGGCGTCGGCCCGCAGTTGCTTGCCCAGCGAGACCGCGGCATCGACCGTGCCGTCCTCGACGCGGAAGACCTCGGCCGCGCCCAGGTTCTCCGGGGCCAGATCAGCGAGCACGCTGTCGCCCTGGCTGGGGCCGACCGCGACGGCGACCCGGCCCTCGGTCGCGATCCGCTGGTCGGCGAGCAGCGCGCCGAGGCCCGCGACCGCGCCGCGGCGCACGTCGACCACGAGCGGTGCGGTGATTATGCGGGACAACTGCATGGTGGATCTCTGGCGTCCCTTCCGGCGAACAGAAGCTATCCGGGAGACTACCGGGTCTTTAACGACACAGGGCCGCGATCTGGCGCGCGCGGCGGAGGTCGCCGTGGTTGTCGACCTCCACCCAGTCGACCTCGCCGATGGGCGCGATCCCGATCACGCCGCCGCGGTCGGCGAACTCCTGGTAGCCGTCCTCGTAGTACAGCGAGGGATCCCGGCGCCAGGTCGCCTCCAGCGCCGCCGCCAGCGGCGCCGCGGCCTGCGCGCCGATGAGCGTGGCCCCCATGTACTCGCCGTGCGCCAGCGCGGGGTCCATCAGCTTGGTGATCCTGCTCAGCCGGCCGTCCGGGCCGGCGATCACCTTCATCTCCTCGTCGGCCAGGCGCTTGACGTCGTCGACGGCGATGACGATGCCCGCCTGGCTCCGGTTCCCGGCCGCGGCGAGCAGCGTCTTCTCGACCGAGACCGGGTGCACCGTGTCCCCGTTGACCAGCAGCGCGCCCGCGGCGAAGTGATCGCGGGCGAGCCAGAGCGAATAGGCGTTGTTCCACTCCTCGGCCCGGTCGTTGTCCACCAGGGTCAGCCGGACCCCGTGCTCCCGCTCCAGCGCGGCGGCCCGGTCCCGCACCGCGTCCGCCGCGTAGCCGACGACGACCACGATGTCACGCAGGCCGACCGCGGCCAGGTTGTGCAGCGCGATGTCGAGGATGGTGACCTCGCCGTCGACCGGCAGCAGGGCCTTGGGCAGCGCGTCTGTGTCCGGCCGCAGCCGCCGCCCCGCGCCCGCCGCGAGGACCATTCCGATCAAGCGTCGTCTCCGTCCGAAGGCCTCGGGTCCGCAGGTCCCAGCCAGCCGCTAAGGAAATCCCAGATGAAAAGCACCCAAAGATAACCCGAAAGCGCGGCGTAGGCGAACGGCACGATCCCGGCCACGGCGGCCACGCCCGCCAGCAGCATCCGGCCTTCCCAGCCGAGACCCCGCACGTCGGCCGGGATAGCCCGGCCCGCCCGGGCCCGGCACGCCAGGTCGACGTGGCGGATGAGCACGGCCGCCAGCAGCGTGAAGACCACCCACGGGGTGACGTGGCGGGCCAGGCCCAGGGCGGCCAAGAACACGCCCTCGCCGGCCAGCAGCAGCGCGGGTACCAGCCAGTCCAGCCGCCCGTCGTGCGGGTGCAGGGCGCCCAGGGCGGCCAGCATCATCACCTCGATCGGCGTCAGCACCAGGATGCCGGGCAGGTTCCCCAGCCCCAGGGCGGCCAGCACGCCGGTGACGAGCAGGCCCACCAGCACCGGCGGCAGCGGCGGCAGCCGGCCATCGACCAGGGCGCCGGCCCAGCGCGCCAGGGCGCCGTCGCCGCGGTAGGCGGCAAGCGTGCCGTCTCCGGGCTCGGCCGGCCCGGCCGCGCTCGCCGACCGGGCTATCTGCCAGGCCAGCAGGTATCCCGCCGCCAGCACGCCCCAGCCGAGCAGGATTGCGAAGGTCAGCCGCGGCCCGAAGAAGACCGAGGTCAGCACGATCACCACGTACCGTTCGCCGGCCGGGAACGTGATGACCTGCTCCAGGGTGCGCAGCACGGACCGGCGGAACAGGTCCCCCGGCGCCGTGGCGGTGTGCTCGTAGCCGAGTTCGGCCAGCTTGCGGACGCCCAGGACCAGCAGGGCGGCGATGGCCAGCCGCCACACGCCGGCCGTCCCGGCGCCGCCCCAGGTGGCTACGACGGTGTTCCGCAGCGCGCCGCCGAACGTCCCGTCCAGGCCCGGCACGGGACTCGCCGGGGTCACCGGGGTCACCGGGGTCACCACTGCGCTGACGGCCAGCGCGGCGTAGAGCGCGACCTCGGTGAGCAGGCCGCATGCCGTCCCGAGCCAGCTGACGACGGGCCTGATCCGTCCCTCGCGGCTAGTCGCGGCGAGCAGCGAGCCGGTCCTGGCGAACAGGAACGAGCCGGCCAGCGCCACGACGGCCAGCAGCTTGGCCCACACCGTCAGCTCGGCGAACCACAGCGCGGCGACCAGCCCGAGGCCGAGTGAGATCCCGTAGAGGGCGGCCGGGGTGAGCTGGCGCCAGGCCGCCCAGCGGGCCATGTCGCGGGCGGCCGGGTCGGCGATCAGCTGGGTGACGGCACCCTCGCTGTCCGGTCCGGCGTCCAGGATCCGGACCGTGACGCCGCGGCGGCCCAGCTCGCCGATCAGCGCGCCGACCGCGGATCCCGGGTCGGGGCCGGCCTGCGTGGCCGCCAGCGTCTCCGCGGACCTGGCCAGCGCGTCCAGGTCGGGCGGGTCGACCACCAGCGCCCCGGATGGCAGCCGGGGTAGCGGCTCGGTACTCGCGGTCAGCCGGGTGAAGGCCGCGGTCCCGCCCGCGCCGAGCAGCCTGGCCAGCACGGATTCGGGCACGGTGTCCGCGCCGACGCAGATGAGCACGCGCTCCCCGGCCGCTCGCGCGGCGGCGGCGACGGTCAGCAGACCAGGCCCGGTCCGCTCGGCCGCGTCGACCCGGCGCACGCCGAGGGCGGCAAGCTGGCCGCACAGCCCCGCGTCGGCCTCGTCCAGGTTCCCCGCCAGGACCAGCGCTACCGTCATGCTGTCCTCCCAGCGGCACAGCCGCCGTGACTAGCGCCTAGCGTTACGAACTGTAGCCGGCGGTAACGCCCGCGGCCGGGAGGAACACGCCGGTGAGCCGGCCGGCGCGGCGCAGCCATCACACGCCGTTGCCGGGCACGCTGTGTCAGCGCAATACCCGCCATGACCCCGGCGAAACAGCACCCGGCCGGCGCAGACGCGGGTCGCGCGGGTACCGGCGGCGTCGGCGACAGGACACCGGCAGCTACCGGAGCGGCTCGCGGCCCGGTATCTGTCCAGGTGGATCCGGCTAGCCGCCGGTCCGGGCCGTGATGAGCGCGATCGAGGCATACTGACACGTGGCCGCGGCGCAGACACAGGCGTGGAAGACCTCGTGGAAGCCGAATACCACCGGGGACGGGTCCGGCCGGCGCTGATGGTAGGACAGGGCTCCCGCGATGTAGATCAGGCCACCCGCGAGCATCAGCGTCCCCGGTACGACGCCGGCCTTGATCCATACCTCCGGCAGCGCGAGGCCGGCCAGCGAGCCCAGCCCGATGAACGTCGCGCCGACCAGGGCCTCGGGCGCGCTCATCCAGCACAGGTGGATCCCGGCCGCGGTCAGGGTCAGCGTCCACATCGCGATCAGGAAGGTCAGCCCGGATGGGCCGGGCATGGCGAGGAGGAAAGCCGGAGTGGCCGTGCCCGCGATGAGAAAGAAGATCATCAGGTGGTCCATCCGCTGCAGGCGGACCGACCACGGCGGGCTCCACGTGCCGCGGTGGTAGAGCGCGCTGATCCCGAACAACCCGCTCACGCTGACGGCGTAGACGGCGAGCGCCGTCACCGGCCCGGCTCGGTGCCCGCGGGCCACCAGGAGCGGTCCGGTCGCCAGTGACGTACCGAACCAGACCAGGTGCAGCCAGCCACGCAGGACCGGCTTGGCGTAGTAGACACGGCGGCGGGCGTCATACAGCGCACCCGGCGGCGGCGCCGCGGCGCCGCCGTCAGAATTCATAGCCGCCAACGGCCGCCTCCGGTCGCATCAAGTCCTGCCACCGGGGTCTGGAGCGGCTGGGGAACGTAGTCCCGGGCCGGCCTGGGCCATCCCGAGCCGTGCCTGGCAGGAGTAGCAAGCCTAACGACCGCTAGGGTCCCGCGGCAACGGCGGCCGGGCCGGCGGCAGGTAGAGTCCGGCTCATGCGGATGGTGGCGGTGGTGCTCGGCGGCGGCGTGGGCCAGCGGCTGGGCGCGGGCATGCCGAAGCAGCTGCTCACCCTGGGCGGGACGACGCTGATCGAGCGGTGCGTGGCGGCCTTCGAGGCGGCGCCGGGGGTGGAAGAGGTCCTGGTGGTGATGGCGCGCGGGTACACCGGGCAGGTCGAGGCGCTGCTGGCCGGCCGGTACCGGAAGGTGACGGCGGTCATCGACGGCGGGCAGACCCGGCCGGACTCGACCCGGACGGCGCTGGCCGCGATCGCCGCGGGCGGCGCCGAAGGAGACGACTGCGGGGTGCTGCTGCACGACGCGGCCCGGCCGCTGGTGGACCAGCGGATCATCGCGGACTGCGTGGCCGCGCTGCGGGAGCACGACGCGGCCGGGGTCGCGGTGCCCGCGTCGGACACCATGGTGGTCACCGGCAACGGGGTGATGCAGTCGATGCCGCGGCGGGAGACGCTGCACCGCTGCCAGACGCCGCAGTGCTTCAGGCTGTCGGTGATCACCCGGGCGCACGAACTCGCCGCGGCTGATCCGGGGTTCTCCCCCACCGACGACTGCGGGGTCGTGATGCGCTACCTGCCCGACGTGCCGGTGCACATCGTGCCGGGCAGCGAGCGCAACATCAAGGTCACCTACGCGCAGGACCTGGCGGTGGCCGAGGCGCTGCTCGGGGCGGAACCCGCGGATTAGCCGCGGACGGCCTGCTTGACCAGGGTGCGGCCGAACTCCCAGATCAGGCCGCTGCCCTTGCTCGCATCCTCGAGCACCTCGCCGAACGCCTCGGTGAACAGCTTCACCTCGGTGTCGCCGATCATCAGCGGCGGGATGAGCTTGATGACTTCCATGTGGTCGCCGGACACCTGGGTGAGGATGCGGTGCCGCTGGAACAGCGCCACCACGACCATCTGCGCGAACAACCCGACCCGGGCCTTCTGCAGCATGTTCCAGCTCGTCCTGGCGCGCAGCGAGGAAGGCTTGTCGAACTCCAGGCCGATCATGAGCCCCCGGCCCCTGGTGTCGGCGAGCACATCGAACCGTTCGGCCATCATGGTGAGCGCCGTCCGCAGCGCGGTCCCGGTCCGTGCGGCGTTCTCCACCAGATGCTCGTCGTCCAGGACTTGCAGCGAGGCCAGCCCGGCCGTCATGGCCAGCACGCCGCCCTTGAACGTGGTGCTGTGCACCATGACCCGGTCCATCGAGGAGTAGACCTTCTCGAAGACCGGCCCCTTGGCCAGCATCGCGCCGGCCGGCACGAACCCGCCGCTCAATGCCTTGGCCACGGTGACGATGTCCGGCACGACCTCCTCGTGCTGGTAGGCGAAGAACTTGCCGGTGCGGCCGAACCCGCTCTGCACCTCGTCGCAGATGAGCAGCGCGCCGTGCTCGTGCAGCAGTTTCGCGGCCGCGGTGAGGAAGCCGTCCGGCGGCATGTGCACGCCCTTGCCCTGGATGGGCTCGATGATGAGGGCCGCGACGTCGCCCCGGCGGAGTTCGGCGGCGAGGGCGTCGAGGTCGCCGAGGGGGATGGACGTATCGGGCAGCAGCGGGTCGAAGCCGCGGCGGAACTCGGCCGAGCCGTTGATGGACAGCGACCCGGTGGTCAGCCCGTGGAAGGCGTGGTCGCAGTAGACGACGCGGCGGCGCCCGGTGGCGTACCTGGCGAACTTCAGCGCGGACTCGACCGCCTCGGTGCCGCTGTTGCAGAAGAACACTCGGTCCAGGCCGGGCGCCTTGGCCAGGAGCTTCTGCGCGAGCAGGCCCGGCAGCGGCCCGCAGTCGAACTGGGTCCAGTCAGCTAGCTGGGCGTCCAGCGCGTCGTGCAGCGCCTGGCGGATCACCGGGTGGTTGCGGCCCGCGGCGAACACGCCGAAGCCGGACAGGAAGTCGGCGTACTGGTTGCCCTCGGCGTCGTACAGGTACGCGCCCTCGGCCCGCTCGTAGACCTTGTCGAAGCCGATCGCGTGCAGCACCTTCGGCTGCTGCGGGTTCAGGTACCGGCCGTACAGCTCGTAGCCGTCGTTGCGATGGGCGGCGAGGAGGGCCACCAGGTCGAAGTCCATGGTTCATTCTGCCCCGGCCGAGGCGGCACTTTCCGTGGCCGCGTCCGGTTGCCCGACACGGGTGTCGGACTTGCGGTGCAGCCCGCGCGGGCTGGTGAGGAAGCCAGCCCCCCAGGCCATGTGCATGGCGGCGAGGACGAGCGGGATCCGGACCCGCACCTTGGCCGGTACGCCGCGGGCCAGTGCGGCCGCGACCATGCTGACCCCGGCCAGGTAGATGACCGGGATGGCCAGGCCGGCGGTGAGCCATCGCGCGGCCGGCGGCGCGCTGGCCGCCAGGGCGGCCAGGCCGGCCAGGCCCGTGATGAGGCCAACGGTGACCAGGGCCGCCGCGACCGGCGGGGCCAGATAGCGGAAGCTGGCCGTCTCCGGGTGCTCGCGGACGATCACCCGGCGCCAGCGGCCGTAGTGGAAGTACTGCGCGGCGAGGGTGCGGATGCTGGGCCGCGGCCGGTAGGTCACGCGGAGGTCCGGGGCGAACCAGATCTGGCCGCCGCGCGCCCGGATGCGGTAGTTCAGGTCCCAGTCCTCGGCCCGGAGCATCCCCTCGTCCCAGCCGCCGGCCTGCTCGATCGCCTCGCGGTGGTAGACGCCGAGGTAGACGCTGTCCACTAGGCCGGCCCCGCCGCCGGTGTGGAACGCGGCCGAGCCCACCCCGGCCCTGGAGGTCATGGCCCAGGCCACGGCCTGCTGGAAGGTGGTGACGCCGACGGCGGCCATCACCCCGCCCACGTCGGCCGCGCCGGTCTCGGTCAGCGTCCCGACCGCGGCCGCGAGGTACCCGGGCGGCATGAGCGCGTGCCCGTCCATCCGGGCGATGACGGCGTGCCGGGCCGCGCGGGCCGCGGCGTTCAGCGCCGCCGGGATCTTGCCGGCAGGGTTGGCGACCACGGTGAGCCGCGGCTGGGCGGCGGCCAGGTCCCGCGCGATCTGCTCGGTCCGGTCGGCCGACGGGCCGACCGCGAGCACGAGCTCGAACTCGCCCGGGTAGTCCTGGCCGAGCACGTGCCGTACGGCCTCCGCGAGGTGCCGCTCCTCGTTCCTGACCGGCATCACGACGGATACAGGTGGGTATTCCATGACGCTGGTCACGGTACCGCAGCCAGCGCCATGGACGGCGCCTTACCGCGCTGGCTTACAGGGTTGGCTTACAGGCCGGAGTCCTCCAGCATCTCGGTGACCAGGGCGGCGATCTGGGACCGTTCGGACCTAACCAGCGTGACGTGGGCGAACAGAGGGTGACCCTTGAGCTTCTCGATCACCGCGATCACGCCGTCGTGCCGGCCCACCCGCAGGTTGTCCCGCTGCGCGATGTCGTGGGTGAGCACCACCCGGGAACCCGAGCCGATCCGGGACAGCACGGTGAGCAGCACGCCGCGCTCCAGGGACTGTGCCTCGTCCACGATCACGAATGCGTCGTGCAGGGACCGGCCCCTGATGTGGGTCAGCGGCAGGACCTCGAACATGTCCCTGGCCAGGACCTCGTCGATGACGTCCTGGGTGGTGACCGCGCTCAGGGTGTCGTAGACGGCCTGCGCCCACGGGCTCATCTTGTCGGCCTCGGAGCCGGGCAGGTAGCCGAGCTCCTGGCCGCCGACCGCGTAGAGCGGCCGGAACACGATGACCTTGCGGTGCTGCCGCCGCTCCATCACCGCCTCGAGCCCGGCGCACAGGGCCAGCGCGGACTTGCCGGTGCCGGCCCGGCCGCCGAGCGACACGATGCCGATATCGGGGTCCAGGAGGAGGTCGAGCGCGACCCGCTGTTCGGCGCTGCGGCCGCGTAGGCCGAAGGCCTCCCGGTCACCGCGCACCAGCTGCACCGACTTGTCCGGCCGGACGCGGCCGAGCGCGCTGCCGTTGGCCGAGGTGAGGACGAGCCCGGTGTGGCAGGGAAGATCCCGGGCGGCCTCGTGGTCCAAGGTGCCTGATTCGTACAGCTGCTCGACTTCACCAGCGGACAGGTCAAGCTCGGTCATCCCGGTCCAGCCGGAGTCGACGGGCAGCTCCGCGCGGTACTCCTGCGCGGCCAGGCCGATCGATGCGGCCTTGACCCGCAGCGGCAGGTCCTTGCTGACCAGGACGACGTCTTCGCCGTCGGCGGCCAGGCTGCGCGCCACGGACAGGATGCGCGAGTCGTTGTCCCCCAGCCGGAACCCGGCGGGCAGCACCGTCGGGTCGGAATGGTTGAGTTCGACCTGCACCGTGCCGCCGAGCGCGCCGACTGGCAGCTCCGCGTCGAGCCTGCCGTGCTCGATGCGCAGGTCATCGAGGTGCCGCAGGGCCTGGCGGGCGAAGTAGCCCAGTTCGGGATGGTGCCGCTTGGCTTCCAGCTCGGTGATGACGACGATCGGCAGGACTACCTTGTGCTCATCGAAGCGCGTGATAGCCGCCGGGTCGGCGAGCAGGACGCTGGTGTCGAGTACGTACGTACGGCGACCTTGGGAATTGACCACGCAGACTCCCCTGGGCGCCGGGACGGGCCCGGCGCCAAGACAGGACACAGACGTGTCGGATGGACCGGGCCTGGCCCCCAAAGGGCCGAGCCGGCCCTTCTGTCATCTCGCCTGCACGCAACGCGCGAAGCACGAAGATCCGAGGGCCCTCCCGGGAACGGCGCCGCGCCGTCCACCACTATCGAAGGTACCCGCGTTCGCGTTACGGCAAAAGCACCGCCACGTTACGAGCAGGTGTATCCGCCTGTAACCTGCGATAACGCCTCTTAGGTGCCGAAACGGCGGTTCCGGGCGGCGTACGAGCGCAGCGCCCGGAGGAAGTCGACCTTGCGGAAGGCGGGCCAGTAGGCGTCGCAGAAGTAGAACTCGGAGTGGGTGCTCTGCCAGAGCAGGAAGCCGCCGAGGCGCTGCTCGCCCGAGGTGCGGATGACCAGGTCGGGGTCGGGCTGGCCGGCTGTGTAGAGGTGCTCGGCGATGTGCTCGACGTCGAGCACCTCGGCCAGCTCCTCGATCGTGGTGCCCCGGGTCGCGTGGTCTTGGAGCAGGGACCGGACCGCGTCGGCGATCTCCCGCCGCCCGCCGTACCCGACCGCCACGTTGACGAGCAGCCCGGGATGGTGCGCGGTCGCGTCGGCCGCGTCCTTCAGCACACGGACCGTCTCGCCGGGCAGCAGGTCGAGCGCACCCACCGGGTTCACGTGCCACTCTTCGGCCACCAGGCCCTGCACGGTGTCCTCGATGATCTTCAGCAAGGGCACCAGCTCGCTGGCGGACCGGGTCAGGTTGTCGGTGGACAGCAGCCACAGGGTGACCACCTCGACGCCGCTCTCGCGGCACCAGTCGAGCAGCTCGAAGATCTTGTCCGCGCCCTTGCGGTGGCCCTTGCTGACGTCGCGGAACCCCGCCGACTTGGCCCACCGGCGGTTCCCGTCGCACATCACCCCGACGTGACGCGGGATGGCGTCAGGCGACAGGGAAGCCTGGAGCCGTCGCTCGTAGAGCCGGTAGACCAGGTCACGAAGTCCCATGCTGGCGGCCTTCCTCATCACTGTGATGATCCACCAGAAACGTACCTAACCAGTGCGACACTCAGGTTAACGACTGAGGCTACGGGTGAGGTTCCTGGTGCTCGCCGCCCAGCGCGGCTCGGTGTAGTCAGCGTAGTCAGCGTAGTCGGTGTAGTCAGCGTGGCTCAGCCCAGCGACTTGACCAGGGACTCGTCCAGGCCAGGGAAGGAGCCGAGGAACTCCCTCCGCTCCCGCTTGAGCCTGGCCACCATGGCCTCGTGCTCGTCCGCCCGGCCCTGGCGGGCGTAGAGCCTGCGGGGCTGGAGGATCTCGATGTCGTCCACGCCAGGAACCGCCGCCGCCACCTCGTAGCCGAAGTCGGGGTCCTGGGTCCACTCGATGGTGCCCTCGACAATGCCCTGCACGATCGCGGAGGAGTAGGGAATCGTCACCTTCTTGGCCCCGGGGTGGTCGTCGCCGCCGCCGACCCGCCCGGTGTTCAGCACGAACGCCTGGACTTCGTGGCTGTCCAGCAGCTCGAGCATCCGGTTGCCCATGTCGGCCATGTCGCGCGGGAAGAACGGGTTCGTGCCCGGGACGCGCAGGAACTTGCCCTCCTCGTCCTTGCCCCCGGCCGAGGTACCGGTGGTCTCGCCGAGCATGAAGTAGGCCGCGGCCTGCGTCCAGTCCAGCCGGGCCACGCCGGGCAGGATGTTCTCGTTGCGGTTCAGGATGAGCAGGAACTGGGCGGGCTCGAGCTGGTCCGCCGGCCAGGGGTCGACGTAGGAGAACGGCCAGGTGGTCCTGCCGTTCTTGGTGTAGGAGGTGTCGAAGAAGTCCACTGTGCCGTCGGCACCGACCGAGACGTTCTCCAGGTAGGCGTCCGGCTTGGTGGTGGCGTTGTAGATGACCGGCTCATACTTCGGGTCGAGGCCGAAGGTCTTGGCGAAGCAGCCGTTCTCCGTGCTGTACACCCGGCCGCCGGGCATCAGGGCCACGAAGTCGTCCTGGACGGGCTTGCTGCCCAGCTGGGTGGTGAAGGTGGTGGTCGTCTTGCCGGTGCCGGACAGGCCCACGATCAGGACCGTCTTGTTGGCCTGGCTGACGGGGATGACCTTGCAGCCGGCGTGCAGGGCCAGGCCGCCGCGGTTGTAGACGATGTTGTTCCACATCCGCAGGCCGCCCTTCTTGGACTCGCCGAAGTAGTCCGAGTTGAGCACGCGGGTGATGTTGGCACCCAGGTCCACGCCGATGAGCCGGTCGTCGGGGTAGCCGGGAGCGGCGAGGTTCGGCGTGTAGATGACGGTGGTGTCCGGCGTCCAGGCGTCCGGGTCGTAGTCCTCGCCGGCCGGGTAGTACAGCTGCTTCTGCATGCCGGCCACGTTCGCGTTGGCCGCCTCCATGATCAGCCGTGCCCGGGTGCGGAACTGCGGATCGGATCCGATATAGCCGTCGACCACGATCATGTGGGACGTCGCGATATGCGCGTCCTGGAGGGACGCGACGCGATCATATTCGGCCCGGGTAATGGTCTGCCCGCGGGAGTTGGTGGAGTCTTCGACGAGGTAGGTGGACCGGGTGCTGCGCGAGTCGACGCGGGCCTTAACGTTGACGTTTCCGAACCCGGTTACCGAGGCGTTAGGCATTTCCTCGGTCAGTTCGCGCAACCGGGCCGCCGTGGGATTCCACTCCACCCGCGAGCCGTTCACCTGGTACGCCACTGTCTTTCCTCCTCCTGGGCACACACGTCGCGCCCGCGGTCATGGCCGCGCGGGCAGGCTGACCAACGCGCTCGGGCGCGCGTTCAAGGACCAGCACGATTTTGTGGATTCTACCCGGAATCGGAGAGAATATTACGCTCGGTTTCCGGCGGCCGGCCGCCGGAGAGGCGGCCGCCGGACCGATAAGGTATAGACCTTAGGGCTTTTCTAATCTCTTATTAATGTGCCGGTGATTTTGGTATAGACCAATTCCCGGGCTTTATCAGGCGCTGCCGGGGCCCTGGTCCCGTACGTCCTCGACGTGACGCAAGGCGGCACGCAGCCGGGACAGCCAGGCGTCCGCATTCTCTCCGGTCAGCCGCACGCACCAGGCCAGCGCGTCGCTGCGGCTGCGGGCCACGCCCGCGTCGACCAGCGTGTCCAGGACCCGGCGCTCGGGCTGGCGCAGCCTGGTCATGACCGGGACCGAAAGTGTGGTGAACATCTCACTCGCGTCGGCGCAGGTGACGCCCCAGGACACCTTGCGCCGGAACTTGTGCTCGGCCTCCCGCGCTATCTCGATCCGGCGGCTCCTGGTCTCCTCGCGGAACCGGCGGATCCGCCCCTCCGCGGCCGCGGCCCGCTCGGCGTCCGACGTTCCGGCCGTCTCGGGGGCGGGCAGCACGCCGACGATGGTGATCTCCTCGCGGTCGGCCTGGATGTCCGGGGCCGCGGTGAACCAGTCCGCGGGCAGGCGGCCGATGAACCAGCCGCGCAGTTCTTCGGTAGCGTTCGCCTTGCCCGCACCGGCGCCCTGGCTGCTGGCGTTCGTGTCGCTATCCGGGTCGTTATCCGGGCCGGCCGCGTCGTCCGCGGAGCCGGGGTCCGCTTGCGGTGTATTCATGTAATTATGATTACAGGCGCTCGTGGCCTGGTCAAACACTGGCGGGCGGAAAGTGGTACGCCGTCGGCTGAATGGAGTCGGGTGGGTTGCGGGCGCCGATTCCGGCCGGGGCCGCGCTTAACTGGGCCCGGGCGCAGGCAGATCCGACCGGAGCGCCCGTCCGCAGCGGGCTGATCACGTCAGGCGCTTTTTTATCACCGCTAACTCTAGCCACATGAGCGGTCTGCGAGTAACCACGACGATGTCACATCGTGGTGCACCTGACCACGACGATGTCACATCGTCGTGGTTGCCAGGGGTTACCAGGGCGACGCCAGAGCGCGTACGGACCAACGGGACGGGAGGCTAGGCCAGGCCCGCGGCGAGGCCTGCGGCGGTACGGGGGTAGACGCGGACGGCGCCGGCGAACTGGGAGCCGAACCTGGCCGGGACCACCTCGACGTTCATGCCTGGCTGCGGCGCCTGGATCATCCAGCCGTTGCCCAGGTAGATGGCCACGTGCGAGATGTAGCCGGGATCGGTGGGGTCGGTGTGGTAGAAGAGCAGGTCGCCGGGCTGGAGTTGGCTGGCCGGGACAGCCGGGCCGGTCCGCGCCTGGTCCGCGGCTACCCGGGGCATGCTGACGCCGGCCTGGGCGAAGGACCACTCGACGAGGCCGGAGCAGTCGAAGGAGGACGGGCCGGCCGCGCCCCACACGTACGGCAGGCCGCGCCTGCTCTCCGCGGCTCGCAGCGCCACGGTCAGCTGGGCCGCGGTCATCGCGCCGCCAGCGGCCGAAGTGCCGGGGATGGTCCCGACCGGGGCCGGGCCTCCCGGCCGGGTCACCTCCGTCACCAGCGGCTCGACGGACGCGCCCCGCGGCAGGACCGCCTTGATCCGGGCCGCGAGCGAGGCCACGCGGTCCGGCGGCGCGCTGACCACGAGCGCGTTCCTGGCTGGCATCCCGAGCGAACGGGCGACCGAGTCCGAGACCACCGCGTCGACCCCGCCGATGCCTACCGTCCCGAACGCCACCACCGGCAGCCGCGCCAGCTGGCGGCCGGACACGGTGACCTGGCCGCCGAGGGAAAGCTTGTCCAGGGTGCCCATGGTGTAGGACACCGCGATCCCGCCGTCGGCCACGTCCTGCCAGAGACCGGCAGAGGCGGCGGCTGAGGGGGCGGCGTAGCCGCGGAAGCTGGACGGGTTCACGCCGAGCACCGCCGTGAACGCGCCGTTGATCTGGATCTTGGCCGCCTCGATCGGCTCGGTACCGGTGACCGCGGGCTGCCTGGCCACCGCGGCCCGGACCTGGGGAGACAGCGAGAACGGCGCGACGACCAGCAGGGAGGCCTGCTTCAGGCCGTGCAGCGGGGCGACCGGGACCGGCTTGGCGGAACGGGAGGCGGCGCTCGCCGACGCCGAGGCGCGGGCGAGGGGGACCGCAATGGGCGTGCCGAGGCCGTCCGCGCTGCCGCCGAGCATGGGCACCACCGGGCCGGTGATCTTGGCCGGGGCGGGGCTGGTCCGCGGGATCCCGGGGACGGGCGCGCTCACCGCAGCCGGCTTGCCGCCCACTGTGGCCAGCACCGCGCCGGTGGCCGTCCCGGCCACCACGAGCGCGCTGACCAGCACGGGAACCAGGCGCCTGGGCTTCGCAGAGGATGGCACAGCCCGTCGCCACTGACGACGTATGGCGTCCGCGAACGAGTGCATCGGTCCCAACATATCCCCCCAACACACGGTACCGGGAGGGTGCAAGCCCGGCCGGGGCGCGCGGCGGCGGGGCGACACCCGGGTCAGGCGGCCCGCGAGGTCAGGCGGGGGTGGCCAGGGCCGCTATGAGCTGCCCCGGCGTGGTGACGGGCGCCTGGCAGGTGAACTGGCGGCAGACGTAGGCGGCAGGGGCGCCGTTGACCAGGCCGCGGCCTTCGAGCAGCGGGATACCGGATGGGGTCTCCGGGTTGCCGTCGCCGAGGGCGAGCACGGCGCCGGGCGGGGCCGCGTGCAGGGCGGTCTGGTGCAGCGCGCGGGTCCGTTCGTCGTCCGGATCGCCGACCACGGCGATCTCGGCCGGGCCGGCCAGCCAGGCTTCGGCCACGGCCAGGCCCATGCCCGCCGCCCGGGGGTAGCGGGCCGCGATGCCGGGGAGCACGCCGAGGGCCGCCCCGGCCGCTTCGCGGTGCCGGGCCGAACCGGTCAGCGCCGAGTAGCCGAGCAGCGCTCCGGCCACGGCGAACGCACCGGACGGGGTGGCGTTGTCGGCCGGGTCGGCCGGCCGGAAGATCAGCGCCTCGTCCGCGGCGGCCGTGTCGTAGAAGCCGCCCTGGCCGTCCCCGAACGAGCCCAGCGCGACCTCGAGGAGCTCGCCGGCCAGGTCCAGCCAGCGCGCCTGGCCGGTCACCCCGGACAGGGTGAGGAATCCCTCCGCGACGCAGGCGTAGTCGTCGAGGGCCCCGGCGGTTTCCCCGGCCGCCCCGTCCCGTGAGGTGCGGACGAGGCGCCCGCCGGCCAGGTGCACGCCGGCCAGCAGGGCGGCCGCGTCGCGCGCGGCCGCGGTGAGGTCCGGCCGGGCGAGCAGCAGCCCGCATTCGGCCAGCGCGGAGACGGCGAGCCCGTTCCAGGCCGCGACCACCTTGTCGTCCCGGGCCGGGCGGACCCGGCCGGACCGGGCGGCCAGCAGGGCGTCGCTGACCCGCCGCAGGCGGCTGGCGTCCTCGGGATCCGAACGGAGCTGGAGAACACTCGCACCGTGCTCGAACGTGCCCGCCTCGGTGACACCGAAGGCTTCGGCCGCGAACTCGGCATCCTCGGGGCCGAGAACCGCGCGCAGCTCGGCGGGCGTCCACACGTAGAACTTGCCCTCCTCGCCCTCGCTGTCGGCGTCCAGCGACGCCGCGAGCCCGCCCTCGGCGGTCCGCAGCTCCCGCAGCATCCAGTCACAGGTCTGTTCCGCCACCCGGCGGGCCAGCGCCGAGCCGGTCCGCCGCCACAGGTGCGCGTAGACCCGGGCGAGCAGGGCGTTGTCGTAGAGCATCTTCTCGAAGTGCGGGACGACCCAGCCGGCGTCGACCGAGTACCGGGCGAACCCGCCGCCGAGCTGGTCGTACATGCCGCCGCGGGCCATCGCCTCGCAGGTGCCCTCGGCCAGCTGCAGCGCTACTCCGGTTCCGGGGGGGCTCGGGCCCGCCGCCGCAGGCGGCACGGGTAGCAGGGTCGCCCCCCCCGGAACGAGCACAGCCTCGCGTGTGCGCTCGTGGTGGCGGAGCAGGAACTCCAGCACCATCGACGGCGGGAACTTCGGCGCGCCGCCGAACCCGCCGCGGGCCGCGTCGTAATCCTGGCTCAGGCCCTGCACCGCCACCTCGGCGGCCTGCCGGAACGAGGAGTCCAGCTCGCCCGCCTGGCCGCGCAGGGCGGCCGTGGTGGCCGCGGCGTTCTCGGCCAGCGCGGTGGCCACCTGCCTGGCCCGGCCGGCCACGTCGTCGCGCTGGTCGTGCCACGCCTGGGAGACGTTCAGTACCAGCTGCCGGAAGTAATCCCGCGGATAGTAGGTGCCGCAGAAGAACGGCTCCTTGTCCGGCGTCATGAACACCGTCATCGGCCAGCCGCCCTGGCCGGTCATGGCCTGGGTCGCGGTCATGTAGACCGCGTCCACGTCGGGCCGCTCCTCCCGGTCCACCTTGACCGCGACCACGTGCTCGTTGAGCACCGCCGCCGTCTCCGCGTCCTCGAACGACTCGTGCGCCATCACATGGCACCAGTGACAGGCGGCGTAGCCGACCGAGAGCATGACCGGGACGTCGCGCCGCGCGGCCTCGGCGAACGCCTCATCGCACCACGGCCACCAGTCCACCGGGTTGTCCGCGTGCTGGAGCAGGTACGGGCTGGTCGAATCCTTGAGCCGGTTCACCACATCCACAGTACTGACGGGGTGACCAGCCCTCAGAGCTGGGCGGCGGTGAAGTTGTCGAACTCGGCCGCGGCGGTCGAGGGCGAGTCGGAGATCGACTCGACGTACAGGCCCATGTAGCCCCTGGTGTACGGGTGATCCCGGTCGGTGTCGTCGACCAGCTTCTTGCCGTTCAGCCAGAGCTCCAGGTGGACGGCCTGACCGCCGTCGATGGTCGTGGCCACGGCCCGCAGCCGGCCGGACGCGCCCACGTGCAGGGCGTTGACGCTGGTCGGGGCGGGATCGCCGGTAATCCGGGCCCGTCGCCGACCCACTTCTGGATGGCCACGGCGTGGTCCTCGATGAGGAAGGCGTAGAGGTTGCCGTTGCCGTCCCCGCGGAACGCCAGGCCCAGGCCGTAGCCCTGCGCCGCGCCGGATAGCGTGCGCACGTCGACGCTGACATCGAGGTTCAGCGGGGTCACCCCGCTCAGGCCGGACCCGGCGCTGGACGGCCGGGCCAGCTCGTTCTGGCCGTTGTACCCGGTCACGCTCTGTGCTGGCGCGGGCTGGCCGGGC